>Ga0118677_10008797_pt1 | contig 16030 bp, 9 predicted proteins | sample AliMusrvi5mmetaG_FD_86154 | JGI IMG/M metagenome (GOLD analysis project Ga0118677, IMG submission 86154) | reverse complement strand
ACCAGTGTGGGGGACCTTCCTCTCAGAACCCCTAGACATCGTAGCCTTGGTGGGCCGTTACCCCGCCAACTAGCTAATGTCACGCATGCCCATCCTTTACCGCCTCAGCTTTTATGGCTCTGCCATGCGGCAGTACCATCTTATGGAGTATTAATCCGCCTTTCAGCGGGCTATCCTCCTGTAAAGGGCAGGTTGCATACGCGTTACTCACCCGTGCGCCGGTCTCTAGTATTGCTACTATACCCCTCGACTTGCATGTGTTAAGCCTCCCGCTAGCGTTCATCCTGAGCCAGGATCAAACTCTCCGTTGTATAGAAAATTTTAAATTATATCCCAGAACCTCAGGCTTTACTTATTTTCCATCCTTAAAATTAAAACCTGCCTCGCAGCAAACTCTAATCATATTCCAAAAAACCTAGTCGCTTTCTTCTTTTCCTCTTCTCAATATCTTTCAATGAACTATTTCTGATTCTGTCTTCTACCTCCCAACCTCCGCGCATCGCTGCGTTTCATCCCGAAAGGGAGTGCAAATGTAAAGCGTTTTTTATTCCTAAACAAACACCAATGCAAAATAGTTTGAAATAAATTCAAATGCTACTTGCTATCCTTTTGAATATCTGAAATGTTAAACAGATAAAAAAAAAATTAAAAAACAATCGGAAGCGCAATTTTAGATAAGGAATTGCACATTTGTATTATTTTTACCATCTAATTGAAACTCAAGAATCGTGTTCGACAGCATCATAATCATTCCCACTTACAACGAAAAAGAGAACATCGAACGGATGATCCGTACAATTCTCCACCTTTCAAAAGCATTTCATATCCTGATCGTTGATGACAATTCACCGGATGGCACGGCAGAAATTGTCAGGAAAATGATTAAAAAGCACCCGGAGCAAATTTTCATGATCGAACGAAAAGGAAAGTTGGGATTGGGAACTGCCTATCTGGCAGGATTCAAATGGTCCCTCGATCAAAAATACCAGTATATCTTTGAGATGGATGCGGATTTCTCACACAATCCAGAGGATCTGATCCGTTTGTATCAAGCCTGCGCCGATGAAGGAGCCGATCTGGCTATCGGATCAAGGTACATCTCCGGAATCAATGTCATCAACTGGCCTCTTAAAAGGGTATTGATGTCCTACATGGCCTCCAAATATGTCAGGATGATAACCGGGATGAAAATTATGGACACCACTGCTGGATTCAAATGCTACCGGAGCAACATCCTAGACAGGATCGATCTCGATCGCATTAAAATGAAGGGCTATGGATTCCAGATAGAGATGAAATTTAAAACCTGGAGGCTGGGCTTTAAAATTGTAGAAGTTCCCATTATTTTCACCGACCGCAGGGAAGGTGCTTCCAAGATGAGCGGGGGCATCTTTGGTGAAGCATTTAAAGGGGTGATTAAAATGAAAATCGGCAGCTATTTTTCAAATCCTGGAAAAAAGTCCTAAAAAATCTGTACTTTCATACTTGAAAAGAGGATCCAGTAAGTAGAGATCCGGCAAAACAACCGACTTAGATAATGAGATAATCAACTGATTTAATGGTAATTGTCCAATCCGGTTTACGAAAATATAATTATATCAAATGAAAGACATTGTAATCAAAGATGCCAAGGTTGTGAATGAAGGCAAGATATTGCGGGATACAAGCTTGTTGATTCGGAATGGTATCATTGAAAAGATTTTTCGGGATTCTGTACCGGAATCCATTCTGGCACAGGCAGAAGTAATAGATGCAGCAGGAAAATTTTTAATACCCGGAGTGATTGATGATCAGGTTCATTTCAGGGAACCAGGACTGACACACAAAGGTGATATCCATTCGGAATCAAAGGCAGCAGTTGCCGGAGGAATCACCTCCTTTATGGAGATGCCCAATACGATTCCCCAGGCAACAACTCAGGAACTTCTGCAAAAAAAATACGAACGAGCCGCAGAAGTCTCTCTGGCCAATTACTCTTTTTACATGGGTGCCACAAACGACAATCTGGAGGAACTCTTGAAAACAGATCCTGCAAATGTGTGTGGAATCAAGGTATTCATGGGCTCTTCTACCGGAAATATGCTTGTGGATAATCCCATCACCTTATCCGCCCTCTTTCAGCAATCAAAAATGCTGATAGCAGTTCATTGTGAGGACGAAAACATCGTTCAGGCAAATCTGGCAGCTGCTATCGAAAAATATGGCGAACTTATACCAGTTGGAGAACATCCCAAAATCAGGGATACCAGTGCATGTTTCAGATCTTCATCCAAAGCGGTGGAACTGGCCAAAAAATTCGGAACGAGGTTACACATCCTGCACCTCTCGACAGCTGCCGAAATTGCCTTGTTTGAATCGGCCCCTGTCAAAAGCAAGAAAATAACTGCGGAAGTTTGTGTTCACCATCTTTGGTTTTCCGATGCAGATTATGAAAAGCTGGGCGCAAAAATCAAATGGAACCCCTCCATAAAATCCGGAAGTGACAGGGCAGCTCTTCTCAAAGCGGTCAATGAAAACAGAATAGATGTCATTGCAACGGACCATGCTCCGCACACGGAAGCTGAAAAAGGAAATTCATACCTCAAAATGCCTTCGGGTGGCCCATTGGTAGAACACTCGCTTACCGCCATGCTTGAAATGAGCCGCAATGGCAAAATTACCCTTGAAAAAGTAGTTGAAAAGATGTGCCACGCACCTGCCGACCTTTTTGGTATCGAAAAAAGAGGATATATCCGCAAAGGATACAACGCAGATCTTGTGTTGGTGGATGCAGGAAAATGGCGTGTTACAAAAGAGAACATCCAGGCTAAATGCAATTGGTCGCCATTTGAAGGCGAATCCTTTTACTATTTCATCACCCACACTTTCGTCAACGGAAATCTGGTATATGAAAACAACTACCCCGGAAAGAAGGGTCTCTTCCACGAAGAGGTTAAAGGCGAACGGCTTACCTTCAGCAGGGAAATTCTCTGACTACTTCAGCAAAAATCTGACTATCTTTCTTGTACGCTGTTCAACATAAATGGCTTTCCCCTTTGTGCTCTCTTCGACGGCTTCCGGAGTAAAATAGCGAATCGTGAGCAACTCGAGACCATCATTGTAATGTACTACAAAATGTTCTGAAAGTTTCCGGATCATCAGTTCAAAATCCCTTTCCGGACGATCAATTGCCAGTGAAAAATTCATGGCAGATTGCTGAACCAAATTGACCTTCATCCGAAATTTTGAAAACAACCGGTAGATGTTGGCAATGCTCTCCTCGGCAATAAAGGAAAAATCTTTTGGCGAAACAGTAATCAGTATCTGATTTTCCTTGTTGATAAATACCGGAATGTATTCCATCGGATGATTGATGTGACAGATTTTGGATCCCTCCTCCTCCGGATGTATGAACGACTTGACATACAGTGGTATTTGCTTCTCGACCAAGGGTTTCATCGTTTTTGGATGAATAACCTTTGCCCCGTAATAGGTCATCTCAACGGCCTCCCGGTAGGAAAGTTTCTCCAGTTTGAAGGTCTTTACATATTTGTGCGGGTCTGCATTCATAATCCCGGGAACATCCTTCCAAATGGTCACGCTTTCCGCATTCATCACATTGGCAATCACTGCAGCAGTATAATCCGAACCTTCCCGGCCAAGGGTAGTAGTAAGATTGAAATTGGTGGCACCTATAAATCCCTGTGTCAAACAGACACTATTCTCCCTGAATTGAAAGGCTTGCGGCAAGAGCTTCCTGGTCAGTTCCCAATCTATCTCCCCTTCCCGCCAGGTATCGTTGGTGCGGATGTAATGACCTGCATCAATCCACTTGGTGATCCGACCCATGTGGTTCAGCCACGAAGCCAGAATTTCTGTAGAGACCATTTCACCGGTGGAAACTATCTGATCGTATTCAAAATCATAGTTCAGCGAAGGTGGAATATTGACCCTCTTTGTAAGGGCATCAAACTCCTCCACCAGGGATTTCTCGAGCTTTTCATTCCCTGTACGAAACAGCGCGGTGACAATTTGCAGGTGATGCTCTTTTAACCAACTTATTCCAAGCAGGGCCTCCTCCACTTTTCCATCGAAATAATTTCTCGTCACCTCTGCCAGCGCATCGGTCGTTTTTCCCATGGCAGAAACCACTATGATCAATTGATCCGGTTCGGCACAAATTATATTGGCCGTATTGATTACCCCTGCAGCATCCTTGACGGAAGCTCCTCCAAATTTGAATACCTTCATCTTCCCTAAATTTCCAGATTCAGTCTGATTTAATTATCACCGACAAAGTAACAAAAAAGGGAGACATCCAGATTCGACATGGCACATAAACTCCAAAATTTGTAACTTCGCCCCGTCATCAGAAAAGCACAAATTGGAATTAACAGATTTTCTGCATTTATACCGTTCCCATCCGTCCCTGATCGGATTAAAGGAAACCTTGGAATCTTCGGAAGTAAAGAAAATCTCTGCATCCGGCCTTTCCGGATCATCTGCCACAGTAGCTTTTTCGGTTTTGAGAGAGATGATTCCTTACCAGGCACTCTTCATTTTAAATGACCGGGAGGAAGCTGCCTTTTTCTTTGACGACCTGCAGGTACTTGGTCGTCAAGAGGATTTACTCTTTTTCCCATCCTCCTACAAGCGCAACATCTGGCACGATCACATCGACAGCGAAAATATTATCCTCCGAACAGATGTACTTAACAAACTGTCGGTCAAGGAAAAAAAATACCTGATTGTGACCTATCCCGAAGCGATCATGGAGATGGTGGTTTCAGAGATCGGTCTCCAAAAACATACCCTTCATGTAAAAACCGGCGAGAAGCTTTCCATCTCTTTTATCAATGAACTACTTTTTGAATATGGCTTCGAACGGGTAGAATTTGTATTTGAACCAGGCCAATATTCAATACGGGGATCCATAGTCGATATTTTCTCCTTTTCGAACGAAGATCCTTACCGCATTGATTTCTTTGGGGATGTGGTAGATTCCATCCGCTCTTTCGACATCGAAGACCAGATTTCAAAGGTACCCTACAACAAAATCTCCATCATTCCCAATCTCAGGGAGGGCTTTTCGGAAGAGAAAACTGTCTCATTTTTTGAATTTCTGGACAATCAGAATTTCTTGATATCCAGGGACTTTGACCAACTTGGCAGCCACATAGGAGAGTTAGGTCTTTCATATGCAGTGACAGAAAAAGGATCGGAAGTACCCCGTCAGGGTGATTTTCTATCAGCAGACCTTTTCAGGAATTTTTTGAAGAAATTCACCCTCATTGAGCTGAAGGCAACCAAAAAAGGAGGCAACTATTCCATAGAATTTCACACGACACCTCAGCCTGTATTCAACAAAAATTTCGACCTACTGGGAGCAAACCTGAAGGAAAACAGGCACAAAGGGTACCATAACCTGATTCTCTCCTCCAGTTCCAAACAGATAGACAGGCTCCATGCCATTTTTGACGACAAGGGTGATCCACAAAAACTGGATTCCCTTCCTTTTGCTCTTCAAGAAGGATTCATCGATCATGATCTAAAAATCTGTTGTTACAACGACCACCAGATTTTCGAACGGTACCACCGGTACAAGCTCCGTACCAGGAAACCATCCCGTCAGGCGATAACACTGAAGGAACTGGGCAAACTTCAGGTAGGTGATTATGTGGTTCATACCGACCACGGTATCGGCAAATTTGCCGGACTGGTCAAATCGGTGGTAAACGGCAACGTGCAGGAAGCAGTCAGGCTCTCCTACAAGGACAACGACTCCCTTCTGGTTAGTATTCACTCCTTGCACCGCATCTCAAAATACAAAGGCAAAGAGGGCCAGGAGCCTGCCATTCATAAGTTGGGCACAGCCACCTGGCAGAACATGAAGAACAAGACCAAAACCAAGGTCAAGGACATTGCCAGGGAACTGATTGCCCTTTATGCCGCAAGAAAAATGGAAAAAGGATATGCCTATCTGCCAGATACTTATCTTCAACAAGAACTGGAAGCCAGTTTCATTTATGAGGATACACCGGATCAGATCAAGGCAACCATCTCAGTCAAGGAAGATATGGAGCGTTTGATGCCTATGGATCGCCTGATCTGTGGGGACGTGGGATTCGGAAAAACCGAAATAGCAGTTCGGGCAGCATTTAAGGCCGTCGCCGACAGCAAACAGGTGGCTATCCTCGTACCTACCACCATTCTCGCCCTCCAGCATTACAAAACCTTCCGGGAAAGGCTGCGCGATTTCCCTTGTAATGTAGAATATATCAGTAGGTTACGCCATTCATCCGATGTGAAAAAAGTCTTGCAGGATCTGGCCTCCGGAAAGGTAGATATCCTGATCGGAACCCATAAAATGATTAGCAAAGATGTGAAATTTAAAGACTTAGGACTTTTGATAGTGGATGAGGAACAGCGATTCGGCGTTTCTGTGAAGGAGAAGCTGAAGCAATTAAAGGTGAATGTAGACACGTTGACACTTACGGCCACACCGATTCCGCGGACCCTGCAATTTTCCCTGATGGGAGCCAGGGATCTGTCCATTATCAGTACTCCCCCACCCAACAGATATCCCATCTCTACCGAAGTGCACTCGTTCGATGAGGAGATCATCAGGGACGCCATTACCTATGAGGTTTCCAGGGGAGGTCAGGTCTTTTTCATCAACAACCGTGTTAACAACATCTTCGAACTTGAACGACTGATTCATAAACTCTGTCCAGACGTGCGAACCATTGTCGGTCACGGTCAGATGGAGGGCGATAAACTGGAGAAGGTAATGTTTGATTTTATCAACGGTGATTTTGATGTGCTGATTGCCACCACAATCATCGAGTCCGGCCTCGACATCCCCAATACAAATACCATTTTGATCAACAACGCCCAAAATTTCGGCCTTAGTGAGCTGCATCAGCTCAGGGGGCGGGTCGGAAGATCCAACAAGAAGGCATATTGCTACCTGCTTACTCCTCCGCTCGAAAACATGACACCAGAGGCCAGGCGCAGGTTGCAGGCTATTGAGGAATTTTCAGACATTGGCAGCGGCTTCAGCCTGGCTATGCAGGATCTTGACATCCGTGGCGCAGGAAACCTGTTGGGCGGAGAACAAAGTGGTTTTATTGCTGACATTGGATTCGAGGCCTACCAGCGGATCCTGAACGAAGCCATGGAGGAGCTCAGAAACGATGAATTTCAGGGATTATTTGAAGAACAAGAGATCAAGGACCAGCAAAATGCCTTTCTTCAAACCTCCTTCATCAGGGATTGTACCATCGATACCGACATGGAATTGCTCTTCCCGGATGATTATGTTTCCAGCATTTCTGAAAGGGTATTGCTTTACCGGGAACTGGATGACCTCAAATCGGAGGAAACCCTGCAATTGTTTGAAAAAACGTTGGTCGACAGGTTTGGTATTGTACCCAAACCCGCCGCTGAACTGTTGGATGTAGTCAGAATCCGTTGGCAGGCCATCGAATTGAACATGGAAAAACTAATCATCAAGGACAAGAAAATGATTTGCTATCTTCCAGCAGATCAAACGTCAAAATATTATTATTCCAGAGAATTTTCCGGACTCATGCAATGGATAACCAAACATCCAACCCTCTGCAAGGTCAGGGAGAACAAAGGCAAGCTGGCCATCATTCTCGACCCGGTAACAGACATTCATCATGCCTTTGATCTCTTAAAAAAAATCCAGATTTTCCTTCAGATGAAGCGGGAAGAGATTCAGTCATGATGGCACTTGTAGACAACAGCATGTTTTGGATGGGCTGCCTGGGAATGCTGATCGCATTGGCAGGAGGACCCTCTGAGCACATTGCAGCACAAACCATCCACCAAGAACTTCAATTTGTATCGCAAAAAAAACAAGAGTACATAAACCACCAGACAGTCATTTTGCAGGACACCATGCTTCACTACAATTTTCCTCCTGTTGAAATTGAAGGCCAGTATCGATTTGAAGACAAGCAACAAGAAAATAAATACCATCGGCTCTATCTTGATATAAAACGGGTCTATCCTCTCTCGAAAATTGTTTCAGGAGAAGTAAAACTTGTTAATAGGGAACTTGACTCCGTATACCTCACTAAAACAGCTCGTAAGAGGTATCTAAAATGGTACGAGAAGCACATTTACCATACCTACGTGGATACGCTAAAATCTTTAAATGCCAGGCAAACCAGGCTCTTTATAAAGCTAATAAACAGAGAAACAGGAAGTTCTCCCTACGACCTCGTTAAGAGATACCGTGGGAGTATGGATGCCATCTTGTGGCAACTTGCAGCCAATGCCATGCTGCTAAATCTCAAAAAAGAATATGACCCACACGAGGATGCCATAGTGGAAGATATTTTGACTAAATTTTACTGAGTTGTGTGGAAGCATCTCAATTTCGCAAATTCGAAAATAAAAACACTTATTAGACAATTTTCATATGGTTACAGCCACTCATTCGCAATTTTTCATTACTTTTTTATAATTTTGACGTATAAAATGATGGATTGACTCCCTCGTGAAAGTAGTTCCCATGAACAAATTAAACACCCTAAACAGCAATTCAAAGTGATAAATCTCAACATCAAATTACAAAGTCAGAATCCAATCTTCGACAACTCTTTGGATCATCTCCCAACCAATCTTACCCATCGGGATGTTTTGACCAAGTATGAGAAAATTCCAACTTTCATATTTCAGGAGAGTTCTGATGCATCGCACGAAATAGCCAGGGAAATATCCAACCTGATCAGGTCCAAGCAAGCAGGGGGACAGAACTGCGTGCTGGGCATGCCAACAGGTTCAACCCAATTGGGCATCTATGCAGAATTGGTCAGGATGCATCTTGAAGAAGGTTTAAGCTTTCGAAATGTTGTGACCTTTAATCTCGATGAATATTATCCGCTTTCCTCCCACTCCATTCACAGTTACCACCAGTACATGCGATTGAATTTATTCAACCATGTAGACATGTTGCCCGAAAACATACATATCCCCGACGGAACCATATTGTTGGATGAGGTTCACGACTATTGCAGGGATTACGAAAGGAAAATAGAAGAAGCAGGCGGAATCGACCTTCTATTGCTCGGAATAGGTCGAAGCGGTCACATTGGATTCAATGAACCTGGTTCTGGTCGAAATACCAAAACGCGGATCATTACGCTGGATCCACTGACCAGACAGGAAGAAGCCAAACAATTCCGTGGGTTCATGAATGTTCCGCGCAGTGCCATCACCATTGGGATATCCACCATTCTGAATGCAAAAAAGATCATCCTGTCCGCATTCGGTGAAACCAAAGCCAAAGTTATCAAACAGATGGTTGAAGACGAACCAAACAATCTGGTTCCGGCTTCCTACATCCAATTTCACCCAAATGCCAAGGTGATCATCGACAAGGGTGCTGCACTCCAACTGATCCGAATGAAGACCCCCTGGCTGCTCGACAGCATGGACTGGTCTGAAGACCGACTTATCAGGAAGGCCGTAATCTGGCTTTGTTACAAAACAAGTAAACCACTGTTGAAATTAACCGGAAAGGACTACAACGATTACGGATTAAGCGATTTGCTTGCAACAGTTGGTTCTGCCTACAAAATAAACATCAAAGTTTTTAATGACCTGCAACACACCATAACAGGCTGGCCGGGAGGCAAATCCAACGTTGACGATACATTCAGACCCGAAAGAGCTGAGCCCGCCTCCAAAAGGGTCATCATTTTCAGTCCGCATCCGGATGACGATGTAATCTCTATGGGCGGAACCTTGCTCCGGTTAATAGAACAGGGGCACGATGTTCATGTCTGCTACCAGGTCTCCGGCAATTTTGCGGTTTCAGACGAATATGTGACAAGGTTTCTGGACTTCCATCAGGAATACATCAATTTTTATGACAAAGCCAATCCTGTTGCGAAAATCCAGCAAGACAAGATCCTTGATTTCATCAAAAACAAGAAGGACAATGACATTGATATTCCTGATCTGAGAAAGGTGAAGGGATTGATTCGTAGAATGGAAGCCAGATCCGCTCTTCGATATTTTGGATTAAAAAATGAAAATATTCATTTTCTGGATCTGCCATTTTATGAAACCGGACTGAAATCCAAAGCTCCAATTGGGGAAGAGGATGTCCAAATCATTCTGAATCTGGTGGAGAGCATCAAACCGCACCAGGTTTTTGCCGCAGGCGATCTTTCTGATCCACACGGTACACACCGGGTCTGTCTGGATGCCATTTTCATTGCACTTGAACACCTGCGGAGGCAACCCTGGATGAATGATTGCTGGGTCTGGTTATACAGGGGTGCATGGGCCGAGTGGGAAGCTGATCAGATTGAAATGGCTGTACCCATCAGTCCGATTGAACTTTCCAGAAAAAGGGAGGCAATCCTGAGACACCAATCACAGAAAGAGGGTGCCATGTTCATGGGCGAGGATGAACGCGAATTCTGGCAAAGAGCAGAAGAACGAAACCGCTCAACGGCGAATCTCTACGATGCCCTTGGCATGGCCGAATATGAGGCCATGGAAGCCTTTGTCAAATATTATCCATAACTGTCAAAACCCGCTCCAATAGTAGAATGACCGCTCAATTCAATGAATGGTCATTTTTTTAATTTCATTCAATACCGAAACTCAGATGAATTTATCCCTCAGATCAATTATTTTGTACTTTTTGTTGCTTCTGTTCTCATCAGCCACAGGAAACAGCAAAAATGATGTCAAAAATTCAGCTGAGAAAATTGGAAACGAAAAGCCAACAGAAGCCGGCATCACAGAATTCCGGGCTGTTTGGATCGCTACCATCAACAACATCGACTGGCCATCCAGACCAAATCTGCCGGTCGAACAACAAAAAAGCGAATTTATTAAACTGTTGGATACCTTTCAGCAATTCAACCTGAATGTGGTCATCCTTCAGGTAAGGGCTGCATCCGACGCGTTTTACGAGTCCAAGACGGAACCCTGGTCGCTTTTTCTAACAGGGAAACAGGGTAAATCGCCGGCACCCTACTACGATCCCCTGGCCTGGGCAATTGAGATGTGTCACCTGCGTGGCATGGAGCTACACGCCTGGTTCAATCCGTTCCGCGTCAGAAACCTGGGTTACTACCCACTCGATCCCAATAGTTTTGCTGCCCGGTATCCCCAATATGTCAAAGAGTTTGACGGAAAATATTTTTTGGACCCGGGATATCCTGAAGTGATTTCCCATCTGGTGGAGGTGGTTGCAGAAGTAGCACGCAATTATGAGGTAGATGCCATTCTGATGGATGACTATTTTTATCCGTATCCCGTCGAAGGGAAAAAATTTGGCGACGAAAAAAGCTTTGTCAAATATGGCAAACAATTCTATCCAAGAGATATAAAGGGCTGGAGAAGGGAAAATATCAACCATTTTATAGAATCACTGCACGATACCTTGCATCACATCAACCCCGGAATCAAATTTGGAATCAGCCCGTTCGGCATCTGGCGAAATAAATCGGTGGATCCGGAGGGTTCTGTAGGCGCGAAAGGGATGAGCTCCTACGACGATCTGTATGCAGACGTTCGCAAATGGCTCAAAAATGGGTGGATTGATTATGTCATTCCTCAATTGTATTGGGAAAAGGGAAACCATTTTGGCGACTTCACGGCCATGGTCCAGTGGTGGAGCGAAAATAGTTTTGGTAAACCGCTTTACATTGGACAAGCCCTTTACAAATCTACGGACGAAAAAAATGGTTGGAGTGAGCCCGAAGAAATCAACAACCAAATCAATTTTCTAAGAAGTAACGATAAAGTCAGGGGTTTTGCTTTTTACAGCGCATCCAACATTGGTAAACTAACTCCGGATAAAGTGAAATCACTTTGCGACAATCAATTAAAAGCAGTTGCACGAATCGATGATAACAGACATGCACCTCCAAAAACCGCACCCCCAGCAGCGAACAATACACCTCCTGCATCTGTCAATCTGCAGAAAAAGGAGGAACTGATAAGAAAAGAATTTGAGCAGGCGCTGACTTTCAATCCTATCTCCATCAGAGGAACAAATTGGGTAGTCCTGCCAGGTAAAATTACCATCAAAAAGCTGGATAATGGTTCCAGATCAATCAATTGGGCCGTACAATCCGATCCTGAAAACGAATGGTTCGCCCTGGTTTCCTTCAAGAAAACCGGAGATAGAAGATATCGCCAAACCACCGTTGAGATGTCAGGTACAGCCTCCTTTACCTGTACAGAACAAAAATGGCAGGAGCTGAAAAGTATGGAATTGCTTTTGGTCTGCAGAAATAGAGATAAAGACTCGGACCGGTTTTCAAGCTTCTTTGAATTAAAGAGAAGACGGGTCAAAACAGTCGATAACCCATTTAAGCACGAGCATTGATGTTTTAACTCCGAATAACTAAAAGTGTTTACTGGATTATAATCAAGGGGATTCCTGCTTTGTTCCACCGGAAGGAACAACTCAAACGATCAAAATACACACCCAATTACCTCCACCTCCATCTTGAAATGCACATAAAAAAAGCGCTCCAGAGTTGATTCCGGGGCGCTTTTAATGCTTGTATACTAATTACATCTATCTGGTAAACAATAGTTCACGATATTTTGGCAATGGCCAGAGTTCATTGTCGACGACCAATTCAAGCTTGTCAATGTGGTAACGGATATCTTCCAGGTAAGGTTTGACATTCTGTTCGTAGGCCAAAGCCTTCTCTCTGGAGTGTTCAATGACATTGGCAACTTTTCTTGCCTCAATCATATCTCTGGTTTTGGATTTGATGTTGGAGATGTGGTTGGAAATCTCCTTGATCAGATCCTTACGGGCACCAGCCAGTTCATTGAATTCTTCGTCTGAGAAGATCAGTTTCAATCCCTTGACGTTTTCAATCAACATGGTTTGATAGGTAATGGCCGTAGGTACGATGTGGTTGATCGCCAAATCACCCAAAACACGAGATTCGATCTGAATCTTCTTGATGTATTTTTCATATTCAACTTCAACACGGGCTTCCAACTCTTTTTCGTTGAAAATTCCCAGCGATTCGAATACTTTTCTTGAACCTTTGTTCAGATAGGCATCCAAGGCAAGTGGCACACTCTTGATATTGGTCAATCCGCGACGTTCTGCCTCGATGGCCCATTCGGCGCTGTAACCATTACCGTCAAAACGAACTGGCTTGCATTCGATGATGTATTTCTTCAACACCTGGAAGATTGCTTCATCCTTTTTGATGTTGGATTCTATCAGTTTATCAACATCCTTTTTGAATTGAATCAATTGAGCTGCTACTACTGAGTTCAGTGCAATCATTGCGGAAGCACAGTTGGCAGAAGATCCAACAGCCCTGAATTCAAACCGGTTACCAGTAAAGGCAAAAGGAGAGGTTCTGTTTCTGTCTGTGTTGTCCAGCAAAATTTCAGGAATGCGGCCAATGTTCAGTTTAAGATCTGTCTTCTCATCAGGAGTCATCTTCTTCTCACCAACCATCTCCTCAATCTGATCCAGCATGGCACTAACTTCTGTACCCAGGAAGGTCGAAATAATGGCCGGAGGAGCTTCGTTGGCACCCAGACGGTGAGAGTTACTTGCCGAAACGATGGAGGCACGGAGCAGATCCTGATTGTCGTAGACAGCCTTGATGGTATTGACAATGAAGGTCAGGAACTGAATGTTTGATTTTGGATTTTTTCCGGGAGAATAGAGGTTCACACCGGTATTGGTAGAAAGTGACCAGTTGTTGTGCTTGCCTGAGCCATTGATGCCTGAGAAAGGTTTTTCATGCAATAGCACCCTGAAACCATGGTGACGGGCAATTTTGTTCATCAGGTCCATGACCATCTGGTTGTGATCGTTGGCCAGATTAACCTCCTCGAAAATCGGAGCAAGCTCAAATTGGTTTGGAGCCACCTCGTTGTGGCGGGTCTTAACTGGGATGCCCAATTTATAGGCTTCGTTTTCCAAATCCATCATGAACATGGCTACACGTTCCGGAATTGAGGCAAAATAGTGGTCTTCCAACTGCTGGTCTTTGGCCGAAGAGTGGCCCATCAGGGTACGTCCGGTCAATACCAGGTCGGGACGAGCAATAAACAAGGCTTCATCTACCAGAAAATATTCCTGTTCCCATCCAAGGTTGGCAGTAACCTGGGTAACATTTTTATCAAAATACTGGCAAACATCCACGGCAGCCTTGTCAACCGCATTCATCACTTTTAACAGGGGTGCCTTGTAATCAAGTGCTTCACCCGTATAGGCGATAAAAATGGTTGGAATACAAAGGGTTGTTCCAACAACGAAGGCCGGTGAAGAGACATCCCAGGCTGTATATCCGCGTGCTTCGAAGGTATTTCTGATACCGCCACTTGGGAAGGAGGATGCATCAGGTTCCTGCTGTGCCAATAATTTACCTGGAAAACTTTCAACAACGCCTCCCAACTCTGAATGGTCGATAAATGCATCGTGTTTCTCTGCAGTACCGTCTGTCAAAGGATGAAACCAGTGTGTGTAGTGGGTAGCACCGTTTTCAATGGCCCAGGTTTTCATTCCGATAGCGACCTGATCAGCGATCTTTCTGTCAATGGTGGTTCCATTGTCAATGGCATCGCAAATCCCTTTGAAAGAGTCTTTGGAAAGATATTTTTTCATTTTGGGACGATCAAATACCAACATGCCGTAGTAGTCGGATGTCAGGTTCTCTTCCCTTTTAACTTCAACGGGCTTGCGCGTCATTAAAATCTCCAGCGCCTTGAATCTAAATGTTGCCATAGCTATAATTTTAAAAAATAATAAATTCAAAATTTTCAGCTAAATTATATTTATTTTATCAATACCCCCATTTTTTTTACATAAAAACTACAATTTCATGTTTTTTTAACATTGAAACTTGTTTTTTTATCATTTTCAATTGAAAATGTGTTGTTTTTTTATTCAACCAGATTTTTACAACAAAGAAAACCGGAAGAGTATTCCGGTTTTATCCTCAACTTATCCCGCTCATGATTTATGCTTCCTGACAATAATAATGGTAAAAGTAAATCACGCTCTTAATGCCACTGAAAAAATTTTCCAGTTGAAAATTTTCATTGGGCGAATGGATGGCATCTGAAGAGAGGCCAAAACCCATCAAAATGGTCTTGATGCCAAGTACTTTTTCAAAGGTGGCAATGATGGGAATACTGCCGCCGCTGCGGATCGGCACCGGAATCTTTCCGAAGACTTCAAAATAGGCCTTCTCTGCGGCCAGATAGGCTGGATGATCGATCGGACAGAGATAGCCTTCCCCCCCGTGATGGATGGTCACTTCCACCATAACAGATTTTGGCGCAATGGATTCAAAATAATTTTTGAACAACAAGGCAATCTTCCCGTGATCCTGATTGGGTACGAGTCTGGAACTGATCTTGGCATAGGCTTTGGAAGGTAGAATGGTTTTTGAACCTGAGCCTGTATAGCCACCCCAGATACCACAGACATCGAAAGTAGGGCGAATACCGGTCCGCTCATTGGTAGAGTAACCCTCCTCTCCCTGCAATTGTGCAACCTGGATCTCCTCTTTGTATTGCTCCTCATCGTAGGGATTTCCCGCCAATTTATTGCGTTCCCTGGCAGAAACCTCCAAAACATCGTCATAAAATCCCGGTATGGTAATCCGGTTGTGGTGATCAGTCACGCCGGCAATTAACTTGCACAATTCATTCAACGGATTGGCGACGGCACCTCCATAAAGACCGGAATGAAGATCCCTGTCCGGCCCAGTCACAGCCACCTCCCAGTAGGCCAATCCGCGCAAACCCGTCGTAATGGAAGGAATATCCCTTGCGATCATGCTGGTGTCGGAAACCAGGATAATATCTGCCTTCAGCATCTCCTGGTGATCTTTGCAGAATTTCCCCAAATGGGTGGAACCAATCTCCTCCTCTCCTTCTATCAGGAATTTAACATTGCACGAGAGGGTCTTGCTTTTAACAAGGTATTCGAAAGCTTTGGCATGGATAAATGATTGGCCTTTGTCATCGTTGGCACCACGCGCCCATATTCGTCCCT
>Ga0118677_10008795_pt1 | contig 16031 bp, 19 predicted proteins | sample AliMusrvi5mmetaG_FD_86154 | JGI IMG/M metagenome (GOLD analysis project Ga0118677, IMG submission 86154) | reverse complement strand
AAGCACTATATGTGAAATTACATGAAAAACACGCACCCATCATTCACAATTTGTACAGATTAGCAGAATTATGTGAGATTGAATTGACCGATGAATACTCTGATTGGCTTGATACAATCACATCGTTCAATATAAATGCCAGATACGATGATTATAGGAAAGAATTTTACAATCTTTGTACTCCCGAATATACTGAGTTATGGATTGGTCGGATAAAGGAGTTATTCAAATGGATAAAAATGATGCTTTAAATCTTGCCCGACAATATGCTGCATTGATAAAGACAAATTATGATTGTAAGCAGATATTTCTCTTCGGCTCATACACAAAGGCGACTTATCACGATGAGAGCGATATTGACATTGCCGTAATACTGAAGGAATTTGAAAATCCAATAGATATACAATTGGAATTAATGAGACTAAGGCGTAAAATTGACAGTCGAATCGAACCACATCCGTTTAGAGAAAGCGAATTTGAATTGTCTAATCCAATTGTTAATGAGATTATTAAATACGGTCAGGAAATAAAAATTACCGCGGCCTGATAAGCGGTCTTGCGCAACTGGGGGTTAAGTGGTGTAATTGTCCATCCAGACAATGCAACAATTCATACAGAACCAGTAATAAAGGTTCTGTTCAATAAAAAAGCTACAAATAGTTTTGATTTAATAACACAACCGCCTACCTTTAACATACTGTAAAAAACAAACTGTTAGGCAAAAATTTAGCGAATTGTAAATAGTTGAAGTACCGAAAAAGTACTATAAACTTTCTGCTATTTATATGTTATAGGCCATATTTCTGTCACCACTTGAAACACAATCGGTTTTTGACAAAGCTTTCAATTTGAGAGTTTTGGCGGCTTGATAGACTTTCGGGCGAGACAGAGCAGAGGTATTTGAAAGGTTTTCGGAATTTTAAGTTTTCGGGTTTGACAGGTTCTCGCTTTTTGAGTAAAATTAAAATTTATCATGAAAAGAAAAACGCTTCTTACAGTTTTATTTTACATTTTTTGTTTCTACTCCTGCATCAGTGGCACAAGAAAAGACACAAGAAAAGTATTAGTTAGTGAAGATCTAAAAGACTCCATAGCCATACAAGGAACCGTTCCTTTTGAATATGATAATTTCAAGAAAGGAATTATATTAGATGCGATTGTGAATGATACACTTCACTTGAAAGCCCACTTCGACACTGGTGCCTTTGGTGTGGCAATGTCTGGCGTGTTTTCAAAAAATGAAAATAAAAAAAATACACTTACTCCATTTAAGTTATAAATAGGACGTTGGATTTATAAACAACCTAATACAGAATATATAAATAACAAACTCTTGTTTGATTTTCAAGGATGCGATCTGATTTTTGGAAGAGTTTTTTTTAAAGACAAAATATTAGAAATTTCATTTGAGCACCATTATATCAGAGAATTAGAAAATACAGAAGACTTAGCCAGTTATGATAAAATTCCTTTTAGATTACTGTATGGATGGCTACCTGTGATAAAAGGAAAAGCTTGCATAAAAGGAAAAACAATTGAAGGCGAATTTATTATAGATACGGGTTACAACGGAACTATAAAAGTAAGTTCTTCTTTAATAAAGAAATACAAAATACCAACAAGAGATGATTTTGAATTTGAATCAGTAGGTATTACGAAAAATAATAAAAATGTCATATCAAATGCGGATACAATCCAAGTAGGATGTAATTACATTACAAATACTATTGCTTTTTTGGAAACAGAAAAACAATCACATATTCCTGTAGGTGGGTTGCTTGGTAATAAATTTTTCGACAATTTTTCGGTCGTATTGGATTTCAAAAATAATTATTTGTGTTTGAAACCAATTGAGAAATAAAAGATTAAGGAAATGACAACCCTGCTCCTCCATATATGCTTAAAAGCTGGCAGTAGCTTGTGCCCCGAGCACTCTAAGTAATCTGCACCTTTAAATGAGGGATTTGCAATCTGGCATTTTCAGCAAACTCAACATTCTTCACCCCCGTAATTCCCAACCCTAAACATGTGAATTATGTAACTCTTTTTTAAAGTTACATAACTTTCAGGATAAATTATATTATTATCTTTAACCAATTATAATATATGCGGATAAGTTATTGAAGCATAGCATGCGGACGTTCTGCATATCTAAAATATGAAACTAAATAATTTCTATAGTTATGAAAAATCTCATTAAGAGTATGGTATTATTACTTGTACTGATTACATCTTCGTTACTGTTTCCAAAACATTTATCAGCGCAGCATGCAAATGTCAGTTTTCAGGTTTTCTATGATCAGTTAAGTCCATACGGACAATGGATTCAAGATCCAACTTATGGCTATGTCTGGATTCCTGATGTCGGAGCAGACTTTGTTCCATATTCAACTGATGGCCATTGGGTTCTGACTGATTACGGCTGGACCTGGGTGTCGTATTACGATTGGGGATGGGCGCCTTTCCATTATGGCCGCTGGAATCACGATAATTCTTATGGCTGGCTTTGGGTTCCTGATACCGAATGGGGTCCTTCCTGGGTGAATTGGAGAAGAGCAGATGGTTATTATGGCTGGTCGCCAATGGAACCAGGTGTTAGTATCAGTATGAGTTTTGGCAGTTCGTACAATAGAAATGACGACCACTGGGTGTTTGTAAAGGACAGGGATTTTGAAAGATCCAACCTTAATCATTACTATATTAACCGAAATGATCGCAACAGGATTATTCGAAGTTCTACAGTGATTAATACAACATTTGTTGATAATAAACGTCATACGACCTATGTTGTAGGACCCACAAGAGATGATGTTCAGAAAGTTACCGGCAGAACGATTAATCCTGTATCTGTTCGGGAAAATAGCAGACCGGGACAGCAGATGAATAATGGCCAATTACAGATGTACAGACCCCAGGTAAATAAAAATAGCGGGAAGGATAATAAACCATCCAAAATTATTACTCAGAAGGATGTGAAACGACCCACACCTCAAAATGTGAATACTCAACATCGGAATGTAAGTCCACAGAATAACAGTACTATAAAGGCACAGCCTGCACAACAGCAGAGGACTTCGACACCGGCAAATAATATAGCAAGGCCGCAAAACAGAACTAATGTGCAGCCGGTACAACAGCCCAGAACTGCAACTCCGGCAAATAATAATCAACGGCAACAGCAGCCAAATACTGCCAGACCACAGAATATTCCCAAAGCACAGCCTGCACAACAGCCCAGGACTTCAACTCCTGCAAATAATAATCAAAGACAACAGCAACAACCGCAGCCACAGAATAATCCAAGACCACAGCCTGTGCAACAGCAAAGGACAGCGCCTCCGGCAAATAATAACCAGGGTCAGCAGCAGAATGAAAGAAAAGAGCAAGATAGAAGGTAAAATGATTTAATATTTCTGATGTACTATTTAACTGAGAATCGTATATTTAAATGTTCAATAAAAGGGCTTTTAGCTAATATAAACATGTAATAAGAAAAGATTATGGACCAAAACATTCCTTCATTTTGGAGCATCACAACTGCAGAATTACTCAGTAAACTTCAGGTGACAGCGAAAGGGTTAACAACAGATGAAGCCAAAATAAGGCTTGCAAGTTATGGCGCCAATAGTCTGAAACCCAAAAAACAATCGGGGGCATTCATGCTTTTAATTGGACAGTTTAAGAGTCCAATTATTCTTATTCTTTTGGCAGCAACGTGTTTGTCACTGTTTTTACGCAATTTTGTCGATGCTTCCATCATTATTAGCATCGTCATCATAAGCGGCCTTCTTGGATTCTGGCAGGAATACAGCGCCTCCAATGCGGTAGCGAAACTGCTTGCCCTGGTACAAATAAAAGCGGCAGTTCTGCGCGACGGAAAACAAGTTGAAGTGGCCGTTGAAGAAATTGTTCCCGGCGACATCGTTATCCTGAGTGCCGGTGGCATTGTCCCGGGAGATTGCCTGATTCTTGAATCGAAGGATGCGTTTGTGGATGAAGCCATGCTTACCGGCGAGACCTTTCCGGTTGAAAAAGAAGTATCGGTATTACCTGTCGGCACACCTCTTGCACAGCGAACAAATACGGTTTGGATGGGAACTCATGTGGTTAGCGGTACTGCAAAAGCTTTGGTTACGCTTACCGGAATAAATACAGAGTTTGGAAAAGTATCGGAGCGGCTCAAACTCAAAGCTCCTGAAACGGAGTTCGAACGTGGCATCCGACGGTTTGGTTATTTTTTGGGAGAAGTGACGATGGTATTGGTAATATGCATTTTTGCCATAAATGTTTATTTGCAGAGGCCTGTTCTCGAAGCATTTCTCTTTTCTCTGGCGCTTGCCGTAGGTTTAACGCCACAGCTATTGCCAGCCATCATCAGTATTAATCTGGCACATGGCGCCAAGAAGATGGCTGATAAGAAAGTAATCGTAAAGCGGCTTGCCTCGATTGAAAACTTTGGGAGTATGAATGTAATCTGTTCTGATAAAACAGGTACACTAACCGAAGGAACCGTGACGGTGCAATCAGCGGTTGATATAAATGGGGATGCAAGTGATAAAGTATTTCTCTTTGCATACCTTAATGCATCCTACGAAACAGGATTTACAAATCCTATTGATGAAGCTATCCAGAACTTTAAAAAGATTGACCTGAAGGGATACCAGAAACATGATGAAATTCCATATGATTTTCTTAGGAAACGTCTAAGCATTTCAGTTAAACATGAGGATGAATACCTGATGGTAACCAAAGGTGCCCTGTCAAATATACTCGAAGTATGTACATCTGTTGAAATCAAAGAGGGTAGTGTGGAACAGTTAACCACAGTGCAGAAACAGATTCAGAAGCAATTTGAAGCTTTCAGTAATGATGGTTTTCGCACTTTAGGAATTGCCTATAAAAAACTTTCCTCTGAATCGCTTATCAGTAAAGACGATGAGAAGGATATGACCTTTCTTGGATTTCTCACTCTTTTTGACCCGCCAAAGGCAAATATTGCCGACACGATTGCAATACTAAAGAAATTGGGTGTTTCGCTCAAAGTGATTACAGGCGATAATCATCTTGTAGCGGCTAGTTTGAGTAAAAAGATGGGTCTGTTGGATACAAAAATTCTTACAGGGACTCAAATGCGTCAAATGAGCGATGCCGCTCTGCTCAGACAAGTGGGAACGGTAAGTGTGTTTGCTGAAATAGAACCCAATCAGAAAGAACGAATTATCATTGCCATGCGAAAGGCAGGAAACGTAGTGGGATACATGGGTGATGGAATCAATGATGCTTCTGCACTTCATGCGGCCGATGTTGGAATTTCAGTGGATACTGCTGCCGATGTTGCAAAGGATGCCGCCGATATTGTGTTACTCGAGAAAGACCTGAGTGTACTGATTGAAGGTGTTCGCGAAGGACGGACCACCTTTGCCAATACCCTGAAATATGTATTTATGGCTACAAGCGCCAATTTCGGGAACATGTTCAGCATGGCAGGATTATCGCTGTTTATTCCTTTTCTTCCATTGTTGCCCAAACAGATTCTGCTCACCAACCTGATGACAGACTTTCCTGAAATGACCATTGCCACCGATAATGTTGACGAGGAGATGATCAATTATCCCCGACGCTGGGATATCAAGGCTATTCGCAAGTTCATGATTACATTTGGCCTGGTAAGTTCCGTCTTTGACTACCTCACTTTTGGACTGCTTTTGCTCATACTTCATGCCAAAGAGGCAGAGTTTCGTACTGCATGGTTCCTTGAATCTGTGATCTCTGCATCTCTTATTGTATTAATTATTCGAAGCCGAAGGCCCTTCTTCAAAAGCCGGCCAGGGAAATACCTGATAATAGCCACGCTGTCTATCGCCTTTATTACACTCATTTTGCCGTTCACCCCAATAGGAACTGTTTTTGGCTTCACTCCGCTAAGCTTCATTACCTACCTGCTTCTAATGCTAATCGTAGTGTTCTATATCATTGCAGCAGAAATTACCAAAACAATCTTTTATAAGAAGGTGAAGTTTTAATCAAAACATGTGAATCATGTAACTTTTTTAAAAAGTTATGTAACACTTACGGCAATCAATACATTGATCTTTGTTTCTAATTATTGAATTAGAAAAAGGAAAAGATGAAAAAAGTACCTGTTATTTTAAAATCAATTGCAGTTATTTCAATACTTGCCGCGATGGCTTCATTGCCTGCTTGTACAAACCACAGTGTAAAAAAATCAGTGAGTCAGGCAGGAATTGATTCGTTGAGAAGTCAAATCACGGTCCTTACAAAGGATAACGAAATGATTGCAAAAAATCTCGTAACATTTGACACCCTCGACTACACCGTATTTACTAATCAGCAATGGACAAGGTTACACGAAAGTCATTCCAAAGACATAAAAGTTAATTGGCCTGATGGTCATTTCACAACAGGCATTGAACGGCACATCGCCGATTTAAAAGCTATGTTTGTATATGCCCCCAACACCAGTATTAAGCAGCATCCTGTTCGTTTTGGTTCAGGAAATATGACCTGTGTTATTGGTGTGATGACCGGGACCTTTACAGTGCCTATGCCTATTGGAAATGGAAAATTCATTCAACCTACCGGCAAATCATTTAAACTACCCATGTGTACCGTTGGAATTTGGGAAAATGGTGTGATGACCGAAGAATATCTTTTTTGGGACAACCAATCCTATATGAGTCAAATTGGATTAGGCAAATAAAAGAAAAATGAGACCTCATAAGAGTTCTCCCGTAACTTTAGGCTGCAACTTCAGAAAGGGTTATAAAATAACTGCCCCATTAGTTTACGCTGGATTATATCACAAAATTGGTATTCACAAAAATCTATAAAACAATATTTTAATTTTAAAAATACTACAATGAAAAAATTTATTATTCTTATTTCGGCATGTTTGTTTGGAATAGTTTCATTTGCACAAAACACTTACACGCTGGATAAAAACCATGCCCGATTGTCATTTAGTGCTTTTCATTTTGGGATTTCTCACATCGAAGGAAATTTCAAAATATTTAGTGCAACATTTGTTTCAACAAAAGAAGATTTTAGCGATGCTCACATAGAAATGACTGCTGATATAAATTCCATTAATACAGAAGTCGAAATGAGGGATAATGATTTGAAAAGTCCCGGTTGGTTTGATGCAGCTAAATATTCTCAATTAATCTTCAAAAGCAGTTCATTCAAGAAAACAATCGGGAAAAACTACAAGATGAAAGGCAACATTACAATTCATGGGGAAACAAAACCGATTGAATTTGATGTGGTATTCAACGGCAAAGGCCAAAACCCTATGTCAAAAAAATATTCCCTGGGTTTTACCCTTATAGGTAAATTAAATCGTCTCGATTTTGGGGTAGGAAGTGATCCTAAAACAACTGGTGTCGGAAATGAAATAGAATTAAAATCAAATGTTGAGTTTGCAATCAATTAACATTTAACGCAACTACAATTAATTCAGAATAGATGAAACGAGCCATGGAGGATAACCATACACACTGGAGGATTATTTGAATGGCGAGTTCTCCCGATAAATCGGGGCAGGCATATGACAATTAAAAAACAAAATATAAACACATGAATAAAGTAATCCTTTTAAACAAAAGACCAATCGGGAAGCCTGTATTGGGTGATTTTAAATTTACCAGTGAGTCGATTCCATCACCTCTGGAAGGTGAAATTCTTCTGAAGACTATTTATGTTTCCGTCGATCCCTATTTACGTGGTCGCATGAATGATTCCAAATCGTATGTTCCTTCTTTCGAAATAGGTAAACCCATACAATCCGGCATAATAGCTGAGGTTATAGACTCGACTAATGCTGAATTTAAAAAAGGAGACTTTGTTTCCGGCAACCTGGAATGGAAAGAATATCAGCTATCGGATGGTAAAGGTTTAAATAAGTTGAATGCAAAAGTTTCTGATTTATCACCCTACCTGGGAATTTTAGGAATGACTGGTCTTACAGCTTATTTGGGTTTAACTGAAATTGGAATTCCAAAGGCAGGTGAAACATTGGTAGTTTCAGGAGCAGCTGGTGCGGTAGGAAGTGTTGTCGGTCAAATCGGCAAGATTTTGGGCTGCAAAGTCGTGGGGATTGCCGGTTCGGATGAAAAGACAGAAATGCTTCTGTCAAAGTTTAAATTCGATCAGGCAATCAATTACAAAACGACACCTGACATGCAAGCAGCAATTCATCAGGCATGCCCCAATGGTGTTGACATCTATTTCGACAATGTGGGTGGTGAGATTTCGGATGCCGTTTTGGCGAACATTAATAAATATGCCCGGTTACCGGTTTGTGGTGCCATATCGCTATACAATACAACAGAAATACCTGTTGGTCCAAGATTACAGCCAATTATTTTAACAAAAAGCGCCACCATGCGTGGATTTATTGTTTCTGACTTTTCTGAAAAATTTCCTGAAGCAATTCAATTGTTAGCCCATTGGTTAAAGGAAGGCAAACTCACTTATGCCGAAACTATTGTTGAAGGATTTGATCGCATTCCACAGGCATTTATTGATCTGTTTGAAGGTAAAAATGAAGGCAAAATGATCGTCAAAATTTAAAAAATCATGAAACAAGCCATGCGGAAGTTTTTCCTCACAAAAAGGGACGACTATCATGGCGAGTTCCATCTGACCATTAAAAAACAAATTATAGACAGATGAAAGTATTAATCGTATTAACCTCCCATAGTGATTTGGGAACTACCGGTGAGAAAACCGGTTTCTGGGTTGAAGAATTTGCAGCGCCCTATTATGTTTTAGCCGATGCAGGTGCCGAATTGACAATAGCTTCACCAAAAGGCGGGCAGCCACCAGTTGACCCTAAAAGTGAATCTCCTGATGCGCAAACGCCAGCAACAAAAAGATTTTATAGTGATAATGAAGCAATAGATAAAGTTGCTCATTCCCTCAAACTAAGCGAAGTAAATCAGGCAGATTATGATGCTGTGTTTTATCCCGGAGGCCACGGTCCATTGTGGGATCTGGCAAACGACGAACACTCCATTCATTTAATTGAAGACTTTTATAGTCATCAAAAACCAATCGCATTTGTGTGTCATGCACCTGCCGCTTTAATGAAAGTTAAAAGTGAAAATGGTGAACCTTTAGTTAAAGATAAAGAGTTAACAGGCTTTTCGGATACTGAAGAAGAAGCTGTTGGTTTGACCAAAATAGTTCCTTTTCTGCTTGAAGACGAACTACAAAAACTGGGTGCCAAATACAGCAAAGGTGAGAATTGGGGTTCATTTGTGAAAAAAGATGGGTTATTAATCACTGGACAGAATCCTGCATCATCATCAGAAACAGCGAAGTTACTATTGAGTACACTCAAAGAGAAAAAATAATTAAGAATAGGAGAAATAACCATGAAAGGATTTAAAAGCAACATAGAAAAAGACACACTGGAAAATGAAAATTTCCGAAAGGTTTTATACACCGGTAAACATCTACAATTAGTACTTATGACCCTTAAAGTGGGTGAAGATATTGGATCAGAAATTCATACAGGTAACGACCAATTTTTCAGGTTTGAAAGTGGATCAGGTAAATGTGTTATTGATGGAAATGAATATAAGGTAAAAGGAGGTGACGTAATTGTTGTACCAGCCGGTGCCAGGCATAATGTTATCAATGAAGGCACTAGCGAATTGAAAATGTATACCATCTATGGCCCGCCTAACCATCAGGATGGCACTATCAGAAATACAAAAGAAGATGCCGAAAAAATGGAAGAAAAGTTTGATGGTAAAACAAGCGAATAAACTATGACCATGAAAGGGATAAACTGGACATACGTTTTGGACGATATAGCATTATTGGAAAATCACATGATGCCATCCTATCCAATGGGAGTCAATATCCTGTTGGCACGCGTGGAAGGTGCTGTCTATGCCATTTCAGGCAAGTGTTTACACATGGCATGTCCGCTATTCACAGGTAAGTTGGACAGCTATATTATTACCTGTCCCTGCCACGACTGGAGGTTTGATATTCGAACGGGGCAGTTCTTGGATGCGCCTGAACTTGCCCTGACGATATATGCCACAAAATTCGAAGATGGCAAGTTGTTCATCAATCTAAAATGAAAAACAGACAAGAAATTATTTCAATAACAAACAAATAAGTAAAGGAAATAGCCATGAATAAAATTACAGTTTATACACTCTCAACCTGCCCCTGGTGCAGAAAAACGAAGAATTTCTTTAATGAGCACAAAATTCCATTCACTTATATCGACTACGATATGGCCGACGATACAACTCAAAGAAGAATTTCACAAGAGCTTGATGCAGCGGGTGCAAACGGTTTTCCGTATGTCAAGATCAATGATGAAGTCATTGTGGGTTACCAACCGGAACGCTATTCCAATGCGCTTGGATTATGAGCCTGTGCAAAGTCAATATTGAGTCAAGGAAGAAGTCGTTGTATTATTTTTTCGAAAAGGTGGTTGATCCATTAGGCTTCAAGTTTACGCCTGATGAAGAGATGATGAATTTTCTGCTCGAACAGGAGGTGATACTGGAAGAAAAGCACGGTATTCCTTTCTGTCCTTGTCAGCCATTGCGGAATGACCGTGTGCGCGATATGCAGATTGTATGTCCATGTATTCCTTTCCACCGAAAACATTTCGATGAAATTAAACGCTGTTGGTGTGGGTTATTTGTGCATAAAGATGTTCTTGATCCTGATAAACTGCCGCAACTGCCACCAAAGGAGGTAAACCATGAGTGAAAAATTCAGTAAGGCGATAAGTGCCGGCGAAATTGCTCCCGGTGGAATGAAAGCCGTTGAACTTGAAGGAAACGAGATCGTTATATGCAACTCCGATGGAAAATACTATGCCATACAGCGACGCTGCGGCCATATGAATGCTCCACTCGACATGGGTACTCTTGACGGCATATATCTCACATGTCCCATGCACTGTGCCCAATTCGACATTACTAACGGTGAAGCCCTCTCCGGCCCGGTTCCATCAGATATCGGTCATGAGATTCCACCGCCATTTCTCGGCCAGTATTTGCAAAACATTGGAATGCTGATGAAACATGTTCACACAGAATCCATCCGCACTTATGCAACCAAACTGGAAGGTGGTTGGGTTCAGATTAAGTTATAATTTGATAGCGTAATACAATATTATATCACGTTGGAAGTTAAATCAGGAGGAACTTCACAAAAAAACGCTATAAAAAATATCATGAACAAGAACTTTGACCGGATAACATTACAGGAAATTGCACGAAAAGCAATGATTTCAAGAGGATTAGAGCCTGATTTCCCGGCTGATGTGTTCAACGAGTTGCAGCATATTACCCATCCTGCAACTTGTACCTCTGCAATAGCCAGGGATTTGCGTCACCTGATTTGGTGTTCTGTCGATAATGATGATTCGCTTGATCTCGACCAGTTATCGTATGCCGAACAACTGCCTGGAAATAAGGTTCGGTTGCTGATTGCTATTGCTGATGTGGATGCATTGGTTCTCCAGCAATCCAATATTGATGATCATGCCAGCCAGAACACTGCATCGGTATACACAATAGCTGAAATGTTCCCTATGCTTCCCGCAAAATTATCGACCGATTTCACATCGCTGGGCTATAATGTCGACCGTTGTGCCGTAGTGGTTGAAATGGTTGTTGACGATGATGGGGGCATACAACAATCTGATGTATATCTCGCAACAGTCTGTAATCGGGCAAAGCTTCAGTATGAGAGCCTGGCAGCCTGGCTCGAAGGAAATGGCCCAATGCCTTTAGATATTAGTAAGGTCGACGGTCTGGCTGAAAATATTCAGTTACAGGACCGAATTGCACAAAAGATGAAGCAGTTGCGTTATGAGCATGGAGCATTGGAATTTGAGACTATTGAATCCAAACCTGTCTTCGACGGTGATGCTTTAAGTGAGATGAAAGTTGAGCAGAAAAACAGAGCCGAGAGTTTAATCGAAGATTTTATGATTGCTGCAAACGGATCAACAGCCAGGTATTTGACTGATAAAAACTTTCCTTCCCTGAGGCGAGTTGTCCGCACCCCAAAACGTTGGGATCGGATCGTTGAATTGGCTTCCGAGCATGGTTTTTCACTGCCCGAAAAGGCTGAATCCAAATCTCTTTCAGCATATCTGAAGTTTATCAGGCAAAACGATCCAAAGCATTTCGTTGATATGTCAATCAGTGTGCTTAAACTTCTGGGAGCCGGTGAATATGTGGTTGTAACTCCCGGTTCTACTTCCGAAGGTCATTTTGGCCTTGCAGTAAAAGATTATAGCCATTCAACAGCTCCTAACCGTCGTTTCCCTGATCTGGTTACCCAGCGATTGCTCAAATCAGCCATTGCAGGCCATTCAGTTCCTTATTCGGTTGAACAACTGAACGATATTGCTCACCATTGTACTCTGAAGGAGGATGATGTAAAGAAAGTAGAACGACTTGTTGAAAAGTCAGCCAATGCTATGCTCATGAAATCGAGAATTGGCGAAGTGTTTGAAGCTATCGTAAGTGGCGCATCACCCAAAGGTACATGGATCAGGCTTTACAATCCTCATGTGGAAGGAAAATTGGTCAATGGATTCAGGGGAATGGAAGTGGGGCAACGGCTAAAAGCACGTCTGACATACATCAATGTGGAAGAGGGATTCATTGATTTTGAGAGGGTTGAATAACACAAAAAACATAATGGAAGATTTAAGACATTTGGAATTCTTCGCCATTAATTCGAAAGAAATTGTTGAAAAGCAAGTAGACTCCTATCGGCAACAACATTCGTATGCGGGAACAATCATTGGTGTTACGGCATTATTCATACCATTCTTCCTCAATAGTTTTATTGGTACTTTTCAATTAATTCAGATTATTTCAATAATCCCGATTATACTTTTTTGCTGGGCAATATTATTAATGCTTAGCATTTTCAGGGCAAACCCACTCGATCAGGCATATAATGTTAAAAAGTATCAGGAATTATTAACCAAAACGTATAAAGAAATATTAATCAGCGAAATAGAATCAAACACACATTCTTATAATGGCAACAAATTAATCACTGAAAAAGCTAACAGAAATTATACAAAGGGAGTGAAAATAACAACGATAGCACTATTGATTTCAATTATACTGCTGTTTGCAAATCAATTCATTAAAATTGAAAAAACACCTACAAAAGTTCAGGTTGTAAATATCAAAAAAACGCAAGAAAATAGCTCAACCAACGATACTATCAATGCGGGTTCAATTTTCGCAACACCAATTTCTCCACCAAATTGAATAAGTGTGAATTGTATAAGATTTTTAAAGAATTATGTAACATTTACCTGTGTTTTATGATGTAACTTTAATTGTTGCAAGAATAATCTTACAATTAAAAAACAATAAAATGAAAACTAATTCAGAATTGCAGAAAGACGTTCAGGATGCCATTAAATGGGAACCATTATTGAATGCAGCCGAAATTGGTGTAACTGCAAAAGATGGGGTTGTTTCTTTAACCGGTGTTGTTGATAGTTACATTAAAAAGATGGAAGCTGAAAATGCAGCAAAAAAAGTTATTGGAGTAAAAGCAGTGGTCGAAAAAATTGAAGTGAGTTTTACGGATTCATTTATAAAGACCAACCTCGAAATTGCCAACGAAGCATTATTTGCCCTGAATTCAAATTGGTCAGTCCCAAAAGATAAAGTAACTGTAAAAGTTGAAAATGGATGGGTTACTTTAGAAGGCGAACTTCCATGGAACTATGAAAAAGATGCTGCAAAAATCGCTGTAAATTATCTGACAGGAGTAAAAGGAGTAACCAACAACATCAAAATCAAATCTGAAACTCATGATGCGATTGAACAAAAAGATGTTGAAAAGGCACTTCTACGTGATTTGTCAAATGATGACAGTGATATTCACGTTAAAGTAACCGGAACAAAAGTGACACTTACGGGTATTGTAAAGTCTTGGTACAATAAGGAAGAAGCAGGCCGAATAGCATGGAAAACACCTGGCATTTGGCATGTTGAGAATGACTTGACGGTTGATTATTACTATAAACTTGTAGGTTAATAGATTTTTAGCAGCGGAAATATTTTCTTTCCGCTACTTTTATATAAAGGTATGAACGATATTCATTATTATGAAGTTAATCTTCTCTGGGATTCGAAAACCCGGGGCACATTGAATTCTCCTGTATTTCCTGGTAAAATTGAAGTAGCAACTCCAACTGAATTTTCAAAAGTGACAAAAGAGAAATGGACTCCAGAGCATTTATTTGTTGCAGCGATAAATTCTTGTTTAATGTCAACTTTTTTATTGGCTGCCGAAAGTTCAAAAATTAAGTTCATAAGGTTTGAAAGCAATGCAATTGGGACAATAAAAAAGGTAGACGGGAAATTTGCCCTTACTGAAATTACTATAAAACCGAATTTAGTTATCCAATCAACTCAAAATGAAAGCAAAGCCAGACGAGTACTTGCAATGAGTGAAAAAGCCTGTGCAATCGCAAATTCAATTAAAACTAAAATCATATTAGAACCAATTGTTACGGTTCAATAAATATAATGATCAGATTATAAATTAATTGCATTAATCCTTAGCACAATTCAATTATTCACATCTGTGTCCAGATCAGCTTCCTGAAACTGAATATTTAAAGGATATCGTGGAGCGGGTTATACCATATTGGAAAAGATCATTAGTCCGATGGTGAAAAATGATCAGTCAATACTGATTGTGTCTCATGGGAATAGCCTTCGGGCACTATTCAAGCACCTTGATCATATCTTGGATTCCGAAATTATTGAACTAAACATTCCAACAGGAATTCCTCTGATTTACAAACTGGACGAATAACTTCGATCTATCCATCACTTCTGCATGGCAATGTGGCAAGCATATAGGCAGCAATACAAACTATTGTCAATCAGGTAAAAAAATGATCTATGGATTAAAACGCAAGACTGTTTTAATCGAAAAATGTGTGAATGATATAACTTATCCACACAATTATGTAACACTTCCTCTTGCAAACCTTCTCAAATTTACATGATGTGAAAAAGTTTTCACAATATAAAATTTATTAAAATGAAATCGAATGAAGTTTTGCAAAAAGAGGTTCAGGATGCAATCAAATGGGAACCATTGTTGAATGCAGCAGAAATTGGTGTTACTGTTAAAGATGGTGTTGTAACTCTGACAGGTATTGTTGACAGCTATTCCAAAAAATCTGAAGCTGAAGAAGCTGCAAAAAAGGTAGCTGGAGTAAAAGCAGTGGTCGAAAAAATTGAGATTAAATTTTGTGACACTTGCAAAACAAGTGACAACGAAATTGCTACCGAAGTATTGAATGCGTTCAAATGGAATTGGGAAATTCCGAGTGAGAAAGTAAAAGTAAAAGTGGAAGCAGGTTGGGTTTCACTGGATGGTAACCTTAATTGGAATTATCAAAGAGAGGCTGCTAAAAAGGCAGTAAGCAAACTGAATGGCGTAAAAGGTGTGACCAACAATATCAAGATTGAATCTGAAACAAACGATGAAATCGAAAAAAAAGATATCGAAAATGCCCTTGGTCGCAATTGGTCGATGGATGATACAGATATTCAGGTTAGGGTTTTAGGTCATAAAGTTATCCTTAACGGCGTTGTTGATTCGTGGTACCAAAAGGATGAAGCAGGTCGTATCGCATGGAATGCTCCAGGCGTATGGAATGTTGATAATGAATTGCTTGTTGAATATGATTGATTATCAATTGATGGATTGATAAAAAACGGGAGGGAATACCCGCAGATCACCCCGAAAGTCATCCCGGATTTCGTTGAAGGCTTCAGGATGCTGGCGGCTGGCGCTTTGGATGCGGTGGTCGCGGACCGGTGGGTGGGGAGATATGTGCTGGCGGTAAACGACATCCGCGGCGTGAAGTTTGTTGACGTGCCCGTCAGCCAAAGCCATTCGGCAATTGCCGTGAAAAAAGGAAACGCGAATCTGCTTGCAGAGATCAACCTGGCCCTGGCGGAGAT
>Ga0118677_10007893_pt2 | contig 16032 bp, 14 predicted proteins | sample AliMusrvi5mmetaG_FD_86154 | JGI IMG/M metagenome (GOLD analysis project Ga0118677, IMG submission 86154) | reverse complement strand
ATGAATCGAGCAAGATCGAGCCGTAACCGGCTTCAAATGGGAATCGGATTACCTGTATTTCACCGTGCGGGAACCGTTCCCAACGCGGACGACCAGCGCATCATTGGTGTTTGGTCGCGTCACAAATGAGACCCCACTGATTTTGGAGTCCCAGATGGCAGAGAACGGTGTGATATTCAGCGACGGCATTGAGAATGACTTTTTGGAATTCAATTCCGGAACGCAGGCCGTCATTGGTATCGCGGAAAAGAAAGGTGTGCTGGTCGAATGAAAACCATCCTCATCCTCGAAGACATCCACGCCTCCTACGTCAAGAAGGAGATCCTGCGTGGCGTGTCGTTCGAAGTTCACCCGGGCGATACCCTCGCCCTGCTCGGTGGCAATGGATCCGGCAAATCCACCACCCTCAAGGTCATCGCCGGATTGCTGCCTCCCTCCAAGGGGCGAGTCATCTTCCATGGCCGTGACATCACCCATGCCACCCCGCACCTACGGCAGCAACTGGGCATCAGCTACCTGCTTCAGGGCGGGCGCGTTTTCCCCAACCTCACGGTGGCCGAAAACCTCCGCATCGCCCAATCGCACGCCCGCAACGGGGCACATGACCACCATCTCCCTCCCGAACTGGGCGCTATTTTCCCCGATCTCGCCGGACGCCATGCCACCCGCGCCGGACTCCTCTCCGGCGGCCAGCGCCAGATGCTCGCCATCGAGATGGTGCTCGCCCAAAGGCCCCTGCTCGCCCTGCTGGACGAACCGAGTGCGGCACTGACAGAAGCTCTGGGGGTTTCGCTTATCTCAAGCTTCGCTCGCGACTGCCAGGAAAGTCCTCGATCCATCATCCTTGTGGAACAAAATGTCTCTTCCACCGCCACTCTTCCCAAGAAACTCCTCCTTTCACAGGGAACTATTTCAACCACAACGAACAACAAACAACAAACAACATGAATAAGAAAAAACTAATCGCACTAGGCGTAATTCTCGCTGCTGCCATCGCGGCGATCACCTTGGTAAATACCCAAAAGGGAAAGTCCACCGATGGAGAGATCAAACTCGGAGTTGCTGCTGCCTTGAGCGGACCGGTATCATTCTGGGCCGAGAGTGTCCTCCAAGGAATGCAGATGGCGGTGGAGGAACACAACAAGGCGGATCCCAACCAGCAAGCCCGCGTGATCTTCGAAGACAATGCCGGCAAGGCTGACAGCCAGATCGCGGCAATGAGGAAGCTCTGCACTTCCGACAAGGTTGCCTGCGTGGTTTCTGTCTTGACACCATACAGCAAACCTCTTCGCCCCCTCGCGAAGCAGTTCAATACACCTTTGCTCGCGACCGTAACCGCTGCCTTGGACTTTGGGGCGGAAAACGAGTGGAGTTTCCGGGATTACCCGACCGCGGACCAACTTGCGGCCCGCATGGCCAAGTATGCATACAATGATATAAAGTTACGCAGGGCGGTCGCCTTGGTAGTCAACGACGAGTATGGAACGGATTGTTTGAAAATCTTCCGTCAGACCTTTGAGGAAATCGGTGGAACCTTCCTTGGCTCCGACACCGTGACGCAAACTGACACCGACATGCGTGCGCAGGTCACCAAACTCATCCAAACCAATCCGGACACCGCCTTTCTCGTCATCCGTGAAAACGCGCTTGGGACAGCGGTTCGCCAGTTCCGGGAGCTTGGATTCAAAGGGCAAATTCTCGGAATTAACGCATTTGACAGCCCAGTAGTCTGGCAGGCGAGCGGCCCGCACGGAGAGGGTGTCCTTTTCGCAAACGCCCGCATCGATTACGAAAACAATGCGGCGGCTGCCTCCTTTCAGAAGGCGTTCCGCGAGCGTTATGGTCGGGATCCTATGCATACCCATGCTTACGGATACTCGATTGCACAATATCTTTTACCTCTTGCGGCCCAAGCCAAGGGCGACGGGGAAAAGATGAGGGAGCTACTTGCTTCCATGAAAGCCGGTTCAATCCGAGGGGAAATCGAGATGCTCCCCTCTCGAGACGTGCTCACCGGCGTGGCGATTTACAAACGCACCGGCGACCAAAACATCATTATCAAAGAGTAACATGGGCACCGCGCATCGAGAAAATAGCCAAGCCATGCTCCAAGGCTTGTTTCCCGGCTATGCGGAAATGGTCGGAGAACAAGTGCTTGGAGCCATCCAGCGTGCGAAAAAGACCCTCGATGGCTCCCGTGCGGTGCGCGTTTTGGACATAGGAGCCGGATCAGTCCCTTATTCTCAAGTCGTCCGAGACCTGGAGGAGGTGCACCCTGTTGAGTGGGTTTTTCTCGACTGTGACCCCAAGCTCCCTGAAGCACGCGCTGAAGGACTACCACCATCTCACAAATGGCTTGAACGCGACTTTTTCGATCTTTGCCCTTCATTGAAGAATGAAAAGTCTCGGCCCAATCTGGATGTTGCTGGCGGTCTCGGGGGAAGATTTCATGTAATTGTGCTTTCGGCAGCCTTGCACGAGCTTTATTACGATGCGGTGGCAAAACATGACTGCAGAGACGTCTTTCATCAAAAGGCGCTAGCATGGATCAAGGCCAATCTACTTTCCCCTTGTGGCACCCTCATCGTAGCTGATTACGCTTGGCCTTCATCTTCGGCAGTGAAGGATATTTTGAAGATCCGTGACGTTCAACTTGAGATCGCCGGACATGCCGACCCTCCGTGGACATTCAAATCCATTACCTATCTTCAAAAAGAATCGCTGAAAGCAGGCTTCAAGATTATTGCCTCCAGGGCGCGGGGGCTCCACGACGAATTGGATGATGAGGAGCTGCGGAATGCCTATAGCATCAAAAACAAACAATCTAATGCTCTTGAATGCAAACTCACAACCGCTGAGTTGCAAACTCTTCGGAAACGTATCGGTTTCGTCTGTGTTTTTGCTCCTTCAATATTAGGCAGTTCGCCTGAGAAGAAGAGCCTCGATTTGCCAAAACCCAATTTAGCCAGCTTTGTTTCCAGCATCAATGCCGAATCCGCGTTCTTGGGTCTCGCCGAGGGCGATTTAAGGAAAGCATTGAATTCAATACTCGTGGATCAAAGTCCGTGCCAGAACCTCTCTTCTCCTGTTCAAACTCAAGGAAGGCAGTTGCAATTTGACCAAAATGCACTTCTTGATGGCCATTCCGTGCTGTGGCATTTAATCAAGGAATGGGAGTTGAATGCGCGAAGTCATCTTTCGTTGGTTGGAATTCCAGACGCCGGAGTCTTTGAGGTTTGGATGAATCTTGGCTTACGGTTAAAATACAAGCACATGGAACGATTCGTCCCGATGTTGCCTCTCTGGCCAGGTCGTAGCACAGGGGAACGAGAAGGTGGCATTCTCTCTGTGCAATTCGAATCACCAAGTGAACCCCTCGTTGCGGGTCCGGTGGCGATTACTTGGCACAGTGTACTCAAGGGGAAACGTTCACTTCATACGTGGTTCACCGAACTCCATGAGATCCTGCGTGAAAACACATATCTCGGACATGATGGTAAGAAGGATCACCGTGAAATCCGATCTCTGACAATCATGGCTCAGGATCCGTTGTGTTCCACCAGCGAACCACACAAAAACAGCGAAGACACAGTGCGCAGCCTCTTTTTGGCATCGCGATGGGGAAGTATTGCTCAGCAGATAGAGTCTGGCCACTACCTCTTGATCCTCCCGCAATTTAGTCTGGATTGTAACCCCGAGATGCACCCGTTGGCGGAGGCCCTCAACGAAAAACTAAATGAGATTGCAAAAGGAGTTTCTCGGGATGCCATCCCCCTCCCATTGGGGAAACCGGAAAATGAGGAGTTTTTGAGAGAAGTGTTTTACCACTGCAATGATAAGAATGATGTGGAGTGGTGCGAATTTCAAAAACAATGGAGTAGAATGACCCGACCGGATGTCAAGAGTTTTCCAAGGAATCGCTGCTTCACAATTATGGTGCTGCGTTGTGATGGGTTGTCAATCGAGACACCCGACACCTTGATGCTCTTCACGAGCCAAGCTCTTCCTCCTGCCGCATTAGAAGACGCGAGTAAACACTTCGTCCGACTATGTAACAGGTTGGGCGGCTTGGAGACTCAGCTTCTGGTTCGCACAAAAGGCCGTGAGGAGCAGTTGGCTGAAATGCTTTCGGTGTTTGGGCATGACGCCAAAAATTGGGCCGGTGCTATAACAGGAATCTTGAGCACTGAGTGGGAAGGCAGTCAGGCTGCCGCAAAAGGATTCAGTGAGTCATTGTCAGGCCGTCTCGCCTGCTATTCACGGCTTTCATCATCCATTTTCGATCATAAATCGGAGTCCAACACGCTTGAAGAAGATCTGGAGAATGCGAGGGGGTTTTGGAGTCTGGAAGATCTCTTTTACGGCGAAATTGACGCAGTCATCGCGCAAGAGCTAACTAGCCTTGATGGGCACAAACGTTCCGATACCAGGGCTCTATTCGAGAAATATTTCACCACGACTGCTCGTAGGTCGCGGCAGGAACTGTTGTCCGAGAATGGGTTTATTTGCTCTGTATCCGGAGTCAGCCTGAAAATTCCCAGCACTGTCACTTCGACAACGCCCTTGTTGCTTAGCTGCATTCGGTTGATCGTGTCGGAGCTTATACGCAACATTGTGAAGTATCAATGGGACTGTCATGTTTTCAACGGTTCGCAACAGGAAAGGAGCATTTCCCTTAACGTCGCCGAGCATGAGGGCAAGGACAGCTTCCTGTTCGAGTTGAGATGCACCCCGTGGAAGGCGACATCACTGCCGGAGAAGAAGACCTACATGGGATTGCTATCCATCAAACTTGCCCTCGGCGCCTGCAGGGGGCGGGCATTGACAACTCAATCTGTCGCGTTGGGTAGCGGTTCTCTCAAATTGCCCTATCCCGACAACCAAGGTGTATCTCGATTCACAATTAACAAGACAGGGTTCAAGTATGAATAGATGTTTTCGATGGCAACTTTTGATTCTGGACGACCACCCAGAGCATTATAAGGATGTTGTTCCGAAACTGCAGGATGCGGGACTAGATGTCATAATACTCAGCACGTTTTCCAGCATTATTGAATGCAAGGTTAAGGATGGCGAGGAAGAAAAAGAAATGCCTAATGTAATTGGCAATTCGCATATTGCCCTTGTCGATATGCAGTGGGAGAAGAAGGCCATTGGCCAATTTGAAGAGGGGAGTGATTATCTGCCAACAGACAAAGAGTTGCCACCAACTTGCGAAGGTGCGGCAACTGCCGCAACTCGGAAGCAGTGGCTACCAGCAGTGAGCAGATGGATGTTCTCAAAACCAGTAAGGAGTCGTCGTGAATGGCCTCGACAGCCTATTGAAGAGGAGCATGTCGGCGCATGGATCGGTGCTCTCTTGTCATGGATTGCACCAAACACACAGCTCCTCTTTTTTAGCGGATTTGAGAAGATCTTTGAAAGTGGTATCCAGGCTGCATTGAGTCAGTTTCAAGACCCTCCTTTCCGTGTCATACCTAAAACCCAGAATGCTTCCGATGGGCAGGTGTTTCTCGAAATCAAGGATTTGGAAGGAGCCCTCAGGATTCAACAAGAGAGGCTTCTAGGGGATCGTGATATCTTCGAATGGTTCTTTTCTTCAGTTGTGATACCCGCGCTTGCAGGAAAGGAACCAGAGGAGAAGGAGTGTTCAGTGTTTTACTGGGGTTCCGGGGCTCCGGAAACGCGCAGGCTCAAGTTTGACTATTTCTTTCCGAACCTGCGAGAGTTTGACAAGACTGAATTATGGAAGCATCTGCGGGATTATTTATCCCGTCCAACGCTTTCTCAGAATGACGTGAAGAACATAAATCTGGTTTCACATGCGATCAAGGACCGGGCTACCATCACGTCGGCAGATCTAAAAAGGGCTCGACATTATGCTGTTCTGGCGAATATTTGGGGTGAAGAGATTGTCAGCCAGATCGATACGATTATTTCGCGCGTTAAAAAGGAAAAGAGCGATTCGATCGATGCTTTTGATAATGATGCTATCAGACGCATTCGAGACCTATGTGTAGCATTTTCTGGTGATCCAACAGGAGCATTCAAAAATCTTTCAGACAAGGAGAAGTGGCAGGTTGATTTTTCGGGATGGAATCAAGCGAAAAGTGGATTTACTTGGTGCCCGATTAGTTGGTTTGGAGACATGTTGGAGCACATGTCCGCAAATTCTGAGGGATTAACCCCGCCCAAGCCTTGGAAAGCTACTATAAAGCATGAGGGGCGGCATTTGAGGTTTAGATTCGAGTCTATATGGGAAGGCAATCTAGACTCCAAGTTGTTTTGGAAAACTGTAGAGGAGTCGGCTTGTGCTCTTGGTAAAGGAATGGATCGCGGTCTACCATTGGTTGTTCGACGGGCGCTGGAGAGTGGCGCGGACGCTTGTTTGCTGCGGGCGGGCGAAGATGAGACCTGGCTTTATGGGAAAGTAGAGGGTAACTGCAGTGGTTCTGTTTTGGATGCCGATGGAACCCGTTTTGAAATTTCTCTTTTCTTCCGGACCGAGGATAAACCATGAATCAGAGAACAGAAAAGATGAAAGTTGTATTCTGCGACGATAACGATACGAACCCGTTTTGGGGTTCCAGTGAAAATCCTCGTGCCGGGTTTACGGATGACGACTGGGGACTGGAATGGAAAATCTACCGAAGCGCCTGTCCGGGTGATTCTAACTATTCATGGACGCAGCGGTTTTGCGATGCGATTAGCATGTTTTCACGGGACAATCCTGTATATGTCGTCACCGACGCTAATTTTGGCGGCGATTCGGAAGGAGGATCGAACCTCCTCAGGAAGTTGGTTGACGACAAAATGCTTGTTCGTGGGGTGGTGTTCTCTACAGCGTTGTCAATACTTCCCACTCTCGGGAAGGGACCTATCTGCGAGATAAAGGATGACCGGATCAAGACCGTGGCAGCAAAGATCCGGCATTTTCTATTGACCGGAGAGATGCCCGTTCCAGATCCAGAGACACAGATCCAATCTTTATCACGTGCGATCCACCAACTCGAGAATCTTGCTCTCCCCCTCCGGCTCGATTTTGAGACACTGGAAGGTCGTGAATCCGAGACGGCAACGGTTGAAGCGATCTGGGCAGACTACTTCGGTCCTCCTGCGGACGGCGGCGGATTTTTACTCTTGGAACGGTCGTTTTCCGATGGCATCCATGGACTTTAAAATGAAGTTGTCCGGATCTTGGAAACCGTCCGTTCCGTGCCGAATGTGACCGAGGGTGAGGAATGGAAGGAATTGGACTCGGGCCAGGGTTTTGTTGCGGCAAATGTTTGGAAAGAGGTGGACATCGAGGAGGTCCGAAAAGATCCCGAAGCTCTTAGGAAGCAGGGGAACGAGCTAAAGCGGACGCTGACCAAAGTGCGGGACAAGATCATCGACTTGTCCAAGGAACTGCGGACGCTTCGGAGCCAGTTGGAAGCGGAGGAAGAAGGGAGGGGATCATGAGCCAGCCGAAGATTCTCGTGCTCGACGACCAAGGGCAATACCTGCGATCGCTGGCCCGCGCCCTCAGGGCCGATGCAGACCTCGTTCTTGTGGGGACCTTCGCAGCGGCCCAGGAAGCCTATTCAGGGGATTTTGCGCTGGTGCTCACCGACATCCGGCTCGACGAGGCACGGGACGACGATCGGCAGGGCATCGACTTCATCCGCTTTGTCCGCAGCCGGGATGCGGAGTTACCGGTCATCGCGATGTCCGCGTTGGAAGCGCCTGCTGTCGAACAGGCGGCGCTGGCTGCCGGCGCCACCCGGTTCCTGCGCAAGCCGATCGTGGTCAGCGAACTGCGTGCGCTGCTCACGGAACTCATCGCCAACCATCGGCATGGTTGAGCGTCTCTCCATCCTGGTGATTGACGACGAGACGGGAGTGCCGGACTCGCCGCACCAGCGCGCCTTCCTGCGGGCGCATGGCGGGTCCACGCTCGATTTCCGCTTCAGCGCCGCCCGCCGCGGCTCGCGTCACTCCGTCGCCGCCGCGATGGAGGCCTTGGCCGCCGAACCGCTGCCCGCCCTGGTCCTGCTCGATCTCTGCTTCGGTTCCGATGGCGACCGCCTCGGGCTCGCCATCCTGCGCGAGCTGCGCAGCAGACATCCGCCCATTCCGGTCCTGATGCTGAGCAGCGTGGGCCGGGATGTGACGGTCCTGGGACAATGCCTGGAGGAAGGTGCCATCGGCTTTGTCGAGAAAGCGGCCACACCCAAGGTCTTGCGGGACTCCGTGGAGCGCGCTTTGGCGATGGACAAGTCGCATTCCCTGGTGGGCAAAAGCCCGGCCCTGCGCGAACTTCGTCGTCAGGCGGCCCGCCTGAGCCCCTACGACCAGATCCCGGTCCTCATCACCGGCGAACGCGGCACCGGCAAGGAGCGCGTGGCGCGCCACATCCACCACAACGGCCCGCGCTCGGCCAAGGCCTTCGTGGCCGTCAACTGCGCCGCCATCCCCGAAACCCTGATCGAGGCTGAGTTTTTCGGCGCGGAGAAGGGTGCCTACACCGGTGCCACCGCCCAGCGCACCGGTTTCATCGAGCGCGCCCACGGCGGGGTGCTCTTTCTCGATGAGGTCGGCGACATGCCGCTCACCACGCAGTCCAAGCTCCTGCGGGTTCTCCAGGACGGCACCTACCGGCGGGTCGGCTCTTCGGAAGTCGAATTAGAGGCTGACTTCCAGCTCATCTGCGCGACCAATGTGGACCCGGCCGAACTGCTCGCCAAGAAGCGCCTGCGGGATGATTTCTACGACCGCATCGCAGCCGTGAGCGTGCGCACCCCGCCGCTGCGCGATTGCCGCGCCGACATCCCCGAACTGGCCGCCCATTTCCTGCGCCAACTCGGCTTGGCAGAGAAGAAGACCCTCTCGGCTGAAGTCATCCGGCTATTCCGCAAATTCGACTGGCCGGGCAATGTGCGCCAGCTCCAGCGGGCGATCCAGGAAGCCGTGGTGCGATCCGAGGATGCGACCGAAATCGAACCCCGCCACCTGCCTGATTTTCTCCGCCCGCAACCCCTTTCCTCCCGGCCCAATGCCACCTTGCCGGGCGGGCCAACCCGGCTGCCGGAGAATCCCACCGATTGGCCTGAATCCCGGCTCCTGGCCGAACTCGAACTCGCGCTCGCCGCCAAGCAGCGCATCCAGACCTACAAAGGCAAGCAATGGAAGGCCGAGTTCATGCGCCTCATGTATCCCCACTGCAAAGCCGCCAATGCCAAAGGCTTCGAGGACCTGCTCAAACGCCTGACCCAAGGGCCGTGGGGCGAGCCTTCACCCGCGATGAACGGCCGACTGCGCACCCTCATCGACGAACTCCGCGCTTCCTGACAGCGAATCCACCTCATGGCCACTCCGTCAAAGATCCCTGTATTCGTGCCCGATGATTCCATCCACGGAAAGGCCGTCTTGCGTGCGCTGCTTGGAGATTCCGAATTTACTAAGGCCAATCCCCCTGACACCGCAAAGATTGCTCTGCTGGTGGACGATTGCCCCGGAGACCCCGAGCACGATCCGGTGATCGAAGGGTTGCTGGGCAAGCTGGGTTCTTCCACCGCTGCCGCGCACCCGATTCCGCTGATCCTCACGCCGCGGGCGGACAAGCTCGCGGCCGTGGATTATCGCATCCCGCAGGCACACATTCTGGAAACAGCGAGTGCGGGCAAACTTACGAAACCTTTGCGTGAACGCGTGCGCTCCCTGGCCAACTGGTGCAACGGGCATGTCAGTGAACCTCGGTGCGTGACGAGATCCAATCTCCACGACTGGATCGTGGATCACATCCGCAGGTTGCTGAAGCTGGAGGTGGACTCCCATCGTCCCGGCGACGCCGCCTATGTGGCGATTTCACGCCTGAGAAATCTCCTCGAATCGACAACAAGTCCGCCTGAAAGCGCGAACGGGGAAAAGGAGTTTGATGCGCTCGGCAAGCTCAGGGACAGCGTGCGTCACCTCTGTAACGCAATGTCACCATCTACCCTGCTCTGTGAGGTCCTCTGCCCCACGACCCGAGCGCTTGCCCAACTCCCCGCCTCATGGGATGAGTTCTTGAAAAACAAGGCGAATAAAGAACTGCTAGACCGTATCGAGGGCGCGTTCCCACGCCGATCCGGGGTCGCATTCCTAACCGGACTGGCGACGCGGATGCGAGCACTGGTCATCGACGACGACCTAGCCAAGCCAGAGACTGCCGCCACTCTACTTACCTCACTGAGCGAGACACCGCTAGGCGGCTCGAATTCCAAATTGGGCGATTTCATCGAGTTCTTCGGCCTGCCTGTGCTGGCCAACGACTCCTTGAACCTGGAACGTTTCCTCCGCGCCGACGAGGCGGTTTCAATACTCGCCTCCAACGGCAGCTCGGCTGCAGCCCTGCCGCCGGATGCGTTCGATTTCTTTCTCGTGGATCTCTCTTTTGGCGAGAAGCCCGGCGAAGAACCCTTCGGCTATGAGGTCATCTGGAAGCTCAAGCGCGTTTGTCCCGGCACCCCGGTGCTCGTGCATTCGGCATTCGGCCAGCGCAGCCATGTCATCCGCGCCGTCCAGCATGGAGCGGATTGGTATTGCCGCAAGGGCGAGGCCAGTCGCCTGATAGATCATCTGGCCAGTCATGTCATGGCACCACGGTGGACGCTCTCAGCCCCGGAAGCGGATAAGGTCATTCTTCCTCCCGGCAAAAAGCCTGAGTGGCCGCAGGACATCAGGAGGAAGAAGTTCCTTTACACCCGCCTGCTGCGGGACATTCCCGGCGACCGCCTGCGGATCACGCGCTTCCACGGCGAGGGCGGAGCCGAAACAGCCCGGGTCGAGAAGGAACTGGGAAGCGATCTCTCCCGGGTTTCCCCCACGGTGGTCAAAATCGGCAGGCCCGATGCCGTCCGGATGGAGCAGGAACGCTACGCTCGCTTCATCAGCCCTTACTTGGGAAACCACGTTGGACGGGTGGATCACCGGGTGGTTCAGGCGGGGGCTCTTCATGCGGCGATCGGCTACACCTTCGCCGGCCACGGGGGAGGAAGATCGCTCGGGATGGAAAGCCGGGTGGTGAGTTACGCAGACTACCTGCATCGCGCTTTGCGTGGCGGAAGCGGGGGAGCCAAGCCGGATACCGATCAACTCATACGCCCGCTGGAGATCCTACTCGGTGAGATCCTCCCCCGAATCCACGACATCCAGCCGGAATGGGATTCCACGCTTCCCTACCCGAACCCGTTTTTCGATGAATACGACGACCCGGCCTGCAGTTACCTGCTGCGCCTGCCCGCCGAATATCGCGTGGAGATCGCCGACATCCGTGAGCCCGATACAGGGAAGGCATTGTCAGACACGGGGAACCTGAACAAGAACCAGCGAATCGAACTTCCGGATGCCTGCATCGTGCAGGTTGACCTGTGCCCAGAGGGCAATGCGTTCAGGAAATTGGTGCTGTTGCAGCGTATCGTGAGGAACGGTGCGACCCACTATCGCCGGTTCGACGCGATTCCACCGCCCGGCGATGTGGTAATCTCAACGCGACGCCTCCGCCGCCTTGCTCGCATTGCCGTGCAGGGCAGGGTGTTGGAAAGCAAGGAGAATTGCTGGAAACATCTGTCACCGAAAGACAAGGAAATCAAGAAGCTGGACACGGTCGCAGCGTGCGAGTGCTTTGCCGGGCGGATTCGTGCTGGTCATGGGCGTGTCGGCATCATCCACGGGGACCTGCACTTCGAGAATGTTCTGTTGGATGCATCCTGGTCTCCCATGGATGGCTTGAAAGTCGAGCAATCCCCGTGGCTGATTGATTTCGGGCGCACTCGCCGGGATGAGATCATCCATGACTTCGTGGTTGCGGAAGAATTCGTGGTGAAGGAGTTCCTGCACAGCGACTTGTTCGCAGGACGTGCCGGGAGCCAGGCCATCACCGAGTTCATCGAGTCTTGGCTGCTTTCGCCTTGGGACCGACCCGCCTGCCTGAGGCAGGAGCCGACCGGCCGCCTTGAGGTGGTCTTCCACATCCTGTCGCGGATCCGAAAGGCAGCCAGCCAGGCCGGCGTAGCAGGTGCTTTCGGAGACGACAAACGCTACCTGAGCGGCCTCGGACTCTACCTGCTGTGGGTCTTGAAGCGAAACTTGGAGGAGAAGAAGCCCGACACCCATCTCACGCGCGTCTGTGCAGAAGCCGTGAAGGTCATTCAAAAACGCGTCAATGAGGCGTGCTAGACAGCATCATGGGCGAAATGGTCACACATCGGGCAAAACAGTTCCGCCAGGTCTCGATCTCCAAGCAGGCTGAGAATCACCCATCTTGACGGATGCAAAACCGCATGTTGATTTTATGCCACACGACACCATCCGCATCAGTTGCGCCGCCCTTTGCCGGATCGGGATCGACGGCAAGTTCCTGTTGGAGATCAACAAGAATCGCGGTGATGTGCTGACTCCAATCGGCGGGGCCTTGGAGTTCCACTCGGAAGCGAGGTCTTTTCTCGAGAGTTTGGGCGCAGGTTTTGAGAAGGGAGACGACTTGAGGCTAATGATTCCGATGGACAAGGTGGATGCCTTCCGCGATTGGTTCGGTCGCTGCGAACAAAGGGAAACGAGTCCGCTGCGGGAACTCCGCGAGGAGTTGATCGACGAACACCGCGTGCTGCCCTCGTGGCCAGGTGACCCGGCAACGTCGGCCTTTTTGCGTCGCATCGAGCACGAGGAGGAGACTACCCGCAAAGACCGGGCCGGTACCCTCACCCGCTATTTCTACGAGATCTTCGAGGTGACACTGCCTGCCCCGCTGGCGGATGCCTGTCGTGCGGCGGTCGCTTCGCCCGCCAGCCGGCTGCGCCTGTTGACGAGGGAAGAGCTATTGTCGGGAAATACCACTCCCGACGGCCTGAAGATTGCCACCACCAGCCGCTTCGTGATCGAATCATGAGCATGCCCCGAACGATCATTTGCACGGCCGGCACCTCCATCGCAAAGGATTGTCCGGCGCTGGCTGTCGCCAATGAAGCCTGTTCGCATTGGGATGAAGATCCGCCCGGCTTCGCGCGACAGATCGAATCACGTCTGGCGGGGTTCAAGCTTTCCGGCCTCGCCGCTCCGACGGACCTCAGCACCGAAGTCAACAGCCTGCTCTTGTTGGATTGCGGGGCGGACGACGAGGTAGTGCTGCTGGCGGCGGACGATGCCGTCGGCCGCATCTGCGCGGAGCATCTGGAGTCGGTAATACCGACCGTGTTTGGAATGCCGTTCGACCTGTGCAAGGTCATTCACGTGCCGGGACTGCACATGCGGGACGCGACACGATTCAGGAGAGAAGGACTACCCAACCTCATTGAAAAATTGTTGGTCTATCTACGCGATCCGCAGCGCCGCTACGCGAGGAGAATTGTGCTGAATCCCACCGGCGGCTTCAAGGGCGTGGTGCCGTTTCTCACGGTCTTGGGCATGCTCTACGGGGCACGCGTGGCCTACGTCTCGCGGTCTTCACACCAATTGGTGTCGCTGCCGCCCTTGCCTCTGACCTACGACCGGGAGGTATTCGAGCGGGCACGTGAAGCGCTTGCATGGGCCGAGCGGCAGGCGGTGTTTCGATCCGAGCAGTTCTTCGGCCGGATAACCGCATACGATGCGGACGAACACGAACTGTTCGAGGGCTTCCTCGAAACCGACGCCGAGGGCAACAGCACACTTTCGCCGCTGGCGATGGTGCTGTTGGAAAAGGACCGCGAAGGCTCAGGCCGGGTACTTCTGACGCCCGCCGCGATGGCCAAGCTCGACAAGCTCAAGGGAACCGACCGCGCCCGCGCGCTCGACCTCCTGCGTCGTGCGGGTTCCCCGCAGTGGCGTGATCGGTGGTACCACCGCTTCGCCACCACCGAACTCGACGTCTTCGGCGGCAAGGCACTCGCCTTCCGCGTCGCCGGCTTCCTCCGCGGTCCCGATTTCCACGTCTGCGAATTCTTCTATCAGGACCACGACACCTATCTGGGCGCCCTCCACAACACCCGCCGTTCCCAATACCCGCGCGACGAGGACTTCGTGCCGATTCCCGCGGCTCCGGAGGGACCGACCGGGACCGACGAGCTTGACGAGCCCTGGAGCACCCTGCTCGCCGAGCGCGACAGCCTCAAGGAAGTAGTCGCCCAAATCACCCAACAACGCGACGCCGCCGGTCGCCAAATCGGCGAAGCAGGCAAGGACGCGGAGCGCCTCCGCCGGAGGATTGGTGAATTGAAGCAGCAACACCATGCCCAACTCGTGGCCATGCGGGCAGAGTTGGAGGCACTCCGGCTCCCTCAGGTGAACGCGGGAACCACGCAGGCTGATGCAAAGGACTCCGAGTGATCACGAACTTGCAATCGTTCGTTAGACGTGCGGACGTCAGTGCTCCGGTGCTCCCGACGGGAAAGATGAATCATTCGTTCCGCACGGCACATGATTCAGGAAGACGAAATCGATTCGCTGTACAAGATAGGTGTCATGTTCAAGGGTTTCAATGCCCGGAATCGCAACCTCCGGGGAATGTTCTGCCTCGCGGAAGACATGGACGGCCTTGCTTGCATACCTTCCCGCATCCGAACGCAACCCGAGATGGTTGTGATCCTTCACGGTCACGGTGCCCTTGGCATCATCCCACTCCCAAGGGGGCGCGCCGCTCTTCAGCAACGTGTGCCCGCGAATCGGATTTCCCGGCCCTCGCCCGGAGCAGTCGAGTTGAAGATGGCCGAAGGACCAATCGACAGCAGGTTCCCGTTCGACGGCCTCATGCCATTGAAGGATCAATCGTTCCGGCTCATCATGGGTAAGGATCAACCACAAGATATGCTGGACGCAGGTCATGAAGAGTTGCTTGGCGGTTTCATCCATGGTTCCCGCGTCGCCGGTAAACGCACCCCGCGACAGGACAAGCGCCGCGAGATTCGGATTCGCGTGGACTGATTGACGAAGGATGCGCAGTCCCGCAGTCTCTCTCTCGGCAAAGCCAGCGGCACTCACCGTGTCCTGCGGAAAATCGGCCAAGGCAACAAGAAAGATGGGGCGCTTGAATTGGCCCAACAGATCGAAGGTTCTTTGAAACGTCTTCCGGCTGGTGGCAGTGGCAAGGGCCAGCAAGGGGCGACCACTCTTCAACGGCCCCAACACATCGTCAAGACTGGACGCGAGTTCGCGAAGGATGCCGTCGTCAGCCAAGTCTTCCGTTCGAAGCGCCAGTTCTTGCGCTCGGTTCCGCGCGTCCATGCATGCCGGCGCGGCGTGCATGGATTCGGGCACGAGCCCGTCGCCACCGCGTTTGTCGGTGTCCCACGCCCAGATGCGCAGTCCTCGCGCGCAGTGTTTGGTGGCGTGATGCTTCATGATCTCGGTGCAAGCTCCGCCCAGCAAGCGCGGCCAGATTCCGGAGGTCACCATGATGTCGAGTTGTGGTTTCATGCAGACTCAATCCTCTTTCGGCTCAGCAGGTAACTCAAAAACGAAAACAATGCCGCCCAAGCGATCGGAAGCCCGAACCAAAGAAATCCGCCTGGCAGTCGCTCAAGCGGGCGATGAAACGCAAGGGTCAGAAGAATCCCAAATCCGGAAAAGACAAGTGGCCAGACATTGATTCCGGCACTCAACTTCGCCAGTTCGTCCGGGTCCCGCTCCTGAATGTCAGCCGCGATTGAGACATTGTCGCCGGTGGGCAGGGTGGAATTGCACCACACTCCGAAGGAAACGATCAACCCGAAAAAACAGGCGTGAACGAGCGAAAGGTCGCCCTTCGGATGAGGCATGCCAAGTGCATCGAGGATCACCGCTACCAGCGGATAGACAATTGCCAGCACACCCCATGCGCTCGACAGCCGCAGGTGGTGCAACCCATAGAGCAGGACCACCACCATTCCCGCAACCACCAAAACACCCATGTCCATGCCCCAGCCCGCTCCATAGCGAATACTGCCAATCGCATGGATCCACTGACTGAAAACGCTCGCTTCACGGGCCAGCATCGCGGGGATTGCGTTATCCTGCCCACCGAAGACAGAGAGCCCGAGGCAGGCGCTTGTCGCCGCGCCC
>Ga0118677_10008794_pt1 | contig 16033 bp, 15 predicted proteins | sample AliMusrvi5mmetaG_FD_86154 | JGI IMG/M metagenome (GOLD analysis project Ga0118677, IMG submission 86154) | reverse complement strand
ACGGTAGGGTTTGCAATATCTACAGTTGGGCAGGGGTGGGGCGTATTATGGAGGGGTTAGTTGGGGATGGTATTATTGAGGGGCAGGTGCGGGGGTTGCAGGAGATGGTGAACGGCGGGGCGTATTGCGTGGATGTGATCACGCAGACGTCGGCGGTGAAGCAGGCGCTTTCGGGGGTCGAGGACGCGTTGATGGAGAGTCATTTGGGGACGTGCGTGATTCATCAGATCAAGAACGGGAAAGAGGCAAAAGCACGGGAGGAGATTTTGAAGGTGTATCGGTTGAAGCGGAAATAATTATTCGCCAGTTCTATTTTTATGACCCAACAAACCTACCAAGTAAAAGGGATGCATTGTGCGTCGTGTGCTTCGATCATTGAGAAGACGTTGAAGAAAGTTGAGGGGGTGCAGGCGATCGAGGTGAATCCGGGGACGGAGACGGCGAAGATTTCTTTTGATACTGAGAAGACAAGTGTGCAAAAACTTTCAGAGAAAATAGCGCCGATCGGGTATACGTTGGTAGTGCCGCAGATGGCGGGGATGTCTCATATGGATCATATCGATCGTCCTGCCGCGCCCACTGCCGCAAGTATGGGGATGAGTGAGTCGGAGCACGCCGCGCATCTGGGGCTCAATCAAACAAAAGCCGAGAAGTTGGCGGAATTGGCGGTGATGAAGGGTAAATTGTTTTCGGTGCTTCCGCTGGCGGCGTTCAGTGTGTTCGTGATGGGATGGAATATTTTTATGCAAAGTGGGCTTGCGCCGGCGGAGCCGCAGTGGTGGAGCACTGTTTTGTTCTACCTCCTGCCGGTGATGGCGTTGTATACCTTTATGGTGGTAGGTAAACCGTACATCGTCGGCTTGTATCGGTTCCTTCGATACGGCCCGGCGAATATGGATACGCTCATCGGCCTCGGTACGCTCGCGGCGTTTTTGTACAGTCTTGCAATCACCTTGTTCGCCGGTCCGCTGCATTCGTTCATTAACACGAACGACACGTATTACGATGTGACGATCGTGGTGCTGGCGTTCATTACGCTCGGGAAATATTTGGAGACGCGATCGAAGATCAAGACCGGTGACGCGATCGAGAAGCTACTTAACTTGCAGGCAAAGACGGCGCTGGTGATGCGTGACGGCAAAGAAGTTGAGGTGCCGATTGAGCAAGTGGTACATAACGATATGCTGGTGGTGAAGCCGGCGGGGAAGATCCCGGTGGACGGGGTGGTCGCGGAGGGTTCGTCGTTTGTGGACGAGTCGATGATAACCGGCGAGCCGATGCCGGTAAAGAAAGTGGCGGGTGATCTTGTGGCGGCGGGGACGCTTAATACGACCGGCTCATTTACGTTTACGGCGACCGGCGTCGGTGCGGAAACGATGTTGGCGCGTATTGTGCGGATGGTGGCGGAGGCGCAGGGAAGTCGTGCGCCGATACAGGCTCTGGCCGACAAGATCTCGAGCGTGTTCGTGCCGGCGGTGCTGGTGTTGGCGTTCGCGACGCTCGCGGGTTGGCTCATTGTCGGCGCGTCGCATCTCGGATTTTCGCAGGCGCTGTCGTACGGGTTGATGTCGTTCGTGGGCATCCTCGTGATCGCGTGTCCGTGCGCGCTGGGGCTGGCGACGCCAACGGCGATCATTGTGGGCGTGGGCAAGGGCGCACGCGAAGGTATTCTCATTAAAGATGCGGCGACGTTGGAGACGCTCGGTAAGACGGACGTGGTCGTGGTAGACAAGACCGGCACACTCACGAGGGGGAAGCCGGAGCTGGTGTCGGTGCGGAATTTCTCGGATATGAGTGATGCTGCGTTGGTAACCATACTGGCGTCGCTCGAGAAAAAATCAGAACACCCGATCGCGCACGCGGTGGTGTCGTATGCGGAGGCGCAACATCTCGCGCTCAGTGCGGCGGAGCATTTTGAGACGGTGAAGGGGAAAGGGCTGAAGGGTTTCGTAGGCGGCGTAGAGTACTTCGCCGGCAATACGAAGATCGTCGCGGATCTCGGCATTGCGTTTGATGTGCGGTCGCTCGAGCGTGAGACGCTTGAAGGCAAAACACCGATCATTCTTGCGACGAAAGATACGGTGCTCGGTGTAGTGATGGTGGCGGACGCGGTAAAGCCCGAAGCGATCGATGCGGTCGCGCAATTGCACAAGCTTGGCATACGAGTGGTGATGCTGACGGGGGATGACCGAAACACTGCGGGGTTTATTGCCAAACAAATCGGTATCGACGAAGTGGTTGCTGAGGTGCTGCCGGAGGATAAATTGGCGAAGATAAAAGAGTTGCAGGCGCAGGGGAACGTGGTGGCAATGGCAGGCGACGGCATCAACGACGCGCCGGCGCTTGCCCAGGCGGATGTGGGAATCGCAATGGCGACCGGCACGGATGTGGCGATCGAGTCTGCGGGCATTACACTGCTCCATGGCGACATTTCCAAGTTGGTGAAAGCGATAAAACTTTCCCGTATGACGATGCGCGGCATCCGCCAAAATCTCTTCTGGGCATTCTTCTACAACATCGTCGGCATCCCGCTCGCCGGCGGCTGGTTCTTCCCCCTCACCGGCTGGCTCGTAAGCCCAGTCTTCGCCGGCCTAGCAATGGCATTCTCCAGCGTGTCGGTGGTTGGAAATTCGCTGCGGTTGAAGAATAAGGTGTTGTAGTGGTGTGTGGGGTCATTATTATTTAGCAAACATAATATTTATGGAACGACTATCATTGGTGAAATATGGTTGGCGCTGCGTGTTGGGTATGGGGGTGTTTTATATCTCCTGTCTTTCGTACGGCACCTTCTTTTTGTCGGGGCAATCGCAAGCGTTGCATCACGCACTCTTCGAACTTATTCCGGGGTTCGTGTGGGGGAATCCGTTGAGTCTTATCTGGGGTGCGGTATATTTGTTCGGTATGTCGTGGGTCGTCGCGCTCTATATGGTCTGGATGCACAATTCCAGCTTGGTGGCTAAATAAAATATATGTTCCGTACTCGGCATGTTTTGTTCGGGCTCTTGCTCGCGGTCGGTGCGTATTTGGTAATAGATCACGGTCAACATCTGGTGCCGTATCTACCGTTCACATTCCTTCTTGGCTGTCTGGTGATGCATCTCTTTATGATGCAGGGCATGCACGGCGGGCATGGGAATGGAAAGTCGCACGACCACGGATCTGCTTCGAAGTAGTCGAAAATAGTTATGGGTACTGCTTTCCATTTACAAATCATCGACACACTGCTTGGGCATTTCGTGCCATCGTTACTGCCGGCGCACAGTGAGACGTTGTGGCTCGTGTGCTGGATATCGATCATCGTCCTTACTGTTGCGGGAATCTATTTGTTTGTAGCATCGCTCAAGCGTGCGCTGCTATTCTCCGCTGCGTTTGGCTTGTTCTATATCAGCATTGCAGCATTCTTGACCGGCACCAGCGGTCCAGCGGATTTCGTACACGCGAGTCTTGCGTGGATCGCCGTCACGATACTGTTCCTGTCGTACCGAACGTGGGTGAGCGAGAAGAGACAGCGATCCATTCGAGCGACGCTCTCCAAATATGTGGCGCCGCATATTTTGGAAGAATTGTTGCAGCACCCGTCACGTCTTGCGCTGGGCGGAAAGGAACGTGAAATTACGGTGTTGTTTGCGGATATTCGCAACTTTACCGGCATGTCCGAGGATATGGCGCCGACTGAAGTGGTGCGGATACTCAATGCCTATTTTTCCGTGGTGTCTCAAGAGATTGTTGGTCACGGCGGTATGATCGACAAATACATCGGCGACGCGATCATGGCGTTCTGGGGCGCGCCGCTTGATGAGCCAAAGCAGGCGGACAGGGCGGTGCGTGCCGCGCTTGCAATGGTGCGTGCGGTTGAGGTGCTCAATGCTACCGCAAGACGGCGCGGCGACCTTCCTTTGCAAATCGGCATAGGTATTTATACCGGCAAGGCGGTTGTGGGGAATATCGGCTCGACGCAGCACGTGAACTATACCGCCATCGGCGACACGGTCAATGCTGCATCGCGCATCGAAGGGCTCACCAAGAAATACGGCGCGACCGTTATTATCAGCGAGAGTACCAAAAACAGCCTAACAGAGACGTTCGATCTGACATCGCTCGGTCGTGAGCTGGTCAAAGGAAAGAAACGAGACATTGGACTTTTTTCGGTACAACGATAGTAATACACAGGATACCCCTTGGGGGTATTGTAGGAATATGGTATAAAGAGTGTATGAGTGGGGGTATGATTTCTATGTTTAAACAAGGGGTTCTCTTGATTGTGCTGGCGGCGTTTGGGACGCTGGCGCTTTTTAGCTTTGCGATAATGGCGGGGCATAGTATGGACGTTGGGGTGCAGAGCCATTGTCCGCTTTCGGCGGCGGGTGCTCCGGAATGTCCGGAGGATGTTGTGGCGATGGTTGCGCATCATATTGATGCGTTTCAGTCATTCCTTGCGGCATTGCTTCAGACGGACGCGGCGCTGGTGGTGGCGCTGCTGTTGATGGTGTGTTTTCTTCCGGTATTTTCCAGCCGATTGTTTGTGCCGATGGCTCCGGTCTTTGCGTATGCGCGCTACCGTGCGCCGCCGCTCGCGTTTCGTGCGCCTAAAATAACTCGTTGGCTTTCTTTGTTTGAAAATAGTCCGTCGTTCGCTTAACGCACGCAAAACGCTTCGGCTTTTTGCGTGCGCAACTCGCGTCTACTCGCGGGTTTTTATGTATACCTATTATTCCGGCTCGACTATTCTCAATCATTATGCAAACAAAAACTATCATCATAATTGTGGGTGCGGTGCTGGTCATTGGCGGTCTGTTCATCTTGGGTCTGGTGAGTCCGGGCGCGTCGACGGCTTCGGTATAGGGCGCTACTGCTTCGGCAGTGCCGAGTGCGCTGGTCTCGTCGCAGCAGCTCAACGACTTCGGCACGATCTCCATGAAGAACGGCAACGTGAGCAAAGACTTCGTCGTCAGCAATCCGACCAAAACCGCAGTCATTATCAACTCAGTATCCACTTCATGTATGTGCACCTCGGCGCTCATCGTGGAGGCGGACGGCAATAATAAAGGACCGTTCGGTATGGCGAGTATGGGCGGAAATGTTACTGCCAACGAAACGATCGGGCCGGGAGAGAGTCGCACGATCCGTGTTGTCTATGATCCTAATGCGCACGGCCCTGCGGGTGTCGGACAGATCGACCGATTCGTTACGCTTACGGATACCTCCGGCGGAAGTCTGCAACTTGAAATTAAAGCAACGGTAACTCCGTAATCGTATAAATTGTATGAAAAAACTTCTCATAAGTGTCGGTGTGGTGAGTGTGGCGATACTGGGGATCATTGCGTTGAAATATGCGCCCGGATTTTCCGGATTTCTCTGGAGCGTGAGTGCGGGCGGGACGTGGTTGTTTCCGCTGGTGATGTTCTCGGCGATCCTCGACAGTGTGCATCCGTGTTCGTTCTCTATCTTGCTCATCATGATCGCGTTCTTGTTCGGCTTGCAAATGACGCGTGAGAAGATTTTGCAGATCGGCGGGTTGTATATTGCGGGCATCTTCGCCGCGTACTTCACGATCGGCATCGGCTTGCTCAAAGTGCTGCACATCTTCAATACGCCGCATTTTATGGGGAAACTCGGTGCGGTGATGTTGATTGTGTTCGGTTTGCTCAATCTGCTCGGTGCCGCATTTCCAAGTTTTCCGATTCGATTGAAAATTCCCAATGTGTTGCATCGCTCGATCGGTTCGCTCATTTATTCGGTGTCGATGCCGGCGGCGTTCGGGCTTGGGTTGCTGGTTGGGCTTTGCCAATTCCCGTGTATGGGCGGTCCGTACTTGATGGTCATCGGCTTGCTTCATGATCACGCGACGTATGTAAAAGGCTTCAGTTATCTGCTGTTCTATAACATCATTCTGTCCGCGCCGCTGGTGGCGACGTTGTTCCTTGCGGCGAATTCGACGCTGGTGGAAAAATTGCAGGAGTGGAAGAAGACGAGTATGAAGAGCGTGCATCTGTGGGCGGGGGTGGTAATGCTGATTATTGGCGCGGGGATTTTGGTTATGTAATTTGCTATATGTCTATGGATGAAAAAAATAAATCTGGCGGGATAGAGGGCTTCACCCCTCACCCCAGCCCTCTCCCCGTGAGGGGAGAGGGGGCAGACCAGAAACCAACGTTGTCGCAAGTATCTACGTTAGAACAAAAACCGCCGCGGTTGGAAGATGTCATTACTAAACTTATGAATTGCTGTGACGAGTAATTATGAATCGAATATGAAAGACATTCAGAAAAAAGTATCGGGGCTACCGCGGACATGGGTGATCGTTGGCGGGCTGGCGGTGTTGGCGATGAGTGGCGGGGCGGTGTTCGCCTTTACTCGAAGCGGTACGGCAACGGCGGATGCGTCGATGACTATGTCTTCGGGCTCTGCTGATGAAAGCGGTGTGGTGGCGGTAGTGGGCGCGGGGGATGCGGCGGCGTCGGGTACGCCGATGCTTGGTAATTCGTGGCCGGCGGAACTGATCTCTTCGAACATTGTGCAGGTACAGCCGCAGCGGGAAGGGGTGCTGGTGGATTGGCGCGTGCATGTGGGTGATACGGTTTCGGCGGGGCAAGTGCTGGGGCATATCTCGGCGCCGCCTGCCACGCCGGACATCATTAAAATGCTGGCGGATCAGACACAAGCGGTCGCGGAAGCTGATGCAAATGTGAAGGCTGCTGATGCGTACACCTCAAAAGAAAAGGCACGATATGCGCAGCTCGGCGGTGCGATTGATAGTTCTACGACCGCCGATGTTGCATTCCCTGCGCTGGCAAGCATCCGTGCGCAGGTGGCGGTCAAGCAGTCCGCGCTTCGCTCGGTCATCGAACGCGCGCTTGCCGAGCAAGTGGCTCTGATGACCAATGCGACTGACTGGCGCAACGTTCGGTATGGCAGCCTGAATCGATCATACGGTTCCATAAATCAGAACGTACAAAACCAATACGAAACCGCACTCATTGCGCTTTCCGGTGCGTTGCAGAAAAGCACCGGCGTGCCGCTCCAAGAAGCGCAAGACTATTTCGCTCTGGCGATACGTGTTGCGAATAGTACGGTTGATGACGGTACGCTCGGCACGCTTAAGGCGACGGTTGCTTCCGATCAGAAAGATGTGCTCGACGCGCTGTCCGACTACCGCGATGCGCAGATGTCGCTGGCGGATAAGGAAACGGAATACCGCCTGATGATACAATCGCAAAGCGCGGCGCTTGAAAAAGATCAGACCACCGCGCAGTCTTCCGCGGTTGCGGCGCGTGCGGCATATCGCACGGTGTCGCAGCAGGTGAATGGCGGTTCCGCGATCATCGCTCCGCGTGCCGGCACGATTTCTTCGATCTCCAAAAACGTTGGCGACCTGGTGAGTCCTGATATGCCGCTGGCGATCATTGTCGGATACGGACAGGGCGGACTGACGGTACGTATGCATATTCCCAGCACGAGTATGAAGCCGAATGTTGGCGACACACTGTCCGTGGTGCGCCCCGGTTTCCCGAACGATATGCATCAGGCGAAACTCATCGGCATCGGCTCGGCGCTCGACGACACTGGTTCGTATATGGCGGACGCGGTGCTTGCGGACGCGGTGAACTGGCCGGTGTCCGGTGCGGTGCGCGTATTGGCGCCGAAAGAAGACGGTATCACGGTGCGATCTTCTGCCGTCTGGTGGAGCGAAGGCGGCGGGCCTATGGTGTGGGCGGTATCTCCCGGCGGCAGAATATTCGGCAAGAAGATAACCATCGGACGCACGATCGGCGCGGTGACGGAAGTGTACAGTGGTCTCGCGAACGGCGACAAATACCTTATCAAAGCCACATCGGATATTCAGGAAGATATGCTATTGGACGATCTAATCAAGACGCTCGCGCCGACACAAACACCCTCCGCAAAGTCGAGCGGGGATGCGATGGGTGGGATGGTGATGTAGGTAAGGATGGTGGAGACTGGCAACTTCACCCCTCACCCCAACCCTCTCCTTACAGGAGCAGTACACCTTTTGGCTCTTTCTTCGCAAAGCCTCAGAAACAGCTCAAAAGGTCCTGAATGCTCCCCTTCGGTCGCATTCAGCCCCGTGAGGGGAGAGGGGGCAGCTCACCCTCACTTAAAACGCTAACGAATAACTCATTATGTTTAACAAAATCATCTCGTGGTCATTGGGTAATAAAGTGGTGGTGCTTGGTGTGGCGGCGCTGATGACCGTTGCCGGTCTGTGGTCGGTGGCGACGATGCAGATGGATATTCTGCCGGACATCAATCATCCGACGGTCACTATCTTCGCGGAAAGTCCGGGTATGGCGCCGGAGGATGTGGAGCGGCTCATTCTGAATCCGATCGAGTCGGTAGTGGCGGGCGCGTCGGGTGTGCAGCGAGTGACGGGCAATGCGGCGTTCGCGCAGGCGACGGTCAACATCACTTTTAACTGGGGAAGCGATACGCTGCGCAATCGGCAGATCGTGCAGGAGCGTTTGGCGCAGGCGGTCTTGCCGGCGGGAGTGCGCCCAACGCTCGGGCCGTCGACTTCGCTGCTCGGCGAAATTATGTGGGTCGGCATAAGTTCGAACAATCCAAGCGTGTCGCCGATGCAGTTGCGCACGCTTGCCGATTGGACGATTCGTCCGGCGATCCTCAAAACGCCCGGCGTCGCAAATGTGCTCGTGATGGGCGGCGACGTTCGTCAGTGGCAGATCAATGTGAATGCCGATCATCTGCGCCGTTATGGGCTGATGCTCGAAGACATCCGCAACAATGTGGCAAATACGCTCAACAACCGAAGCGGTGGCGTCATTATCGAAGACGACAAGGAATATCCGATCCGCATCATTGCCGCGCCGGCCGACGTGAGCGATCTGCAAAACATGTATATCGGCCGGACGACCAGCGGGCAAGTAGTGCGGCTTGGCGATGTGGCTGAGGTGGTTGAAGGCCCGAGCCCCATTCGCGGCTCGGGCGGCATCGACGGCAATCCGGGCGTCATCTTGCGTGTGATTCGCCAGCCGGACGCGCAGACGCTGCAAGTGACCGATCAGATAAATGATTTGATGACGTCGCTTGCGCCAAGTTTGCCGGACGGCGTGACGTTGCAGCCGAATCTTTTCCGGCAGGAGAATTTCATCCGCGACGGCCTGAGTAATGTGGAGGGAGCATTGCGCGACGGCACGCTGCTGGTCGTGCTGGTGCTGGTCATCTTCCTTATGAATGCGCGAACGACCGCGATCACGCTTACGGCGATTCCGTTGTCGATGCTGGTCACTGCGATCATCTTCAAGATGTCCGGCCTCTCGGTGAATGTGATGACGCTCGGCGGCGTGGCGGTTGCGGTGGGCGAGTTGGTGGATGATGCAATCGTGGACGTGGAAAATATCTTCCGACGATTGCGGCTATGGGTTGCGAGCGGCAAAAAAGAGCCGCGTGAACAAGTGGTGCTCGCGGCATCGAAAGAAGTGCGCAATTCCATCGTCTACGCGACCGTACTCGTGGTGGTCGTCTTCCTCCCGATATTCCTGATGCCGGGCGTGGAAGGTCGGCTCATCGGCGCGCTCGGCACTGCGTATCTGGTGTCGCTCATTGCCTCGATGGCAGTATCGCTCACCGTCACGCCGGTGCTGTGTGCGCTCTTGCTTCGCGACAAAAATCTCGCGGGTCACGAGCAAGAAACGAAAGTGGTGTTGGCGATCAAGGCGCGCATCACGCCGTGGATACATTGGTGCATTCGCAATGTGAAGATCGTCGGCGGCATCACGGTCGCGGCGATTATGCTCACGGTCGGTATGTATATGTTCGCCGGCAAAGAAGGTATTCCGCCGTTCAATGAAGGCTCGATGGTGGTGATGGTATTCTTGCCGCCCGGCACGGCGCTGTCCGCCACCAATGACTATATGCTGCGATTGGAAAACGCGGTGCTGCAGATCAACGGCGTGCGTCAGGTCAGCAACATCGCCGGCCGCGCTCCGGCAGATCCGCACGGTGGCAGCGCCAACTCCAGCGAGATGCAGATCGCACTCAAGCCAGGATTCGAACACGACCGCGATCGGATATTCAAAGATATTCAGGCAGTGTTGGATCGGTTCAATTCCGAGGGCACGATCGACTTTAGTTTGGGACAGCCGATCACTCATCGAGTAGAAATGCTGCTCTCCGGCGTGCGTGCGCCGGTCGTGGTCAAAGTGTTCGGTAATGATCCGGGCGATATGGATCGCGCCGCGGCACAAGTGGTCGCCGAGTTGAAAAAACAAAAGGGTATCGAAAATCCGCGCGTCCAGCAAGACACGATGGTGCCGGACTTGAACATCTACGTCGACCCGAATCGCTTGGCAGAGTACGGACTTTCATCCGCTACTGTGGCGAACGATCTGGAGATGGGCTTGATGGGTGACACGCTCGGGCAGGTGCGGCTTGGTGCGGCGTCGGTCGATGTGGTCACGCGATATGATGCCGAATCAAAAGGCACGATGGCGTCGATCCGCGACCTGGCGCTGCCGTACGTCGGCGCCGAATCGCTCGGGAGTATTGGCGATATTCGCGTCGAGGGCGGGCGCAATAATATCGACCACGAAGGCGGCAAGCGCGTGCTTACCGTGTCGGCAAACTATCAGGGAAATGATGTTGCCGGAGCGGTCGGACGCGCGAAAGCGGAGATCGAGAAAGAGAAGCTTCCGGTCGGCGTCACCCTTTCCTTCGAGGGTGATTACAAGAGTCAGACGGAAAGTTCGCGCCAGATGGCAATGGTGCTGGTGGTCGGTCTGCTGCTGGTGTTCGGGGTGCTGTATCACGCATTCCGTTCCACATCGATCGCGCTGCTGGTGATGGCAAATATTCCAACCGTACTTATCGGCGGAATGATCGGCGTGTGGATGACGGGCGGGTCTATCAATCTCGCGCATCTTGTCGGCTTCGTCTCGCTCGCCGGCATCGTGTCGCGCAACGGCATTATGCTCATCGGCCGCAGCCTTACATTGGTGCAAAAAGAAGGCCAGCCATTTACGCCGGAAACCATCGTGCGTGCAACCCTCGATCGCGTCACGCCGGTCTTGATGACTTCGCTCGTGACCGCGCTCGCGCTCATTCCGTTGCTGTGGTCGGGAAGCGATCCGGGAAAAGAAATGCTGCACCCGCTTGCGGTCGTCATCTTCGGCGGTCTCATCTCCTCCACGATCATCTCGCTCTTCCTTACGCCGGCGCTCTTCTACCGCTTCGGCAAAAAAGCAGCGACACGCCCGCCGATTACCAAAGAAGAAGACGCAGGATTCTAACACTATGAACATTCTTACTTACGGGCGCGAACCGCCGTGACTAAGGGGGCGGGGGAAAAGAGTCTACTAACTATCTAACGTAAAATATATGAACTCATCTACAATCATCGGCATCATTTTCGCTCTCGTTATCGGCGGCGGCGCGGGCTACCTCGCCGGCAAATCCGGCAGCAATAATGACGCGCAGACAAAAGCATTGCAGGAATCCGTCGCTATGATGAAAGATCAGACCGCGCACATTCAGGAAATGGCGCAGATAATGCAATCCGGCGGCACCTCATTGCAAGAAATGGGTATGAAGTACAACGACAATGATGCGGTCAGCAAAGCAAAAGATATGATGGCTATCGGCGCAAAGTACGGCAAAGCCGACACCAACGCCGCCGCCAACAGTGGCACGATGGGCAAGATGATGCAGTAATCGCATTCTGCGTTGATGCGGGCGTTCGCGGTGTGGCGAGCTGTGAACGTCCTGTTGAGCGCGGTATACTTACTACTAATCAAACTATATGCAAAAAACTACTACATTTCATATTGCCGGAATGCACTGCAAGGCGTGCGTGTTGATGATTGAAAGTGAGTTGGGGGAGGTGTCGGGGGTGCGGAGTGTGCGGGTTAGTTTGAAGCGTAATTCGGTGGAAGTGTTGGGGGATTTTGGCGGGAAGACAGATGAGGAACTTGCGGCGGAGTTTTCTGAATTGCTGAAGGAGCGCGGGTATACGCTCTCCGTTGAGAAACAGGCAGCGGTGAAAAATTGGAGCGAGTTTAAGGCGGCGATTCCGTTGGCGCTCGGGGTGGCGGTGTTGTTCGTGTTGCTGCAGAAGACCGGGCTCATCAATCTCGCCGGCGGCCGCTCGATGTCGTATGGCACCGCGTTCGTGGTCGGCATCATTGCATCGCTTTCTTCCTGTATGGCAGTCGTCGGCGGGTTGTTGCTGTCAATGTCGGCGACGTTTGCGAAAGAAGGCGATCGCATTCGGCCACAAGTGCTTTTCCATCTCGGTCGCCTCGTGTCGTTCTTCGTGCTCGGCGGCGTGATTGGTGCGCTGGGTGCGGCGTTTACACTCAGTCCAGTCGCATCGCTCGTACTCGGGTTGATCGTCGGCGTCGTGATGCTCGTGCTTGGCATCAATCTCCTGGATGTGTTTCATTTTGCGAAACGATTCCAGCCGGCGATGCCGCAATTCCTTTCGCGGCGCGCACTCGGTGTGTCGGAAATGAATCACACACTGACGCCGCTGCTGGTCGGCGTCGCCACGTTCTTCCTCCCGTGCGGCTTCACGCAATCTATGCAACTCTACACGCTCACGACCGGGCACTTCATTGCCGGCGCACTCACAATGCTTTCGTTTGCGCTCGGGACGTTGCCGGTGTTGGCGCTCATTAGCTTCAGTTCGTTCAGTATAAAAAACAGTGCGAAGGCGGGTGTTTTCTTCAAGGTCGCCGGACTCATTGTCATTATGTTCGCGCTGTTCAATATCCTTAACAGTCTGGTTGCGGCCGGTATCCTGCCGCCGCTCTTTACTATCTAATCGAAACTCGTATGTCTTCAAATTCCCTCACCGCCGTCGCCATCATCGGTGCCGCACTCATCATTGCCGGAGCGCTCGTCTTTTCCGGTGGCGGAAGTGCCGGAAATGGGACGCAAGCGCCGACGCAGCAAGCTAACGCCAACAACGTCACCACAGAAAATGGAAAACAAATCATCACCATCGCCGCGCGCGGCGGCTATCAACCGCGCGTTTCAACCGCCAAAGCCGGCGTTCAGACCATCCTCCGATTCATCACCAACGGCACCTACGACTGCTCGTCTTCCATCCGCATCCCAAGCCTCAACCTCAGTAAAGTCCTCCCCCAAACCGGCGCCACCGACATTGATCTCGGCACCCAAACTCCCGGAACCCTCCGCGGCACCTGTGGTATGGGAATGTATTCGTTTCAGGTAGTGTTTGAGTAAGTGCCCTTCGCCACCCCTCACCTGCCCTGTCGGGCATCCTCTCCCCCTGAAGGGCGAGGAGCTTGAGGTTGGCGGTTTTGGTTTTTGAGCTGCCCCCTCGCCCCTCAGGGGGAGAGGGTTGGGGTGAGGGGTGGCGGAAGGGCGCTAAGGATTTACTTCGCCTCCTCCTTCCCGTATTTCAAATCGTGCGCCGCATATCGTTTGCGCAATGATGCCTCATCTCCGTATTTGGCGAAGGACTTTTCGAATTCGGTGGGGACGTAGCCGCGACCTTCAAGATGGGCGACGGCGCACCAGTGGTTTTCTGTCTTACCGGCAATGACCGACGCGTAGTGCAGCCAGCCGTTTACGTATCCGCAGTACGCGCACCAGAGTTTCTCGTACCAGTGCAAGTAGGGGAGCTTCGCGCGGTCGGAGATGTGAATGTAGTGCGAACGTTTTACATAGGGAATGCCGTAGAGCGGGAAGCAGACGCGGTGATAGATTTCGATGCAGAGGTCGGCGAAAAGTACCGGGATGAGCATCATGTAGATAAAGGGAACGGAGAGCGCACTGCGGATGTGATTCATAGGGGTATTGTACCACTCTTCGTTCGCCTGTGGATAGCTCTATTGAGTGCCGGATTCCGGTGTGGTACAGTTGCGCTACAGAAATAGAGCGTCGAGTTTCTGGGAAAAAACATTTAAGCAGAATCAATATGACCGGAACAGTCAAAACCAAGACGGACCGCGGATTTGGGTTCATCGCTCGCGAAGGCGAAGCGAAGGATCTCTTCTTCCACGCCAAGGAATTGAACGGCGTCACCTTTGATGAGCTCCGAGTTGGCGATGTCGTCAGCTTCGAGGTCGTCCAGGGCGACAAAGGCCCTTCAGCCGTCAACGTCTCGCGCGCGTAAGCCCGCAACACACAACACCGCCGTCCCGAGAGGGGCGGCGGTGTTTGTTGTTTGCGGTTGTCATTGCCGTGTCCTGGACTTTTTATAGAATATATGTCAATATTATAGGATATGGCGAAGTCGGACAGTATTGTTTCATTTGAGAAAGTTTCGTTTGAATATGGGCCGAATCGGACTATGTTGGACGAGGTGGATTTTGTGGTGCGTCGGGGGACGAAGACGACGATTATGGGGCAGAACGGGGCGGGCAAGAGCACGACCTTCGGGCTTATTACGGGCGCGCTTACTCCGGAGGAAGGTGATATTCGTCGCGCGAACGGGCTCACGATCGCGCTTTCTCGGCAGGTAATTCCGCGCGACGACCTCTCGCTCTCGGTGCGCGATTTTTTCCAGAAATGTTTCGAGAAGAAGCAGTATGATATTGATCCGAAGATCGACGCGGTGCTTGAAGTTGTGAATTTGAAGGGGCACGAAAAAATACACGACCGCGAGGTGCGATCGTTTTCCGGCGGGCAGCAGGCGCGGCTTTTGTTGGCGTCGGCGCTCATTCAGGATCCGGATTTGTTGTTGCTCGATGAGCCGACGAACAATCTCGACAAGGCGGGCATCGAACATTTGACCGAGTTCCTTGTGCATTATCCGAAGACGGTGATGGTTATTTCGCACGATGCGGATTTTCTCAATGCGTTCACTGACGGCGTGTTGTATCTGGATGTGCGCACGCGCAAGATCGAGCAGTATGCGGGCAATTATCGCGACGTGGTGAAGGACATTGCGGCGCGCATTGAGAAAGAGAATCGCAAGAACGCGCAGCTTGCCAAGGAGATCCAGGCGAACAAAGACAAAGCGAACTTCTTCGCGAACAAGGGCGGGCAGATGCGTTTGGTGGCGCGTCGTATGCGCGACAAGGCGGAGGAGTTGGAGGAGGAGAAGGTGGATGTGCGCAAGGAGGATAAGACGATTCGGTCATTTCTGATTCCGACGCAGGAAGGCATCATCGGGAAATATGCGAAAATTAATGCATTTTCGGTGATTGGAAAGAACGGCGATCCAGTCGTACGCAAGGCGGACATCTCTCTCAAGCGCAACACGCATCTCTTGCTCAAGGGGCCCAACGGTATCGGTAAGAGTACGCTGCTGGAATCTATCGCGCGCGGGACGGCGGAGGGCGTGTCGGTGACGGAGGAGGTGAAGATCGGCTATTATCGTCAGGATTTTTCCACGCTCAATTTTAATGACACGGTCTACGAATCGCTGATGGCGGTGATGGTGAAGAAAGAGGAAGAACGAATGCGCGCGGTCGCGGCGGGTTTTCTCATTACGTCGGAAGTGATCGGGACGAAGATCGGGAGTTTGTCGGAGGGGCAGAAGGGTTTGGTTGCGTTCGCAAGGTTGGTGCTGGAGAAACCGGGTCTGCTGATACTTGATGAGCCGACGAACCACATCAACTTCCGCCACCTGCCGATCATCGCGAAGGCGTTGAATGACTTTCAGGGTGCGATGATTTTGGTGTCACACGTGCCGGAATTCGTGGCGCAGATTCGGATTGATGAGGTGTTGGATTTGGGGAAGTAGGAGGATATAATTGGAATATGAAAAAAGACACACATATTAATCAGTCCGGCTTTCTTGAAAGAGACGGTCACAAGATTTATTGGGAAGACTGGGGTAATCCAAAAGCAGCGCCAATTTTATTTTTTCATGGTGGTCCTGGAGGAGGTTGTGATGATAAAGATAAACTCTTTTTTGATCCAAAGAAACACAGAGTCATTTTTCATGACCAGCGTGGCAGTGGAAGAAGTATTCCATTTACAAGTACAGAAAATAATACGACTCAAGATTTGGTGAAAGATGCAAACGATATTCTTGATAGTTTAGGTATTGATAAGGTTCTTGTTACTGGTGGTTCTTGGGGTT
>Ga0118677_10008793_pt1 | contig 16034 bp, 21 predicted proteins | sample AliMusrvi5mmetaG_FD_86154 | JGI IMG/M metagenome (GOLD analysis project Ga0118677, IMG submission 86154) | reverse complement strand
GCCTGATACTTCCTTTTATACAGCAATTTAATTAGTCATGATTTGTCGTAAGGTTAGTTGATAATTAATTTACCTTATAAGTAAGAGCGCTTAACCACTTAGGCCAAATAAAAGACTAAATGCGCTTTTATTTAATAAACCCTATAACAATTATTGAATATGATAGAGTATCAAATTGATAGTATTACTAAATTAGTAAAGAATGTGATCAGATATTGCTGAGCAAACAGTTTATAAAATAAAGTGCAACCTCGACTTTTTAAATGAATTTTATCAGGGGGGCTTTACTTTAGTAGGAATAAAACGTTTGTTAGTGATATACACTAATTTGCAATGTTTTAAAATAGACAAAAGGAAAAAGATAATGGCACGTAGAAAGGAGCTGACGCAGCGTGACATTAAACTTGGCGTCAACTTATTGTTCATTATTATTTCTGGTTTTTATGCGTTATTCAATATTCTGTCTATGCTTGGAGTTAAGATACTGTCCCTTATTTTTTCAGGGCTTTATACTTTAATTAGGAATATTTATAAGATTTTAGTCAATATACTAACCGTTATTTTCTCTGGTTTTTATTCGTTATTCAAAAATGTGTCATGGACTAACATTGGCATCATCATATATTTAGTTGTTGTTACTGGTGCTTATGCGTTTTTTAAAAGTTTATTTGTAATTTTATGCATTGCTGGATTAATTGTTGGATTAATTGCTGGAATAACCATTCTTCTTAATAAAGTGTTACGTAGAATTAAAGCTGCAATTGCTAGGAAAAAATCAAATAATACAGAAGAAAAATTAAAACTTAAACAAATAGCTGATACAGGTGGTACAACTAAACAATCAGAATTAATATCGGCTCTAACAACAGCTGCACGTAGCAAAGCAGAATTTGATGCTACAACAATAGCAAAGTTAGAAGAAGACCTTAAACAAATAAAGTTTAAGCTTGATAACGAAAAGAAAGAGACACAGAGAGCGACAGATTTATTGACAACTCTTTTTGAAACTGAACGTATAAAAGCAGATAAACAAATTGCCTTATTAGAGGGTGAGCTTATTCATGCAAGAGCAATTTCCCAAAATAGTATAAAGTTTGATAATGAATATACAATTGATGCAAGTAGAGTAGGCCGATTAGAAGCAGATCTTACTGATACTGATTGGATTAAAATTGATTCTGCTAAATTAGAAAGATTAGAAACCGAACTTTATCAAGCAAGATTCTTGCTTGATAAACGCATAAAAATAGAAGTTGAAAGAAAATCTGATGAAATTAGTTTGGCGGCATTAAAAGCTAACTCTATTAAAGTGCATGAAATAACTAATGAGCGACGACCTATTGGACTTGGGGACTTTAAAAAACCTAATGAAGCTGCCCAAATAACACCAACAAATAAACTGCCAGCATCAGATAATAAAATTGTATTTAAAACAGAGGTTACTCAAGCAAGAAAAGAGCTAGATAACCTAAAGAAAGCGGCAGAATTGTTTCCAGAACGATACGATTCTGCTCGCATTAAAGCAGAAGAAAAATTAGCTGATTTAAATAATAAAGCTAAGCTTGCCCGCGAACAACGCATAAGATTAGATGTTGTCTTTAATCAAGAAAAGTTATCCCGTGAATTTGATCAAGCAAGAGTAGTTCGCGAAAAACGCATAAAAGCCGAAGCTGATATTAATCAATCAAAAATCGCAATTCAAAATGCTAAGAGAGTATCTGATTTATTTTCTGCTCAGACAGAATCAGCCTCATATAAAGCATTAAATAAAGAAACAACACTGAAAATTTTACTTACTCAAGCAAATATTGCACTTGAAAATTATATTAAATTAGAAGCTGAACAAGCTGCTAATACAAATAAAGGGACAGGATTAGAAAATGACCCTTTTGAAGCAAACCGTAAAGCAACAGCGAAAAAAACAGTAGGTTTATCAGTAGAGCTTAATCAAGCAAGTCTAGCACTTGAAACACAAATAAAATCAGAATCAGAAGTCTCTAAAGTTATTGAAACAAAGAGCGAAAGACCTGAATACGCAAATAATAATGTTAATTCAATAGAACAGTCAGTCACACCAATTACTTCAAAAGATAAATTTACGGATAATTTAAAAGAACTCCCCGTAAATATTATAAAAGATGAAAATACAGATAAATTTGAGGGTATGTTTTGAACAGTGAACAATTAGACGCCAAAATTAACGTTCTTTTTAGCGATATAGTTATTGATAAAGCCTTGGTGCGAAGCTTGAAAATCCGTGAAAAACGAACTATTCCAAGCTTTGTGGAAGAATGGTTGATCTCACGCTTCCAAAAAGAAGGTAAAACAAATGCAGATATTTACCAAGATGTTACTGCATTCATGAGTAAGCATTTACCCTCAAAAACTGATAAAGAACGGATTAAACACGAATTACAATCGGGCAATGAAGTGGTTATTTTAGACCGTTTCAATCTTCGTATTGATATTGCAAAAGATAAAAAATTACTTTCTATTCCGTGTATTGAAGAAACTAATGCACGCGTATCCAACGATGTTATTGATAAAAACCCACTACTGCTGGAAGGTGGGCAATGGGGGGCTGGTCGATTAATAGTCAAGCCAGAGGGTAAAATTAATGTGATTGAAATGGTTGAGTTTAACCCTATGCAATCTGGGAAAGTTGATTTAAATACCTTAATACAAGCACGTCAATTTTTTACTACTCGTGAATGGATATTTTTATTGCTACGCACGATGGGTTATGAACCTACAGCTTACAATGAATCACAGCAAGATAATTTGATTTTGCGTTTATTACCGCTAGTGCAAATCAATCTAAATATGATGGAGCTTGCCCCTAAAGGCACGGGGAAATCTTACATTTACTCTAATCAGAGCCGATATACTTGGCTTAATAGTGGTGGTGCATTAACACAGGCACAATTATTTAAAAATTTAAATACGAAAGAAATCGGCTTGATGGGACGTTATGATTTACTCGTATTAGACGAGGGACAGTCCATCAGCTTTAAAGGTGCAGATGATATCCATGCTAAATTCAAAGATTATTTGGAGTCTGGTCATTATTCTATTGCCAATGACAAGATAACCAGTGAATGTGGATTAATGATTCTAGCGAATATTGATATAATAAATAATCGCCCTAGACGCTATGATTATATTAAGCATCTACCTCCAATGTTCCATGACAGCGCATTAATAGATAGATTTCACGGCATTATACCTGGCTGGGAAATTCCAAGATTTACTACTGATTGTGCCGCACTTGGCGTAGGCATTAAAGCAGATATATTTGGTGAATATTTACATCAATTACGTGTTGTGAGCCATGATGACTTTCCATTTGGGCAATGTCCGCAATTGAAGGGTGATAGTCGCGATGTAAAAGCAGTAACACGACTAGCTTCAGGTTTGTCTAAACTACTGCTATTAAATCCTGAACATGCTGATTATGAGAATTATGTTCTTAAACCAGCAAAAGAATTACGTCAAAGAGTTCGTGAGCAATTATCAGAGTTAGACCCAAATGAATTTTCATCAACAATTGATGTGCATCTTTAAGGCTGGTGATAAATGTGTGTTTTCTAGAGAGGCAGGGTTTGAAACCCCGCACTTAAGGCTTTAGTACATCAAAACGTTTGAACACTAACTAGCCTCGATGAAGCGCAGTGGAATGGAGGTTATTCTGTGCTTGCCCCGTTCGAAACGTTTTGATAAGTTACCGACAGCACTAAACGTTAAACACGAAATTACAAGCCATGTCACGTTTTGGTGATTTAGATATCAAACAATTGATTGAACGCGTTGCTAACCGCTTGTTGATCAGCCTCTGCCAAACTACCGGCCTGTCTAATAATTAAGCGATTATCCAAGGTAAATAGTTTCATACGGACAATAGACTCAGAAGTAAGTCTAGCATTTTGTAAATTGGAGATTGCTACATCCAATAGCTAATTGGAGTTTTTGGCGCTGGTTATCATCGCCAATACCGAATGCTGCACTGCGTTGTTAAATAGTGTGCTCGATAGGACCAATGCGGGTCGCCTTTTACTGGCGTTTTGATGCGTAAACGGAAAAGGCTCGACCACCACGGATTGTTTTCAAAGGTCTGCATAGGCTTGATCTATAGCGGGGGACTTTGCGTAAATGAACGCCGGCTTGATCAATTTCAAAAACTATTGCGTCACCGTCACGCAGTTTTAAGGCTTCGATAACGAGATGCGGAATGATGGCTTGATTGTGGTGAATTAATTGACTATTGGTTAGCATGGCGATTAACTCCCTGTGAGTGAGCCTACTTTATTAAATGTTATGGGAGGCCCTTATTATCGGCTAGTTGCGGTTATTATTTGTTCTCAAGGGGCATAGAAACCATAAAGCCGTGTAGCTGCTAAAAATCAAACATGCTTAGTCTACCATTGCCAGCAAGTAGCCTCAATTGCTCTGTGTTGTATCGAGGTTATTTCTTTAAATTATACCGATCAAGCGATCAGAGGCTTAAAGCAAGCAAGATAAGCGTTTTCTAAATGCGGGGTCTGTATTTAGGCGTGAAATTGTATCTGGAATTAAATATTTAAGCGTTCGGCCTGCTCCAAAAGTAGTAATCGCGCCATTTGTGTGACACTATTAATTCACATGTAGACGATGCTCCAGCAAGTAGTCTCGATGAAGTAAAAGTTACTATGACTAAGTTGAGAAATTTGATTGTCAGGGGCTTCTTTAATCCCTTTTAGTCTAGTAGGGTACTTATAGTAATAGGCTGTTGAAGTTTGATAAATTTGTCCGTGTTTTGAATTTGATCTGCGTAAATTGGGCAACTATAAAGTGGTTGCCCAACGCTACTAACTAATCTTAAACAACTATAATACTAACCGGATCACTCCAAACGCCACCGCCATTGCTATCGAGGCCGCGCACGCGTATCCAATAGGTTTGCGCGGGAATCAACCCTGTCACTACAATATGCGTACTGGTTACTGAAGAAATCACATGTTGCCAGTTGCTTTCGATTTTTGGGTCGCTTGATGTAGTATGGACTTCATAGCTTCCAGCACCCATTAATCTAGAGATTTGGATGTTTAAGCTGCCACTTAATTGCCCATGGGTCACTCGTAAATCTGAGGGCGCAGGCAAAAGTTCGTTACTGGTGCTATGCACGATGTCGTGACGGAGATCATAGCCGGTCGTGGCGAGCATGGCAGTATCACCTGCAGCAATCAATTCCAGATACAGTGACAGGCGCTTAAGCAAATCGGTTAAGGTTTGCCGCATCACATCGCGCTGGGCTATTTTGAGGGTGTCATGGGTGAGGCTGGCATGATATGCCTCTTGGAGGGCGATGCTGACTGCCTCAAGATTGGCTAACGTGAGTCCTTGGCCTATCCAAGGTTCTGGGTAATGGCTATTGCCAGTCATGCAGGTAATGATATAACCTGACTTTACTATGAAATCAGCTATGTTAAGGCGGTCGAAGGTGACGATAAGTTTAGCTTGCATGGAAATTCTCACTATGTAGAGTAAATTTAGGCTCAGTACTTTTGGTGCTAGAGAATTAAGCTTAGCTTATTTTTTTGAAATTATCCAAGTCTAACAGTCATTAATAGTTTTTTATTTTAGATAATTTCTTTTAGTCGGGCTGCAGCGACTGTATTTACTGCTTAGTAGAGGATTTGTATCGTGACCTGAAATTGAATGAGTCTAGCAATAAGCCGTGCAGTCTTGCCGTTATAAATAGATTGATTCAGCGAAAAAATGCTTCCTAATAAGGGCTCTAAACACAAAATAAGCTGTTTTTGTTTCTTATGGAGAGCGCTAAACATAAAACAGTCCGTTTTTGTTCTCTAATGAAAAGCGCTAAATACAGATTAATTCGTTTTTGTTCTTTAATGAAGGCTCTAAAAATAGAACAATTTGCTTTTGTTTCCTAATGAGAGAGCTAAATACAAACTTAGCTGTTTTTGTGCCCTAATGAGAGCGCTATATACAAATCTAGCCGTTCTTATTTCATTACAATTGCGATAGAAATCGGTAACCAGCAATCTGTAGGGCTTTGAACCGTATTACGCTAATGATATCGCTGCACACGAAGTAATACGCTAAAGTTATAGAATAATAGGGGACGTATCACGTTTTCATGCCAGTGAGCAAAATCCACGACAGCAGTTATAAATTCTTTTTGATAAAAATAAGTCTTAATATCAATGATTCACTGGGTGTTGCATTTATGAGTTGAATTCGCGCGCTGAAAATTTCCCGCTTTCAATAAAATCTCAATCTGGTATCTTTGTTCTTGTATTAGCTGTTTATAAGTTCTCATAGGTTTTATCGTCTTTGGTCGGATTAAAAAAACTTAAAACTATAGCAGCTAATCTTTTTCAATTCCGTCTATTATCGATTGCACTTATGAGTTGAATGTAAGTTTAGATATAAATTGGGGGGACGGTGAGAGCTTTTGCTGATGATATTGGCTATGAATAATCAAAGGGTTTCGAACTAATGAAACATAAATCAAATTGACGTTATTACGCACCGAATAATCTGAAAATATTCATAACACATTATTTACCATAACAAATAATGTGTTATGAATGGTAGAATTAGAGTGTGAGTATAAAACAATTTAATAGTCGTTTTTTTGACTATCCACTCATTAATGCCTTGAATTTAAATCAGGAAAAACAATGCATATACAACTGCACTCAGAGTTTGATGACATATTACAACCACTTGGAAACAATGCGGCAGAGTTCTTTTTGGCGGCAAGTTTATATCACGCAAGAAAAGTCAGTTTCGCAATGGCCGCTCATATGGCAGGGTTGGACTTTGATAGCTTTAAAACACGCTTGATAGAACATTTTAATAAAGGTTTTCTCATAGCTGATGAATGTGTTTTAGAAGATATTCAAGCTATAAAGGAATTGTAACTTTTCGTGAAAATCGTATTGAATGCCAGTCCAATAATTTTTTTCAGTAAAATAGACAGTATTAATTTTTTAGCCGATTGTATTGATGAAGTATATGTTCCTAAAAGAGTTGTAGATGAATTGTGCGAATATGAATTACCTTCATTTATTAAGGTTCATACGCTTTCAAAAACAGGCGCAGCTTATGTTAGGGGTGCTTTAGGTCAACTACACCAAGGAGAATTAGAGGCGATTGTCTTGGCACAAGAAATGAGTGTGGATTATGTTGTCCTAGATGATCTATTAGCTCGACGTAAAGCTCAACGATTAGAACTAGGGGTTATAGGCACATTAGGTTTGTTGCTTCTATTAGAAAAGCGAAGCGTGCTGTCCGCTGAAGAAACTTGGCATAAAATACAGCAATTAACTGAACAACACGGCATGTATATAGCACCACAAATTCTTCAGCAAATAAAAAATCAACTTTTTTGTATTCACTTAAATAACTCGTAAGATGGTTACGCCCGTACAGCGGATTAATGTAAGGAGCATTAGCTTTATCAAAGCAACACTCAATATCTAAAAAATATACTCCTCTATTGTTATGTAGTCATGCTGAGACTACAATCTAATTTATTTAATTAATTCTAGAGATTACTGTATGCATCAAGTAGATACCTATGTCCGTGCTCGTATCGATAGCCAAACCAAAGAGCTGGCTTCTCAAGCCCTTCAAGCTATGGGGCTTTCTATATCAGATGCTATTCGCATGTTGATGTTACGTATTGCGGATGAGCAAAGATTACCCTTTGATGTCAAAGTCCCAAACAAAACAACTTTAGATGCTATTGCAGAACTTGAATCGGGTAATGGTAAAAAGTTAGACAGTTTGGAAGCTCTAATGGCAGACTTAAATGCGGACGATTGAAAGATCTACAACCTTTAAAAAAGACTTTAAACGCGAATCTAAAGGGAAATATCAGAAGACTCTTAACGATGACTTTCTGGCTGTATTGGTTGTTCTAGCTAACGATGGTGTACTAGATGTTAAATATCGAGATCATGATTTAACTGGTGACTGGATAACGTATCGTGAATGCCACATTAAACCAGACCTATTGTTGATATATCGTAAAATAGAAGAAAACTGCTTACGTCTTGCTAGATTAGGATCGCACAGTGAATTGTTTGGCTGAGCGTAAAGCCGATTCCGAATTAATCATGAATAGGCATGAAGAATGCTCCTAAAAAAACAGCGGCCATTGCTAGTTGGACAGGGAATGCTCCTAAAAAATCAGAGACGCTTGCAAAGTGAGCTAGGAATGATGTTACCTAGCAGAGCGGGGTTTGCAATTCCGTCCTGCCTTAAAGCTAGTAGCCTCGATGAAATGCAATGGAATCGAGGTTTCGGAGCAATGATGCCTCCAGTTATGGGCTGATTAACGATTGCTTCAGCCAGATAGGTTAGGCTAACATTACCGCATGAATATGTTGGGTTGCGTAGGTTGCAATCCACCGTGTCCTATACCAAGATTAGCGGGTAACAGGAGATGCTAAAATAATTTTTAGCGTGTCGTTGACTTAATAAATCATTATGGTCACTATGCATCAAACTAAAGAGTAGAGTTAGACGCATGAATATATCAAGCCAAGAAATCGCTGCTGAAATTTCGACTTTACCAGAACGGGAACAGCAAGAAATTTTCGACTTTATTGAGTTTTTAAAAGTTAAATTAGCACGGCAACAATCTAAGCGTTTGTTGGCTAAGCAAGAAACTCAAGCTAGGCAACAAGCCGATGGTGAAAGAATGTTGCAAATTTTGGAAAATCACGGATTGTTAGGTTGTATGGAAGGTGATGGTGAGTTATCAGAAAACTATAAACAACACCTTTGGGGCAATGAATGATTATAGCGGATACAGGTTTTTGGTTTGCTCTGTTTGATCGTCGTGACAACCATCATCAAGCAGCGCGTGCTTTTTTTGTCACCCTTAAAGAGCCTTTTATCAAGACATTACCCGTATTAACTGAAGTGTGTTATTTGCTTCAAACTCGTTGTTATCCACTTAAAGCCACTGATTTTTTAATGACACAATATGTACCGTCCTGCTTTAAAGATCCCTTTCAGTAAATTCAATAAGACATCATTTGTCGCAAGACTGACAGATAATATACAGGTCTTAAAAATTAAACGATTTAGCCACACACCCTAACCCTAACAATAGGTATTCATGAACTACGACATCATCGGCGATATACACGGACAATATGACAAACTAATAGGTCTGTTAAACCATCTAGGTTATGCAGAAACTAACGGTATCTGGTCACATAACACGCACACAGCTATTTTCGTCGGCGATCTGATTGATAATACGCACGTTGAAAGCGGCATATCTCACATTAAGACTGTCAGGCTGGTTAAGGCCATGGTTGAAGCGGGTTCGGCTTTATGTATTATGGGTAATCATGAGTTTAATGCCATTGCTTGGTTGACTCCAGATCCTGAAAATAAAGAGGTTTATTTAAGGTCACATACTAATGATAACAACCGCCATCAACATAAAAACTTTCGTGCTGAGGTAGTTGAGGATTCATCACTACATCATGAAATTATCGAGTGGTTTAAAACACTGCCGCTTTGGCTGGACTTACCAGCCGGTATTCGAGTGATACATGCCGCATGGATTGAGGAGTATCAAGCGGTTCTTAAGCCATATTTAACTGAAAACAATTGTTTGACTGATGAATTAGTCATAAGAGCTAGTCGTAAAGGTAGTGCGGAATTTGTTGCCCTTGAAGCTTTATGTAAGGGTCTGGAAATCGAATTACCCGAAGGCCATGGTTTTAAAGATAAGCATGGTGCTAGACGCACCGGCATAAGAATTCGTTGGTGGGAGAATTTAACGGAGAGTACTTATAAAAAAGTCGCTTTAGTGCCTGAAGATGCAAAAGACAGTATTCCTGATCTGCCTATTGAACAGCTTAATCTAAGAGCAAAAGGGTACACTGGTGTGCCGGTATTCTTTGGGCATTATTGGTTTAGCGGACAACCAGAGCCAGTGGCCAATAACATTGCCTGTGTTGATTATAGTGCGGGCAAAAGCGGTGACACTCCTCTGGTCGCTTATCGCTGGGAAGGTGAGTCTGTATTAACTGAAGCGGGCTTTAGGTTTGCAGTCTAATAAGGAATTAAGGATCAACTTATGTTATTACATATCCCTCATAGTTCCACTGTCATACCCACTGGGATTATTTTTTTAAAAGATATTGAAGAAGATATTGCCAGAATGACCGATTGGTACACCAATGAGTTATTTTCTCATTCTAGTTCTGAAATTGTTAAGTTTAACTATTCGCGATTAGTGTGTGATGTTGAGCGCTTTATTGATAATGAATCCATGGAAAAATATGGACATGGGATTGCTTACGTTAATGATAGTTATGGGCAACCTTTAAGAGTTGTGTCAGATGATGAACGGCTAAGTATCATTAATCAGTATTACAAGCCGCACCATACCCCGTTTAAATCAAAGCTCTAATCAATTATTATCATATTTTGAAACAGTCGTTATTGTTGATTGCCATAGTTTTTCAGATACGCCATTACCCCATGAAATTGATACAGGGATTGCTAGACCTGATTTTTGTTTGGGTATTGATGAATTTCATACGCCATCAATTTTAGTGGAGCTTTTTACGAGCTATCTTACAGAGTTAGGTTATACCGTTGCTATCAATAATCCGTTTTCTGGCACGCTTGTTCCTCTACATCATTATCATAAAACGACTGAGTTAAAATCGATTATGATTGAAGTCAATAGAAAGCTATATTTAGATGGCACTCATAAGAATGAACATTTTACATCGATAAGATCAGTTATAACGGGCTTACTCAATATCGTAGATCATTATGAGTCGGAAACACTTTAGTGTTAAATCAGAAAATAACGATCCCTATAGACGTCCAAATCATTTGCTGCAAACAAGGCTTTCATGTCTGATCCACTATTGCGTCAATGGGAAATGGCCGGCCAGGAGTTTTATTCCTTAACAGCTACTTCTTATAAGTTAAGTTATACTTCTGTTTAAATTGATGTTTTTCGAGATCAAATTGTTAATGAGTCGATTCCTGTATGAAAAAAGAGAAACTTTTTTACAAGATATTAAATAACAGACTGGAGTGCTACACATGTTAAACACCTATCAAAACATTCTTACCCTAGAAGCTGGAAAAAGAGGCGGTAAACCCTGTATAAGAGGTTTGCGTATTACTGTTTATGATGTTTTGTCATGGTTAGCCGATGGTATGACCAGCGCTGAAATTATTGAAGACTTTCCAGAGCTTAATACAGCGGACATAAGTGCGTGTTTAAGTTTTGCAGCCGACCGTGAACATGGCTTGGTAAGCCTTAAAACCTTATGAAGTTGTTGCTGGATGAAAATCTATCTCGGCGTATTGTGCCGTTTATTCAAGACCTTTACCCAGACTCAACTCAGGTTGCCTTAATTGGCATGGAACAATTGGATGATAAAGCTATACGGCAGTATGCCATTGATAATGGCTTTATCATTGTCACTAAAGACGCTGATTTTTACGAAATGGATTTGCTTTATGGTCAGCCGCCTAAAATAATTTGGTTAAAAACGGGCAATCAAAGCAAAGCCGCATCCATTAAAACACTACGTGACCACATACAAGCGATAGAACATGCTCTATTGATTAGCGATCATGCCTGTATTGAAATTTTATGAGTTCAGAATTAGCGTGTGTAAATCCAGATTTACGAAACCGGCATAGCTTTAAATTTGTAACATCTTCAAGCGCTAATTAATTAAAGGTAGTTCTAATGCCCAGATTACTTAAACATATTGATGCAATAGCCAGAGAGAAACAGCGTGGGGTGTTATATATAACCTTCCATCCTGGGTCATTTTTTGATGAAAGTGCAATGTCCTATCACTGGCAGGAAGATCCTGTTCGTGAAATGATTTGTACTTGGCTTACGGAACATAATCTTCCTTGGGAATCTTGTGCTGAGATTGCCGATGAGAATTTAATGATCAGTCATAGGGGGCAAATTTATTTGGACATCCCTTATGATGAGTCTAATCCAGGCTATATATTAGCCTGCGATTATCTGGAGAACGCAGATGGTAATTGCCGTTTTGACCCTGTTGCTTGGTGGTATTTACCACTAGAGGTCGCGATGCAAAATGCTCATCACGACGAGCCAGGCTTTTGGGAGCAATGGGCAGAAGATTTTTAAACGGTGATGAAGCTCTAGTTAATGTTATTAGGCTCCTCTGTTGTAGAAAAGCTTTCGATAATGTCTTCATCAAAAGAACCAAACCATGTCATTTCATACAGGCAATGGCCAATAATTTCATTTGAATCAAGCTCTGCCAAAGTTACCTTTGCAATTAATAAGTCCAGCCATTGCCCCCAAGGTGATGCACTCATGAAATAACCATTGGGCTCTTCATCGTTATAAGCGGCAATATCGGCATAACGGTTGCCATTTTCAACAAATATTTCTATACATAAGACAAGGTCAGAAGGCTGTGGTGTGATTTTGTCTAGCGATAAATACGCGCCCTGATATGGTTTTTCTGCCGCAGGTGATAAATCATAATGTACAGACATAAATGCCCAAATGCCGGCCCATTCAGTCCTGCGTAATAAATCTTTAACTTTAATAGTGCTGGCTTCCATGGTGATTTTTTTCTCTTAAGTTAACTGTAAATGTGGGGATCAGTCATTGCTTTAATTGCAGGCTGTTTGAATCACAACTAATGTTATCTATTAATTGTATTGGTTATTTAATATGGGCTTATTCTCTGTTAACCTTACGACAAATTATGACGTATTTAACTTATCGCAAACGAGGCTTTCATGTCTGATCCACTATTACGCCAATGGGAAATGCTTAAGCTCATTCCCCGTGAGCGCAAAACTACAGTTACGGAATTAAAAAATAAGCTTGAAGGCTTGGGTTATTCGGTGACGCGTAGAACCTTAGAGCGTGATTTGGACAGGCTATCTATTCCCTTTGCTATTGAGGCAGATACACGAAGCAAGCCCTATGGTTGGCGTTATGCCTTGAATATGCATCCAGCCAACATTCCTGGATTAACCTCCAGTGAAGCCTTAACGCTGGTGTTGCTAGAAACCTATCTAAAAACCTTGTTGCCCGTTGCCATTGCCGATAACTTAGCTGGTCATTTTGCAGCTGCAAGACATGCTTTCTCGGTGGAGCATAGTGATTCAAAGTTACAAAGCTGGCTGAAAAAGGTGAAAGTATTATCACCTGGGCAACATTTGCTGGCACCGAGCATCGATGCCTCAATTCAACGCACCGTCTATAGCGCCTTAATGCAGGGTTATCAAGTCGAGATGGATTATCTTGCCACGAGTAGTGCTGTAGCTAAACACTATGACAGTGTGCATATACAAGGCTTGGTTCAATACGGCAAGGTCATTTATTTAGTGGTGACTATTAATGAACATCAAGATTTACGTTTGTTAGTGCTGCATCGTATTCAAAAAGTCACTGTTAAAGATGAGCTGTTATGTCCATTAGAGCATTTTGATTTACAAGCCTATATAGATCAAGGTGGCTTTGGTTTTGGTGGTATTGCACAGGCTATTGAGCTTGTTGCGATTTTTAAGAATGGTGCGGGGCATCATTTAATTGAAACGCCGTTAGCTCAAGATCAACACATTACGCATCTTGATCCGCAAACCATTAAAGTCAGCGCCGAGGTGTTAGATACACCGCAACTCATAAGATGGTTGAATAGCTTTGGGCCGGATATAGAAGTACTAGCGCCTGAGAGCTTACGAGAAACTATGGCTGAGCGCTATCGTTTAGCCGCTCAGCAATATGTAAAGTAGGCTGGACAGTGTATTTATTTCAATACGGCTAAGCTTCAGTAGCTATAGTTAATGTGTGTGCCTGATACAAGCAGTTGTTTAATCAAACCAATTTTGTAAGCTTAGGTTTTGAAAGTTTTGGAAATCTTGAATATTTCGCGTGACTAAGATTAATTTGTTGCTAACGGCAATCGCCGCTATTTCGCCATCAGCATAAGCACAGGTTTTTCCTTGAAATTGTAATCTTGCGCGCTCTTTTGCATACCAATCGGCTGCGAGCTGATCATAAGGCAAAATAATTAAACCATTCATCAGCAGCATCTCTAAATAAGCTTGAAGTTGTTCTTTCCTTTTCGATGCAGGAAGTAATTCACAACCATACACAAGTTCATGCCAAACGATTGATGCTGTTGCATAGCAATCATCATGATTGGCAAATTGTTTTAACACTTGGGCATTAGGCTTTAATCTCGCAGGCTCTGACAAAATATTACTGTCCAGTAAATAGCTTATTCGTCCCATGAAAAGACTCGATCTTGGCTGCTAGTGCGAATATTTTTAAGTTCTGCTTCAGTTAAAGCGACTTCATCCTTTAATTCAGTGCGCCACTGTTGGATGGCTTGATACAAACTATTATTTTTATGTATCAATTTTTGATAATTGGCTTCGGATAACATCACAGCAACCGGCTTACCATGACGGGTAAGATGAATAGTCTCATCTGCCTCAAGTTGATAAATCAATTGAGATAAATTATTCTTTGCCTCAGCTATAGTGCTGATTTTCATTGTTCACCTCTATAAATATAGCTATATTTATAGCCATACTAATGCTTCCCGTTTTCGTTATCAAGTTTGTTCGACAGAAATAACTTTAATAGCCCTTAATAACTAAATGCGACATGATTCGTCGCCAAGTACCTTTATGCTAAACACCGTTAAGAGATTAATGCCCAAATGACATCTTATTAGACAGTTATCGGTCAAAATGAGTCAGTTGTCTTGAGGCATTAAGCCACGATGCTATTTACAATAAAGGTACGCTCATGAGTCACACAGTTTCTTCTAGTAAATTTTACGCCTATCTCTCTAGGTTACGTTGGATTAAGCGTTGGGGGCTGATGCGTAACTCAGAACCTGAAAACGTAATGGAACATAGTTGGGAAGTAGCCGTTATCGCTCATGCTTTAGCTTTGATCCGCAATGAGTTTTTTATGGGGCAGGTAGATGCTAATGCCATTGCTACAGCGGCTTTATTTCATGATGCCAGTGAAGTCTTAACTGGCGATTTGCCCACGCCGATTAAATACTTCTCAAGCTCTTTAACGACTGCCTACCGGCAAATAGAAGCTATAGCTTGTGATGAATTAATTAGTTTACTGCCTGATCCGTTAAAAACCGCCTATAAAGCATTATTAAGTGACGATCAACAACCAGAAAGTCATCATCAAATCATTAAAGCAGCCGATACTTTGTCAGCGTACTTAAAATGTTTGTCGGAATTACGTGCCGGTAATCTTGAGTTTAGTATCACTGCCCGTGAATTAGAGCAGAAACTGAATGATTCAACGTTGCCTGAGGTGGGTTATTTTATGCAAACCTTTGTGCCGGCTTGTGCGTTGCCTTTAGATGGTATTTTAAAAGGGCTTGCAACCTAGGTCCTGACAGTTAAGAAAATAAAAAGTCGATAGGATGATTTTTTGTCAGAAAAATTGATATCAACATTAGAAGAATAATGTTGATGATGCTCTGAATTATCTGGATTTCCATTTAAGGGCTAGATGGCAGTGCAATATTATTTCAGACACATGCTTTACGATAGTTGACAGTTACAGTACTCCAGTTGACAATGATCAACTTACAGTGACAGCAGGCAGTAATGCCAGATTAAATCTAAGTCATTAGTTATTTATATTTAGACCTAAGCCCCTGAGACAAGGGTTAATGATGGCTCAATGCTTTACTCCTATGTTAAAACTTATATGCTAAAGCTATCCTTTTTACTGACATTAATTCTTTGCATTTTTTTTGCATTACCGCTCAGTGTTCATGCTGAAAAAAAACCACAATCGCTGCTTGATATTTATAATTTGGCTTTAGCGCATGATGCTACACTGGCCTCGGCAATAGTGGCAAATCAAGCAACACAAGAAATTATCGAGCAAGGTAAAGCGCTCTATCGCCCCGTGGTTAACTTTAATGCGGGCACTGCTATTACGCATACCGATATTGCCTATAAAGGTGTGGGTGTAG
>Ga0118677_10005017_pt1 | contig 16034 bp, 11 predicted proteins | sample AliMusrvi5mmetaG_FD_86154 | JGI IMG/M metagenome (GOLD analysis project Ga0118677, IMG submission 86154) | reverse complement strand
GCCGAGATCGCCGTGTGTGCCGTGGTGGATATCCATCTTCCGCGCGCCTCCGGGAGCGACGCGTATACCGGTGCCGTCCAACCGAACTGCCGCGCAAATTCGGCGGCGCGCGGAAGATGGATATCCACCACGGCACACACGGCGATCTCGGCGATGCGTTTCATCACCGTCGCGTGCCGGGCCGCAATCCCGTTTGGATTGGCTCCCACAAAAACCGCTTGCAACATATCGGGCACCTTTCAAGCAACCGGGTTGTCAACAAAGTACGGATTCATCTCGACCGAGGGCGCCAGCGAAGCGACTTCGCCGGTGAACCGCTCATATTCCCGCGCATGCTGGACGGCATCGCCGGCAAAGGCGTCCACAACCAGCCGGACGCGTGTCCGCCATGCCTCGCCGGCGGCCAGGTCGCGGCCGAACAGGTTCAGGTACAGCCCGCGGTGCCCGGCAACCGGGTCGGCCTGCTCGTCTCCGGCGTAGGTCATGCCTACGGCAGAAACATCGGCGGGACGTCCCATCAGGAGTGCATCCACCTGGCCGTTGGAAAAAAAGCCCATGGGCAATGCGTACCGCCGACCAACGCACTGTTCCCAACACCACCGCCCGCGCGCGCCGCGGCCGTCGGTCAACATCCCGGCCGCCTGCGTATCCCGCGGAAAAAAGAGGTATTGGCCGGTGTACACCTCGTTGCTCCGGGGCCGAATCTGTTGGGGAGCGTTGCCCGAACGAACATACCCGCCCGGCTCGAATCCTGGAGCCCAGTAGGATGAAAGCAGGATTTCGTAACCCGTGTAGGCCGCGTAGCATTTCAACGTCAGATCCAAGTCGATGGCGTTGGGTTCCTGGAGTGTCATCCGGCAGGTCAGCGCCACGGCATGCCCCACAAACGGCTGCCAGACGTACTCCACCCCGTTCTCCAACCGCCGGGCGACATAGGGCGTGGCGCGCAACTCGCCGAGGCAGGCATTGCGCGCATAGACACGAAACAGCGAGAGGCCAAAGCGCGAACTCACATCCGCAACCCGGTCGGGCGTCAGCAGGGTTTGCGTGGGACGATGTGTCAGGTTCCGGATGCGGTGATTGCAGAGCGGATTGGCCGTCTGCCCCTCGGCGTCCAGAACGCCCGCTGAGATCAAGACATTCAAGTTGGTGTTCTGAGTACAGTTAGGCGCGAATTCCCGGTGATGCGGCGAGGAGGTTTCTCACATCTTCGGCGAAGGCGGTGCAATCGTTCTCCTGTGTGTCCCAACTGCACATGAGGCGGGCGCCTCCGGTGCCGATGAATTCGTAAAAGCTCCAGCCACGGGCGTGGAGTTTGGCAATGGTGTCCGCGGGGAGGGTGATGAAGAGGCTGTTGGCCTGGGGTTGGTGCATGAAGCGGACGCCTGGAATGGCGCGGAGTTTTGTGGCGAGGAAGGCGGCGGTGTGGTTGGCTTGTTTGGCGTATTGGAGCCAGAGGCCGTCACGGAGGCTGGCGATCCACTGCGCTGCGTGGAATCTCATTTTGGAGGCGAGCTGGCCGGCTTGTTTGCAACGGTAGTCGAAGTCGTGGGCAAGTTGTTTGTTGAAGAAAACGACTGCTTCGGAGCCGAGCATGCCGTTCTTGGTGCCGCCGAAGCAGAGGACGTCCACGCCGACTTTCCAGGTGGCTTCCTTGGGTGTGCAATCGAGGGTGGCGATGGCGTTGGAGAGGCGTGCTCCGTCCATGTGGATTTTCAGGCCGAGGCCGTGGGCGAGGGCGCCGAGTTCGAGCAATTCATCGATGCTGTAAAGGGTGCCGACTTCGGTGGCCTGGGTGACGCTGAGGACATGCGGCTTGGGATAGTGGATGTCTCTGCGTTGGTGGACGCGCTTTTCCATTTCGGCGGGGGAGATTTTGCCGCCGGGACCGTCGGCGAGGAGAATTTTGGAGCCGCCACTGAAGAACTCCGGGGCGCCGCACTCGTCTGTTTCGATGTGGGCGAGCGGGTGGCAGATGACGGAGTGGTAGCTGTTGCAGAGGTGGGCGAGGGCGAGGGAGTTGGAGGAGGTCCCGTTGAAGACGAAGAAGACTTCGCAGTCAGTCTCGAAGAATTCGCGGAATCTGGCGCAGGCCTGTTTGGTCCAGTCGTCGTTGCCATAGGCGGGCGCGTGTTCGATGTTGGCCTCGGCGATGGCGGCGAGGTATTCCGGCGCGATGCCGGAGTTGTTGTCACTGGCGAAATTTGTCTTCATTATGGTTTTGTCAGGCATATTTTGCTTGATTGGGCCTGATGTTTAATATATTGAATTCACCATGGCAAACAAAAAGTCAGATATATTGAACTCTACGGTGGGAAAGGACTCCCCCCTGGGGGCGATCATCCGGGGGGAGCGGCTTCGGCAGAATCTGAAGCTGGACGACCTGACGCGGTTGAGCGGGGTGAGCAAGGGGATGCTTTCGCAGATCGAACAGTCGAAGACGAATCCCACGGTGGCGGTGTTGCTACGCATCGCCGCGGGGCTGCGGGTGGCGCCGAACCAGTTGCTGCCTGCCTCGCCCTCCACACCTCGCGTGTGGAAGATCATCCGCAGCGGGGATGCCAGCGCGCTTTTCCCGGCCAATCCCGGTTGTACGATTCGTACGCTTTCGCCGCTGGATCTGGAGAAGCAGATCGAGCTGTATGAGATTACTTTCAAGCCGAAGGGCCGTCTTGTTTCCGAGCCGCATTTCGTCGGTACGGAGGAAATACTGACGGTCGTGCAAGGGCAGGTCTCAGTACGATCGGGTGACAATGAGACTCCGCTGAGGAAGGGGGATTCTGTTCATTTCGCGGCGGATCTGGGCCACCATATTGCGAATGTCGGATCTGCTCAGGCGGTCTGTATGCTGCTGGTCTGGTATCGCTCTTGATGTGTCATTGCTGCGAGAAGAAATCATGACTACTACTACATCCTTCACCATCGATGCCTCTCAGCGTCTTCAATTGAATCAAAGTCCGCTCGCCGCCTCGTTTGCCAAGGCTTATCACGGCGACTGGAATGCGTGGACGACTCTCGTCCGCGGGAAGTTGCGCGACCTGCTCGGTCACGCGCCGCAGGCTGTGCCGCTCGATCCGGTGTGGGAGAATGAGGAGGATTGCGGCACTTTCATCCAGAGGCGTTTTTCCATAGCGACGGAGCCGGGCGCCCGCATTCCCGGTTATATTCTCACGCCGAAAAGAATGAGCGGCAAGACCCCTACGGTTATCTGTCTGCAAGGACACGCGCCCGGGATGCATATCACGATCGGACGGCCTCGGAACGATAGGGAGCGGGAACTCATCGCAGGCGGACGGGATTTTGCCTTGCAGGTTGTGCGTGAGGGGTATGTGGCGACGGTTATCGAGCAGCGTTGCCTCGGTGAGCGTAAATGCGAGCGGGCTGAGTTCAAATGCAGTCCGGAGGATCGCAGCCCTGCCTGCCATCATGCGGCGATGACGGCGCTCATTCTCGGACGTACGGTGATCGGCGAGCGCGCATGGGATGTCAGCCGCACGGTCGATTTTCTCGAAACGCTCCCCTACGTTGACGGTAAGAAGATCGGCTGCATGGGCAACTCTGGCGGCGGCACGGCGACTTACTATGCCACGGCATGCGAGCCACGCATTGCCCTCGCCATGCCCTCATGCAGTGTTTGCAGTTACCGCGCGTCCATTGCGGCGATGGATCACTGCACCTGTAATTTCATTCCCGGCATCCTCGACTGGTTTGAGATGGGAGACCTGGCCGGGCTCATAGCTCCCCGTCCGCTCATTGTTGTGGCAGGAGATCAGGATCCGATATTTCCTTTTGATGCATCAAAGGAGACTTTCTCCACCATCCAGGAAATTTACCGCGCGACGAAAGCGGAGGATCGCTGCTCTTTCGTTGTGGGCAGAGGCGGGCACCGCTTCTACCCTGAGCAGGCGTGGCCTGTTTTTGCGAAGATGCTAACGTCTCTTTAAGTTGACGGGATGGGATTACATGAAGAAGGAGTCAGTGAATGTGCAACAACAGGCGTGGCTCACTCAGGCGGAATTGCTCAAGCCCGACCTGCATACTGCCCGAGTGGTGCCCTTGGAATATGACAAAACGCGGCTGATGGGGCGGGGAGACGTCGCGGAACGTGACTTCGGCGGGCATCGGGTGGGACATGTTACCGTGCGATTGGGATTGGACGGAGTGTCGGACGCGCCGACACGCGTGAGATTCATTTTTGGGGAACGCCGAGAGGATCTGGTGCTGCCTCCCGAGCCATATGTTGGGCGCCTCAGCCGGGCATGGGTCCAGGATGAGGTGATAACGGTGGATGATCTGCCTGCGGTAGTCTCGCTTCCCCGCCGCTATGCCTTCCGATACCTGAATATGGAGATCATTGATACCTCGGCCGCATTCAAGGCCAGGCTGGAGGATGTCTATTGTGGTGCAACCACAAGCGCAAATGACTCGGCTGTTCCCGGTTTGCTGGAAGGTACTCCCCAAGATCTGGTGAGGCTTGATGCGGTGGGATTGGCGACGTTGCGGTCCTGCATGCAGACCGTATTTGAAGATGGTCCCAAGCGCGATCGGAGACTGTGGACGGGGGATTTGCGATTGCAGGCACAGGCCAATGCCCTGAGCTTCCGCAATTTCGATCTGGTGCGCCGTTGCCTCTATCTGCTGAGTGCATTTGAGAAGAGAGACGGATTCTTCTCGGCGGATGTGTACGAGCATCCGGCACCCCGATCCGGCCAAAGCGTGATTCTCGACTACGCCGTGCTTCTAGGTCCAATACTGCTTGACCACCTGCAGTCTTCTGGCGACGAGCGGACTGTGAAGGAACTGTTCCCGTTGGCGAGATTACAGTTGTCCCTGGCAAAGCGGTTTCTGCAAGACGGCCTGCTGCAAGTGCCTGAGGGAATGTGGCTGTTTAGCGATTGGCGCAAGGGGTTGGATCAGCAGGCACCCACACATGCGACGATTTTGTACTCGGCCCGGCAAGTGGTGCGGCTGGCCGGACTCCTTGGCGAGGATGCCGGTGCGGCGGCTGAACTTGTGGAGCCGATGAGTGCCGCCGCCCGTTCGTTGCTCGATACGCGGCGAAGTGTGTTTATCTCGGGGAAGAGTCGTCAGGTCTCATGGGCCTCGGCAGCATGGATGGTGCTGGCGGGGGTGGTTGAAGGGGAGGAGGCCCGGCGAATACTGCAGGCAACACTGTCGTGCCAGACTGCGGTCCGGCCTGCGAGTCCGTATCTGTATCATCACGTGGTAGAGGCACTGCTCACCGCGGACATGGATATGGAAGCAGGAGCGATGCTACGGAAGTACTGGGGGGCAATGATCGCCAGGGGGGCGGATACCTATGACGAGGTATTCGATCCTGATGAGCCGGATCTGGCACCCTACCTTCATCCAAGTTTGAATAGTCGGTGTCATGCATGGAGCTGCACGCCGGTGTACTTTGTGAGGCGTTACGGCAAGCGGTTGTGGTGAAAAGAGCAGTATCAAGAGCGCATCTGTTCCAATGTAACCGTCAAAGGCGGCGGCGACATCGGCTCCAATGGTCCGGAGGATGGCGCAATCCACATCGAGTGCACCCTCCCACGGGCGTCCGCATTCCCGGTTGTATTCTCACGCCAAAAAGAATGAGCGGCAAGACCGCCACTGTCATCTGCCTGCAAGGACACGCGCCCGGGATGCATATCACGATCGGACGGCCACGGAACGATAGGGAGCGGGAACTCATCGCAGGCGGGCGGGATTTCGCCTTGCAGGTTGTCCGTGAGGGGTATGTGGTGACCGTGTCTCTTCGGTCGCGCAGGGGGAGTTCCGGGATCACCGTTCTTTCGCTGTGCATTCGCCTTGCTGCCGGTACTTCAGCGCCGTCATGCCTGTGTGCTTGCGGAAGGCTGCCGAAAAAACCGCATAGTTGGCATAGCCCGACAACGCGGCCACTTGCACGACTGGCATGGCGGTCTCCCGCAGCAACTGTTGCGCCCGCTCCATGTGCGCCAGCACGATTTCGTCGTGCAGGCTATGGCCCAGGTGTTTCTGAAACCGCCGTTCGAGCACGCGACGCGACAGGGGTGTTTGATCCAGCAGTTCCTTGACAACGATCGGCTGGTGTGCCCGTTCGTGGATCAGCCGGCGCAGGGCGGCAACATCCGGGTCCCGCATGCCCCGCACGTCGCTCGACTGCCGCTTAATGATGCCCAAGGGCGGAACCAGCAGCGGGCCTTTCGGCGCTTTCGCCCCGTGCATCAGACGGTCCAGCAGCCGCATGGCTTCGTATCCCAGCCGCGGACGATCTTGGTCGATCGCCGTTACGGGCGGGCTCACGTTCGTGGCAAGTTCGGGGAGTTCGTGCCCGCCCACAATGGCCACCTCCTCCGGCACGTTCAGCCCGCATTCGGCGCAAGCCCACTCCAAACGCACCGCCAACCCCGTGTGGACGGCGTGAATGCCGACAGGCTTGGGGAGGCCCGTCACCCACTCACATAGCTCATCGTCCGAAACCGGCGTGTCCGGCAAGGCCTGCGTGGGAGGTTCGAACCGGTGGCAGGTGCGTCCGGTTTGGCGCAGCCGGTTGCGGAATCCCCGCCAGCGCAGGTCGGCATAGTATTCCCGGTTGGATGCCGCCGCAAACGCATAGTGTTCGAGCCCCTGGTCCAACAGATGTTCCGCCGCCATCCGGCCGGCGCGTTTCTGGTCAGGCATGACCGTGGGATAGGTGGATGACCGGATGTCGTCGATGCTGACCAGCGGCACACCCGCCTCGAGACGCAAATCGCGCCGTCGCCAGCAGACATGCGCCAGTACGCCGTTGGGACGGAAGCGCGCCACCAACCGTTGCACCAGGGCCGTCGCGGCGTCTTCGGGGGCCGCCATGCAGAAGTGCGCCCGCAGATGCGGGTGCGTGAGCAGGTACTGGCGCAACCCTTTCAGCAGTCCTGCCGCCGTGTTTATATCCCCCGGCGTCAGCACGACCAACACCTGTCTCGAGTCCGATAGGATCGCTTTTGGTGGCATGGGTAAAAAACCTTATATCAAGTGTCGCAAAAGTGCCATATCGTGGGTTCGGGTGAAAGCCTATTCTATGCATTGCGCGGTATGCAAGCGGGACAATCGGGAGGATCGGTCATGGTAAATCGGAAATGCGCGAGGTTGGGCACAATCGTGGCGGCGTTGGCGGCGCTGCTGGCGGCGGTGGACGTTCGTGCGGGCGTCCCGTCGGGGCCGGGCGGCATCCTGTATGAATCGTTCTATTCTGCCGGCACGCAGACGTTGAAGTCCGTCCAATTCGACACGAACTGGAACCTCGTCGCCGGCAGCACCAACGTCTATCCGGCGTTCACGAACAGCGGCACCGACGCGGACGGGGCCCCGTTCGCGGCCGCCCCGGTCAACTACACGTATCCGACGGCGGCGGGCCAGTACGGCTCGCTCCTGGTCGGCGCGTACTACACCAACACGACGTACATGCAGGTGCTGAAGTTGGAACCGCACGCCGACGCGAGCATGAACGTGACGCAACTCTACGGCGGCAAACCCTACGTTGCGAATAAGTTCCACACCGAACGGATGCAGCAGGCGTTCTACGACAGGGGCGGCGCGTTCGGGACTTCCGGCTACGACGGCATCGTGTGCGTGGACTATCGCAGCGGCAACGACGGCGCGCGTTACTTCCCTGGTTGGGCCACGGACGTCAATGGGAACGGGCGCTTCGATGATGCGGGCGTGGATGCCGACACGTACACCAACATGGTCGGGTCCTACTCAGGTCGCTTTTATCCTTGCAGAATGTGGAACAACTATCTCTTCCGATCGACAGACCACTTCACGGAGCACGGGTCATTCAACAGCGGCTTCCGGCAGATGCGAAGACTCCCGGGCGGGGGATACACCAATACGGCCTATTTTTACAGCGGCACTACTGTATTCAAACCCGCGATTGGTCAATCGCGCATTCGCAATTTTGCCGTCGGCGACACGGATGGGGACGGCATTCCGGACGTATATGTCGTCGACAATGCTGCCGCCAAGATTTGGAAACTGAGCGATTTGAACAGCAACGGCAATGCCATGGATTCCGGGGAAGCCACCCCGGTCATCACGTTCGGGACGGATATCACCAGTGTGCCTTGGACTACGATTCAAACGCCAACCGACGCCTCCCTGGAGTTGGTGGACGGCAGAGCCAGCGGGAAAGGCTGGTCTCTCCTTATCCGGTGGGATAGCGGTCAAAACGGGTGGTGGAGCTGCATGGGGGTGATCGGGTTGAACGCCAGCGGCGTTTTTGACGGCAACTATAAACTTTTCGAACACACGTTGCAGAACCCACCTTACGGTCCGTTGCAGACAAACGCCATGCTGGACGCGGGCACGTGGATAACATTCCAGCCCGTCTCGCCCTTGGGAATTGCACCTGCGATCGCCAATCTGGTCGCTACGAACATACTCAGTACCAGCGCCTGCCTGAACGGGAACCTGACCGGCACCAACGGGGCGCTCACGTATGTCTGGGTCTATTGGGATACGAACAACTGGACCACCAACGCCGCATTGTGGGCGAACACGAATGCTTTCACGGGCCCGCAGCCGCAGGGCGCGCTCACCCATCCGGTCACGGGGTTGAGTCTCAATACCACCTACTGGTTCACGTACTTCGCCAGCAACTCCTTTGGCTCGACCTGGGCTCAGCCTTCGCGCAGTTTCGTAACCGCGGGAGCGCCGCCCGGCCTGGATAACGGGGGCGGCGCCACCAACATCGGCACCGACTCCGCCCTGTTGCGGGGGACCTTGACGAGTGGCGGCAGCGCCCAGGTGATCGTGTACTGCGGGACGGACACGAACAACTGGGCCTTCACGAACAACCTGGGAACGGTGCTGCAGGTGCCTGGCACCTTCTCCACGAATCAGACTGGGTTGTCGCGCAACACCACCTACTACTACCAGTCCTTTGCCTCGAACGACAGCGGCACCGCCTGGTCGCCAGTCACGAGCTTCATGACGTTGCCGTATGTGTGGATCACCGCCAATACGACCTGCTTCGAGAATCAGACCAACCAATGGGCCAATGCCCCGGTGGTTGTGGACGGCGCTGGCGTCGTGCTGACGCTGAGCGCCTCCGCCACTTACGGAAACCTGCCGGTCTATCAGTTCGGGAACCTGATCGTGACCAATGGCGCATCGGTGGTGGGGCTGTCGCAGGGAAGTCTGTCGCCCTATACGACGACCAATACCGGCGTGGCCATACAATGCGCGGGCGAGGTGATCGTTGCTGGCGGGAGCAGCATCAACGCGGATGGCACGGGGTTCTTGATGTCGTATGGGCCAGGAGGGGCGGCCGTCTTAACCCAGGGCGGGACGCACGGGGGACGCGGCGAACTCAACGCGAGCGCGCCCTATGGATCGTACACCAATCCGACCTCGTTGGGGAGCGGCGGTGGTGACTCCCAGGGTGGAAACGGCGGTGGCGCCATCAAACTCATCGTGGCCGGCAACCTGGTGGTGAACGGCCGGTTGAGCGCGAACGGGAATCCAGGCACGTATAACACCAGAGGCGGCGGGGCCGGCGGCAGTCTCTGGATCACCGGCGGCTGCACGTTGGGCGGCACGGGCGAAGTACAGGTGTCGGGCGGCGTTGGAAATGGTAACGGCCACGGTGGCGGTGGCGGCCGGCTCGCCATGGACGATTCGGTGACGTACAACTTCAAGGGGAACATCCGCGGCGAACTGGGCTACCAGGATTCTGGCTACGGCAGCGCCGGGACGGTCTATTTCCCGGCATCGGCAGCCGCGGACTTCACGGTCTATTCCAACCAGACGGTGGTGGTGGGCAATGGCGTCACGAACGTCTTCGGGAACCTGACCGTGTACGGCACCTTGATTCCGGCTGGTTACTGTGCCGGTCTTGGCACGGGAGGGGTCATCCGGGCCGCGAACATCACCATCGCCCCCGGCGGGTCCATCTCGGCCGACGGGTGGGGTTTCGGCGTTGGTCAGGGACCAGCTCCCGGCTCCGTTGGCGGTTGGGCTGACACCAATGCGGCCTGTCATGGCGGCACGGGCGCCAACGCGTTGTACAGTCCATACGGTTCGGCCACGCAGCCGACCAGCATGGGCAGCGGCGGGTACTCGTATGGCGGCAGCCTGGAGCAGGCGGGCGGCGCCGTCAAACTGGTCGTTGCAGGCGCTTTGACCGTCAACGGCAAGCTCAGCGCCAGAGGTTTGGGTTCCGGCGGCGGCGTTCCCTGCGGCGCGGGCGGCAGCATCTGGATTGACTGCGGCACGCTGGCGGGAACGAACACGATCGACGCCAGCGCCGGCACCAGCACGTACGGCAGCGGCGGCGGGCGCATCGCGATCTACTACAAGTCGAGCACCTTCGCCGGTCTGCCGGCGCCGGGCCTCTACACCAACAAGGAGAGCATCAGCTCCAAGGTGCTGGTCAAAGGCGGCTATAACGTCGGCTCCGACGGTCCGGAGGATGGCTCCATCTACATCGTGCATGTCGTGCCGATGGGAACGGCGATTCTGTTCCGATGAAATGCACCATAGTTATCCTGATTGCGTTGGCGCTGGCAGGCGCGGACAAGACGTCTGCGGCCGCGGCGCCGGGCGGCCGGCAGAACGTCATTCTCGCCGTTTCGCGCGAACCGCATTTGAGCGAGGCCGGCCACACGTCCTGGCGCTACCTCGAAACCTGGCAGACGGACCTCTGCCGCCTGGCTGCCCCGTCCAACTCGGCGGCAGCAGGCCGACTGGTCCGCGTGGAGGGGTGGAGCCCCAAGGAAGCGTTGGCGCCCTCCGGGAAATGGGAAACGTATTTGATGAACAATCCCTGGTCGCAGGCGGACGGCAAGCCTCCGGCCTGCAGAGTCAAGGAGGCCGGCAAGGTCCTCGGATCCTCCTTTCCTGTCGGCGGCTGGCAGCAGCCGGAGTTCGACGACAGCCAGTGGGTCCAGTACAACTTTGGCGGGGCGGCAACGTGGCCGGTGCCGCAGGACTGGGTCATGGGGTTCAGCTATCGCAGTATTGCCCTGATGTGCCTGCGCGGGAGGTTCGAGGTCTACGATCCGGCGCACGTTCCGGATCTGTCCTTGAACTTGGCCTTCAGCGGCGGCGCCGTCGTCTATCTCAACGGCAGGGAAGTTGCCCGCACCGGTCTGCCGGAGGGCGAACTCGCCTCCGACACGCCGGCGGACGATTATCCGCCGGAGGTTTATGTCGGACCGGACGGCTTTTTGATCTACACGGGCGGGGACGCCGGCAAGATGGACAAGGCCGCGCAGGACACGGTAAAGGAACGGCAGCAGAAACGCATCCGGCACCTGTCCGCAAGTCTGCCGCCGTCCCTGCTGCGCAAGGGCGTGAATGTGCTCGCTGTCGAAATTCATCGTGCCCCGGCATCGGAAGACATGTTTCTGCGGAACAAGAGCGGTCACTACCTGCCGGTGCTTGAGGCCTTGCGCGAAAGCTGCTGGTGGAATCGCGTTGCGGTGGAGGACCTGAGCCTGACCACGTCCGCCGGCGGCGACATCGTGGCGCCCAGCGTCTCCCGCCCCAGGAAACTCTGCATCTCGAATCAACCCATTTCCGCCGATGTGCACGCCTTCTTCTGCGGCGAGCCCAGTGACCCGGCCGGACCGGTCCGGATCGTCGGCCTGAAGAATGGCGCCTACGCGGGGCAGCTTGTGATCAGTTCCCCGGACCCGATCAAGGGCCTTCGGATCGGCGTCACGGAACTGCGCGGTCCGAACGGCGCGATTCCCGCGTCGAACATCCAAATCGGCTACGCCCGCTTCGAACCCGAATACGGCCACTTCGATGCGCTTGACTCCGTGGCGCCCGCGGAAGTTCCCCGGATCGGCACGCGGTGGAAGATCGAGACGGCCGTCCAGCCCGTCTGGGTCACGGTCCGCATCCCGCGCAATGCGGCCGCCGGCGAATACACGGGCCGGCTCACGGTGTCCGCCGACGGACTCGACAAGCCGGTCGAGGCACCCCTGGACGTGAAGGTGGTCGGCGACTGGGTCCTGCCGGAACCGCAGCAATTCGTCACCTACGTCGGGCTGATGCAGTCGCCCGAAAGCGTGGCCATGCAGTACAAGGTGCCAATGTGGTCGGAGGCCCATTGGAAGCTCCTGGAGCAGGACTTCGAACTGCTGGGGCAACTGGGCAACAAGGATCTCTTCATCCCGCTGGTCAGCCAGACCTATCTGGGCAACGAGCGCACCATGTCCACGTGGGTCCCCGCCGCCGGCGGCGCCACGACCGGCACGGTGCCGGCGGGAACGACGGCGTACCGGATCGACTGGACGAACGTCGAGCGCTACCTGGATCTGGCCGTGAAGCACTGGGGCAAGATCCCCAACGTCTGCGTGATCGCCAACTACGGCTGGTCGGCGTGGAACATGACCGGCACGCAGAATCACCCCCAGACCTTCACGGTCCGGAACCCGGCGAACGGCGAACTGACGGAGGTTCCGCACCCGGCCTGGGGCACGCCGGAGGCGCTGGCTTTCTGGAAGCCGGTGTTCGAACAATTCCGCGGACTGCTGGCCAAGCGCGGGCTGGATCGATCGTTGACCATCTATGAAACGCAATTTTGTGACGGCAGCAAGGAAGGATGGAAGGACCTGAAGACGCTGATTCCGGACCTGAAGTACACGGGCAGAAGTCACTTCGACTACGGCGCGCCGGCTGGCGGCAAGTGGTACTATCTGGCGCTGATGATCGGCTCGGGCGTCTACTGGGACCCGGAGGAAGACGATCCGTACTACGGCTGGCGGGAACCGCTGTATGTCATCGCCTCCGGCCGGGGTGGTGGACAGTACAAGGACGTCGGCGGCTACACGGGCACGCACTCGAGCCTCGCGCATTACCGGGTCCTCCCGGAAATGTCGCTTCTGACCGGCGTGCGTAGCGCGAACCACAAGGTCCAGAGCCACTGGGTCAAGCGCGGCTTCGGCCAGTGGGGCGGCGACTTCTGGCCGGTGATCCGCAACCCGGACCATCCGGAGCAGGAGGGCAAGATCCTGGTGAAGCGCTACAGCAACGAGGGCTCGACGAGCATGGAACAGACCGTCTGGGCCGTGATCAGTCCGGGTCGCGACGGACCGGTTCCCAGCCGCCGCTCGCAGATGCTGCGCGAGGGCCTGCAGGAGGCGGAGGCGCGCGTTTTCGTGCAGAATGCGTTGCTGGACCACGCCGACAAACTCGGGCCCGCACTGGCGGCGCGCGGCCGGGACCTCTGCACCGGTCGGACGCAGATGCTGCGTTATTGTTCCGAATACCACACGGATCCGGATCAGCAGACATTGGACGAGCTGTCGGGCAAGCTGTACGCGCTTGCGGACGAGGTGGTCAGGGCGCTGCGGAAATAGGGCGTTCCGGGGGGCGTCGACCCCTGCGGCCTTGCGCCGCAGGTGAAGAAGTTCTGGATAAAAGGCGGATTGCACGCCTTTTCTCCAGAACTTTCGGTCCGGCGGGGCAAGCCCGCCGGGGCCGCCTCCCGTAACTGACCCATTACATAAAAGGTTTGCGTAAACTCCCGTTGTTGGCCATATTGCGGGCCGTCGGACGGGCAGTTCTCCCTTGAACACGCTGCTTACTTAGGAGACCCAGGCCTTGATCATTTTTGCGTTTCCTCATCCGCCGCTGGCGGTGGTCCCGATTCTGATTGGTCCGCTACAGGTATTGTTGGCTGTCTTGCCGGCCATTCTCGTGGCCATTGGCGGCGCGTTGCTGGCGTTGTTCAAACCGTCCTCGGTCAAACTGGGCGCGCAAGTCCTCTGGCGCAACAAGGTGGCCACGCTGCTGGTGGCCGCGGTGGTGGCGGGCTTGTGCTACGGCATTCCCAAGGCCAAGAAATGCTTCTGGAAAGGCCGGGTTGCAACCTACGCGGGCCAGGCGGAGTGGACCATGTTTCGCGGCGGGCTGTCGCGCCGGGGTGGCGGCGATGGCTCGCCCGATCCGGTCGCGGGCGGACGGATCTGGGCTTTCGCGCCACAGTTCAAGACCTACTATTCCTCCCCGTCGGTGGTGGGGAACCGCATCCTGGCGTCGGCGGCGAACAAGGGCGTTTTTGCCGACCACGGCGCCATTTATTGCCTGGATGCCGCGACCGCCGCCATGGTCTGGGAATTTTCGCCGTCCGATTTTCGCGCCACCTTCTCATCCCCCTCGGTGGCGGGAAAATATGTGGTGTGCGGCGAGGGGCTGCACCTGACCAAAGATGCGCGGATTTTCTGCCTCTCCTTTGAAACCGGCAAAAAGCTCTGGGAGGCGCGGACCTCCAGCCACGTCGAATCCTCGCCGTGCCTGCTCGACGGCATGGCCTTCTGTGGCGCCGGAGCCGACGGCATCTACGGGCTGCGGTTGGACACGCCGCCCGGCGCCTCGCCCGTGGTATGGCATGTGACAAACCTGTCGGGGCACACCAACGACGCCCGCTTCCATTGCGACGCCTCTCCGGCGGCGGTGGGCGGCCGCGTCTACTTCAGTTCCGCCGAGGTGCATGACAAGGACTGGAACGGCATTGTCTGCGTCGATGCGGCCAACGGCAGGGAAGTCTGGCATCTGGACGCGCCCTGTCCCGTGTGGGGCCCCCCCACCATCGTCAGCAACCGCATGTTCATCGGCATGGGCAACGGCAACTTTGTGGAGAGCGCCGAGCAGGTCTGGGCGCGGCGCCAGGAGGAGATGAAAAATCTCGGCACGTCGGCGGCGGAGATCCAGGCGCAGGCGCCCCGCTTCGCTCCCGGCGGCGAAATCTGGTGCCTCGACCGGAATACCGCCAAGGTTCTCTGGAAGCGTAAATTGAAGCAGACCTTGCTGGGCGCGGTGACGGAGGCCGACGGCAAACTCTTTTTCGCCGCGCATGATGGCGACTTCACCTGCCTGACGCTGGACGGCGAGCTTGTCAATCACTGGGACACACACGAGGCCATTGTCACTTCGCCCGCCGTCGGCCGCGACCACGTGTATGTTGTGACTGCCAGCGGGCGCCTGTATGGCATGGATCGCAAGACCCTCCGTCCGGTTTGGGATGTGCGGCTCGGCAATGGCGATACGTTCATGAGTTCGCCGGCTGTCGGCTGCGGGCACATCTATGTCGGTACGCCGCAGGACGGTCTCGTCTGTCTCGGTCAGCCCGCCGGTGCCGCCGTTGCGCCGATCTGGGCCGGGGCTCTCGGCGGTCCCGGTCATTCCGGCTGGCTGGACGGCAGCTTGCTGCCCGCACGCGGCGCCTTTGCCTGGCGCTGGCCGGCCGGCGCCGACGACACCACCACCGCGGTCCGCGTGCTCGCGCCTCCGGCCGTTTTGCAAAACATGCTCTACGTGCCGGTGCGTAGCGCCGGCCGCACCGGTCTGGCCGCGTTGAATCTTGCCGTCGCCACCAATGCCGCGGCGGGATCCGCGCTGTCCGCGCCCGCGGAACAATGGTTCGCCGCCACCACCGGGGCGCCTCTCGGTTCCGCGGCCGCCACCGAAGGCCGCGTCTATTTTGCCGCTGGCGCGGCGGGCGCCGCTGCCGGTCGTCTCTGCTGTCTGGACGCTGTTTCCGGCCGTCCACTCTGGCAAGCCAGCATTGCCGGACACGCCAGCGGCGCGTTCACCCTCGCATCCAACGCGCTGTTCGCGTGTGTACAGGAGAATGCCATCACCCGTCTCGGCACCCGCGGCGCCGCTGCCGGCCATGTTTCCTGGACGCAGCCGGCGGGCGCGCCGGTCGGCGTCCCGGCGCTGGCGGGGGATCTCGTGCTGGTGGCGCTCGCCAATCCGCCGGCCCTGGCCGCCTTCGATGCGGCGAGCGGCGTCGTGCAATGGCGCGCGCCGCTGCCGTCCGCGCCGGTTGCCGGCCCGGTCGCCGGCGAGGATCTGGCCGCCGTGCCGCTCAGCAACGGCGTGTCATTCAACCTGGCCGACCCGTGGGCCGCGGTGTTGACCGACAAGGGGTTCAGTCGGCGCTTCGCGTTCACGCTGAGCAACGCCAGCGATCCGTACCCCGCGGGCAGCGCGGTCTGGATCCGCGGCGTGTCGCGTTCCGCGGGCCTGGACGTGTATCGGTA
>Ga0118677_10008792_pt1 | contig 16035 bp, 15 predicted proteins | sample AliMusrvi5mmetaG_FD_86154 | JGI IMG/M metagenome (GOLD analysis project Ga0118677, IMG submission 86154) | reverse complement strand
TGCGGCAACAGGTATTTTCCCAGTTGTTGCAAGTCCGGCGGCCATGGAAATCATGTTGGCTTCAGCTATCCCTGTCTGGATAAAACGATCGGGAAAAGCATCGCGAAACAAATTCAAATTTAACGACCCTGTCAGATCAGCGCATAGAGCGACAACAGAACTGTTTTCCCGACCGATTTCAAGTAAAGCATCACCAAATCCGGTTCGAGTAGCCTTGTTTCCCCGCGAAAGGTATTGCGCCGTCGCAGCCCCGATGATATTTTCTTCCATTACTTCCAGAATAACTTAAATTATAAAAACTACTTCCGCCCAGCTAAGCTTTTGAAATAATTCCACACCTCATGACAAAAGTTGAATATAAGGATACTGAAATCGCGGCGAAAAAAAAATTAGGTCAAAACTTTCTGACCGACCGTAATATTACAAGAAAAATAGTCTCCGCCTCCGGAGCATGCCCTGATGACAACATCCTGGAAATCGGCCCCGGGTTCGGATCTTTGACCAGGGAGATCAATGAAATCTGCCCTGCTTTTACCGTCATTGAAAAAGATCGGAAGCTTTCTGAATTCATCCGTACAGAGTACCGGCAACTGAACCTCATTGAGGGCGATTTCCTTGCAATTGATCTTGAGCCGCTTGCAGAAAAAAAGCCGTTAAGAGTTCTCGGCAATATCCCCTACTCCATTACAACTCCCATTCTTTTCAAACTTCTTGACCACCGGCACTCTCTTGTTTCAGCAACATTGATGATGCAGCATGAAGTTGCCATGAGAATTGTTGCCAAACCAAGTACAAAAGAGTATGGAATCCTTGCTGTCCAGATGCAGTCATTTTTTACTGTCGACTACCTTTTCAAAGTCGGGCGCAAGGTTTTTCGACCGCAGCCGGGTGTGGACAGTGCCGTCATCAGCCTGACACCAAAAAAAGAGGACAGGACAGAAGACCAGAAAGGATTCAGCCGATTTGTCCGTACCGCCTTTCATCAACGTCGCAAAACGCTTCTCAACAATTTAAAAGAGAGCTATAATCTTGAACTGGTTGACAGCAACACTCTCACACTTCGTGCCGAAGCACTTTCAATCGATGATTTTTTCAAACTTTTCAGCCAGCTCAAGCCGCTTCCATAAAAAATACCTGAAAAAATAATTGATGCCCTCCATCTCTCCAATCAGGATCATACACGACCGTGCGCTGGCATACATGCCTCTCTTCAGCAATCCGGCTTTTCAGTTTCACCGCACGTCATGCGACAACATCTTCCTTTCCAAAAACAAATGTTCATTGTTCGAATGTATATTTTTTGTTAACATTGGGTTTAAAATAAAAAAGCCATTGCAGTTCATGCTCTTCTTATACCTTACCGCCAGTTGTTGTACTCTTACTAATCCACCCTCCCTTATTTTTCATTAAATTAATTATTTATCAGGGGGTCACTCGTATGCCGCAGTCCTTCAATACCGTCTATCAGCAATCAATTCAGGCTCCTGAAGCTTTCTGGGGAGAAGCCGCTGAAAAGCTTCACTGGTACAAGAAATGGAACAAGGTTTTAGACACAAACAACCCCCCTTTTTACCGATGGTTTGCCGGAGGGATTACCAACACCTGCTACAATGCCCTTGACCGCCATGTTGATGAGGGCCGCGGCAATCAGTTGGCTGTTATTTATGACAGCCCTGTAACAGGTACCAAGCAACGTTATACCTACCGTGAGTTTCGGGACATTGTAGCGCTTTTCGCCGGTGCCCTGCAGTCAAGAGGAGTACGCAAAGGTGACAGGGTTATCATCTATATGCCTATGATTCCCGAAGCGGTTGTCGCCATGCTTGCCTGCGCAAGAATCGGGGCAATCCATTCCGTGGTGTTCGGAGGTTTTGCTTCTCATGAACTTGCAATACGTATTGATGACTGTAAGCCGAAAGTCATCATTTCTGCATCATGCGGTATTGAACACAGCAAAATTATTGATTACAAACGTCTCCTTGATTTCGCTATTGAACTGGCACACTTCAAGCCTGAAATCTGTATCATCAAACAACGTGACCAGCTTAAGGCAGAACTGAACGAAGAGCGGGATCTTACCTGGAACCAGTCACTTCTAGGCGCGGAACCTGCACAATGTGTCCCTGTTGAATCTTCCGACCCCCTCTATATTCTCTACACTTCCGGAACAACCGGGCAGCCTAAAGGCATTGTTCGTGATCACGGCGGCCACATGGTGGCATTGCAATGGTCTATGAAAAATATTTATAATGTGGAACCCGGAGAGGTTTTCTGGGCGGCAAGTGATGTCGGCTGGGTTGTCGGCCACTCTTATATTGTCTATGCCCCACTTCTCCAGGGCTGCACCACCCTGATTTTTGAAGGTAAACCGGTAGGTACACCCGATCCAGGTACCTTCTGGAGAATCATCAGCGAATATAACGTCTCGGTCCTTTTTACCGCACCGACCGCTTTCAGAGCAATCAAGAAGGAAGATCCGAACGGCACCTATCTCAAGCACTATGATTTAGGAAATTTCCGTACTCTGTTTCTTGCCGGAGAACGGGCTGATCCCGATACCGTGAAATGGGCTGAAGAGAAACTGAAGGTACCGGTTATCGACCATTGGTGGCAGACTGAGACCGGATGGGCAATTGCTGCCAACTGCCAGGGTATTGAACCTGGTCCGGTGAAGTACGGTTCAGCATCAAGGGCGGTTCCAGGTTATAATGTCCAGGTCATCAATGCAGATATGCATGAGCTTCCAGCTGGTCAGATGGGGGATATTGTTGTAAAACTGCCTCTCCCTCCAGGCTGTATGCTGACCCTGTGGAAAGCTGACAACCGGTTTGTTGACAGCTACATGAAGGAGTTCCCCGGCTACTACCAGACCAGTGATGCCGGATTCATCGACGAAGACGGGTACATTAATATCATGTCGCGAACTGATGATATTATCAATGTTGCCGGTCACAGACTTTCAACCGGTGGTATTGAAGGTGCGCTGTGCGAACATCCTGATGTTGCTGAAAGCGCGGTTATCGGCGTCCATGATGACTTGAAAGGACAGGTTCCGCTGGGCTTCCTTGTTCTTAAAAATGATGTCGAAACTCCTCACAACCTTATCATCAAGCATGTCATCGAGTACGTCCGTGAAAATATCGGGCCAGTCGCATCGTTCAAGAGCGCAGTTATTGTCAATCGTCTGCCGAAAACCCGGTCAGGGAAAATTCTTCGCGGCACTATGAGAAAAATTGCCAACGGCGAAGAGTATACCATGCCGGCGACGATAGATGACCCGATGATTCTCGAAGAGATAACCACAGTACTGCAGACAATCGGCTATGCGCAGGAAAAACCAAAATCAGCCACGACAGTAAGCAAATGATCAAAAAAATTGACCACATAGCTATTGCCGTTCAGAACCTTGAAAGCGCACTCGATACGTTCCGGAACGTTATCGGGTGCGACCCTGCGACAATCAGGATTGAAGAGGTTGACTCTGAAAAAGTCAGAGTGGCATTTATTACAATCGGTGAATCAAAAATCGAACTTCTTGAGCCATTGAGCGATGAAAGCCCGATTGCAAAATTTCTTGCAAAAAACGGGGATGGCATGCATCATATAGCGCTTGAAACCGACGATATTGACAAAGAAACGGAACGCCTTGCATCTCATAACAGTCATCCACTCGGCTTGCCAAAAGAGGGGGCAGGCGGAAAAAAAATCATGTTTCTTCATCCAAAAGAGACAAACAGGGTACTTATTGAGTTTGCTCAGAAAAAGCATTAACCAATCGAGACAAAGCAGCTTGTAACCAGTGAAACATTTTTATCTGCCTTTTGAAAAAAGAGAGGGCTTCAGTTACTCTCGCGAGAGTATTGAACAGCTTACCGAATACGAAAAGTATCAACTCTCCTTTCACCCCGAACGCCCGAAACACCTTGATTACCTGACAGTATTTGAAGCCGCTGAAGAGTGTCTGCAGAACGACCTGTACGGCAGCTGCATCATCCAGACTCACCGGGCAATTCTGCGCAATGGATCGAAGATTCTGCCTGTCATGCTGATCGGCCAGCAATCAGGTCCGACATCTGATTTTGTGCTCATGCGCAAACTGATGAGAAATCCTGTTGAGATACACAAATGGAATCAGGGTATGCCAACACCGGCGGCATTTGAAAAAGCGAACGATGCCATTAAAATTGCTGAAGAGGAAAACCGCATCATCATTACAGTGATTGATACGGCTGGCGCTGATCCAACAGAACAATCTGAAGCAGGGGGTATCGCCTGGAAGATAGGGCGATGCATGCAATTACTCGCCGAAGCAACGGTTCCAACCTTATCAGTCATTATTAACCGAGGCTGCAGCGGAGGTGCCATTGCTCTGACCGGATGCGATGTTGTTCTGGCAATGGAATACTCAACCTACATGGTTATTTCGCCTGAAGCCTGTTCATCCATCTTGTTCCGCACAAGGGAAAAAGCCGGTTTCGCTGCGGAGATTTCACAGATAACAGCCCTGAAAGCCTTGAAAAACGGCATTATTGATGAAATTATCGAAGAACCTGAAGGGCCGGCACACCATTACCGCGAGTCTGCTCTTCAATCGTTCAAAACATCAATGGTCAAGTGGCTTGACAAGCTGAGCGAAATACCGCAAGAACAGATCTTTGCACAAAGAATGGAACGCTGGGAAAAAATCGGCCAGTGGAATACCATCACCGAAGAAGAGATTACTGCTTTCGAAAAACCTGTTTCATTCTTCATCCCTAAACCCGAGAATGTTCTTTTTGTTGCCCGGCATAAAAACTGCCACAACATAACAGGCAAAAGAGTGCTGGACCCGATTCTTTATTCAAAACTGCTCGGCGACAATTTTGTTTGCGAAACATGCGGTCACCGTTATGTCAGACTCACCGCCCATGACTACATCGATCTGATCATTGACCCTGGTTCATTCCAGGAACATGAAGACACCCGTTACATTGTCGACAAGGATATCCTTAAATTTCCCGATTACCGGAAAAAAATTGATGAGGCACAACAGAAAACCGGAGCTGCAGCATCGTTTATAACCGGAGATGCCACAATTCAGGGAGAACCTGTTGTCTTTTGCGCCACCAACTTCAACTTCCTTGGAGGATCGTTCTGCATGACTACTGCAGAAAAAATCTGGCGGGCAAGCAAAGCCGCAATCAGGCAAAGAGTGCCACTTATTGTACAGGCGACGGGTGGTGGTGCGAGAATGCATGAAGGATGTTCTTCGATGGTGGGTTTGCCCAAACTGCATGTTGCAATATCGAGTGTTGAAAAAGCAGGTCTCCCTGTCATCTCCATCATTACCGATCCTACGCTCGGAGGTGTGGCCATCGGTATCGCATCGAGGGGAATCAAACTTTTTGAGCATAATGCCGGAAACATCGGATTTTCCGGTAAACGTGTCATTGAGCAGTATACAGGGAAAGCAACAACAAGAGACTTCCAGACAACCTGGTGGCTGCAGCAGAAGGGATTTGTTGAAAGAACGGCATTGCCTTCAAAAATTAAATTTAAAATCACCGAAATCCTCAATGAATACAGGATTGAACAAACCCAGCTTGAAGAGCAGGAAGCATAAATTGCCTGATTCTCTCTTTCATGAGTTCCCGGCGGTCACCCGGGAGGATTGGAAAAAAAAGGTTATCGACGAGCTGAAGGGAACACCGTATGAGAGTATTGTCTGGCAAACGCCGGATGGGTTTACTCTTGAACCCTGGTACAGCCATGAAGAAGAAACCCGACGTCTTGACATACCACTCTATAAACCATCCAACAGATGGAAAAATTGCCGGCAAATCACTGTTTTCGACCCTGAATCCGCCAACCAGGCTGCATTGAACAGTTTTGGGCTGGATGCGGATGCAATTGAGTTCCTGATCACTGACCCTGCGCTCTGTACACCTGAAAATCTCATCAGACTCTTTACAGGGATTAAACTTTCTGCTGCAGCTGTATACTTTTCCGGAAACCTTCCCCCTGCTGCTGAACTTCTGAACACCCTCCTTACCATCCCGGGGTTTACCGATAATTGCGGCGGGCTGCTTGTCGAGACCGCTTCAGCTTCAACCGTGCAGGATACTGAGCTTTTTGCGTATGGAGCATCACTATCAGACTTCAGACTTCTTACAGTCGATACCATTCCCTGGCACGAAAAAGGCTCAACTGCCGTGCAGGAAATTGCACTGGCACTTGCCGGAGTCAGCGACTGTCTCGATCGGTATCTTCAAGCTGGCATTCCGGCTGACACTGTTGCGTCAGCCATAACCATCATCCTGCCGGTCGGATCGAGCCATTTTACTGAACTTGCAAAACCAAGAGCCCTGCGTTACCTTCTCGGGCATGTGCTGAAAGCATACGGGGCATCAGCGACTTCGCTTCCTGCCCTTTTTGCCAGAACATCTGAAAGAAACCGTTCTCTGCTTGATCCCTACACCAATGTCCTTCGACAGACCACTGAAGCAGTTTCAGCAGTGCTCGGCGGTTACGATACGCTTCAGATTGGAGCGTTTGATACCGGACTTTCCGTAAGCCCTGATATTGCTGAGCGAATTACCGCTAACATTCATCTCATTCTCAAGGAAGAGGCGTCTCTCGACCGGGTTGTCGATCCGGCACAGGGCTCTCACTACATCGAAACCCTGACAAGAAACCTTGCAGAATCTGCATGGACAATCTTTAAAGAGATTGAAGCACAGGGCGGTTCAGCTGAAGCTACAAAGAGCGGCTTTATCCAGGCAATGATTTCGGACGCTGAAACAAAACGGCGCAAAAGCCTCGATAACAGGAAAAAAACTCTTATCGGCGTCAACCGATATCCATGGCCTCTTACGCCCGAACAGCTTGAAAACATGGAAAAACTTGAAGAGAGAGTTTCAACAACACCTGAAGGGAATGAAACGGCCGGGTATGAGCTGCTGCGTCTTAAAACACTGGCTTACAGCCAAAAGTCCGGCCGTACACCGTCACTCTTCATCTGGATGCTGGGCGATCCCGCAGTAAGTTTCAGGCAGGCTGCTTTTGCAGAAGATTTTTTCAAGTGCGGAGGTTTTGAGATTGCAGGAAGATCGGCTCTTCCTGTTGAAGAGAGCTCTTACAGCACCGCACTGCAAAGTAAACCAGACATTATTGTCCTTTGCGTGGCCGAAAAAGATCCCGCACCTGCAGCGGCATCAATCGCCTCCAGACTTCGCACTCTCCAACCCGGCCTTATCACGGTCATGGCCGGCAAACCGCCAAAAGAACATGATCAGCTCCTCGATGCAGGCATTGACAGCTTTATTTACACTGGCGTCAACGTCCTTGACATGCTGACCTCCTTTCAACATAAAACCGGAGTGAAATGAGACCGGACTTTTCAGCCATTGATATTTTTTCTTCCAATGCAGCAGCCAGTCAAGAGTGCTGCGAAGTTCAACCGCAAGCCTGGACATCGGCAGAAGGCATCGGAATCAAATCCATTTACCATGAAAGTGACTTAGAACAGGCTGATCACCTGAACTTTGCACCCGGCTTTGCACCTTACATTGGAGGACCCTACTCCACCATGTATACGACAAGGCCATGGACTATACGACAGTATGCAGGATTTTCAACAGCTGAGGAATCAAACCGCTTTTACCGTCAGAATCTTGCTGCAGGCCAGAAAGGTCTTTCAGTTGCCTTCGATCTGCCAACCCACCGTGGTTATGATTCAGATCACGAACGGGTCATCGGGGACGTCGGTAAAGCCGGTGTAGCTGTCGACTCGATAGAAGATATGAAGATTCTCTTCGACCAGATTCCCCTCGGTGATATTTCTGTCTCGATGACCATGAACGGAGCGGTACTTCCTGTCATGGCTTTTTATATCGTCGCTGCCGAAGAACAGGGTGTAGCGGCTGAAAAGCTGAGCGGAACGATTCAGAATGATATTCTCAAGGAGTTCATGGTTCGCAACACCTATATCTACCCTCCTGAACCATCCATGAGGATTATTGCCGATATTTTCCGCTACACCAGCAGCCACATGCCGAAGTTCAACTCAATCAGCATATCGGGTTACCACATGCAGGAAGCCGGCGCTACGGCCGATCTTGAGCTTGCATTCACTCTGGCCGACGGTCTTGAATATATTCGTACAGGCCTCAAAACAGGACTCGACATCGATGCGTTTGCCCCCCGCCTCTCTTTCTTCTGGGCAACAGGTATGAACTATTTCATGGAAATAGCCAAATTGCGCGCGGCAAGAATGCTCTGGGCAAAAATTGTCGGGCAGTTCAACCCGAAAAATCCGAAATCCCTGATGCTTCGCTCCCACTGCCAGACCTCCGGATGGAGCCTGACAGAACAGGATCCCTTCAACAATATTACGCGGACCTGTCTTGAGGCTCTGGCAGCCACGCTCGGCCACACACAGTCACTGCACACCAATGCACTCGACGAAGCCATTGCACTTCCCTCTCCATTTTCGGCAAGAATTGCACGAAACACTCAGCTCTACCTTCAGGAAGAAACTGACATAACCAAAAGCATCGATCCATGGGCAGGCTCAAATTATGTCGAATACCTGACCGGAGAGCTTGCGGCCAAAGCATGGAAGATCATCAGCGATGTCGAAGCAGCAGGAGGTATGGTCAAGGCTATTGAACAGGGAGTTCCCAAACTGCAGATTGAGGAGGCCGCAACCCGCAAGCAAGCCCGTATCGACAGCGGTAAAGAGATTATTGTCGGCGTCAACGGATACACTACCACCAGCAAAACTGACATTGAACTGCTGGAAGTGGACAATACACTTGTTCTTGAGCAGCAGCTCAGGCGCCTTGCATCGATCAAAGCTGAACGAAACAGTGTAGAAACATCTCTTGCTCTCAGGGCAATTGAGGAGGCAGCTGCTTCAGGAGAGGGCAATCTACTTGAACTGGCTGTAGATGCGGCTAGAAAAAGAGCTACCTTGGGAGAAATATCGTCAGCATGCGAAAAAACATTCGGAAGATATCGCGCCATTACCAGGCTTAACACCAGTGTCTATATGTCACAGATGCAGGATAACATACTCTTTAAAGAGGCTCAGCAGCTTGCAGACACCTTTGCCAAGCTTGAAGGTCGTCAACCAAGAATCATGGTTTCCAAGGTCGGACAGGACGGACACGACCGTGGTGCAAAAGTTATAGCTGCAGGATTCGCTGATATTGGTTTTGACGTCGACATCAGTCCCCTCTTTCAGACACCTGAAGAGGTTGTCCAGCAGGCCCTTGATAACGATGTTCACCTTATCGGCATATCAAGCCTTGCTGCAGGTCACAAAACCCTTATACCAAAAATCATTGAGGAGCTGAAAGCAAAACACCGAGAGGATATCCTTGTCATTGCCGGTGGAATTATTCCTGAAAGAGATCACGCGTTCCTTTATGAAAAAGGTGTCGCCGGCATTTTCGGACCTGGTACTGTTATTGCCGAAGCCGCCACGAACATTCTTAAACAGCTTATTGCTCGCTTTGAATAATGAGCAGCGGTGAAACTCACAGCCGACTGAAGCCCTATCACGACCCGGACGTCGATACCGTCGTCAACGGCATCATGAATGGCGACCGCCACATGCTGAGCAGAGCGATTACCCTGATTGAATCGCTGAAACCAGAGCATGAGCGAAAAGCACATGAAATTCTTGACCGGTGCATTACAAAAAAAACATCATCGTTACGCATCGGCATAACCGGCGCTCCGGGGGCAGGAAAAAGCACCTTTATCGAAGCGCTGGGTGAATTGATTATCAACCAGGGACTTTCCCTGGCTGTGCTTGCCATCGACCCGAGCAGCCGTCAGTCCAAAGGAAGTATCCTCGGCGACAAGGCACGCATGGAAAAACTTGCCGCAAGAAAGGAAGCCTTCATCCGACCAACCGCTTCTTCGGGCTACCTTGGCGGTACATCGCCGAAAACCCACGAAGCCATTGTGCTGTGCGAAGCTGCAGGGTATGATGTCATTCTTGTTGAAACCGTAGGAGTCGGCCAATCGGAAGTGCTTGTGGACACCATGGTCGACTTTATTCTGCTTCTGATGCTGCCGGGCTCCGGTGATGAACTTCAGGGCATCAAACGAGGTATCATGGAAATTGCCGATGCTGTGGCAATTACCAAAACCGACGGTGATCAATCCGGCATTGCCGCCATTTCAAGAGCAGAATTTGAAGCAGCGCTCAGAATGATGCCGGTAAAACATCCGGTATGGAAACGGGAGGTTTTTCTCACCTCAGCCCTCACCGGCAAGGGAATCAAGGATGTCTGGGAGAATATTTCCGAGTTTTTCACAGCAATGCGCAAAGAGAACATCCTTGAGACTCGACGACGGAAGCAGCTGAACAGCCTGCTTTATACCGTGCTTGAAGAGATGCTGAAAAAAGAGTTTTTCTCACACCCTGACGTGATTGCTTCGAAAGAGAGCATCGAACGACAAGTGCTTTCCACAGAAATAAGCCCTTTCAGCGGTGCAAAAAAACTGATAGAGGCTTTTATTCCTCGCCGATAAACTCCTTTTCTTCCGATTTTACAATCAGCACAGGACAATTAGCCTTGCGGACAACCGTCTCGGCCACACTGCCCATAATAAGGCGACTCAGTCCTTTTTTCCCGTGAGAGCCCATGATAACAAGATTGACATTGAACATGTCAATATGTTCAAGGATCGAGTCAGCAGGATTACCAATGACCACACCATACTCAGCCCTCAGGCCGACACGATGAAAATCTTTAAGAATAACTTCAAGATCATCTTTTGCCGCTTTTTCAAGGTCTGCTTCAAAAGGCACATAGTTGAGCGATACATCAACCGCCATAGGCCGTGGTTCCACAACATTCAAAAGATAGACAGAAGCTCCCATATTTGCCGCAAATTCCTGAGCATACCGTATCGCCTTTTTTGATGCATCTGAAAAATCGACTGGACAAAGAATAGTGTGAATCTTGAACATGATCGAATGAGTTTAAGTTGTCTGAGAAGGTGCCGGCGGCTTGATTTCAAAGAATGGCCTGAAAAGATCCATCGGTATAGGAAACACCGTAGTAGAGTTGTTTTCCGCAGCAATATCCTTCAGCGTCTGCAGATAGCGAAGCTGCAGCGCTGCGGGAGTACCTGAAATAATAGCGGCTGCATCTGCAAGCCGCTGGGCAGCCTGAAACTCCCCTTCCGCATTAATGATGGCAGAGCGACGTTCCCTTTCCGCCTCGGCCTGTTTGGCCATTGCCCGGCGCATACCTTCAGGGAGATCAATTTCCTTCACTTCAACCTTGCTCACCTTGACTCCCCAGGGCTCGGTATCTTTATCGAGAATAGCCTGAATACGGTCATTGATTTCATCCCGTTCAGCAAGCAGATTATCCAGCTCCCCCTGCCCGCAAACGCTGCGGAGCGTGGTCTGCGCAAGCTGGGAGGTTGCAAAATGAAAATCCGCAACATCAACAATAGCCCTGATGGCATCAAGTACACGAAAATAGACCACAGCACTGACCTTCACCGATACGTTATCGCGCGTGATAATATCCTGCGGTGGAACATCGAGCGTTACCGTTCGAAGATCAACCTTCACCATTTTATCGATCCCGGGAATAAGAATAATAAGCCCAGGCCCTTTTGCACCAATAACCCGCCCAAGACGAAAAACCACTCCCCGCTCGTATTCTCTGAGAATCTTAACCGACGAAGCCAGAAATACTGCCAATAGAAGCAGAACGGTCATCAGATTAAATGTCAACATGATCTTCTCCTTTTATCGTGATTACACTGAGCAGTATAGATATAATATACTGCTCATTTACCTTTATAACGAGCTTTCACCCATCCACTATTTTTCTTTGAAACCTTTTAACAATACATGAGGGGTTACAGAAGCTAACGGGAAGGGGCGGAGATTGATGAAGACAAATGGAAATGATGCGGGGGTTGAGCGCAAAACGCTGGCGATGGGGTCGGCGCACTTAGGCGCACTCGCTGACTTTCCGGCCCGATTGATCAGCATGTTTCAGTTGGGTTGCAAAAACATCGACGTAGTCATCCCAAAGGTATAACATGTCAGGATCGAAATCTGCTCCATTGGGCCAAACAAGAGTTCCAACCTCATCATCAACAGTAACCTTATCAAAAAGCTCCTTTCTACGCAAAGGACCATAGAGTTCGCCATACAAAACAGGCTCAACATTAATATTCTTAATGGTGCCATCATCAAAATGCACCCTTAAGAAAAAGCTATTCCCCAATATTTCGACGGCTGTAACCCTTTTCATTAGATGTTTCATCGTAAATCCCTCCCCTTATTTCTTTAATGAAGCGGTTCTATTCGAAGTGGTGCTTTACCCGCCTGTAACAAATCCCAATCTGACATTAGTTCAAGCTGATGAATTTCTGCCCACGCCTCAACCAATCGACGCTGTCTATCCGCTAATGAACCTTCGATGGTCTCAATCGGATCAATTGAAAAAACAGCCTGAGAGCCCTGATAATAAACATGAAAATGAGGCTTATGATGAGGAGAATCGATTTCTGAGTACATCCTTATCAAAATTCCGTAAAATCTTGCTATCTCAGGCATTATCTATTTTCTGATTTACAATTTCCTTATCAAACGATACCGTACATATAGGCGTCAAGTCAAATGTATTCATTTCTCTCTTGCATCACTATTCTCCCGAAAATATACTTCACCCTTGCAGGATTACAAAATAACACTTCCACCCTCTTCTCCTCGCCCGGAAAGTGTACGAGTTTAACAACGCGCCTTTACAAGGAGGCGTTCGGGTGAACCATGGAGCTCAATGATTTATTGTCTTTATTACAGAAAGGCAAGCATTTTCTCAAAAAATTAACCTCAACCCCATTGATGAATACCCAGAAAAAACCCAACCAGGCAGTAGCTGATCAGATCGTCGAAAGCTGGGCAAAGGGCAAGCCACTGCTCGAAACCACCGGAAAACCAAGCGGCTACTACCGCCTCACCAACTATCTCCGCGACTACATCGCCACCCATAACACCCTCCCCACAGGCATCCACACCATGCCCGAAGGCCGCGACAGCAACAACAACATCGAACCCTCATTCCCGGTAAACTTCGACACAATTCCCTGACCAGCAATTGAACACTGCTCGTAGGTTGGGGTGAGTCCTGAACCCCAACATCTTTGTGTAAAGCGTATGATTTGTAAATGGGTGTATTACTGGTTTGTGTTTCGAACCGCCCTACAGCAGACTCAGGGAACTGTCCGGCAAGTTTTGAACAACTCCGCACTCTACCAGCTGATTTAAATTGCCAACTGCCAACTGCCCACTGCCAACTGTTTTCCCTCGGCACTCAGCACTCGAAACTCAGCACTCTCTTCCCCCTCCCTCTTTCATCTCAAGCAATTATTTTGTAAATAATATCTTACAGCAGTGCGAGCACTTTAAGCCCTGAGAATCCGAGCCGCTGGTTAACCTTATGACCGTTCACCACTTCATGATCGACGACATTAAAAAAACGCTCTGGGCCACTGCCGATAAACTCCGGGCCAACATGGACGCTGCCGAATACAAGCACATTGTACTCGGCCTCATTTTTGTAAAGTATATCTCCGATACCTTCCAGACCCACCGTCAGGAGCTGCAAGAGCGCTTTACTGATCAGAGTGACGACTACTACATCCCCGATGCACTTCCTTCGCTGCTCACCGAAGAACTTGAAGATCGCGACTACTACAAAGAGGCAAACGTCTTCTGGGTTCCGGAACCGGCACGCTGGGAAACCCTTCGGGCGCAGGCAAAGCAGCCCGACATCGGCAAGCGCATCGACGATGCCCTTACCCTGATTGAGGCAGAAAATCCAAAGCTCAAAGGAATCCTCGACAAACGCTACGCCCGCGTTCAGCTCCCCGATGGCAAGCTTGGCGAACTGGTGGATATGGTCTCAACCATCGGCTTTGGCACAACCGGCCAGAGCGCCCGCGACCTGCTCGGCCAGGTGTATGAATATTTTCTCGGTCAGTTCGCCAGTGCCGAAGGCAAGCGAGGCGGCCAGTTCTACACGCCAGCCAGTATTGTTAAAACCCTTGTTGCAGTGCTTGCCCCGCATCAGGGTCAGGTCTATGACCCCTGCTGCGGCTCCGGCGGCATGTTTGTGCAGTCTGAAAAATTCATCGAAGCGCACGGCGGCACAATCGGCGATGTCTCTATCTACGGTCAGGAGTCCAACCCTACCACCTGGAGGCTCGCAGCAATGAACCTTGCCATTCGGGGCATCGACTTCAACCTTGGCAAGGAGCCTGCCGACACCTTTCTGCGCGACCAGCACCCCGACATGCGCGCCGACTTTGTGCTGGCCAATCCACCCTTCAACATCTCCGACTGGTGGCACGGCAGCCTCGAAGGCGATCCACGCTGGGTCTACGGCACCCCGCCGCAAGGCAATGCCAACTACGCCTGGCTGCAGCACATGCTCTACCACCTGAAGCCTAATGGCCGTGCAGGTATCGTGCTTGCCAATGGCTCCATGTCGTCCAGCCAGAACTCGGAGGGCGATATACGGCGGGCTATGGTCGAGGCCGACAAGGTTGAAATCATGGTTGCCATGCCGGGGCAACTCTTTTTCAACACGCAAATTCCCGCCTGTCTCTGGTTTCTGGTCAAGCAAAAGAGCAAGCGAAAGGGCGAAGTGCTCTTTATCGATGCACGCAAGCTCGGCACCATGATCAGCCGGGTGCAGATTGAGTTTACCGATGCTGATATCCAGAGAATTGCGGATACGGTGCATGCGTGGCGGGAAGATGGTGACGCGAGTGTTGAGTATGCTGATGTGGCAGGGTTCTGCCGGAGTGTTACACTGGCGGAAATTGCTGAACATGGGCATGTGCTGACACCGGGGCGCTATGTTGGAGCTGAGGCGGTTGAGGATGATGATGAAGCTTTTGGTGAGAAGATGCTGAAGCTTACGGAGACGCTTGGGGAACAGATGGCTAAGGGGGTTGAGCTGGATGCGCTGATTCGGCAGAAGCTTGGAGGGCTGGGTTATGAGTTTTAGTCTCCCGGAACTCCCAAATCAATGGACTTTCTCTCCGTTGGAAGACTTTGTAAAAGGGTCAATTAGTTATGGGGTCGTTCAGCCTGGAGTTGCGGTTCCAGATGGAGGGGTGCCGATTATTCGGGTAAATAATTTTCAAGGATCGCAAATTAACTTATCTGATGTAATGCGGATAACACCTGAAATCGAAACTAAGTACGGTCGTACTAGATTGTCAGGTGGTGAGGTTTTACTGACATTGGTTGGTTCTGTTGGGCAGGTTGCTGTCGTACCAAAAGCGATGGCGGGGTTTAATGTTGCCCGTGCTGTAGCGGTAATTCATCCACTTTTGCATATCGGTCCAGAATGGATTGCTCTTTGTCTTCGTTCGCCACTCTCTCAACATTTATTGGGTAGTAGGGCAAATACAACTGTGCAAGTTACAATCAATCTGAAGGATGTGCGAGCGCTACCAATTCCTATTCCACCAGAGAAAGAGCGGCGTCAAATCACCAAGATGCTTTGCGCGATTGATGACCGCATCGCCCTTCTGCGCGAAACCAACACCACCCTCGAAGCCATTGCTCAGGCGTTGTTCAAATCATGGTTTGTGGACTTCGACCCCGTGCGCGCCAAACAGGAAGGCCGTGAACCGGAAGGTATGGATGCTGATACCGCTGCGCTTTTCCCTGACAGCTTTGAGGAGTCGGAACTGGGATTGGTACCAAAGGGATGGAAGATAGGAATGATAAAGGATATTGGTGAAGTAATTTGCGGAAAGACACCACCAACATCGGAACCTGCAAATTATGGAGATGATGTCCCTTTTATTACTATTCCTGATATGCACAATCAATTGGTAGTTACTACCACTAAGCGCTCATTATCTTGGTTTGAAGTGGACCCCAACCGGTAGACAAAAAGAGGTTGAGTTTAAGTTGGTAGCCTGACCTGTTCATGCAGCGGAAAGGCGCTGCCCCTCTTTTACCTTTAAATCTTCTGTCGGCGTGTTCAG
>Ga0118677_10008789_pt1 | contig 16038 bp, 19 predicted proteins | sample AliMusrvi5mmetaG_FD_86154 | JGI IMG/M metagenome (GOLD analysis project Ga0118677, IMG submission 86154) | reverse complement strand
TAGAGGCCCAACGGGCCTTTTGATACGAGATACATCGGCCCCAGCGGGGCCTTCACCTACGCAGTCCGCCCCGCTTTGCGGGGCAGGCCAAACCCACGCCCTACGGGCGTGGTCGATTAGTCCGATAAGCCCGTCGCCAGAAGTCCGATTACCGCCACTAAAGACGGTGGATTCCACGCCCTTTGATGTTGCCCAAGTGATAGTGCGTTTCTGCCTGCCGTCATCGCCACGCTGACCCCAGCAGGCGCTTCGGAGGATGCCTTGGGCGTCTTTGTCCTTCACGACCCGCTCCATGTCCTCAAGAACATGGACGCTCTTCGGATAAGTTCTCCCCGTGGCTTCACTGGACACAAAGGCGGTCATGGGTCGAGCCACCAGAGACTTTTGAGAAGGACGGAAAAGCATTCTATCCGGCCATCTACTTATTTGGGCATTTCCCCGACGAGCCGCCGAATCCCAAGACACCGGCCTCCGTCGTCACCGATAGGCAAATCGTCTATGTCGGCATGACTATGAACGTGCGAGGACGGCCAGTAAGCGACGGTCACAATAAGTTAGATCAATACCGGGCGGACCCGAAGATCAACGATCCCGACCTCAAACATCTTTACGTGGCCTTGTTCCCCATCGCCGAATGGGGTTTGCGTGGCGAGCTTAGTCCAGTCGAGGACGCATGGATTCGATGCGTGGAACGGCTGCTCATTTGGAAATATGCCGACACATGGATAGAAAAGCCTAAGCTCAACGATATAGACCGCACCAGAGCCGCTAAAAAGGGAGCCGCAGTCAAAGCCGCCAAGAAGAAGGCAGCGAGAGAGGCAGAGAAAGAAGCGCAGACCAAGAAGAAGGCCGAGGCCCTGGCCCGATTCAAGGCCCACCGAGAAGGACTATCGTAACGCCTCTTTTGGAGATGGATTATGGAACAAGCGTTGGCTTGTGGTCGGAGCCAGGGCCTCGGAAGAAGTTGGGGGCATGCGACCTTATGCACCGTTTGGGTTATGCGCCAACCCGCTTCTCCTGCCTAAAATTATAGTGGGCAATCTCTTCTATGGGAGGCACGATCATGATCGAAACAATCGAGACGGGATCTCCCAAGGTGGTCGGCTTCAAGCTGTGTGGCAAACTGCACGATGAGGACTACAAGCAGTTCGTGCCGAAGATGGAGACTATTCTGACCGCCGAGGGAAAGGTACGGCTGTTAATTCAGCTTGAAGACTTTCACGGCTGGGATTTACATGCCGCCTGGGACGATTTCAAGTTCAGTCTGAAGCATCATTCGGACTTCGAGTGGATCGCTATCGTGGGCGACCGCAAGTGGGAAAAATGGATGAGCAACTTCTGTAAACCCTTTACCACGGCCAAGGTGAGGTATTTCGACCGGTCGGAAGTCGATGCTGCCTGGAAGTGGCTGAAGGCCAACGAAGACTTGGAAGAAGATCAGCGCAGACAGGAAATGCTCGACAGAGCCAAGACATGGGACACCTACCCTTGGACTCGGTATGGGCCGTGAAGGCCGGTCGGCGGCTCAAGGAGATATAAGCCATGATCACGACAATCAAGACAGGTTCCAGAGGAGTCGTGCCCTAAAGTAGTGAGGAGATAAAGGTCATGATCGAGACAATCGAGACAGGCTCTCCAAAAGTTGTCGGCGTGAAGCTGAGCGGCAAGCTGCACGACGAAGACTACAAGCGGTTCGTGCCGATGATCGAGAGCATTTTGAGCACGAAGGGGAATGTGCGACTGTTCGTACAATTCGAGGAGTTCCAGGGATGGGACATGCATGCCGCCTGGGACGATTTCAAGTTCGCCCTGCAACATTATTCCGACTTCGAGCGGGTCGCTATGGTGGGGGACCGCAGATGGGAAGAGTGGCTGGCGAGCGTTTGCAAGCCGTTCACCAAGGCCAAGGTAAAGTATTTTGATCACTCGGAAGTTGATGCTGCCTGCGAGTGGCTGAAGGAAGAAGGCAGATCCACAGAAGAAGAGGGTCATCCACCGGATGCCTTCGATGATCCCAAGATGTGGAGCAAATTCCGTTGGTATAGCCTTTGAAGACTCACTGGTCGCTCGGCACCACAGAGAATGGCCATGATCGCAACCCACAACGACTTGCAGGAGCTTATCGAGTTCTCCATCGAGAATAGCATGGAGTCGGCCATCGCATCGTTTCCGATGTTCTCTCCCGAGCAGATTCGACGGTTATGCGGCATCAGCATTTCGCAGCGGCTCCATCTTCTTCGAGAATGGGGCGTCGAAGATCCGGCGATGGCGCACTTCCTGCACCACTTTCACGGTCATCTGAATCCTGCCCAGGCCGAAAAGATCAGACAGCAGGAAGGCGATCCATCGAATAATTGGTGAAGAGGAATATCCGTGGGCAGCGATATTCCAGCTACGCCCCCAACTTTTTCTTCCACCCCCGGCCCAGGTAATGGCGTCCCCAAAACTCAGCGATCTCCTCGACCATCGGAGCCGACTTGGGGATTAGACCGGTCCCGAAGTGCGGGTCGTATTTCTCGGCCCACTTCCTCGCCACTTGGTAGCCGATGATCGAGGCATGCATCGGATGCAGCATGCATTCCATCGCCTTTTCCACGATCAGCAGTTCCCAGCACTCGATGATCCGCACGTCGGCCCATTGCTGGTGCTCGACCTTGTTCTGGGCTTCCTTCGCCCGTTCGTACAGTTCCCAGAGCATGGATTCAGCCTTCTCCGTGGGCGACTTCAGGTAGCCGGTCATCACCGGGACGGCAGCGGCGATCAACTGCCCATATTGTTGCGATTTTGCCGATTTCGTATCGCCGGGGCGACGGGCCTTGAATTGCCGCTGCGCCAGTTTGGCGATGTGGAGGGCGAACTTGGCAGCAGCGTCGGGATCGGCGCAGAGGCTCTTGATGAGGGTCAGCCGGGTGATGTTGTAATTTTTGCCCTGGCGAAGATCGGCGGCGATCTTCGCCAGGGCTTGGATCTTTTTCAGTATGGCGGGAGTAGGTTCACTCGTTTCCATTCCTTTCAACCCTCGCTTCCCAATCCCAACGCCTCTTCCATGTGTTCCAACCCGAGTCGTTCGATCATCTTGCCCATGCGTTCCCTCGGCTTGCAGTTCGCCCGATAGTAGTCGATGATCTTATCGACCAAGGCAAGGACATGCTCTGTGTCGATCCGCTGAACCAAAGACACCCCGATCCGTGGATTAGCACCGCCGTTTCCGCCCAAGTACACCCGCCAGCCCTTGGGAATGCCGACCAAACCGATGTCCTTAAAACTCGTTTCGGCACACTGATTCGGGCAACCGCTGACGCCGATCTTCATTTTCCCAGGCATTTCCATGCCGTGGTATTTCTTGTCCAACTCAAGGCCAACGGCAAGACTGTCCTGCTGGCCCCGCTTGCAATAGGTCGTGCCAGGACAAGCCTTCACGCTGCGGACGCAGATTCCGACGACGCTGCCCACCTCCATGCCCAGGTCGGCCCAAATGGCATCGATATCCTCTTCCTTGACCCCGATAAGTGCGATGCGGGCCGCACTCGTCACCTTGATGGCTTGAGCGCTGTACTTCTCAGCAACGTCGGCCACTTTGCGGAGGGTCTCGGGCGTGACCATGCCGCAGGGTAAGTGCGGGGCCACGGCATAGGTTTCCCGGTCCCGTTGAATGATTACGCCTTTAACACCGTCGTCCAGCATGGTTATGCCACTTCCTTGAACTTCAACTTCGGTGCCCCGCACACCGGGCACTTATCGGGCGCACCGCCGACGTGCGTGTGGCCGCACACATCGCAGACGTAGATGGAATCGGGCGGCAAATCCTTCCCTACCTCCAGAGACTCCAAAGCCTTGCTGTAGAGGTCGTAGTGCGTCTTCTCCACGGCGTTGGCAATGCGGAAGGAAATCACTGCCGCCTTGTTGCCTTCGGCCTCGGCTTCCTTGATGAAGCCGGGATACATTTCCTTGAACTCATGCCCTTCGCCCTCGATGGCGGCTTGAAGGTTCTGCTTCGTGTCCTTCACGCCGCCCATGACCCGCAGGTGGGCATGGGCATGGACGGTTTCCGCAGCAGCAGCGGCCCGGAACAGTTTGGCGATTTGCGGATGGCCCTCGGCCTCGGCCTTGGCAGCAAAGGCCAGATACTTGCGGTTGGCTTGGCTCTCACCGGCGAATGCAGCTTGAAGGTTGTCATTGGTGGACATGGGTCGTGTCTCCTTTTGTTGTTGGGGTATGGGTGATGAAGATGATCCTGCTTCGGGCTGCGGCCAGCCAATTCCGGCATACTTGATGCCGGTCAGGTCGGCCATTTCCCGCTTCCAAGTCGTGATGTCGTTCAGATTGAATTGATTGAGATTCGTGTGGCCGCAGGCACGGGCCATGACTTTCATCAATTCCACGCAGGCAGCCAGGAACCGGCATAATCGGGCGGCAGCTTCTTCGACGTTCAGCCTCGCCCGAAGCTCTTCGTTCTGGGTTGCGATGCCCGAGGGGCAGTTGTTCGTATTGCAGATCCTCGCTGCCACGCACCCAACCGCCTGGATGGCAGCATTGGCAACGGCGATTCCATCGGCCCCCAGGCATAGGGCCTTGATGAAGTCAGCAGGCGTCCGCAGCCCTCCCGTGATGATGAGCGTAATTTCGGATCGGCCCTGGCGGTCCAAATAATGACGAGCCCGTGCCAAGGCAGGGATTGTGGGCACAGATATATTGTCTCTGAAAATCAGCGGTGCAGCCCCAGTTGCACCACCACGCCCATCGAGAATGATGTAGTCCACGCCCGCTTGTAAGGCAAAGTCGATGTCCGCTTCGATGTGCTGGGCCGACATCTTCATTCCGATGGGAATGCCGCCCGTCAGTTCCCGTACACGATCAGCAAATCTATGGAAGTCGTCGGGGGTGGTCAAATCGGTGAACGAAGGCGGCGAAATAGCAGGCTGGCCTTCCGGCAGCCCTCGAATGGCAGCTATCTTCCCCTTGACCTTGTTACCGGGCAGATGACCTCCGGTTCCGGTCTTGGCCGCTTGCCCTGCTTTGAAGTGGAAGGCCCGAATACGAGGGAGCAGTTCTTCGGAGTAGCCGAACTTAGCAGAGCCCAACTCAAACAAGTACCTGGAGTTTGCGGCATTCTCCTCTGGCAGCATTCCCCCTTCGCCAGATGCGATGCCGGTGCCCGCCATTTCCGCCCCCTTGGCCAGGGCAGTCTTGGCCTCCTCGGACAAGGCACCGAAACTCATATCAGAAACAAAGATTGGGATCTTCAGCCGCAGAGGCTTCCGGGCGTTGGAACCGATCACCAGTTCGGTGCCGACCTCGACATCTTCTGCTAGCGGCTTCCTCGCCAATTGGGCCGGAAGGATCTGGATGTCATCCCATTGGGGAAGCGTGGGCCTCGGAACGCCCATCGCACCCATCGGGCCGTGGTGTCCGGTCTTTTCGAGCCCATCCCGTGCCAGGGAGTGAATGAACTCAAGGGTCGGCTCCAGAGAGGTGTTCCTGGCAACCGGAGCATCCTCCGCACGAAGCGGAGAACCGGCTTGGGGCGCAGCGGAAGTGACTTCGCCACCGGCTTTCGTAAAAAGATCTTTGCCAGCGCCGCAACCTGGACACGCCCAATCATCGGGAAGGGCATCCCAAGGAATCCCTTCTTGTTCTTCGTCGTAAACGTATCCGCAGACCGAGCATTCGTAGCGGGCCATGATTGTCACCTTCGGCACTGGTGCCTGGGAACCGGTGGAATTCCCACATTGTAATAGATCCAGGCCGTCTGCGACATCGGCCCGAACGCCTGTCACTATGCCCAGGGCGGCTTGATTTGCAGCAAAATAGGCGACAATTGCTCGCAGATGGGGCGTCCATTTGAATCCACGACCGGTTTTCGTGCGAAGAATGTTAAGAGGGAGGAGACTACAGCTATGTCCCGTGCATTCCATTTGATCCTGATCGCCGCCGCCGCCCTGACCGGCTGCCCGTCATCCAACGCCGTCGAAAAGGAGGCCAGGAAATTGACCAAGCCACTGAATTTCACCATGAAGTCCCTGGACGGGAAGGACGTTGACCTGAGCAAGTACCAGGGCAAGGTCGTCATGATCGTGAACGTAGCCAGCAAGTGCGGCCTGACGCCCCAGTACAAGAAACTCCAGACATTGCATGAAAAGTATTCCAAGGAAGGATTGGCGATCCTGGGCTTCCCCTGCAATCAATTCCTTTCTCAGGAGCCAGGAACGTCAGAGGAGATCAAAGAGTTCTGTAGAGTCAACTACGGCGTCGGGTTCAACCTTTTTGCCAAGGTCGAGGTCAACGGCGACGGAGCCTGCGATTTCTACAAGAACTTGACCGCCCTGGGCACCAAGCCCGTGGGGCCAGGGAAGATTAGCTGGAACTTCGAGAAATTCGTCGTTGGCCGCAATGGGGAAATTGTCGCTCGTTTCGGCCCTCGCACAACGCCGGATGACGCTGAAGTCATAAAGGTCATTGAGGCCGAGTTGGCGAAGAAATGACGAAGCAGATCGTCGCCCTGGTTATCTCCCTTGCCATCTGCTTCTCTGCGGCGGGTATTGGTTCCCTAGCAACCACGCCGAACATCGCCAGTTGGTACGCAGGCTTGGTGAAGCCAGCATGGAATCCGCCGAATTGGATTTTCGGCCCAGTCTGGACAGCCCTGTACATCTCAATGGCCGTGGCTGCTTGGATGGTCTGGCGCAAAGATGGCATTTGGCAATGGCCGCTGGCCCTATTCGCCGTGCAGTTGATATTGAATGCTGCTTGGTCCTGGATATTTTTCGGCTTCCACATGCCAGGAGCAGCGTTCGTTGAAGTTGTCGTCCTGTTTGCCGCCATCGTGGCAACCACCATCGCATTCTGGCCGAGGTCGATGGTGGCTGGAATTCTCACCGTTTGCCGCTCTTTCCGGTTGGGGAAATCGGCTATCCGGCTATCCGCTCGCAACTGGCTCGGATTTTCAGATATCGGCAGCAGGCAGTCAGCAAACTTCTGCTGCCGTCAGGAAGCGGTCGGTGAAGCCTGCTTTCTCTCCAACACCACCGCCCGGCAGCCAAATACCAGAGGCGTTTCGACCGGTCGGAGCCCAACCTCTTCAGCGGTCGTCACCTCGCTGGAAAACACCTTTCCGGGTACGTGGATTTTCGGTTCGGCCACCAGCAGCTTCCCGCCCAACTTCAGGCAGGCGTGGATTTCGCCCAGCAGCCGCCGCTGATCCGGCACTTCATGGACCATCATGAACGCCAGGGCGAAGTCGGCCTGGGCAATGACGCCAAGGCGATCCTGTTCACACTTGTGAAGTCGAATGCGATTTGCGACACCGGCCGCCGTCGCCCGCTGCCTAAGCACGTCGAGCATCTCTTTTTGGAGATCGACAGCGATAACGAGGCCGTTGTCCCCAACGATCTTGGCCATCGCAATAGAGCAGAAGCCCATACCGCAGCCGACATCAATTACCGTCATGCCGGGCTGAACATAGGGGCCGACGATCTTCACCGGGTTGTGGAAAAGACGGCGCAGCGGATTATCGATGAAGTAGCCACCCCACCAGGGGCAAACGTGCGGCATCGCAGACCTCGCATCAAGGCTCCAAGTACGAGTCGAACACCCGAACTTTCTTCCAGTTGTCCTTGGTCTCCTCAAGGAACTTCGTGTGCCGCTCGGATTGTGAATACTGGTCGTGTGCCGCCTTGCTCTTGAACACCAGATGCAAGGCCACGTCGAAGTCCCGATCATTCACGTCCCGCTTCATCTCATCGGCCAGCACCCCCACCTCAAACCGCACGGTGCCGGGATGATCCGTAAGGTACTTTTTGCAGGCGGCGATCAGCTTTTTCTCGGCTTGGGGCGAGTTGTCCTTGAGCGAGAAGAAGACATCGTGGGCCCGCATTCGCTCTTCGGCCTGGGCCGAAACACCGGCAAACGACACGATCAAGGCGATGGTCAAGGAATACGCAAGGGCTTTCATCATCGGAATCTCCTGCAAGTGCCAAGACAGGGATGGGATACGAATTATCAGAATTATCTTTCGGCTTGTGTGCTGATGCAAGTAGCGAGTCTTCAATTCAATAGCCAACGTGCCAGACTGAAGTAGACCAGGAGCGTCACGATGTCGGTGGATGCCAAGGCGATGGGGCCAGCGGCGACACGTGGCTCACGCTGAAAAAACCGCAGAAGGTTGGGGATCGACATGCCAATCACAGCCGCACAGGTGACGCCAGCAAGAATGCCTCCCAGCAACGCCACCACGACCCGGACCCTGCCAAGCCACAGGATTGCCACGAAGCCAACCGCCGTCGCACTTGCGATTCCCAAAAAAAGGCCGGTCATTGCCTCTGATCGCAGTTTTCTCAGAATGGCTTGCATCGTCGGCCTTTGCCCGTGCAGTAGTTGGATTGCCAAGCTTACCGACTGGATGCTTACGCTCTCGGACAATGCCAGGACGACCGGAATAAATATGGCCAATGCAACTGCCTTTTCCAGTTCCGCTTGGAAGATTCCCGATAAGAACGCCGCCAGAATACCGCCAACGACGTTCGCCAGTAGCCAGGGAAAGCGACTGCGGAAGGCGACGACGGAGGATGACTGCCGGGCTTCAGTAAGGTGTACGCCGATCAACTGAAAAAGATCGTGGTGTCGTTGAGCACGGTCGAGGTCGATCAATTCGTCGGTGTAAAGTTCAACGTCCACAATGCCAAGGATGTGGCGATCCTTATCGACCACGGGAAATGCCAACAAGCGGTGCAAGATGAAAAAATCGCAGGCATCAAGAACGGTGGCGGTTTTCAGGAGGGTAATGACTTCCTTGACCATGATTTCCTCAACCCGCCTGTCGAGAGGAGAGAGCAGCAAGCGACGGACTGGCACCACTCCCTGGAGTCGCCCTTCATCATCAACGACGTAGAAGTACGTGACCCGGCTTGTAGGAGGAGTCGTTCGGATGGCGGCCAGTGCATCACCAACGGTCTGGTCGATATGCAGCCGGGCGAATTCCGTCCGCATGTGCCGGGTAATTGGATCATCGAGAGTTCTTTGGATGTCAGGAGCAAGCATGAATGTCCTCTTCGACTAATTGACGGCGATCCTATTGCCGTAAGCATTACCAACATCTTCGGTCGTGGTCTCTTCTCCGTCACGAAGACGATGCCAGTCCCGAACCACCGCTGGCTTCAATATATTGCCCCGTCACCCATCGAGCATCGTCCGACGCCAGCCACGCAGCCACCCCGGCAATATCTTCGGGTTCGCCAAGGCGGCCGAGAGCCGTGTGTGCCGAGACGGCCTTGACGACGTTCAGGTCTTGCCGGGTATCGGCAGTGAAATCCGTGACCGTCAGGCCGGGAGCGATACAATTCACGGTAATACCACGTTTCCCCAAGTCGGCAGCCAGGATCAGAGTGAAGTGGTTGATGGCGGCTTTGCCCATCGAGTAGGCCGTCATTCTCGGGTACGGGTGCTTGGAAAGGGCCGATGAAAGATTGATGATCCTGCCGCCGTTCCGCAGGCGGGAGATCGCCTCTTGGGTGACGAAGAACGAGCCTTTGACATTTACGGCCATGAGTTCATCGAAAATGTCCTCGGTCGTGGTTTCGATTGTGCCACCCCTGCCGATCCCGGCATTGTTGACCAGGATGTCGAACTGGTTATTGCCATGTCGCTTGGTCAATTCGGCGTCGAGGGCATGGAAGAATTTGCGAATCCCGGCCACCGAACCGACATCGCCTTGCAGAGCAAAGGTTTCGCCGCCGATTTCCCGGACAACGGCAGCAGCGGCCTCGGCGTTCTTCTGGTAATTGACGACGACCGATGCTCCGTCCTTTGCCAACTGGATGGCAATGGCCCGACCGATTCCACGGCTGGCCCCGGTGACGACGGCGATCTTTCCTTGCAAGCTCATGCTCGATGCTCCTGTAGTTGTCGATGCGGAATGTGATATTATACGGGTTGTGCAATCCAGCGTGAACTTCAGCCAGGGTACATGTTCACGCCACGGCGGAGGATGTAAACTAAGGGGCATTACATTCGATAAACATGCGATGAAGGAGCAATAGACAAATGGAACCAGCGACTCTGATCAACAACTACCTCGATGGCCTGCAACTACTGCGGAAGGCCGTGGCCGGGATGTCCCAGGAGCAACTTATGGCCCGCCCCATCCCCGGCAAGTGGTCCACTTTGGAGGTCGTCTGCCATCTGGCCGATTTCGAGATCGTCTGCGGCGACCGAATGAAGCGGGTGATTGCCGAGAACGAGCCTACCTTTTCCAGCGGCGATCCTGACCTATTTGCCGCACGGTTGGCCTACCACGACCGGATTGCCGAAGAGGAACTCCTACTGATCGAGACGATCCGCAAGCACGTCGCCCGAATTCTCCGCACGCTCAAGGCCGAAGACTTCCAGCGCCGGGGCATCCATTCCGAGGCCGGGCCGCTTACGCTGGAGATGTTGCTTCAGAGAATGACCGGCCACATCGAACATCACGTTCGATTCATTGAGGAAAAGAGGAAGGCTATGGCCCAAAAATGAATCGCATGCCGCAATTGCCATGACTGTCATCAATCTTTCCTGGTATCTCTGCGTCCTTTTCGCCGGTGCCCTGGCCATCTCGTCTGCAATCACCGTCGCTCCGAACGGACAGGCAGCGATGCGGCTGGAAATGGGCATCTGCTTGGCGTTGTCGATCCTTTTTGCAGCGGTCGCCCTTGTCTTCAGGCTGCGGCATATTCCGCAGCCCAAATGGTTGCTGCGGCTCTTTCAGTGCTTCGCAGTGCTGGCAACCGTGGTGGTCTTCATGATGGTCGGAGGTTGAAGGAGAACTATGAGCCCCAAACATCCTTGGCTCGGCCTTCTCGCCTTCCTCGTCCTCTGCTTTGCCGCAGCCGGGATCGGTGGTGGGGCCGTCACTATAGACTCCGTATACAATGAACCGATACCCATCGGAGAATGATCGATGATGGACGACATCCTGCGTGAAGCGGCAGACCGGGCCACGGCGTATTTGGACGGCATTGAAACACGCCACGTTTTCCCATCAGGGACAGCAATCGGTCGGCTGACGGAACTCGGCGGAAAATTGCCAGACGCTCCGATGTCCGCCGAGAAGGTGCTGGAGTTACTTGACGAGATCGGATCGCCTGCGACCGTCACAAGTGCTGGTGGCCGCTACTTCGGTTTTGTCGTGGGCGGCACTTTTCCAGTAGCATTGGCGGCGAACTGGCTGGCCGCAGCGTGGGATCAGAATGCCATGTCCAGCATCAGTTCTCCGGTCGCTGCCAAGGTCGAGGAGATCGTCATCCCCTGGCTTTTGGAGTTACTTCAACTCCCTGGAGATTGTGCCGGGGCCTTGGTGACCGGGGCCATGATGGCGAATTTCACCGCCTTGGCTGCGGCCCGGCACTCGGTTCTGCGGAAACACGGATGGGATGCCGAAGCCGATGGTTTGTCAGGTTCGCCACCGGTGTCTGTCGTAGTTAGCGAGCAAGCTCACCCCACGCTGTTGAAGGCAGCTGGCTTGTTGGGGTTTGGTCAGCGACGCCTTATAAGAGTTCCAGTAGACGAGCAGGGACGAATACTTCCAGAAGCTTTGCCGAGCATTTCAGGGCCGACGATCATCTGCATCCAGGCGGGCAATGTGAACACCGGAGCATTTGATCCGGCAGAAGAAATATGCCGAAGGGCAAAGGCTGCCCAGGCTTGGGTACACGTCGATGGTGCATTCGGGCTTTGGGCTGCTGCCGCACTCACTCGCCACCACCTGACGGCAGGCATTGCCGATGCAGACTCCTGGGCAACTGATGCACATAAATGGTTGAATGTTCCGTATGACAGCGGTTTGGCTTTTGTCCGAGATCGACAATCGCTGCAAGCAGCTATGATTCCACCGGTCACCTACTTACCACAGGGTGAATGCCGTGAGCCGTGGAAGTACACCCCAGAGGCTTCTCGCCGTGCCCGTGGAATCGAGATATGGGCAGCGTTACGATTTCTTGGCCGATCCGGTGTAGCTGACCTTATCGAGCGAACTTGCGGCTATGCAACCCGATTCGCCAATGGGTTACGGCAGGGCGGCTGCACAATCCTGAACGAGGTTGTGCTCAACCAAGTCCTCGTATCCTTTGGCAGCGAAGACAAGACGAAGCGGGTGCTGAAGGCTGTTCAGGAGGATGGCACATGCTGGTGCAGCACGGCATCATGGCACGGCCAAACGGTAATGAGAATTAGCGTATCGTCATGGGCGACGACGGAACACGACGTTGACCGAAGTCTGTCTACAATTCTACGAGTGGCGGCTGAGTGCTAGGTCAAGCCTCCATCCCCCCCGCTAGTTTGGCATCATGTTCACCATCCTCTGGGACAACGATGGCGTGCTGGTCGATACGGAAGGGCTGTACTTCCAAGCCACGCATACCGTCCTCCAAGAGGTCGGCATCAATCTGACCGCCGATCAGTTCAAGGAAATTTCCCTGCGGCGGGGCGAAAGCACGTTCGCCCTGGCCGTCGAACATGGAATCCAAGCCGCTGAAATCTCCCGGTTGCGGGCCAAGCGGGACCACCTCTATGCTGAGTTGCTCGGTTCGCAGTCGTGGGCCATCGACGGGGCCGAAGAAGTGCTGCGGTCGCTGCATGGCCAAGTTCGGATGGGCGTCGTGACGAGCAGCCGCAGGGCGCACTTCGACATCGCCCATGCCAAGAGCGGCCTAGTCCCGTACCTCGATTTCGTCCTGGCCCGTGAAGACTACCAGCATACGAAGCCGCACCCGGAGCCGTATCTGACGGCGATGGCCCGGCATGATCTGCGGCCCGAAGAGTGCATCGTGGTCGAGGATTCCGAACGTGGGCTAGCGGCGGCGATGGCAGCCGGGCTGCCATGTCTGGTCGTACTGAGCGAATGGACAAAGGATGGCGACTTCCGTGCGGCGTGCCGAGTGCTGGAGAGCATCAGGGAGGTGCCAGGTGAAGTGAGCAAGCGGATGTAGGCAGAGAAATAAGAAAACGATTGGCGGCGTACAGGTTTGTAAGGTAGCGCAGACAGCGCTGCCCGGCACCCAGCCAGTATGCAACTTCTTATCAGTACGGTGTTTCCGCCTTGAACTTGCTTGAAGCAACGGGCTCCACGAATAACGCCCTTGCTTGACATCAGCGGCTTCCAAGGTGTAGGATGAGTTCGTGTGCTGCCAGGGTTTAACTTTCTATTTCAAACACAAAGAGGCGATTATGTTCTGCTCATTAAGCCGGTGTCTGCTTGCCGTATGCGTGGCCGTAAGCTTGACTTTCAGCGTGGCGATGGCTGAAGGGGCTGAACAGAACAAGGCTCCTGCGGCTGCGAAAGGTAAGGGCGGTCAGCAAGGCAATAACCAGAACGGCCAGCAGGGAAATCAAGGCAACAACCAAAACGGTCAGGCCGGGCAGCAAGGCAACAATCAGAACGGGCAGAACGGCCAGCAGGGTGATAATCAGAACGGCCAAAATGGACAGCAGGGTGAAAACCAGAATGGTCAGGCCGGGCAGCAAGGCGAGAACCAAAACGGTCAAGCTGGTCAACAAGGTGAAAATCAGAACGGGCAAGCCGGGCAGCAAGGCGAAAACCAGAACGGCCAAGCTGGACAACAAGGCAACCAGCAGAATGGTCAGGCCGGACAGCAGGGTAAGAACCAGAATGGTCAGGCTGGGCAGCAAGGCAACAATCAGAACGGCCAAAATGGACAAAATGGCAACAACCAGAACGGCCAAGCTGGCAAGGGTGGAAAGAAAGCGGCTCCATTCCGTATCGTGAATAGGATTAGGGCTAGGGCTGGAAGGTAGAACAGCCGCTTTGGGCGAACGCCCAAAGCGGCCTTAATGGAACTCACCCCGCCACCACCACGCTGAAATGCACCGGTGCATCGTGGAACGCCAGTGCCGAAGCGTGGACCTCTTCGCCCTGCTGGGCACGATATTCTTCGCCTTCGCCAACGGGCTCGGCCTTTTCCCAGGGTAGTCCCGTGGCAGTGCCCAACAATTGCTCCACGTCGATGGTTTCGGCTTGACCTTCTTCGGCTTGCGGCTCCAGGGCATCCAAAACGTAGCCCGACATCAGCCGATCCCAAACCTTCTTACAGGTCGGAGCCTTGTCAAACATGTCCACGGCGACGATCTTCTTGCCGATTGCCACGGCGATGCCGGTTGCCCCATCGACATAGCGCAGCTTCTCTTGAAAGCTGGCCACCTGCTCCTTGTAGGTTTCAAAGGTATCGGACATGGCCCTGGTGCCGGAAGAAGTCCCCAGGGATCTCTGCTGGCGGTCCACTTCCTCCCACACCTTTCCCTGATCCGACATGTGCCCGAGCTTTTCCTTCAGGGAGTGGCTGACCGAGGACTTCAGGAAGTACCGCAGCTTCGACGGAGAGTGGCTGCCGCTGGAGCCGAACTGCTTGGAGCGGTAGCGCCACCGGCCTGCCTCGACGCAGGAGACAGGGATCTTGATCTTGCTATGGGCGGCGATCAGCACCGACGTGTTCAAAATTCGGTTCTGCTTGGCCCCGATCAACTGCTCGCCTTCAAGGAACAAAATGCGAATGTCGCCCTTGTTCTCGACCAGGAGATCGGGCACCGAACCGCCCTCGGAGACCTCTTCCACGGTCACGGAGCCCGAGCCGATGCCTTCATCGGACAGAAGATATTCGACCGGCACCTGCTGGCCGTCAAAAAGCGGGAAAACGGACAACGCTTGGCAGCGAACGGGCTCGCCAACTCGGACATGGGGAAATGCAATGGACATGATCGACCTCCTGCAAATAGAGAATCTGCGCCTGATATAGGGACGCAGGTGGGGGTAAGAAGGTTCGGGTTGGTGGCTTTGGCCCGGAACTATGGAACTGGCTTTCGACGATATTCAGGCGATGATCTTGGTTCTTCCTTCTAAAGCCACCCTCGACTTATCGCATACTTTCTTGCACAAATAGAATTTTGCCATCCCCCACGTTGCTTGCATTCCGACACTCGGCTAGTGACAATAGCGGAATTGCGTCATGGAGCCGCCAAAGCGGATTCGCTGATCGACCGGGATGCATTTCGTGAACACGATCTCCTTCTTGGGATTTGGGCGATTTCGTTTTGCTTTGTGGGATGGGACGCAATAACGGTCAGCGTTTCCAACAACACCGCCTTGATGAGGAGGGAACAGTGTCAGTTGTCACGAAATCGTCCGCTGCACGTCGTTTCACAACCGTCTCTTGCGCCTTTGCATGGCTGCTTTTCAGTCATGGTTGGGCCGATGCTGGGATCGTTGATTCCAGCGGCAGTCTTGGAGCACTCAACATTGCGTCGGGCTCAACAGTCAACATCAACACGGACTCGATGACGTTTTCGTGGCCCGGAACGACTTATCAGGGACGAGCGGCAGCGGTCATGGGTGGCAACGTGGCAGCATTTGATTTCACAGACATTAACATTGCCAGTGGCGTCAACTTCAACGTCTCGGGATCGAAGCCCATTGCGATTATTGGGACGGGTAATGCCGTGATTTCGAGTGGGATCAATGTTTCGGCGGCTGGCAGTGTCGGGATTGCTGGAGGTGGGAGTGGTGGAACAGGTGGAAGTGGAGGAAGTGGAGGAAGCGGCGGATCAACAGGTGGACTTGGTGGAGCGGGAGGTACTGGCACGTTTCTTAGTAACTATCCAATGCTGGTTAGATATCCGGCAAGAAATGGGAGCAATGGTAGTGACGGAAGTGCAGGTGCTATCGGGGGCAACGGTACAAACGGTACACAAGGAGGATTAGGTTTTGGGGCATCGCCGAATTCCAATGGCACTTCTGGAAACAACAGTGGTGCAGGAGGGAACGGTGGTATCATCGGAGGCCAAGGCGGTGCTGGAGGAGAAAGAGGAAGTCCTAGTGTATCTCCCTATAACGGTCATTACGGAGCATTAGGAACGGATGGTGGTCCAGGTTCTAATGGCCAGTCTGGCGGAAATGGTGGTGGCGCATTGACTGGGTTGCTTGTGAGTGACAAGTTGATTGCGGCAGGTTCCGGAGGGGGAGGCGGAACAGGTGGCGGCGGGGGGGGTGGAGGAAAG
>Ga0118677_10008788_pt1 | contig 16039 bp, 10 predicted proteins | sample AliMusrvi5mmetaG_FD_86154 | JGI IMG/M metagenome (GOLD analysis project Ga0118677, IMG submission 86154) | reverse complement strand
CCCTGCCGCACTTCGCTGGCCTCGATCGCCACGCCGTTGATGGATGTGCCGGCGCCGGAACCCGAATCATGCACGGTCACCCGCCGTCCGTCGTTCGATACCACGATTTCGGCGTGGCGGCCGCCCATGGCCGGATCATCGAAGCGGACGAGGTTTCCGGGATCACGGCCCAGGCGGAGGGTTCCCGCCTGGAGGTCGATCACCCGGCCTCGCTCGCATTCGGATAGTACGATCAATCTCGGCACGTTCAGGCTCCGCTACTTGTTTTCCTGCACTTCCACGGTGGCCGAGACCTTGGTGATCCCGACCTGCGCGCAACAACTCATGACGGCGGCGATGTGTTCCCACCGGACGTTGCGATCCCCGCGGATCACCACCGCCTGGTCCCGGTTCCGCACCCGCGCCCGGCTCAGGTTCACGGTCAGGGCCGGCAACGACAGCGGCTCGTTTTCAACATGGTAGAAGGCCTTTCCGCCCGGCATGTAACGGACATTGACCACGATCGGGCGGGTGGGCGGCAGGACGGTCTTGACCGCCTTGCTCTGTTTCGGAAGTTCGATGGCGAGATCCTGCTCGATGGCCTCGATAAACGAGGAACTGACGAGCAGGAACAGGATAATGGCGAAGATGCAGTCGACCAGCGGCGTCATGTCGATGGTCAGCGCCTCGTCGGGATCGCGGTTAAATGTGAATGATCTCATGCCTCCTCCACGGGGTTGTCAGGGGTTTCCCGAATCCGTTCCGCCAGCAGCGCGTTTGATCAGGGCCAGCCGGTGGATGAACCGTTCCGCCAGAACCTCGCAATCCGAAATCAAAACGTTCAATTTCTGATTGAAGATGAAAAAGAGGAAGAGGGCGGGGATGGCGACCATCAGGGCCGACGCCGTCGAGAAGAGCTTCACCCGGATGCCGGAAGCCAGGGCCGAGGCCTTGGCCGCACCCGTGGCGCCGGCCACGGCTTCGAACACGATCACCATGCCGACGATCGTGCCGAGAAGCCCCAGCAGGGGCGCCGCGACGGCGATCAGGTTGAGCGCCTTGATCGGGATGCGAAGCTTGCTGATCTGCCGGTTGGCGGCCACATCGCACCGGAACTTGATGTCGTCAAGGGTTGAGGACTCAAACCGGTCCACCATCGCGCGGCAGACGGCGGGGAAGAATCCCGGGGTGGTGTTCGCCAGCGTCTTGAAGGTTTCAAGATCCCCCGCCTCCAGGGCCTGCTCGGCCTTCGCCAGGAATTGCGACGGACACTGCTTCTCGCGGCGGTAGAGCAGGATGCTGTTGATGGCCAGGACGATCATGGCCACGAACAGCAACGCGATGGGATGCAGAAAGGGGCCGCCCATGACGTAGAGGTCGAGGAGTGTCGTGCGGGACACGACGGTTTGCGGCCCCTGTCCGGAAACCTTGTGGAACTTCTTGCCGGGGTCGGCCTGGCCGCTGATCCGCTGGAGAAAGAAGGCTCCGCCCGAGGCGCCCTTGGAGGTAAAGCCCGAGACCTTGAAGAACGTCTTTTCGTCATTGCGATAGATATCGCCGGTCTCCAGCGACGTCACGTCCTGATCGGTCTTGATGCTGAAGATCCTGTTATCGCCGACCCCGGCCTCCTCCATGTCCGTCTTGATCACGGACTCGCGGTCGTTTTCCAACAGGTTGTCGAGTTCCAGTTTGGTTTCGCCGGCCGCCGGGGCGGCGGTGCCCGGAAGACCCAGCATGCACAGAATTCCCAGGCCGGTCAGCCACATCATCACACGGTTCATTTCAATTCTCCCTTTCCTTGTTGCTTTGTAAGTTCCCTCACCACAAGCGGCTTGAGCGCCTTGCCTTCCTCGATGGCGCCCCGGTCCCCTTTCGGGAATTCCCGGATCAGACGGTCGAGCATCGTTTGCGCGCGGCTCCACTGCCGGAGTTGAATATTGCACCGTGCCGCTTCAAGACAGGCGGGTTCGCGGGGAAACGTGGCGACGCTTTTCTCGAAATACAGGGCGGCCGTCTCGAAATCGGGAGTCTTGAGCCCGGTGTAATAGCATCCGGCCTCGTAGGCGGCATCGGCTTTCACGTCCTCGAAGGTGTCGCCCTCGGCGAGCCCCTTCAGGTTGGCGATGCCCTTGCCCGCCTGGCCCTGCGCGATCAGCGAGAGCGCGGCGTAGAGATCCATGCGGGGCCGGCGGTCGGATTGCGGCCACTCGGCCATGAACTTGCGATACACGAAGTCAACGTCTTCCCACCGCCGCACTTTGGCGTAACCCAGCGCGGCATTCACGTAGGCTTCCTCGATGGCCTCGAATTTCGGATAGTCCCGGATCAACGCGCCGATCTGCCGGACGCCCCGGGCATAGTCGGCCAGTTTGAACCAGGACTGGCCGCACATGTAGAGGGCCCTGTCGCGGCTCTTGTTTTTCGCCAGGGCCGCATCGTCCAGGAACGGTTCGAGCGTCTTCGCGCACTTGGCCCAGTGGCCCTGCCCCCAATAGAGGTGGCCGAGATAGAAGCGGATTTCGCCGGCATCGAGGTCCTTCGGCGGGGCCATCCGGTAACCGTCCCAGTTCGACCGGGTCTGTCGCAGCCGTTCGTTCATCGGAACGGGGATGGCCTCACCCTGGTTGTTACGGGAGGGCTCGCCGTATTCGTCAAGCAAGGTGGCGTACGCTTCGGCGGCGACGTCGAACTGGCCGTCCGTGCCCGCGTGGTAACCCAGAAGTTTCAGGGCCGAGACGCGCAGCGGGCTGTCCCGGTAATCGGCCAGGTAGAATTCCAGGGCGCGGATCGCCTTCGGAAGATTCCGCAGGGCCACATATTCCCGGGCCAGCGCGTAGCGGGCCGTGTCGGCCATCTCGTCATAGTCCGCATCCTGGACGCGCCGCCTTCGCCGGTGTTCGGTCTGGTCGTTGGCGAGGGGATACCGCTCGACATACTGTTCAAAGATCCGCGCCGCCGCCTCATGGTCACCGGCGTCACTGAAGGCACGGCCGGCCTTCAGCATGGCGGGTTTCACATAGCGCTGGCAATCGGCGAAGGCGGCATCACCGGGATTCGCCCAGGGGAGATAGGAACGGGTGAGCGACGGGCTGTCGAAGTCGGTGCAGGTGTTGACGACGTTGGTCCACAGCGTCTCCGCCAGCCGCCGTTTCCCATCCTTGCCGCCGGCCTGCAACCCTTTCCCCACCTCAAGGGCGAGCCAGTAACGGGCTTCGGCCAGCCGCGGATTCCGATACGGGAAATTGCGGGCCATCCAGTCATAGGCCTTGATCATGTTCTGGCCGTGTCCCTGCATGAACCAGCAGTGGGCGATACGGAGCGCGGCTTCGTAGAGCCGTTCAACCTTCCCATCCACGGGATCGGGCCGCCACGGGTAATCCTGCACGTCACCCCCGCTGGTTTGGGGCGGGCCGTACAACCTGATGAAATCCCGGAAGCCTCCCGCCGCGGCCGAGTAATCTTTCCGGAGATAATACAGCTCGGCCATGGAAAATCGCGCCTCCTGGGACAACTCGGAGAGCTGACCGTGCTTCTCGATCATTTCCGAGCACAGGGTGAGGGACTGCTGGATCAGGTCCTGGGTGTCCGACCGGGTGACGATGCTTTTCAGATAGTCCATCGCCTTTCCCGCGGCCTGGGGGTCGTCCTTCTTTCGGTCAAGTGTCTGCCGGGTGAGCGCGAGGAGGGTGGTGTAGGTTTTTACCGCGCGCGGCTTGTCACCGAGCCGGTCGGATAGGGCGGCCAGGTTTTCCAGGGCGGACATCCGGTAGGGGTTGGCGTCCGGCGTGCAGGCGGCGGCGGACTCGAAGACGGCGGCGGCTTTGGCCCATTCGCCGGTTGTGCCGCCGTGTGAATAGGCGGTTCCGATCTGGGACAGGACATAGGCCTTCAGGGCGTCGGCGGCCAGCACGTCGTTGGAATAATTGCGAAGAAGGGCCTCGTACCCCGCGGCCGCCGCGGGAAAACCGGTATTGCGCCGCAGGGCGTCGGACAGGGCGCGGTCGGCGAGAAAGACTTCGGCCTCCGCCGCCTCGCGCGTGCCGGGCGAGGTTTTGATTTTCTCCCGGATAGAGCCGATGTCGGTGTCCGTCACGCGCGGGTTCGGTTTATTCTTGTCGAGTTCCGCCTGGCATTGCGAGATGCGGCCGTCGAGGTTCAGCTTCGCGTCCAGGCCGTGGAGCAGGAGGTAGTGTTCGAGGGCGACGCTCCAGTTCTTGTTCTGGAAGTGGTATTCCGCCAGGTGGAAGTGGCACTGTTCCAGGATCGCGGTCCGGCGTTCGCCCTCGGAACCCCGGGAGAGTCTGGCTGCCTCCTCGTACCGCTCCATGGCATGGGGCGTGTCCGTCAGGTCGGTCATGGAGATGTCGGCCGCGGCGAGCATCGCCTCGGCCGCGAGGTCGCGTCCCTGCGGGTCCGTGTTGCGGGCGGTTTTCTCCAGCGCCGCGACGGCTTTCACGGGCTCCTTGCTGTCGCGATACGAGAGACCGAGAAGGTAGCCGGCGCCGACGGCTTCGAGCGACCCCGGATAGGCCGCCTTGATCTGTTCGCAGAGGGCGATGGTTTTATCCAGCTTCTTCTGGGTTCTGTAGAGATCCGCCGCGCGCAGGAGCAGTTCCGGTATCTGGCGGTTCTTCGGGTATTGCTGGACGAATTCCTGGATGGCATCCACGGCGCGGTCGGCTTTGGCGGCTTTGAGCCACAACGCGGCCAGCCGGAATCCGGCCTGTTCGGCCAGGGGCGAATCGCCCTTGCGTTTCAGGATATTCAGTTTGGCGGCGGCATCATCATACCGTTCCAGGGTTGTGTAGTAGCCGCCACAGAGCAGGAGCACTTCATCTTCATAAAGACCGGCGCCTTCCGAGAGTAGTTTTTCGAACGTGGCCCCGGCCTCGGCGTAGTGTTTCAGGGACGCCTGGAATTTACCCAGCATGTAGGTGGCGTCGGCGCGGTTCCGGAATGTTTTCGAGTTGGAGTCCAGGGTGGTTTTCAGCGCGGCCATGGATTCGTCCACCATGCCCATGGCGTCATAGCACTTGGCGAGCCGGTAATTGGCCTCCGGGGTTTGGGAGTGGTCCGGGTATTTCGCGAGGAAGTCCCGGTAGGTCTCCACGGCCTTCTGGAGGGTGCCCGCCTTTTCGAACTGGTCGGCGTCGCGGAGCAGGTCTTCCGGGGTGACTCCGGCCGGAGCGGAGACCGGAAGACAGGCGATAAGCGCCAGGCCCGCGATAAGGAGCCGGGCGTGCCGGTGCCAAAGTCTTATTCCCCTGTTCATTCGCATCATCATGTCATGTCCGCCGCTTCCGTAAAATCAGAATCTTATTGGTCCGTATTTGTTCGTTTCATTATCGGGGAACCCCTGATATCAAATCAGGATTTCCCCTGATTGCCGATTATTCGGACGGGGTGTAAAGATCTGCCCAAGCGTGTGAGGTTTAGCATTACATCAAGGACGAATTATGACACGACCAAGATTGTTTGGGGTTTCAATGACTGGGTTCCTTGTTCTGGGATTGGCAACAGTCCCGATGCCCCGGCTTTTTGCAATGGGGAATATGCCGGGAATGGGAATTGCGAGTAACCAAGACATCCAGGTCATGGCGGAATTAAATGCCGACTCGCTTAACGGGCAAAGGGCGGATGGCATTGCCGACCTGGCCGCCCTGTTCCGTTCAGAACAGTCACAATGGCTGCGGATCACGCCACCCGGTTCCGGCATTGTCCTTGACCAGGACGAGGGCATCGTTGTCTTTGACCCCTCGAACTTTCCCGACTCATTCACCGGAGCATTGATTGGCGACACCGAAAATGACTGCCCTGTCTACACCCTGACCCTGGCCGAAGATCCCATAACGCGGGATACTCTCTTTCTCAATGCGGACGGTGCGGTGATCTATTCAGCGGCGCCAGAGCCTGGATATGACCCGTACTGGCTGTTGAACGAATACTACCCCGATCTCTACTCCGGACTGTATGGGAGTGCCGAAATCCAGGAGTTGAAAAGGGCCTGCGATCCTTCCCTCGTCAGGATAACCCTGAAACTTTTGCCCGCAGTTTATGTGGATCAATACGCCTTGGGCATGGCGGAAAATGAGAGTGCGGCGGGAGCCTTGGCGGCACCGGGCCGCAGAATGGTCCCTCTGATGATGTATCAGGGACCGGCAGTTTCGAACCTCCAGTTTACGGCGATTGAACGGAAAACGAATGGAGTAATGGTGACGCTGGCCTATCCAACGGATTTTACCAATCGGGTGGATGTCTTCACCTGTTCGGATTTGATTGGCTTCTGGTGGGGTTTGGCGGTTTGCACCAATGTCAATACCTCGCAGGACTGGCTGGAGTGGCTGGACACGAACGCCCCGTCCCAGGCCGTCCGCTTTTATGCGGCGGGGAATGCTGATCTGGACTCGGATAGTGACGGGTTGTCGGATGACCGTGAGAGATTTCTGTACCACACCTCTCCGACCAATGGTGACTCGGACTGTGATGGGCTGGGTGATTATGATGAGCTCATGACCCTTCATACCGATCCGAACAACAGTAAGACCAACAAGCCCGATGTCTGGATCACCTATCCCGTCAGCGAGAGCAGGAAAGTGTGGCTGCCGTGAAGAACTACTGTCATTTTATGCCTAGGTTTTCTCCTTGGATCGAAACAATGATTGTTGTTGCTTTGGTCGGCTGGCCTTTCCGTACTGCTTACGGTTCGACAATAAATATGGTACAACTCAGAGATGGGGGGACTCATGAAATGTTCGTCAACTTTTCTAATCCTGCAGATAGGTATCAATGGTGGGGCACAACGGATGGTCTGGTTCTAGGATTTGTGGTAGACACAGCGTCAGGGTGGTGGGCTTTGGTAGGGGGATATGAATCAATTATGTTCCTCGAAGGATGGGGTGGAAATCCAACAGGGATGTGGGATGCAGGTGGCGGATGGGGTTCCGTTATGGTGTGGGGAAGTGATCAAGGACCGCGTCAGCAGGAAATTCTTCCTCAAACGAAGGGGCTTGGACTTGCGATGACGAAGGAACCCATCAACACCATTAACGGGGCTGTCATCCATGATGAAGTGGATTTTGAAATTCCCTTCCCGCAATTCCCCTTCTCATTTTCCCGGCGATATAATAGCCAGCTTCCCTATGTCGGCACCTTGGGGGCGCACTGGACGCACGCATACAACTGGTTCTTGTCGGCGACCAACGCCATCGAATGGGGAATAACGAACTCTTACCAGATCATGCAGACCGGCGAAGGTGAACGCTTGTGGTTCATGCAGTCCGTCTCAAACACCTTTGCATCACCCTATGGCACCATCTGGACATTGGCGCAGGCGAGCAATGGTGTCTACACCTCCCTGTCTCCGGAAGGCACAACCTACTCCTTCGATACCAACGGGGTGCTATCCGCAATAACCCGTGGATTCGGGCAATCCCTGGCCTTCACCTACACGAATACCTACCCCAATCAGCGTCTTGCCTCAGTCACCCATTGGAACCAGCAGGGTCTCCAGTTTCAATACGATGTGAGCAACAGGCTCGTGGGCATCACCACCCCGTCAACCAACCTGTCGGTGTCATACAACTACAACGGTGATGGCGACCTTGTGAATGCCGTGACACATGCAGGGCCAAATCTCTCCTCAAATGCCTATTCCTATGTCTGCATGACAGGCGGATGGCATTGCCTGACCCAGATTGTCAATGCAGTAGGCACCCGGTTTGCCTATGGATACAGCACTAACGTGCCTGCACAGGGAGGGCCATGGGGGACTGCCATGACGATGACCAACGATTGGTATGCCCATGAGGTGGCTCACAGCACTAATACACCGGATCAGACGGCAGTGACCTACCACCGTGGCAATACCAACCTGACCTTCAACTACCAGTTCAACCCGTCAAAACAACGGATTAATACTATAACGGGTCCAAACGGAAACAATGATCTGACGGTATTCACGTATGACGCTTTGGGATATTTGCTGGGCATGACCGTCTCCAACAATCTATTGGGGATTATTTCAAGCACTGTTCTCACCCGTGATGCGAACCACAATATCACCAGTCTGGCGATGGGATATTGCGCGGTTCCGGCCAACATGTATTCATACACTTGGAACACGAATTGGGATACGCTCGCATCGGTGACCGATCCCGAAGGGCATTTGGCTGAATGGGACTACACAAACGATTTAGTGCGGACGGAACGCCTCTATCCCGCCACCAACCAGCCCGTTGAAACCCATTATTCTTACACTTCCAACGGCGTTTTGGCATTCGTGACCAACGCCAATAATCATTGGGTCAGTTATCAATCCGACGCCTACGGCAATCCTACCCAGACGATTTCCCAGGCCGGGACAACGAACTGGATGACGTGGGACGTATTGAGCCACCTCAAAGAAATTCGTTTGCCCAGCCACCAGAATGATACCAACGACCCGCCCAACATGATTCCGCGGGTGATTTCATTCAATCCCAATGAACTTGGCTGGGTGAGCCAGATCACCTATCCCGACAGCGCCTGCGAAACCTTTGCCTTCGATGCCATCGGGAATGTGACGAACCATGTGGATGTGGCGGGAAGAACCACCGCCTACACTTGGCTTCCGACCCGAAAGCGGGCTTCAACAACCCGATACCTTACATCAGGCGGAAGCAATCAGGCGGTTACAATAGGGTTGGCGTACGACCAGCAGATGAATGTGGTGAATGTGAAGGATGAACTTGGACGGGGTGTGGAAACCTATCAACTTGATTTACAGGACCGGCCCACATCCGTCACCAATGTCGAAAACCAAGTAATGACTCTGTCCTGGGGTTTGAAGAATATGGTGAACCAGATTGTCCGTTTCGATGGTTCAACCAATACTTTCGTCTATGATGATGGGCAACGGGTAAAACAGATAACTTACCCAGACGACACCCTTTCCTTTACGTATTACAAGAACGGTCTGCCCAATACCGCCTCAAATCGCTGGGGAACCATCACCAATACTTATGATGGAGCCAACAGGCTGACAGCCCAAACCCAGCCCGGCCCGAGTGGAAATGTCGCCTATGGCTATTATTCCGCCGGGCAGGTTTCAAATGTCGTGAGCGTTGCGGGAACCAATGCCTATTCCCTCGATGCCGGGGAACGCATTCAAACCTTTAAAGTATCCACTCCTGGTCGGCAGGATTCCCTTGCTTATGCCTATGATCCAGTAAACGGGATGATGACGGGGGTGAGTTATTCCAATGGCATCAATTGCTCGTATTCCTATGATTTGATGGACAGGTTGACGGGAATTTCATGGTGTGATGCTTCCAATCGGGTTCTGATGAGCCGAACCTATACCTACACCCCTGCAGGACTTATCAGCAACATCACCTATGAGACTGGGGCAAAAGCCTCATACACCTACGATTCCCTTGACCGCCTGACCCGTGAAAAGCATACGGATTATTACGGGCAGGTGATTTCGGATCAAAAGTATGATTATGATTTGGCAGGAAACAGAACGCAGAAAACCGTTCTGGATGCCAATGGAAACAACCTGATGACGGTCAACTATTCGCTTTTCGCTGGCAACAGGTTGGGTTCGTGGATGGTTGCCGAGACAAACCTTGCGGCGCAGTTCTCGGTTCTTGGATATTCCAGTGACCCCATCGGAACCAATGACCGTTTCGGATACCTGTGGGTCAGCAACTCCGCCAGTGCCATGATGAAGCCGTATGTCGAGGGAACAAACTTCTTTGCCTTTGATCTGACTGTCGGGATGGGGACACAGTATGTTTATGCCGCCATTCGGGACGTTGCGGGAAACACAACCTATGTTACCAACCGCTTCTACCCGACAACCCTGACCAATGGAACCTACAATTACAATGCCGCCGGGTGTTTGACGAATTTCCAATACAGCGGCAAGGATTACGTCCATAATGTCGGGCTGACATGGAACGGCCAATACCAGTTGGCGGCGGCCTCAACCAATGGGGTTGCGGCAGAGCAATATGGTTATGATGCGGCAGGAAGAAGGATATTCATTGTCCAAGGCGGCACCACGAACTGGATGGTATATGATGGCAATCAGGTGGTGGCGGAAGTGGATGGGTCTGGCAATCTCAAGAAAGCCTACGTTAATGGGACGGGTATAGACAACCTCATCTCCATGACAGTCTTTGGCTCCTCAACCAACACCTATTATTACTTGAAGGATCATCTCGGCTCGGTGTTGGCGCTAACGGACGGGAATGGTGTGATTGTAGAATCCTACCGATACGATGCGTGGGGAAGAGTTTTGGGGGTCTATGATGCTTCCGGCAGTCAGATTGATGAGTCGGCGGTGGGGAACCGGATCCTATGGCAAGGCCGGGAATATTCATGGAAGACCGGCCTCTACTACTTCCGGGAACGATGGTATGACCCCATTACAGGGCGCTTCCTCAGCAACGATCCGATCGGCATCTCGGGCGGACTCAACCAGTATGTTTTCTGTGGCAATAATCCGGTTAACTTTGTCGATCCCTTCGGGTTGTGTGAAGAGTCGTCAGGTTTGAATTGGGTTCAGGGAGGCTTAGATGCTGTCGGCGTGTTTGATCCGTTTGGTATCGCTGACGGATTGAATGCGCTTATTTATCTTGGTCGTGGGCAGTACGGCAACGCTTCGATTAGTGCTATTGGGATGATCCCATACATCGGTGATATTGGTAAGGCTGGCAAATATGGAGTCGCTGCAGTCAACGTCACATCAAGAGCTCGAAGTGTTGAGCGGGCGCTTGAAACCGGGGAGATATTTGTCGGCAAAGGATACAAGGAGGTTGCGCCTGGTGTCTATCGGTCGGCTGATGGCGCTCGACAGTTCCGGATGACCGGGCGCGATCTTGCACCCACCCATGGTGACATCGGCCCACATGTGCACTATCAGAAAATCGACCCCATAACCGGTCAGGAAATGAAGAATATCCACACCCCCCTATTAAATCCATGAACAAGACAGCGGATAAATTATCGGCTTTGATTCCTTCATCCTTTCAGAAGCAAGGGATCAGTTGGCTTATTCTAGAACACGACGATCAAGATTCGGGTGGGTGGTTCCTTTACGGTCACATCTCATTGGACACGCCCTCGAAATTCGATGGTTGGTACGAGACCAGAGAGAAAGCCGAAAGCGAGGCATTGCGCCAGTGGGGTGTCGACAAGGATGCTTGGGTCGCCCGAATCCTTAGCGAAGCTGGAAAAGCCGTTCCAAAGGGTTAGAAAAGGCATTGACAACAATAACCCGTAGGGTTATTGTTGTAGGCATGAAAGCACACTACCGGAAACGCAAGACTCGCTATGAATTTCGCCCGGGGCCAATGGGGCGAACGACCGCACACGGAGGGCAGATTCTCGTGGATTCCCTGTGCCGGTCTTTCTCGCTCTGGGAGAAGTTGGCGGCGGTTCCCGGGATCGATCCTCGCAAACGCAAAGGTGCGGGGCATGACCCCGAGGCGTTGGCGGCGCAGGTCATTTTCACGCTGACGAGCGGGGGGACAACCTTGGCGGATACGGAACGACTGGGCGAGGATCCCGTGTTGCTTGAGGCCGTCGGCCTGGGAAAGACGGCAGACCAGACGACGGTGGCTGAATGGTTGCGTGCCCAGACCGACGAAAGCATCCGGCATTTGGCCATGCTCAACGCTGATTTTGTAAAGGCGGTTCTGTCCAAGGCCAATCCGGCCCGAATTCGCCATGCGGGGGAGCTGGTTGTTTTCTTCGACGACACCGAGATCGAAGTCTACGGGAAAAAGATTGAGGGTGCTCGCATCAACTACAATGGCGACCTGGCGCTGTCGTGGCAAACACTCTGGGTGGGCCCCTTTTTGGTGGACGGTATTTTGGAAGGGGCCGGGCATGTGGCACAACGCCAAGGCGAGTTGCTAGCCGAGCACGCCGGGCTCTGGGAAACCGGCAAAAGTTATTTTTACGCGGACAGCGGATCGAGTGCGGGGAAAAGCCTCTCGGAGATCAGGGAAGGCGGATTCACGCGATGGAGTGTGAGTTACAACAAATGGACTGGTCCCTTGGAGCGGCTGGCCGGGGAACTTCCCGAAGAGCGGTGGGAGGGGGCGGTCGAACGTAACGGCACGACCGAGTCGTACTCCTGGATCATGCATCTGCCTGAAGGCCTCGATGTGGCACAAACCTTTGCCACCTGCCGATGGAAAAAAACGGGCGAGATGTTTTGGCGGTATGCGTTCGTCGCCTGCGAGGCCGACGGGGCACGATCCCCCGGCGCCGTATTCGAGCGCCATCGCCTCAAAGGGGCAAGCGAACAGTCTTTCAGTCAGGTGCTCAGTGATCTTGATTTGCATCATCCCCCCTGCCTGTCCCTTAAAGCCAACCAGGCCTTTTATGCACTGGCCACCTTGGCCTTCAACATCCTGACCGCCCTCAAGGTGCTTGAACTTCCCGACGATACCCAGGAGTGGCGGATCCGCACGATCATCCGCTATCTTTTGACCATTCCCGCAACACTTGTCAGCCATGCGAATCGGCAGGCACTTAAAATCTGCATCCCGGCTGGCTGGTTGCGCTGGTGGAGACTGTTTATCCAGAAGTTCATTCCCTCCCGCAAACGGGGCGAAACCACGGATGAAAAATACTGGGCCGTGCAAAACGAATAGGCCATGCCCTTCCATACATCGTCGTGGCCTTTTCTGATGCCCGCTCTGCAAGCAGGCGATCTTCGCTCGCCCCAAACCAGCCGTTTCTTCAAGATTATTGCGACCTGATGCGCTGACAACGGGGATTTATGTGGCAATCAACCTCGCCAGCACGCCTATGATCAAAAAAACGCAACGCGAGGCGTCCATCTGTCGGGTGGCTACGGCTCCATTATGCTTCGCTAAGGATTCGGGTGGGTCGATATACCATCGCTCCGCCATTGACATTGCGTCTACCTCTGCAAGCGTGACGAATCCGATTGGTCCACGGGGTCAGGCCTTAGAATAGAGAATACGCTAGAATACGATACATAGAGCTTGTCCCATATAACGAAATTTTCCAAGTTCACTTCCCGCGACTTGGTGTCACCCAGGCGTAACTTCCTCGCCAGCCATTCACTTTTGCCGCGACCACTCTAAAGTCCCAATAAAACAGCCATTTATCGACAGACCGCCACGTTGTTTTCCGCCCCAGGAACTCGCTTTTCAAAAACAACCGCTCAGGCCGCTTTCTTCCGTTCCTTTTCCTGGGCTCGCAGGATCCTGGCCAGCACCCACAAGTTGTGCGCCAACACCGCCCAAGCCACCTCCCGTTCCCGCGACTCAAACCCCTTGTTGAGTAACACCGGCCCCAGGAACGCATTCTTCAAAATCCCGATCCGCCCTTCCGTCTGCGCCCGGCGGCGCTGGATCTCAACAAACCCCTCATCCTTCATCCGGTCCGCCAACCGGGCCACAGACCGCGGGCAAATGCCATTGAACATCGTGTGCCCGTCCACTACATCCCGAGTGGCTTTCCGGTCAAATCCACGATCCGCGCCAACCGCCGAGGGATACTTGCCGAAATCCTTATGAATCCGTTCCAGGCTTCCTTCCAACAGAACCGCGTCACCACAACTTTGCTCGCGCAACAACTTCCAGTCCACGATCAATCCATCTTGTTGCTCGCCCACATACAGCGTGTTTCCAAACTCCACCTCTGCGCCGGCCTTTCCCCTCACAATCACCCGGATGTCGGGCTCGTAAAGACTCAGGATCTTCTCCTCGTTGGGCACCAGACGCCGACCGATCAATCGCTCGTGTGCCTGCCGAACCGCCGCAGGCAACTGATCCAACACCCCTTCCATTCGCCGCCATACCTGCTTCGCCTGGGCCTGCGACCAGTCCGTCGTTTCCCAATCGGCTTTCAACAACGCCACATACCGCTCCGCGTGGTTGCGCACCACCTTCACCAGGCGTTTCATCCGCCGCAACACCTGCTTGCGCCGTTTTACCGAATCCCGCGAACGCCGACTCTGCGTCATCTCGATCGAAAGCCGGTTGATCTCCTTCAGGAAAACCTCCGGCTCATCCATCCGGTGCCGCAATCCTTCACGCCGGATCAACTTCACCGCTTTCATCAGCGTGCGCACCCCGTCGCGCAACAGCACCCAGTCGGTCGGAAAATGAATGTTTGCCTTCAAACACGTCGAATCCACCAGCAATACCTCCACGCCCACATCCGCTGTAAATCCCATCTCCCGGTGCTGATCCCCGGCCACCTTCCCCAGCAACTGGCTCACCAGGGCGCGAATCTCAACTTCCGGCGCCAGCTTGTCATATCGATCCAGTGTGCTCTTCGAGGGCACCTTCACCACATCCAGCCGCTCGATCCGGCAAAACTTCTGCAACAACGCACTTTCCGCTACATGCCGGGTGAACCGACGGTACTCCCGTTCCGTCACCTGGCGGGCAATCCCGCATCTCAAGGCGGTGCTGCACATCTCTTGATAACGCTGCTGCGCTTTCACGCCAACTCGACCGCCTCGTTCAACCCATCCCGCCAACCGAGTCTCAACAAACTGCCGCTCGATCCCGCTCTTCACCAAAAGCTCGTCTATCCATTCCAACTGCTTCTGGTACTCCAGATAATCCACATTCCCAATAACACGAGGAAGTTCTCGACCCAGTTCCTGCTCTTGCGCTATAAATCTCATGTCGGCGTGCCTCTCAGAAGTGATGTTCAGAGAGTTATAGCATACCGATTTCGGGCAAAGCATCGTTTTCAACGGTCTTTGCCCGTTTCCTTTTCAGCTCTTTATCCACGCCTGCCGAAGAATCGTCCTTATGGGACAGGCTCTAAATATCCCAGCATGTGCTGCAGGATATTCGTATGTTTACTCACCGTGGCCGGGGCCTTCAGCGCCCGCATCAGCTTGGCCTCATATTGGGGGATGTAGACGCGCGCTTCCGCCGGTTTCATACCCGCCAGATCGCGCCCCATCTCGCGCATTAGAGCCTCATGATGGGACTGGATGAGCAGTTTGTTCTGAGCATGAAACGTCATTAACGTTCCCAGCGTCGGAGACTGGCGAAGAGCCTTCCGGAAACGCCAGAGCGTAAAGACCCGCTCAATGAAGCTTTCTCGCAAATCCGGATCATTCAGTCGCCCCTCGTCCTCGCAGGGGAGTGTAGGGAAATGTTCGATAAAAGCCTTCGCGAACATGCCCGGCGCCTTGCCGACGACCCCGCCCTTGTCGCCGTAAACCTTAACATTCTCCATACCACTACTGGGTGACCGGGCCTTGAAGATATAGCCGCACAGCTCTTCCTTCTCCAGTTCCAAAAGGCGATGCGAAATCCAAGCCTGCATGCGTTCGGTGTGGTCAACCCCGGTTCGTGTTGTTACAAGCCGGGGGCAGGAAGGATCGCCGACCAACCGGACGGGCTCACGCGGAACCCCCAGCCCGCACTCCAGCTCGGGACAGACCCCGACATAGTCAAAATAGAGGCCAAGTGTATCGGTGATGAAGTGATCATGCTTGTGCTGGCCATCGTAACGAACCCCTTCACCAAGAAGGCATCTGCTGACACCCATACGGATCTTGTCCATAATGCCAACCCTAGTGCATTGCCTGGAGCGCCATCTCTACGGCTTGGACGAGTTCCTTGTCGTCGGGCGTCGTGCGACTTCCGAAGCGCGCCGCAATCACACCATCCCGCCCAATCAGGAACTTATTGAAGTTCCAGGAGATAGAGCCTCCAAAGTTCGGATTGGTGTCCTTCGATGTGAGGAACGCGTAAAGCGGGTGGATGTCTTTCCCTTTGACCGAGATCTTCGCAAACATGGGGAATGTCACGCCGTACGTGAGTTTACAGAAGCTCTTGATTTCAGCCTCTGTTCCCGGCTCCTGGCCCAGAAAATCATTCGCAGGGAAACCCAGGACGACAAACCCCCGGTTCGCGTATGTGGTGTAGAGCTTTTCCAATCCCGCGTACTGGCCTGTGAAGCCGCATTTGCTGGCCACATTGACCAGCAGCAGCACCTTGCCCTTGAAGGCCGAAAGGCTCACGCTCTTGCCGTCAATATCCTGCATCGTGAAGTCATAGAT
>Ga0118677_10008786_pt1 | contig 16043 bp, 7 predicted proteins | sample AliMusrvi5mmetaG_FD_86154 | JGI IMG/M metagenome (GOLD analysis project Ga0118677, IMG submission 86154) | reverse complement strand
CGGTCCGTCTGGCGGCCTGATATCATAGCGGTCATAGATGCCGCCAATATGACCGCTATGAATCCGTCGGCGCAAATCCATATGCACGGCGCTTGGGACTACGCTTACGTCCATGATGACGATATCGCCAGCCTTGAGCGAAGGACAAAGCACCGCGTCCACATAGGTGCGGAACACTTCGGTGTCCGTCGCGCCTTCGATGGTCATGCAGGCTGTTGAACCATCCAGCCGGATGGAGGAAATCATGGTGGTGGTGCGCCAGTGGCCGCACGGCGCGCTGGCATGCACGCGCTGACCACGGCGGGATCGTCCGCGCAGCCGCGTCATGTTGGTTTTCGCCCCGCTCTCATCGATGAAGACGAGACGCGCCGGATCGAGTCCCCTTTGGAACCTCCGCCACTTCTTGCGGGCCTTGAGGATGTCGGGGCGGTCTTGCTCGCTGGCTCTGAGCGTCTTTTTTTATATGTCAATCCCATGTCCGCCAGCACGTAATGGATGGCCGGAAGCGTGCAAGCCAACCCCACGGCCTCACGCAGTTCCGCCAACGTTAGATCAGGCTTGCGCCTTAAGGCTGCCCGCATGGCTTGCCGGTGCGAAGCCAGGATGACAGGTTTGCGTCCGCTGTGGTGATGAAGTGAGCCAATGAAGCCGGTGCGGCGGCGCTGCTGAAGAAGCTTTTTGACCATGCCCAGCGATACCCGATAACGCCGGGCGATCTGATCGCGCGTGCCTTCCTCGTTGTCATAGGAAGCCACGATCCTTTCACGCAAATCCAAGGAGAGTGTCGCCATGCGCGACATCTACCACGGACTCCTCTAAATGGCTACAGAATTATTTAAAATGCTCTAAACCGTCGCGACATGTCTCATTCACCCACACTCCCGGACCTGGTTCAGCAACCCCCGGATGCGCCTAGGATTCCTGCGGGTGGAACTTGGGCATGGACTGAGAGCGCGGACTAATTCAGTTTGTGCTGCAGGCTTGCTGCGATAATGGCCAAGGACGCGTCCTTGGTGGCCAGCGTGATTGCGGCGATGGTTTTTTCAGGCGAGGGGTTGACAAGATTCCAGCACCAGAGAACGGCATCTTTTCGGGACGGGGTCGGGCCAGTCCACGCGCAGAGTCCCTTCTTTGCCGGAGACATGAACTGGTAGCCGTTCAACTCGACGCCGGTCGAGAGCACTCGGCGGGCCGATGTGTCGTCGGCGTAAGTCCAGGTGACTTGGGCTACTTCGGTCCCTTCGCGTTTCATTTCTCCCAAGGCACCGAGCATCCAGACGGAGTCGCCCTTAGAATCCACTGGGATGGAGATCGAACCTCCGGCGGGGACGATCACGCAGGATCGGCCCTCATTCGTGTCCGGGTCAATGAGGTTAAAGTCGATCCCGGAATAGTTGGCCGTTCCGCCGGGGAACTTCTCGGGGGGTTGGTTCATTTTCGCAACGGGGTCGAATCCCGTGACATTGACCGGGAAATAGCGCAGGTCATCCTTCGGATCGCCAAACCAAGCGGGAACTTTCGTATCCTCCCGGGCCCAGAACCCGCAGTTGGCCAGCGCACGCAGATTGATCGGTTGATAGGCGGCCATGCCGTCGGCCTCGGTACCGATCTTGCATCCCGCGTTTCTCAGCAGATTCGTGATGGTCGTTCGGGCTTTGACGGGATTGGCGCTCAGATACTCATTCCATCGGATTGCCGAAAGAATCACATGTCCTTTTCGGAAAGGAACGCGCACCAGTCCCGCAGGGGTGAACGGGCTTTCCGCCCCAGGGATCTCCGCAGACAGTTCGCCGTCCAACATGGACGCCAGGCCCGTAATGCCGACCTTTGCGGAAGTGCGGCGCGCAAGAGTCTCGTAGAATTTTCCGTCCGGCAGCCAGCAGAGATCTCCATTCGAGAGCCCATTGGAAAGGGGGCTCAATCCCTTCCGCAGCATCTGGGGTGCTTCCGAGGGGTTCAAATGAATTCCAAACCCCATTTGTTGGGAAAGGAATGCGGCATTGGCTTCAGTCATTCCGCTGATCATCGTATCAAGGCCATTCGCAGCCCTACCGGCAACGAGATCCCAGTCTTTAGTGGACAATGGTTTTTTCCCGTCGAGCATAACGAGATGCTCGACCCCGGTGCCCGATGTTATTGAGAAAGGAACTCCGGCATTCTTCAGGGCGGCTCCGAGCTGGTCTGTGGAATCCGCAGGGATGGCGACATACTGACCGGGGGATTTCAGCGGGCTATTCAGCGAGTGAAGCAGTGTTTGGAGTAAGGCGGGAGCGATCGGCTCCACCGCAAACGCACTTACCACCGGAAGCTGGCAAAACAGGTAGTAGCCTCTGCCGCAATAGAGTCTGAGCAAGGGGCTGTATTTCAGCCCGCCCCCACTGCCACAGTCGAGGATCACATCGCAATCCTGATTGAGCGGTTTGAGGAAACTCCGGCGGCTCACCAGCATATCGGGATGCCAGAGCCGGAGTTCCGATTCCTCAAAGCCTTTGATGGCCGGATCCCCGGGGGACCGGATGAACGCGAAGGCGGCTTGGTGAGGGGCGTCTGCCCGGATCGGCAGGGAACCGGAGGGCTGCGACTCGAGCAGAAGGGCTTTCATGCCTCCCGACACCGCATCCCTCAGCAGCCGGGCATCCTCGGAGCCAAGCTTGGGCGAGACAATGACCATCGCCATCGGACGCATGGCCAGAGCGGACTTAATATCGGCGAAGCGCCCGGCAGCGAACTCGACTTCGCCCAACGCTTCTTTGTTGGCGCTGACAAGCACGCAGTTCGCCGGGGCGGCGAACTGGATTTTCGGGCAGGCTGTTAGCGGGATGACCTCGCGAGCGAGAACCTTCTCCTTCTCGGACAGCGTCAGCTCCAACGTCAGATCGGTTTTCGCTGGAACGTCGGGTATGGCGAGTTTGATTTCCTCCAATTTGCTTTCGCCGGCGGGAAGTTCCACATTGCGGGTGATCTCTTGGATCAACTTGCCCTTTTTGTCCAAGAGCTTGCTCGTGAGGACGCACGACTTTGCTTCATAGGTCTTATTAAACAGATCGAACCGGCGCACGGATTTGGCATTCGCTCGCACTCCTCCTGTCAGATCGCCCGGAGCTATCAAAAAATCGGGCATCGACTGTCCGAAGTTGTAGAGAGGGGCTACGGGGTTGCCTTCTCCGGTTGCCCAGATATTCCAGACAGAGACTCCTGCCCTGTAGTAGCCGGCGGCGAGCATGCGGATGGCGTCGAACCAGGCCCGGTAAACGCCCTGTTCGGGATCATATACGGAATCCCCTCCCCACCATGTCATGCCATCGGGGAGGTTCAGCCCATAGGGCGGGAACAAATCCTCGCTGAGTATGACCGGCTTGGTCTTGTCCCAGACGATTCCCTGCCACGGTTCCAATCCCTTGGAGAGCCAGTCAACAGTCATCGGAATGCCCATGTGCTGCTTGTCGGGCTGCCAAGGGTAATGGAAGCTGAGGGCGGGAGCCTCCCCGTGCTTTCTTTGTCCTCCGAGTTCCCCGTCGCCGGAAGCCGTGTAGATGCGGGTCGGGTCGGCCTCCATCATCTTCTTCCCGATCTTCACCAACCTGGCATCCGCCGCCACTTTCTCCTCGTCGGTCCCCTGCATATAGTACGAGGAAAACTCATTCGAGAGAGACCAGTAGATCACGGAGGGACTGTTGCGCATCGTCTTCATCATGCCCAACAGGTGCGATTCCGCCGCCGGCCAGAATGCGGGCTCCACTTTGTCGGAGTGGGGGGAACATATGCCACCTTCCGGCGTGAGAAACCATCCCATTTCGTCACAGATTCTCGCCACCCTCAACGAGGGATTCATGTGCGATCGATAGCCGTTGAATCCTTGTTTCCGCAGCACAGGAATCATCAGGCCATCCCGCTCCGAGCCGCCGGAACTGCGCCGATGGAGCGTTTTGACCCCGTTGACGAGAAGGTTCGGCCCGGAGACCCGCACTTCGCGAAAACCGAACCGCTGCCGTTTTGCGTCAATCGTCTGAGCTCCGGTCTTGATGGCGACATCCAGATTGTAGAGGTGTGGGTCGTGCAACTGCCAGAGGTGTGGGTTGTTCCAAGGCTCCTTGAGGACGACCGTCCGGGTTTCCCCTGGTCCCAGGTTGATCGGGACCGGCTTGTAGCGGAACTCTCCTTCCTGCGTGGCCGCAGTCACCTGGGCGCTGACAGGCTTTGCGGAGTGGTTTTTCACCTCGATCCGGGTCTCCAGCGAGGAGGCGGGAGTGAGGATGGAAATGACAAAGATATCCTCAATGGAGACCATGCCGACGGTCTCCAGATGCACCGGAAAGTGAATGCCTTCATAGCTCCAATATAGGAAATTGAGACCTTGCGGCCGCTTCCCGGTCACGGTTGCATCGGTGGGACCATAGACCTTCACCAACAGCTCGTTCGTCCCTTGACGTATGAAAGGCGTGACATCGATACGGAACGGGAAAAACCCATCATCGCTTGCTCCGGCGGAACTCCCGTTGACAAAGACTTCGCAGCGATCCGTGACTCTCTCGAAACACACCTCATACTTGGCATCGGGCTTTTTTTCGGGAAGCTCAAATTTCCGGCGGAACCATACGACGCTCTTCTCCGCGCTAAACAGGTCGCTATGACTGGCGGGTACAAGGACGGGTCTCCACCCGTTTTCCGGGGAGGCGTTTTCGCCCGCCGACACCGGCACCGCTTCCCAGATGCCATCCATATCCATCGCCTCACGGGGGGGGATCACATGGTCCAGGATCGGAGAAAATTCGGGTTTCAGCTTCTTCGGGGCCTCGATTTTGAAGGGAAGCTCATCCAGGCTGTCGCATGTTCCGATCTTCAGGTCATCGACGGCGTTGTTCCCATCCAAACGCAACATAACCGACGCCCAGGAGTCCAAAGCCAAAAGTTTGGGAGCAATAGCTGGCATGATCGCAAACATCGCGTCGCCTGGGAATGTCTGGTCTTTGGCTCCGGAACGGAAACGTCTCCCGGCCCGGGCCTTGTATTGGCCATCGTCCTGCTTTTCGAGCACGAAGACCGATTCCTCCCACGTGTTGGCTTTCCACTCGTTCTCCATGCCGGTAATGCTGAATGCATTAGCTTGGTTGCAAGAAATGCGTCTGTCGAAATCCACCCGGAAATCGCCGAAACTCAGTGAGCATTGCCCTCTGTGGGCCACGGAAATCCAAATCACCCGGGCCTTGCGGATATCGGCCTGAAGCTCGGGAGTGAGCTTGCAATTGTCGTAGTGATCCGACCCTCCCGGCGCTTGGAGATATTGTGTTCGGTTGGAATCATCATTACCCGCGACAACAGTGCCTGCCGGATGCTGGCCGTAAAGGGAGGCGAACCACCCGCCCTGTCCATCAACAGGCGTCTGGGTCTTGTAAGACTCGAAATCCTCCGCAATCATGGCGCCAGGCGCAACCTGATGGGAGACGAACATGGATAGGAGGAGAAGCGCGCAGGTTCTCCCAGAGGGGATTTGTTTCATGAAAAGTCTGGTGAAATTGGTGGGATTTCGATTGAGGAGGAACTTGGCTCCCAGAAGAAAAACAAGGACGGGCAATGTAAGTAATCTCTTTTGGCAACCATTATTTCGGCGGCGGGAGGAAGATACCTATGTCATCCGATACTCGCATCACACATATCCTATCGTCCTGCGGGAAAATAAACACAAGTGTGCGTCGGTTAGGACGCGCGACCCAGTTGTTGCCGTATAGCTGATGCGGACCTTCCGGGGTGTCCATGCTCACGGAGGTATAACGAGTATCGCTTTCGTCGTCGGCTTTCAGTTTAGGATATGCCAGAGCCATGCCCTTGCCCTTCACTTCGACATTCTGATCCCCGTATGTGGCACGGAGATCAACCTTGGTGAGGTTGATAAAACGGCAGCTCGGAAATGGGAATGATTTCGGGTCATCGGGGAAGGCAGTTACACGGTAGCGATTGGGTGAAGCGGGGTCCGTCATGAACAGCAACAAGACAATGTGCCCGGCATTGGTAATATCCACCGTGGCAGCCACCTCGCGTGTCTTCTTGGTCTTGTCATCAGTTCCGGGAACCAGACGATAGAATACGATTTCTTTCTCCCTCGGGGCGTCGTAGAAAATGGAGCGTGCTGATTCGGTGACAAACACGTTGGTATCACGACCTTTCAGTTCATAATACAAATCGTCGAATGACACCTGCCAACCGATGGTGCGGAAACGTACCTTATGTTCCTCTGGCGGTGCCTGTGCAGACAAGTGAGACAGACCGGCCAGAAGGAACAGCGCAAGACAAGGAATTTTAGAGTTCATTTTGGGAAAGCCAGCGGAAGCCCGCCACTTTGAAACGGCGGCCGAGGTTAAGGTTGACGGTAGTCGAGTTGAGTTTGGCTACGCCAGTAGGGACCGGATTAGCATTGCCTGATGGATCTGTTTGAATGGCCACCGAGGGATCGGGATCTGTGGTGGAATCCACAAAATCGGGTACCCGCTGGACCACGGCCTCTGCCCATGCCTTGGCCTGAATCTCACCAGTAAGCGGATTAACGCACTCGCCATAAGCGCGAATCAGGAAGGTGTCCGAGCGCACCGTCATCGCCGGGGAAAATGCCTGCACGATATCCTGTTGCATAAGGTATCCGGGCATGCCAAAAGCGGTGGTAAGCAGGCTACCCGCCCCGTCTTGTCCGTCATGCAGATTGTCAGTGTTAACAGTTGGCAAAGTCTTAGGGGCCAAATTAGTCATCAACATACCGCTTGGCTTCGCATTGACGGCAGTCCCTGCGGCTTTGATGTTGTTGTTGATGGGTGACTTATCGATAGCCGCTTGCAGACAGCCGACGCGGGTAATAGCACTGTTAGTTTTCCCCAAGCGGTGATTCAGGAAATCCGACATGCTGAGGAAGGGTCCACGGGTCTTGACTTGTTGCACAATATTGGCCGCCAATTGCGAGACATCATTAGGCGAGAGCGCGCGGCCGGCACTCCATGGCTGATTGACGCTGCCCGTGCCGCCCGACCAGAAACGTGGGATGAAATTTTGGAGAGTGCCAGACTGGATATCGGCGCTCCCTCTAGCCACCGCATCCCAGATGTGCAGATTATTACCCGATAGACTGGACAAGAAAGCCGTCCACGCGTTGACCGAAGTGGAGTTCACATTGAATGCGCCATCCAACATGAGGTTGGCAGCCGCCTTGTCGAAGTCGCGGAGGTCGCTCATAAGCGGCAGTGATCCGTTTCTACCGTATGGCTTGATCCGAGAATTGGGCAGCGGGGGTGAATTGGAAACCACGGTTGACCCGGAGTTCGAGGTGTTAAAATCCGTCCACTGTTGCGGTGCGTTCTTGTCAGGGCTGGCCGGCGGGACGGTGGAAAAGAAAAAGCGGTCAAACAAGGCATCATTGGCCATATAACTATCATCCAACAAAAGTGTCCCGCTATTGTTGTCCACCATGGCATTTGTATCGATGGAAATAAAAGGGCTGCACATTGAGCCCCCGATATACATCGATCCTGGATCACGGGAATTCCCCGCCGCCCCTGAATCACCAGAGACAAGGGTGGGCATATGCATGAACTGCCCGATCGAAAGCAAAGGCTGCTCAGGGACGTCCCGCAGCACCCGGCGGGCCGGCGGGGTAGTGCCATCGTTGATGCCCGCGCTGTAGTTGCCGTAATACGTTTCCCACGCGTCGGAAGTGGATTTCTGGTAAGTTTCAACCTCCGAGGCACTGGAGTAGGCTTTGCCAAAATCGTTAATGAACAGCTCATGTCTGGATGGGCTAAAATAAGTTTCAAACGGGGAAAAATAAGCTGCATTTCCATGAAAGATGGGAATCAGATCGTCGCCGTCGAAATAGGTTTTACTGTTTGGAGTGGCAGCGGAGGTATTCATGCCCTTGGTGCGAATGAAATAACTGCACAAGATGTACTCTTGCCCCAGCATGGAACTGATGGCCATGTGCGGCGGCCATCCCTTCCCAGCAGAGGATTCATCAGGACCATTGACGACGAAACAATGTTGGGAACCACCTCCGTCAGAGCATGGCCACTTTGTGTTGGGGTCGATAAATACTTCACCATCGTTGCATTTTGTCTCGTATGTGTATGTGACTTGATTTGGAGAGTCAATGGAGACCACCACATCTGCGTTGCCATCCTTGGTTCCCGCGTACGGTGGTCCATTCTGATACCAAGCTGGAACATTAGCAGGATCCGGACTATATGGTGCATCCGTATAGGTCGGCAAGTCAGCGTAGTGCATACGATCCGCCGAGAGCTTGCCATGCGCCATCAAACTATCGCAGATGATCGCCCGTGCCAGGTTGTCACACTGGACATCTTGTACAAGACCGAACACCCGTGTTTCCCCCGGTGCCAGGCCGTCGTCGCATTCGCCACCCTTTGTTATCATGACATAGGCGTTTCCATACCACGTGGTCATTTGATTTAACAACACACCAGCAAACGCATTAGTGCTCCTGGTCACCTTCTTACCATCCACCCACACATTGATATAGTGATCACCATTACCTGTGCCTGTCTTATATCGTCTGGTGTAATAAAACCCGGTGGGGAGATGTAGCCTGCAATTGTATGGATTGTAGAGGACCAACTGCGGGTGGTAGCAAACCTGAAGCTTGTAAAGGGTTTCACCTGTTGTGCTGTCGATCGACTTATAGGACATCATTCCGATGTCCATACGTTGGGCAATAACTTCCGGAACCAAGCCACCGAATTTCCCACAGGCGCTGCCACTTGGAAGATTGAGATTAGACACCACGAAGCGGGGAGAGACGGAACTCGGCAGACTACTCGCCAACTGCGTGCCGCCACCCGCATCTGTAGTGGTGGGTGTATATCCGACCACAGTGACATTGCCAACGGCCTGGGCAGCAATAGGAGGAAGCAGAGTCGCGTCCAATTTGCTCCTGTAGGTGTTGTAATACGTGTACAACGCAATCCACGGCAAACCATCGGTCATGTTCCCATACCCGGTTGTCGCCGGGGCAGATGGGCAGCTGAGTTTTGCATGATTCCGGTAAGCACTCTGGCTGTCATACCCGTAATTGGTCACAAGATTGGTGTATGCGGCAGTATTCGCGGCACTAGTCTCGAACGCTGATGTCAGATCCTTTTTCAGTCCGCCATTCTTCACATCTACGATCACACCGCGGCTTTCGGTGGTGATATCGGGCATGAAGGTTCTGAGATCCGCTCCGGTAGATATCGTCGGCAGGAGGCCGATGGTTCCATATGTGACGGTTTTTCCCAATTGATCCGTAGTGTTAGCTGTCCTGAAATCCTTCGTACTGTCTTTGACCAGACTGCCTTTTGTGTTGCTGACCTTCTGGATTGCGTTGGCCTGAGAGGCTAGGAAGTGGGTTTGTTTTTGGGCTGCGTCGGGTGCGGGAGTCGCTGTAGCCATCGTCGGGTCCACCATGTTCACTTTCGCCTTGAGTCCCTCGTCGGCAACCCAGTAGCCGAATCCTCCTGTGGGATTTGTGGACGAAGCACTGGGGTTCATGATCTTAACCAAGGGAACGTCAACTTCCTGAGTGGTCGAATTCGTGCCTTGGTTGGTGGCTATCTTCACCGCATTCCTGCTAGATCCATTACCCGTGGTCACTGGGGTGAAACCAGTGGTGGGCAAATAGCTGGATAGGGTGGTGGCGGTGGCGGGGGTAGGATCGGATACTAGCCAATGGGCCGACTTGGCCCTATCTGCGGCACCCGACGGGGATGTAAACGAGATGCCTCGCTGTGGGCCATGTGGATCACCACTATGTGCGACATCAAGACCCGCAGCTCCGGTTTTCCATGTGCCTGTCCAATAGGGTTGGCTGACACCACTCACTACTGTCCCGGCCGGGCTGGCGTCCAGAATCTCGGCCCGTGCGGTCACATACTGGTCAGGGCCCGCGTTCCGCTGGAGGTCGCCAATGGCGAGCATCAGTGCCATCCGTGCGTTGGCGCGTGCGGTGGCCATCGCGGTTTCCTGGCTGGTCGTGCGCAGGGTGATGCTTGAAAGGGTCAGCATACCCACTCCGATAAGCACCAACAGGATCATCAGCGAGATAGTGATGACCAAGGCAAATCCCCGTTTGGCGGGTGGGGCATGTCTCAGAACCTTCACGCTTTTGGATTTCTTCCTCTTGGAATCCCGAGCAATGGTATTCATATTCATAAAGTTTCCGGGTGCACCTTGCATGTATGCCATTTACCAGTTGGTCAACCAAATTGGATCGCCGCTGATGGGCGCGGTTTTTTTACCGTTGAGGGAAACCCAGTCACCGCCCAATCCCCCATACTTTGTCACATTCCATTCTGCGGGGATAATATAATTACTGGTCACCTCATTGGCGTTCCAAATCACGTAGGCAGACCACCCGGTGGTTGCGGTATAGTGGAGTGTCCATGTGTTGTTAGCGTCAACACTCTTGCTCACCAGTTTGCAACCTCTGGTCCAATAAGTCGTGAGCATGTAAGCAACTCCGGAAGATGTCATATTCGCTTGTAAGGGGTCGACGCACAAGTTCACTCCACCGTCTGCGCTCCAGGGAATGTCCCATGCATACCACGAGGTGCTGCCCATGCCAAAGGCCCAGTTGAGGAGCAGCCAACGGGCGGTGGAGGCACGGGGATTGGCGGGGTAGCCATTGGCCACCGCTCCCTCTGTATTCCACACCGGTTTGGATGCATAGCCGGAGGCGGCGAGCAGTTGCCGCGCCCCGTGCACTTTTCCAATCACATCTTCGGGTTTCGCTCCGCAATAGAGTTTGTATTTCCGGTTGGCTAGCAGGCCGGTGAGGGACTGCCAAACTTCGGAGGTGGCCGATGAGGGAGCGAATTTCAACACATAACTGCCGGTGCGGAGCAACGGGTCGCTCCAGGCATTGCCGGCAAGCAGGGAAATATTGCTTCCAGATGACGACCAATTAGGCGACAGGCTGCCACTCTCGAAACTGCCATCAATGACCTTGTTCGCAAAATCCATGACTGGATATGATGCATATGTGGGATCAGGACTCGGTGGCACGCTTGCATTGTATCCCACGCTGCCGGTCCAATCCGGCGCACCGTATTCCAAGGCTCCTAGATCGGGAGCACTGCCTTGATAGCCGTCGGTAATGCCGGGGATATCCTTGCCGCTGTTGATGGCGGGGGATCCAGCCGCGAGTTGGAAACTTCCGGAGGCGAATGTGGGATCGCTGTAGCGATTGTAGCGCAGGTTCGTCTGGGCCCATACGGCCTCACCTCCGGTGGGGGGCGCGGTGAATAGATTGTTAAAAATATTGCTGCCGGTTTCACCATCGGTCAGGAGGTAGGTACTCAGCGCTCCGCCGGCTGCGTCCCAGCAGGTATTATTGAAAACCATGTTGAAGTTCTGCCGGTTCCCGAAATGCATGGCGTTACCGGGTATGCCCCAGATGATATTGTGATGAATGATCCAGCCGTTGTGCACGTTGTCCAGATACAAGCCCATAATTGAACTAACAGGACCTGTGGGCCCTATCGGTCCTATCGAATCATGCAGCAGGTTGTAGCGGAACACGGTGTTACCACCTGCCCGGTTCGTTGCGTAATAAATGCCGCCATCGGTGGTCAGCTTCATGGCATACGACATGTCATTGTATTCAATGATCGATTCCCTGCCCGTGAAACCAACAAGTGATCGCCCGGAGTCGCGCAGGGTGTTGTGGCTGACCAGATTGCGTGCGCAATTGGTGTTGGTGTCACCGTTCACTGCCTCAAGCATCCGGGTCCATGATGGCTCATAGCCGGAGTCGTGCAGGGTGTTGTTGATGACGCGGATATCCGTCCCGTCCAGAGAAACGAGGCCTCGGGAATCGAATTCCAACTCACTATTGCGCAAGACGCAACCAGTCCGCAAGGTCAGCCCGCAATAGCCCGAGGTGGCGGAGGAGTGGTTGAGATATTTCATGTCGAGTCCGTCAAAAACACAACTGGTCGAGGCGGCGTCTGCTAGAATGTTGCAGGCGGAGAAGCGCAGGTTTTTGAGGGTGATAAATGTGTGTCCGGAGAGATTGAAATCATAAGGGCGTGTCTTGACCTGCACGTTGGAGGGAGCGCCCGTGGTGGAGTAGAAACACAAGCGGCTCGTCGTGGTGTCATAAAACCACTCGCCATCGCTATCCATTTCCCCCTTGATGCCGCTTAGGTAGTATGCGTTTCCTGTGGAGATGGCGGCCCAGTTGTTGATCGCGGTCCCGTTCGCATCATCGGTGACCAGGGTCTGGTTGCTAGAGCTCGTGACGACTGAGTTTGTCATGGTCCACCCCAAGCCCGCCATCACATGTACTCTGGCTCCAGCCCAGTAGTTCGCGCCCGTCCGTGCAGGGAGTCCAGCATCCGTGAACCAGCCGTTATGCCCGTTGGCGTCATATCCGGCGATATCCACATAGCCCCAGTCCGGCGATGGATAGATGGTGCTGTTTTGCCAGGGATAAGAGCCGCCGGCATTGGGCCAACGTGCCTCGGGTTTCATCACATCGTCTTGAAAAACCTGGTTGCCAGTACCTAGGGAGCTCCAGCCCGTCGGCATGTTTGTGGCACGGTAAATATTGGTGCTTTCCAGGGTCCAGTCCGTGATGGGCTCGGCCCCACTGATATTGACGTCCTCGGTGCCGTAGGGCCGGAAGGTGATGGGTGCAGCGACGGTTCCAGACACCGGCACTACCACGGTCTCACGGTAGGTTCCGGCGCGGATGAGACAGGTGTCACCGGCCGTCATATGGTTAGCGGCATTCTGAATCGTCTTCCAAGGGCTGTTGATGCTCTGTGCTTGCGCGGGAGTCCGATCGCTGTCGCTCCCGTTGGTGGCATCCACGTAGTAGGTGGACGCTGTAAGCACCGATGTGACCATCCCAAACAGCATGGCGATGGCTGTGGCCGGTCGGGGAAGGAGCAAGCTATGGATCACTCGAAATGAATGGGGAAGTTCCGCCCAGCATTTTGGCTGAACAAGACGGCCAGCCCACTTGGAGTCAGTAGACCGAATGCAAAAAGTTATTGCTGCGGTTGGACAGTTAGAGATTGAAATTCCTGCCCCTGAGCGGAAAAGAGAATTCCTATATTGGCAATCTCTTTTGGGCATCGGTCTAATGTGTGCGTTCTGAGTCATCGGATTGGCTGCTTTGCACTTTTGGGGTCCAAATGCAGTGAAGGGAATGGACATCTGAATATGGAGACCGGCCCGGCAAGAAGCATTTCCACATGAAATTATAGTTAAATTCGCCTTAGTCAAGCAACCTGCCCCCCCCTCGTTTGAGGGGAGGGGGCAGCGGATTCCGGCACATATCTGCAGGAGTCCGTCACCGCACCACATGTCTCATCGTCCACACCTAATGATGGCAGCTACGGCTTGGAGACTTGCCGCGGCATGCAAAATTCAAGGCTCAAGCATGAATGCGCGGGGCTGTTGACCGTCTGTCTAATCAACAGCCCCGCTAGTCCGGGGATAACCATAACCCCGGAATTCCTTATTCACCCCGGTGGGACTGCTTTCCCCTGTCCGCCGACGGTTTGCAGAACCATGTTAGAAATGCCCGCCGAAGCCGTGTCCGACACGATGGACGCGTCACCCCAATAGCTGCGGGGTAGAACACCAGTCGTCCTGTCCGGACAAGAACCGAGGGCCAGCAAGTTGAAATCGCAGAGAAAGTCTGCAACTTGCGCTGATGCGGCCGGGGTCGCCCCAGCCCGTGCCGTGGTGCCGACCATGCCGATCAGCGTACGGTTTTCTTGGATCGTGGTCATTTGGGTAATGTTAGCCCGACTTGGCGGACTCGCGGCGAAAAACAGCTATTTTCGGTGTCGTTAGGCGCTGGAACCCTTGATTTCACGAGGGTCACTTCACAAAAGTGCTTGTAGTGCCGACCTGCCCCATTGCGCCCCTTCGGTTTGCCATGGTGTAATGCGATCATGTTTTTGCGCTGCAAGAAACGCCGCAAGGATGGCAAGGAGCATCTTTACTGGAGCATTGTTGAAAACCGCCGCGTTATGGGCGGGCGCATTCTTCAACGCCACGTGCTCTATCTGGGGGAACTCAATGGTTGCCAGGAAGCATCGTGGCGCAGGACGGTGGAATTGTTTGACCATGACGAGTCTCCACCCCGCCAAGTATCACTGTTCCCGCAAGAGCATTTACCCACCGCCAACGATTCGCCCATTGCGAGTGTCGGCCTCTGCCTTTCAAAAATGCGCCTGGAGCGGCCCCGCCAATGGAGCCTGTTGGCTTGGCTGCAAACTCTGGAAACAATTCGGACTCGACACATTCTGGGCGGAAAAACTTCCGTCGGGCCGGCAAGGTGCCCGCTGGGATCAGATCCTGCAAACCCTTGTCCTCTACCGTCTGATCGACCCCGGCAGCGAATGGCGTCTGCACCGCCACTGGTTTGATCACAGCGCCCTGGCAGACCTATTGGGAGCGGACTTCTCACTGGTGGAAATCCATCGCCTTTACCAGTGCCACGATCAACTTCTTGAGCACAAGACCGCGCTTTTCGATCATCTCACTGAACGTTGGCGCACTCTCTTCGACGCCAAATTTGAAGTCCTGCTTTATGATCTAACGAGCACCTACTTCGAGAGCAATCCTCCCGAAAACCCCGAAGACATCCGCCGCTTCGGTTACTCCCGCGACAAACGCGGCGACTGCGTTCAGGTCGTCATCGCCCTTATCGTCACGCCCGACGGATTTCCCATCGCCTACGAAGTGCTCGCTGGCAACACCACCGACAAAACCACCCTTGCCGACTTCCTCAAGAAAATCGAAACCCAATATGGCAAAGCCGATCGCATCTGGATCATGGACCGAGGCATCCCCACCGAGGAAACCCTGCTTCAAATGCGCCAAAGCAACCCGCCCGTTTCCTATCTGGTGGGCACCCCCAAAGGACGGCTCAACGCTTTGGAAAAACCTTTATTAGAGATGCCTTGGCATACTGCGCGTCCCAGCGTCAAAGTCAAACTGCTGCCCCTGGATGGCGAAACCTATGTCTTGGCCCAAAGCGAGGACCGTATCGCCAAGGAACGCTCCATGCGCCGCCGCCGTCTGCGCAAATACCTCAAAGCCCTGGCTGATCTGACCACCCGCAAACGCCAACTCAAACGCGACGAACTCCACCAAGCCCTAGGCGCCGCAAAAAAGGAAGCGGGCCTTGATGCCCGTCACGTCAAAGTGCAAGTCACGCTCCATGGCGATGGGAAAAACCAATCCGCCACCCTGGCCTATCAAATCGACCGCGCCACCCTGCGCGTGGCGTGGCGTCGCGAGGGCCGTTACCTGTTGCGTGCCAACATCACCGGCACCAATCCGGTCAAACTTTGGGAGTATTATCTCCAACTCACCGAGATCGAACAAGCCTTCAAGGAACTCAAAGGCGACTTATCTATCCGTCCGATCCACCACCAACTTGAGGAGCGCATCAAGGCTCATATCTTCATCTCGTTCCTATCCTACTGCTTGCAAGTCACCCTCAAAGCCCGGCTCAAACGCTGTGCCAGCGGCCTGACGCCCCGTGCGGTCATCGAAAAGTTCGCCGCCGTGCAAATGCTCGACGTCCACTTTCCGACCACTGACGGTCGGGAAATAGTTCTGACCCGTTATACCCAGCCGGAAAAAGAGCTCCAAATCCTGCTCCACCAACTTCAGCTTACCCTGCCCGAACAAGCCCCACCAAAGATCCAAGCCACCTCGAAGCCATCAAATTGAGCAAATCTTGTAGTGCCGACCTTTTTGCCGCTATGTCGGAAAATGGAGGCTTCCAGCACCGCAAATATCTCCAGTCCGCGAAGTCGGGTTAGTGGCTGGCGCAGCGTCGGTTTTGACAATACATGAGCATGCTCGCAGCAGTCGGATAACCCTGCAATACCTCGTTTGAGGGGGGCAAGCGAACACAGCACCCCTTAAAAACTCAAAATTCCACGTTCAAATCCGAGCGTCACAGCTTCGGAGCGGTTGGCAGCACCAAGCTTGGCGAAGATGGCTTTCATATGAGCCTTTACAGTGTATTCGCTGATGCC
>Ga0118677_10008785_pt1 | contig 16043 bp, 12 predicted proteins | sample AliMusrvi5mmetaG_FD_86154 | JGI IMG/M metagenome (GOLD analysis project Ga0118677, IMG submission 86154) | reverse complement strand
GTGATGGAGTGATGGAGTGATGCTTGCGTTTCACCAATGACCGATGACCAATGACCGATTACGGATCACCGGCCTTGAGGTCCTGGATTTTCTTACCGACGGCGGCGGCTTCGGAGGGGTTGTCGGCGGCTTCGTAGGCGTGTTTCAGGCCGGCGAGGGCAAATAAATCGTTGGGGAAGGAGGCGAGGGCGCGTTGGTAGGCTTCGATGGCATCGGCGGGTTTGTGGTCGGCGAGGTGGAAATCGCCGAGGCGGATGGCCATGGGTGTGAGAACCATTGGCGGGCAGAGCATGGGGGATGGGTGTTGACGGTCGGTGGCGGAACTGAACCAATTGTAGGCGATGCCCCGTTTATTTTCCGGACCGGCCATGGCGAGGCGTCCGCGGACATCGCTGGCGAGGACTTCAAGGGCGCGAAAGGCGCGATTCCATGGCGAGCGTTCGCCGTGGATCACCGCGTCTTTTTGGGTATTGGCCATGGCTTCGCCATGTTGGGTGAGGGCGGTCACGACGTCCCGGGCACCGACAAGGTCTTTCGCGTCGATCAAGCGTTGGGCGTCGAGGTAGAGGCGCAGGCCATCGATCCACCAGTAGGCGAGGGAATGTTTGTGGAGATCCTTCATTTCATCCGGCTTGGGCAGCGAGCGGAGGGCTTCGGTGGAATAGCCACGCTTGCCTTGTTCGATCAGGAGGCGGGCGGGCAGGGTTTTGGCATCCCATTGCTGGAACCGGCTGCCTGGCGAGGCCGAGCGGTTCGCAGGCACCGGTGTGGCCGCGACTTTGGTGGCGGCGGCGCAGGCGGTAACGAAGTCGCCTTTGGCGGCGAGTGCGACGATCCGGTAACACTCGGCCTTGGCCCATTCTGGACAATCGGCGATGCCGACCTTGTTATCCTTCATCCATGCCTGATACAAGGCCGCCGCCCGACCGAAGGCCGCCGCCGCCGCCACATGATGGCCGCAGCGCCATTCGTAATGTCCTAACAGATGCAGGAATGGCGGGTATTCCGGCACCATCCGGGTGAGCTTGCGGGCCAATTCGAGCGAACCGGTCAGGTCGGGTCCTTCGGCGCGGATGATGAGCAAGGCGTTGAGCGGCACAGGGTTTTGCGGGGTTTTGCCGATGAATTCCAGCAGGCTTGTTTCGGATGTCTGTTGGTCGGGGGTGGCGTCACCGGATTCGTCATAGCCACCTCTGCCGAACAGCGCCGCGAACACGCCAGCCTGCAAGTCGTTGGGAAAATTGGCGGCCACCTTGCGGAAGGCGGCCGTGCCGTCGGCGGGGCCGCTTTCGATGTATTTCATCAGGCCGTAGGCGTAGCCGCGTTCCAGTTCGGTTCCCTTGCCCTGATCCACCAGATAGAGCAGGCGGTCGGTCGCGGCATTGCGGGCTGGACCGGTTTCGGGGGTGGAATTGAGCAGGCACATGATCATGCCCCAGTGGGCGAGCAGGCACTCCGGGTCCTCGCGCATGGCGGCGGCAAAATGCCTGCTGGCCTCGAATTCCCAGCCGCCGTGAAGGTGGTTGAGGCCTTGGTTGCAGTGGGCCTGCGTCTCGTCGGTGGCGGCGGTCACGGCCATGTTGATGCCGCCGGGAAATTCCATCATGGCCGGTTCGCCGAGCGCCTTGACAGGTGCCGGGATGGCCGCCTCCACGTCCGGCAGTTCCTCTGCCGCCAACGCCAACCCGGCCGCCAACCCGGCCAACAATCCCACCAGCAAGTGATTTCTCATGGGCGCAACCATGGCACGGCTCGCGCCGATCTCCAGCAAAATGACGCCGGGCAAAATGGCGCTGGCGTGTTGGGTCCGGCTGGGTATAGTCTCCCGCCATGCGTATTGGAATCATCGGTTGCGGAAAAATGGGCACGGCCTTGGTCGAGGGGGCAATCCGATTCGGCGTGATTGCCGCAGCGGATGTCATCGGGGTGGATCCCTTGCCGGGTGCGCGGGAGCAATTCGCCAGACTCACCGCGTGCCGGGCGGTGGCCGAGATCACCGCGTTGGTGGATTGCGAGGTGATTCTCCTGTGCACCAAACCCAATAATGCCCTGCAGGTGTTGCGCGAAGCCACGGTGGCCAACGCCGGGAAACCCTTGTTGGTGATTTCCATCGCGGCAGGCATCACCACCTCCGCCCTGGAATCGGCCGGGGCCGACCGCGTGCGGGTCATCCGCGCGATGCCCAACACCCCGGCCCTGATCGGCAAGGGGGCCGCCGGATACTGCCTCGGCATCCGCGCCACCCGCGAGGATGCCGAAACCGCCCGCCAATTGTTAGGCGCGGTCGGGTTGGCGGTCGAGGTGCCCGAGCGGCTCATGGACGCGGTCACTGGATTGTCCGGCAGCGGGCCGGCCTATGTTTATCTGATCATCGAGGCGCTGGCCGACGGCGGCGTGCTGGTCGGCATGAACCGGCCGGACGCCGTGCTGCTGGCCGCGCAGGCCGTGATGGGTGCGGCGGCGATGGTGCTGGAAACCGGCGAACACCCCGCCGTGCTCAAGGACATGGTCACCTCGCCGGGTGGCACGGCCATCGCCGGACTGGGCGAACTGGAACGCCATGGATTGCGCGCCGCGCTGATCGACGCAGTGCGGGCCGCCACGGTCAGGGCGACCGAACTCGGCAGGTGATTGTGTCCGATTCTGTTTTTTGGCTTTCCCTTGGTGAATCTCCTCCTATGCTTTGGCACATGTCCCACTGGTTCATCGCCTGTTCCTGCCTAACGGTTTCCACGCTGTTGATGGTTTCCTGCAGTGACGACCCGGAGGTGCCTTTGCTCGCGGGAAACACCCAGGTCGCCAGCAGTCAGGGAGAGGCCCTCTACAAAGAGGCCAAACAGGCGGACGAGGCCGGCAAAATCGGCAAGGCCATCAAAAAGTACGACCAGGTAGCCACCCAATATCCATTCGCGCCCTCGGCAGCCGATGCCCGCTTCCGCCAGGCCCAACTCCTCGAACAAAAAGGTGACATCGAGAAGGCCTTCGATGCCTACAACAAGTACCTCGACCGTTTTCCGGGCAGCAATCAGTATTCCGCAGCCCTCAGCCGTCAGGCGGCCATGGCCCAGGGCGCAGCCGACGGCGATGTCAAGTCCAGTATCCTCGGTATGAAAACCAAATTCTCGCTGGAAAAAACCGTCGCCATGCTCAGCAAGGTGCGCGACCACGCGCCGAAGTCCCCGACTGCGGCCAAGGCGCAGTTCACCATCGGCGAACTCAATCAGGGGAAACGCAACACCAAGGAGGCTATCGCCGCCTTCCACAAGTTGGTGCAGGACCAACCGGATTGTCCGCAGGCACCCGAAGCCTTGTTCCGGGTGGGTGTCATCCTGATGGAGGATGCCGAACGCGGCAACCAGAACCAAGCCAATGTCGATCTTGCCCGCGAGGCCTTCAACGATTACCTCATCCAGTATCCCGGACATTCCCGCAATGCAGAGGCCCACAAGATGATTGGCGGCATCGGCAGTCACGACCTCCAGCGGTCCTTCGACATCGCCGAGTTCTACCTCAAAACCGGCAAGAAGGAATCCGCCAGGGTTTACTACCGCGACATCGTCAAGGGTTCATCCTCGGGTTCCCTGCACGACGCCGCCAAAGCCCGCCTCAAGGAACTCGGAGAATGATCCCGCCCATGAAATTTTCCTGCTGCCTTCTTCCGCTTTGTTGCCTGGTTTCCTGTGCGGGTTATCATCTCGGGAGTTGCAAACCCGCATCCCTGGCCAACGTTCATTCCATCGCCGTGACGATGTTCGACAACGCCACCCTCCATCCCCGCGCCGAGGCCATCGCCACCTCCGCCGTCACCAGCGCCATGGTCCAGGATGGCACCTATCGCCTCGCCAGCAGGAACAAGGCCGACGCCGTGCTCGAAGGCAAACTCTCCGAAATCAAATACACCGTCCTGCGTAACACCCGCTCGGATGTCCAACACCCGGAGGAACTCGCCAACACCGTGACTCTCCACTGGAAACTCCGCGACACCAAGGATCCCACCAAAACCCTCGCCTCGGGAACCTCCACCGGAACCAGCAAGTTCTACGTCTCCGAAAACCTCCAAACCGCCCGCAACAACGCCCTGCCCGATGCCCTCGAACAGGCCGGCGATGCCTTGGTGTCGCGCCTGTCTAACGGGTATTGATGGCATACCGCCAGGTTGGTATGATTGCCACATGAAGCAGCGTGAAAAACGGCCGGCGCGGACCCGCCAGGTGATATTGGATGCGGCAGGGGAGGAGTTTTCGCGGCACGGCTATGCGGGCACTGGTTTGGGGGCGATCGTGGCGCGGGCGGAGATGACAAAAGGCGCGTTGTTTCATCATTTTCCCGATAAACAGTCGCTGGCTGCGGCCTGGATCAGCGAACACCTGGCGGATGCCATCAACGAATCATGGGTCGTGCCGCTGCAGGCCATGGGCACGCTCGACGCGTTGCGGACTTTCTGCCGCACGCGCTGTCTGGAACTGCGGCCTGGCGACGCCACCTTCGCGCTGGTGGCTCTAACCGCTGAAACCGCAGTGGCGGTGCCGGTGTTGGGCGAAGTGCTGGCGGCGGTCCTGGCGGCATGGCGGGATGCTGTGGCCGGATTGTTGGAAGGGGGCAAGACTGGCGGTTGGATTCACCGTTCGATCCAGCCTGCGGTGGAGGCGGGGTTTTTGGTGGCGGCGTTCTGCGGGTTCAGCGTGACCACCGGGGTCAATCCGGATGAGGGTGCACGCCGCGCCTGTGCCACCGCCGTGGAAGGCTACCTGGAAACGCTGCGCGCGGGGTGAGCGGGAAGGGCTTTTCGCGATCCGTTACGGCGGCATGATCACAGGGATCGTTTCCCGCCGGTTGCGGCGATAGATCCGAAAGTCGCCATCGACGGTGATCACCGGGAGTTCCGGGTTCAGTTCGCTCAAACAATTAGGCCACAGAGAAAAACAATTAGGCCACAACAATTAGGCCACAGAGAAATAATAAGGAAAGTGCTTGCGCACGGACGGCACGGTCTGCGGCCTCGGTGCCAGTGTTGGGGGAAGCGCAGGCGGCGGTCCTGGCGGCATGGCTGGCACGATGGGCGGTTTCGGATAGCCAGAACACGCTCCAGCTTCGTTATGAGACCTCCGGGCCGTTTTGGCAATGTCACAGTTGTTGATTGCGGAATATGCCATGGCGGATCCTTGCACGGGCTTATTCAAGTCGCGGACAGGATCGGACCTCCGCTCTCTCTGGCACGGCGGACGCGCCTGCCATCCCTTGCTCAAGGGCGCTTGCGAGCCGCAACGTTGACCCTCTGGTTAGCCAATTCCTGACTCATTGTTTCACATGGCGTATTGCGGAATTTTCATCAGTTCCCCGCCCTTGAGCGCAGATTGGTGAGCCACGATGCCCGCCACGGTCATGTTCAAGGATTGTGCCACGTCCACCCGCGGTTTGCGGTCCCGCAGGATGGCATCCACAAAGTCGCACATGAGATAGTTTCCGCCCCCATGCGTGCCTTCATTCAACCCGGGAGGCAGGGCCGGGCGGGCGGTGTTCACCGCGCCCTTGTCGTTCTTCTGTCCATATACCCGTCCTTGTTCGCCGCCCGCGGCCGGCAGGTCCCAGCACACCGCCATCCGCGCCATGCCCCCTTCGCTGGTGCGGAACAGGGCGATCTCGGACCCAAACGGATTTTTGTAAGCGTTATTCTCCGGCCGCAGGTTCGGATGAATGCTGGCCATACCCATGCAGCAAACCTCGGTGAAACTCCCGCCGGTCACGCCAAGGCAGTACGCGTTCGCATGCGTGGGATACCATTGTGGCGGCAAACCCTTGCGCCATCCATCGGCGTCCACGTTCTTTGTAGCCGGGTTGTACCCCGACAGCGCGGCAGCGCCGTCATGGTAATACTCGCCTTCGGAGTAAACAATCTTGCCGAGGGTCCCAGCCAGGTACTGCTGGCGCATGGCCCAGAGATCGGCGTGACCGCAGGAGGTCTCAAACATCATATATTTCAGGCCGCTCTTCTTCACGGCTTCGAACAACTGGTCCGCATCCTCCAGCGAACCGAAAACCGCAGGCACCGCGGAGGCGACGTGTTTGCCGCACTGTAGCGCCGCCATGGCCAGCCGTGCATGACTGGGGGCGTCGGTGGCGATGAACACGGCCTCGATCCGGTCGTCCTTGATCATCTCCTCGCATGACGGATAGGTCTTTTCGCACCGGCAGGCCTTCGCCAACCCGGCGCAACGGCTCGGAATCAAATCCGTGACCGCGACCACCTCGACGTTCGGGTGGTTCTGGAAACTCCATGCCGCTCCGAATTGGCACAAGCCGTAGCCGGCGATGCCGACGCGAATCTTCCGGTCGGAAAATGCCTGCCAACCCCTGGCCGCGTTCGGACCGTCTTGCGTCTTTTCGAAACCGGGGATGACCTTGCCACTGGCATCCACCGGCGGCTGGGGCGGTCCCACGGCAGCAGCGGTTGTCACCAGACTCAGGCCATAGGCGGCACCGGTCAGCCCCGCCAGTTCGACAAACTCTCTCCGCGTGATTCCCGTTGGTTTCTTATTCATGTTATATTGTTCTACGTGGCTCATCTTCCCATTCTACATATTTCCGTTTCCGCACCCGCCTTCGGAGATTTCGAGCCTCCGCACCCTCCGCCACGACCGCCCTGGCGCCAATTGGTGTCACCCCGTTTTCACATCTCGCAAACCCTCCCGGTCCCGCCCCGCCGGCTGACCTTTCCCTTTCCAAACCCTCTCCCCGCATCCGCCACCCTGATGGCGGCCCGGACGATGGACTCGACGGAAAAAGCAGGACGGACGTTCACGGTCGTCAATATCACGCATTACGCCAGCTACGGCACCGCCGGGGAATTGAAATCCCTCCGGCGTGTGTGTTCTGGATTGTTTTCTTCGACGATTGGGAGGGAATGAATACCGGCTGGGTGGAAGGCCCTGCCTTTTGCCGCGCTATTTCGTTTGCTTTTCAGGACAAGACCCTTAGCATACTTCGCGGTTGACTGAAATCGATCAAACTCCCCATGTCCGTGCTCCTCTACCTGTTGCCCCTCGGCTTGATTTTCGACCTGGTCGGTTACCTGCCACCAGCGGCGCGTTTGTTTCTGTTATACGGACTATTGGCCCTGCCCTTGTGCCTGAAACCTTCGCGGCAGTCAGGCTGGCTGGGCTTGGCGTTGGGCGCGGTCAGCGTGTTGCGTGCCGTGCTGCCGCTGCCGGCGGTGGTGGAAATGATGCTGTTGCTGGCGCTCCATCAGGCGATCTGGACGGTCATGGCACCGGTTCCCCGCGCGCTGCGGGTGGGGGTGGTGGCCTACGCGTTCATCTATCTGTGGCTGTTCGTTTCACCGCTCGGACATCCCGTGCTGGAAACCCTAACCACCACGGGCAACCGCGTCCTGCAATGGGCCGCCGGCCAACCGTTCTGCCTGGGGCGGACCTATCAGAATCTCGGCGCGTTCTTGTTGTTCCTGGTGTTGTCGCTTTTCGGCTGGGGCGGTTCCAGAGTGGCACCCCTGCGCACCGCCAGTTTCGTGCTGGTCATCGTCCTGCTCAATGCGGTGGCTGCGGTGGTGCTGATCGACCACGTGAATTTCGCCGCCGATTTCGCCTGGTCGCTCAAGTTCCGCGATCCCTTCGGCTATCATGTGCTGGGGAAACGTTTGTTAGACCTGGCGGTGCTGTATTTCCCGGCAGGCCTGTTTCTGGTCCACCTGCTGGCCTATGTGATCATCCACTGCGGCGGGACGGCACCCGGCACCGGGGCCGTCCCGCCGCAGGGTTGGCAAGCGCTGAAGGACGAATGGGCGTGGGGCAAACGCCAGGTTGCGGTGGCGGCGCTGGCGGCCTTGGCGGTGCTGGTGATCGTTCCGCCGACGGCTTGGCGCGCTCCTGACACCTGCGACCTGATCTTTGTCGATCGCTGCATCGTGAGTTATACCAAACCCGATTACACACGCTACGGCGAAGCCGCCGGCGGGATGTTCGGGATGTTTCCCGAATATGCGCGCCTGTTCGGCTGCAAGACGGTGGTGGTCAAGGATGTCCCGCCGACCCTTGATCCGCGGCAAACCCTGGTCCTGACCAACCTCGACGAGGATTTCGGCAAGGACGTGCGGCAGCGGATCTGGGACTTCGTTGCCAAGGGCGGGAAGCTATGGTTGTTAGGCGACCACACGTTCATCAAGGATGAAAAACTTCCGCCAACTCCGGGCGTCCCCCCAAAAAAAGGGATCAATCATCTCAACGAGATGCTCGCCCCGACCCATATCTTTTTCAACAACGACTCGACGGAGTTCTTCCCGCAGGGATGGTTCAATTCCTATCGGTTTCCGCAAGGCACGCCGTTTGCCGCGTTGCAGGACGACGACGAGAACCGGCCGGGCATTTTGGTGGGTGCGTCCCTCAGGTTGGAAGGTCCCGCCGAACCTTTGCTGTTCGGGCGATTCGGTTATGCCGACCTGGGGCCGGACTTCCCGCAAGGGGACCGCGGTTATCTGGGCGATTTCAAATATCAACCGAACGAACGACTCGGCGATCTGGTGATGGTCGCGGGCGAACGCTACGGCAAGGGCAAGGTCCTCGTCTATGGCGATACCTCCAGCTTCTTCAATAACAACCTCGGCCGCTCGTTCGAGATCCTCCGCGCCAGCCTGTCATGGCTGGGCGATTCCAACATCTGGCTGATGCCGGCCACCCCCGCCGGCCGCGGAATCGCCGCCGTGTTTGTGTTGGCGATCGCCGCGTTGGCCTTCCTGTGGCGGGCGGCACCGGTGAGCGCGGCCGCGTTGCTGGCCGCAGGGCTGGTTGCCGCGGTTTCCCACGGCACGGGCGGCCTAACACCTTTTGACAAGACGTTCACCCGCGAGCATGTGGCGGTCATTGATTACTCGCACCAACCGAACGCCTCGAAGCACTCGGCGATGAATACCGGCTTGCACGGGGTGTCCATCAATCTCATGCGTCACGGGTTGCTGCCGATCACCGCCAACCACTGGGATCCGGCCACGCTGGAGTTGGCGCGTTATGTGGTATTGAACGCCCCGCGGCGGCCGATCACTGCCGGCGAACGCAACGACCTGATGCGCTTCATGCAGCGCGGCGGCGTGGTCATCCTCGGTTGCGGCTATCTGGATTCCGCCGCCTGCCGGGAATTGTTAGAACCGCTCGGCTGCTCGATCGGCAACGTGCCTTACGGTCGTTTTTTTGATTGTGTGGCGTTCGGCCAGCCGGTTTCGTTCATGAGTGCCTGGCCGCTCAACAAGCTGCCGGACCGGGCGAAAATCCTCTGCGCGACGCCCGACAAGCTGCCGCTGATGGCATCCGTGCCGGTGGGCAAGGGTGAACTCGTCCTGATCTGCGACTCGGAATTCCTCCACAACAGCAACCTGGAGGGAAGCAAGAACCACGATCCCAACAACACCGCATTCATTAAGAACCTGTTGGATTCCACCACCCGATGAATTTTCCATCCATTCTAACCAAGATCTTGGCGAGGGCGCTGGAGTGGCTCCACCCGTGGTTGATATTTCTATCAATCCTAAGCAAAACCTACGCCTTGGCACTGGTGCGGGTCAACCCGTGGTACGGTGCGATCGGCTGGACACTCGGCGCACTGATTGACTGGCTGGTGATCCGCGTGGCGTTTGGCGGCGGCACGACCCGCAAGGTGATCACTCAACTTGTGACTCTCCACGTCGCGGCTGTCGTCATCGGTTGGGGGGCGCTCGACGCCTGCCAATACGCCGCAATTCGCTGGAAGGATGGCATCCCGGTGCTCGCCAGCCTGGTCGGCGGAGGACTCCGCCTAACAGGACTTTCGGTGGGGACCCATGGCGGATCGGTGGTGTTGACCACCATGGCCGGACCGCTGGATTTCGCGATGTCGATCGATCGTCTGGGCTTGCAGATGCCGCTGTTGTTTCTAACTTTCGGCGCGGTGTGGTTGTTCTGGGCTGGCGTCACGTTGCGCGATGTGCTGGTCAAGCTCGGGGCCATCGCTTGTTTGCTGCTAGGCGTCACGGTGGTTTGCGGGGTTTGCCAGGTGCTGCTGCCCTTGGGCTTGTTCGATTTCATCGGTTACGAAAGCGAGGAGCTACCCTACCGGCCGTTCATGGACGAGCGGACCGGGATCTGGATCCATCTGCCGTTTCTGCTAATGGCCGGGGTTCTTATCGGAAAGTTCCTGATGCCGCCATCCCTGCCGGACGCGCCTTCTGACAACGCGCCTTCTGACAGATTGCCGCCGGTCCTTCGGTGGGGCATCATCCCCGTCCTGCTGGCGCTGTGCGGCATCATCGCCTGGGAACCCGCGGGCACGCCCAAGACCGGCAAGATCCTCATCTGCTCCTCCCATGCCCAATGGTCACCACCCACCCGGCCCTACGACCGCGATTGGTATGGCCCCGATTCGGGATACAACTATGCCTGCATGAAACGTTTCTTCGGGCTGTTCTATCATCAGGTGGCCGAGACCACCGGCGCGCTCACCATGAAGGATCTGGATGGCACCAGCGTGCTGATCATCTATCTCCCGGACAAGCAATTCAGCAAGGATGAGATCGAATTGGTGCAAGGCTTCGTCCGCAATGGCGGCGGGCTGATGGTGATAGGTGACCACACCAACGTGTTCGGCTCAATGGCGCACATCAACGAGTTATGCGTGCCGTTCGGCTTCCAATACCGTGATGACGTGCTCTTCGACCTGGACAATGACTTCCACCAGATGATGTATCCGCCATGTCAGCCGGCGCAGTTCTGGAATGGCATCTCATTGTTCAAACTGCGGGGACCCACCTCGATCCGTCCCACCTCGTTTGCCACCCGCTGCACCTATGAGGTGGACCACTCGAAGGGCGTGCGGGCGATCTATTCGGTAAACAATTTCTATCCGCCGCCGCATGACGATCCGAAGATGACGACCGGAACGTTCTGCGTGTCGGCCGCCTCGCATTATGGTCGCGGCCGGGTGGCGGCCTGGGGCGACAGCACGGTTTTCTCCAATTTCGAGATCTACTATCCGGGAAAATACGAACTCCTGACCAACACCGCGAACTGGCTCAACCATCAGGACGACGCGGTTGGCGGAGCATTGCGGCGCATCATGCCGGTCATCGTGCTGTTGGGACTCGCGCTCTTCCTTGGGAGCCGTCGCAAACCGCAGGCCTGGCTGGCAGCCGTCACGATCACCATGGCCTGCATGGGCGCAGCGCGGTTGGCCTGCCTGTTAGCCGAACAGCGGCGGCCGACGTTCCCCGCACCGACCGCGCCGAGCCAGTGGGTGCTGTTTGCCGCGCACAAGGACGATCCGGGGCACAACCTCTGCGGTTTTTTCAGCAACGAGCCTTACAACGAGCGCTACGAGGTCTTCATCCAGTGGGTCCTGCGCACCGGCGCCTATCCGGGTTTCTGGTTGCTGGACGACGGTCCGCGCAACGGCTTCTATCAACATCTGAAGTCGTCGGATCAAACCGTCACCGCCCATGCCTTGATTGTCAGGAAACCGGCCGATCTTTCACAACTGGACGAGGCGGGAGCCATCCCGATGCGGGCGAAGGACCCGTTGCTGCTGATGTTCGTTTCAACGATTCAGGCACCCCAGGCGATCGAGCGGATCAAGCACGCCGGACTGGTGCAACATGCCGAGGCTCTGGCAGCCATCGCCGCCGCCTGGCCGGCGGGCGAAGTGATGGTCCGCGACGGGGAGCGCCAGGTGATGGTCATCGCCGGTGCCGAGCGCTTCAGCGACCAGGCGATGGGGATTTCCGAAAAAGTCGTGCCCGACACAACACAACGGGCACTCTTCACTCAGGCCTTCGGCGTCATCGACCGGTTGTTAGGACGTGCCGCCGCAGGCGGAAAATGAGTGGATTCATGCGCAAACCGGGGTAATCCCAATACCATGTCACATCTCAACAATAGCAAGTGGATCTTGACGCACGGCATGATATGGCTGGTGCCCGTAACGGCAGCCGGGATTGCGGTGGCGATGGTGGTTTCATACGTCCGCTCCGAGGATCCGCCGGTGGCGGGCGGGGCACCACTTTATGTCAAGGCGGCCCATGAGGCGCTTGAGGGACTCAGGAACCCCCAGGGCAGCCAACCGGTCGCCGACGCAAGACCGGCGTTACCGGCGGGCCTTTCGCCGGATGAGTATTATTGGTGCGACAAATGCAAGGCCTATCACAAACGCCAGGCGGCGGGCGACACGCCGCCGCAGGTCGTAGGCACCACACCGCCAGCAACACCCGGCACCCTCCCGAACGCCATGATTCCGCCGCTCCCGCCCGAGTTTTCTCCAGCCGATTACTACTGGTGTCCGGACTGCAAGGCCTACCACCCGCGCCAAGGACCAGGCAACACGCCCCCGGCCCTGTTGATGGCACCTGAGCAATCACCAGCTACAACACCGCACGCGGTGAATCCGTAGGGAACCCGTCTCGACAAGCGGGCAGGCTGCACACCGGATGGCGCGTGGCTCGCCTCCATGGCCATCCCGCTCGCCCCGGTCTCCATCCTCCCTCGTTCGTATTTCGTAAATAGTGAAATTTTTTTCATTTTTCTCGTTGCGTTCGGATCCGGATGATGGCAGAATGCTCATTGCCATGTCGGATAAGGGCCGCTCGCCGTGAGTGTCCCCCACCCAAATTCACCTCTAAAGAAAATCACCTGCCATGTCACTGCAACAAAGCCCGGGAGCGTTGCGCTCCATCATCGCCCGTGTCGTACTGCTTATCGGCCTTTGTCTCGGCGGGCTATTCTGGCTTCAGAGCCACGCCGAACCGGAGTTCAAGGTAGCTATTGACAATGCGTCACCCCCCAGTGTCCAACTGAGTTTCGATGCCGCCGCAGGTGGCAATTATTATCCCGAATACTACGAACCTGGGGCAAATGGTGCTGCCGGCCAATGGATTCCCATCCCCGGTGCCCAACAGTATTTCGATGGAACCAAGAACGTGACGTTCGTCCAAATCCCCGGCGAACCAACGCCGAGCAGCCGCATCATCCGCTTGGTGATGGCGGACAAGGCGATTCAACCGACGATTTTCCCGGCGGCGGCAACCGCCTGCCCGGTTGCCTCCACGACTTGTCCGGCCAAGGCCACCGTTTGCATTACTACGGCGGCCACGGTTTGTCCGGGCACGGCGGTGGTCACCAGTTGCCCGGTGCAATTGACCCAGTGCGCCCGCGTCGCGACCCAATGTCCGACGATAGCCACCTCCTGTCCGATCCAAGCCACGGTTTGCACGGCGACCCCCTCGGTGGCGACCATCTGCGGTGGCGCGACCAAGTGCGCGCAACAAGTGACCAATTGTTTCACTGTGAACACGGCCTGCCCGACGGTCCCCACCACCTGTCCGGTAAGCAACACCCAGTGTCCGACCCAAACCACGCTCTGCCCGGCCAAGGTTGCGACAGTTTGCCCGGTGACTCCGACAGCTTGCCCGGTCGAGGTGCCAACCTCCTGCCCGCAAATCAGCACCCAGTGCCCCGCCACCGTGACCAATTGCGTCACCGAACTCACCTACTGCCCGCAAGGTGCGACGTTCTGCCCGCAAGTGCCTACCCAGTGCCCCCAGAAACAAACGGTCTGCCCGGCACTGCCAAGCGTGTGCCCCACGGCGGTGCAATCAACCGTCTGCCCGTCTGTGACCACCGCCTGCCCGGCAAGCACCACCCTCTGCCCGACCGTGGTAACCCCGACCGAATGCCCGAAACAGCAAACCCAATGCCCGCGACAAATGACTGTCTGCCCGGTTGACGTGGCAGGCGTCACGACCTGTCCGGTTTCCGCAGCCACCACATGCGCCGCCCTGCAAACGAACTGCACGGTCGGAACCACCACCATCTGCCCGACCGGAGCCAACACCCAGTGCCCGCTAACCCCCACGACATGCACGGTTTCCGCAGCCACCCAATGTTCCGCCGTGCAAACCGTTTGCCCGAACGTCAGCACCACCTGCCCGTCCGTGCAAACCCAGTGCCCGCAAAGCACCACCCTCTGCCCGAACAGCCAGACGCTTTGCCCGATCACCGCCACCATTTGCCCGCAAGCCAACGTGGACACGCAATGCCCCACGGTGACCACCGTCTGCCCGCAAACCGGCACCACCCAGTGCCCCGTCGTGACCACCCAGTGTCCGGTCGTCACTACCCAGTGCCCGGTTTCCTCAACTGGCACCATCTGCCGACCGACCATGACCCCGGGCGTGCCCACCCAGTGCCAGACGGTGCCCACCCAGTGCACGGTTGGCGCGGCCACCCAGTGCAACCAGGTGGCAACGTCCTGCCCGATCGCCGGGACCACCACCCAGTGCCCGACCCAAACCACGGTCTGTCCGCTCCAATCGACCACCTGTCCTTCGGCTGCAACCGTCTGTCCCGTATCGTCCACGACCTGCCCGGTCAAGCAAACCCTGTGCCCGGTCCTCGACACAATTTGCTCGTCAACCACTTCACTGACCGTCTGTCCGGTCGTCACAACCAGTTGCCCGGTGGCCACAACCCAATGTCCGTTCCAGGACACCGTTTGCTCCACCGCCACCAACCTGACCACCTGCTCCGGCCAGCAAACCCTCTGCCCGGATCCGACCGGCGCGACCACCTGCCCGCAAACGCCCACGCAGTGCCCGACCAAGGCCACCTTCTGCCCGGCCGTGCAAACCCAGTGCCCGTCCTACGCCACCATCTGCCCGACCTCTCCGACCGTCACGGTCTGCCCTGAAAAGGCAACCGCCTGCCCCACCGTGGCAACCTACTGCCCGCAGGCAACAACCCAATGCCCGGTCATCCAAACCCAATGCCCGGTCCAACAAACGACCTGCACTGCCGAAACCACCAAATGCCCGGCCATCCCCACCCAGTGCCCCATCGTCACCACCCATTGCCCGGTCTCCACCAGTGGCACCCTCTGCGGCTCGACCATGACTCCCAACACTCCCACCGAGTGTCTGTCCACCACAACCCAATGCCCGGCCAGCTCCACCCAGTGCCCAACCCAAAACACCATCTGCCCGGTCGCCGCCACCAATTGCCCGGCACAGCAAACCAACTGCCCGGTTTCCCAGACGAAGTGCCCGGCCCAGGCAACCGTCTGCACACCTGACCCGATTGCCACCCAGTGCCCGACGAACAATACCCAGTGTCCTGCGGTAACCACGGTGTGTCCGATCGACACGACGAACCAAACGTCCTGCCCGGTGAAACAAACGATCTGTCCGGTCGGAGCGACCTTCTGTCCGGCGACCGCGACCGAGTGCCCGCGAGTGACCACCAATTGTCCGGCATCCGCCACTCAGTGCCCGGTGGTCCAAACCCAGTGCCCGGTCAACACCACTATCTGCCCGATCTCCGCGACAACCGCGACGATCTGTCCGGTGACGCAAACCAATTGTCCGGTGGTAACTACCCAGTGCCCGGCAGGTCAAACGACCACCTGCCCAACGGTCACCACCCAGTGCCCCGCGCTGGCCACCGAGTGCCCGATCAGTAACACCACCTGTCCGTTGACCCCGACGGTCTGCGCGTCAGCCACCGGTGCCACCACCACCTGCCCGCAACAAGCGACGGTTTGCCCGCCAAGCCAAACCCAGTGCCCGCCGGCAACCACACTTTGCCCACAGGCGGCCACCCATTGCCCGATCATCACCACCATCTGCCCCGATGCGGCGGTGCCAACCACATGCCCGGTCCAGCAAACCATCTGCCCGGCCACGGGTGCCACCTTCTGCCCGGCGACGCCCACCGCATGTCCGGCCAGCGCCACCAAGTGCCCGGCGACTCCCACGCAATGCCCGATCCAACCGGCTCCCACCCAATGCCCGATCCAACAAACCGTCTGCCCGGCCACAACCGCGACGACCTGCTCGACAACCGCCACTGTATGCCCGACCACTCCGGCGGCCACCCAGTGCCCGATTGTGGCGACCTCCTGCCCGACATCCCCAACCCAATGCCCGGTCAGTTCGACCCAGTGCCCGAGCACCGCGACCCAGTGCCCGACCATCACCACCGAGTGCCCGGCTAGCGCCACCCAGTGCCCGCTCGTCCAAACCC
>Ga0118677_10008784_pt1 | contig 16047 bp, 12 predicted proteins | sample AliMusrvi5mmetaG_FD_86154 | JGI IMG/M metagenome (GOLD analysis project Ga0118677, IMG submission 86154) | reverse complement strand
GTAAAAGAGACACGTACAGCGTGCTGTAGACGCTGCCGGTCGTGTCTGCGCCCGGCGCGCCCGGAACGTAGCCCGTTTTGGCCGGAGCGGTCGCGGCGTCTGCGGGCCATTTGCCGGTCTGCCAGGGAAGCGTCTCGCCACAGTAGGCGGGCGTGCCGTCGGGCTTCGCGAGCGGGGCACGGATCAGGCGCTGCCGCGGGGCGGCGGACGGCTTGAACCAGCGCCACTCGACGGTGTTGGAGGTCGCGGTCAGCCCGCCGCGCGTGCCGTACACCCGGTAGAGGCTCGGGGGGTAGGCGCAGCAGGAGGAGATCTCCAGGTCGATCGTCGGATGTCCCTTGCCGCTGAGCATGATCTTGACGTGGTTCTCGGCGTTGCCCCAGGTCCCCTCCTGCGTACGGTCCATGCGGCACCACACGTCGGGCATGCCGTCGCCGAAGAGCTTGAGCGCTTGGTCGAGCGGATGCGGCCCGGTGTTGAGCAGATTGCCGCCGCGGAACTCCCGGAGCGTCTGCCAGTCCCAACGGCGGGAGAACCCGCTGAAGGCGACCGAGATCTGCACGATGCGGCCGAGGACTCCGGAGCGGATCACGCGCTGGAGTTCGACGAAGTACGGGCAATAGCGCGATTGCTGGAACACCGCGAGCACCTTGCCGGCGCGCCTGGCGGCGGCGATCATCCGGTCCACGTCGCGGACCGTCGGCGCGAACGGCTTATCGCACAGCACGTGGTGACCGGCGCGCAGGGCCTCGATCGTGAGCGGCGCGTGCTGATAGCTGTAGGAACAGTTGACGACAAGGTCGAGATCGCGGCGGGCGATCAACTCAGACGCGTCCGCGTGCGCCTCGCAGCCGTATTCCTGCACGGCCCGCGCGCAGCGGTCCGCCAGCGCGTCGGCCACGGCCACGATCTTGAACCGCGGATCGACAACGAGGTAGACCCCGTGGATGTCCCGCCCGCTGCGTCCCTGTCCGATAATCCCCACGCGAATCGGCTTCATCAGACTCCTTTGATTGATCAGAGCTTCAACGCTCTGCGGCTGGGTGTTCGGCAATCTGATCGATCAGAAATCATTTTGTGTCCCCTGCCCCGCGGGCGCACGCCCGCAGAAACCGGCAGGCAGTCGCGCATTCGTGGCGGGAAGCATGCCCAAAACGATGGAAGATGTCCAGCACACAGCGACACGCCAACGCGGGAAATGGACGAAGGGTGTGGAGAAGACTGTTAGGGGGCGCGAGATCGCGGATTACGGCTTCAGTATTCGCAGCGCATTATCGCGATAGATCTTCTTAAGGATGGCGTCGTCCAGACCGAAGCCAGAGTATGCCCAGTGATAATCGAAGATCGGCGCATAAAAGTGTTCATCCTCTGTCTCCAGTATTCGCAGCAGGGTGCGATAATGCTTTGCGGAAGGCCCCATGTCTGTTCCAAAGAGGATGCGATCCTGATATTTTCGGAAGAATCGGATTGCCGCGCGCGGCGTGGCGGCGATCTCCGCGTAGCGCCCCGAATTGTCCACATACAGGTTGGGACAGCGGTCCAGCAGTTTTCCAAGCCGATCCAAGTCGTGGCCCAGGTTGGCGAGATGACAGGCGATAATGGTGGTGCGTGGATGCCGCCTGGCGGTGCGCTCCAGAATGTCGATCATGCCATCGAAACCCACGGTGTCATCCTTCCCCTTAGCCGGCTTCCGACTATCAATCCGATAGATCTGGGCGTTCATCATGCCGTCATTGTTGGTGTCGATTTTCTCGTACACCCAGATGGGATCGGCCACATGAATGTTGACGGGCAATTTCAGCTCCGCGCATTTTTCAAACAGCGGATCCAGGCGCGGATCGTCGGTATGCATGCCCTGCGCACCGGCGATGCTTTCACGCTTCCCCACGCCAAATCCCCTGCCCTTGTCAACCAGCTCGCCCACGCCTTTGGCGCCCTTCCGGACGCACCGCTCCAATTCGGCCACCGCGGCCGGACCATAACCGGGCTGGTCAAAGTTGTTGGTGTCAAAACCGCACCACACCTCGAATCGATCAGGATGCTTTGAAAACTGCTCACACAAGGTGTCGAATTGATTGCCCACCGCCCTGGTCAGGATGATTTGCTTCTCAATGCCGACATCGTCCATGATTTTTATCCAGTCTCGAATGGCGGCCTCGACTCGCGCCGGATCGCCCATTCCATCCGGCGTCGTGGCCCTTATTTCGCGGCTGATGTAGGGGTGCGAATGCACATCGATAATCGGGTATTTGCTACGTTGGATATCGGTGACCGGCACCTTGTGGATGGACTGCGGCCGGTAGTCTTTCAGCAGGATCTCGTCGGAGGCAGTCTGGTCATTCGTGGCGGACGCTTTGTTGATCGACTGCGGTTGGCGGTCTTGTGGCATGGTCCCGTCGGGCGCGACAGTGCAACCGGCGACCAGCATTAACAGCGGAGCAAGACGACAGCATATGGTGTTCATCAGATCATTTCCCCTCAATCGATCTCCATCATCACGCGCATACCAACGCGATCCGCAAGACGCCCAGTTATCTGAGCATCGCTCTGGCGTATGCCCAAGGAGGTATCGAACAAGGCTGCCTTAACACCATAGGTCAAGCCGCGAAGTGGGTGACTGCCTGCCGCCGCGCCGCCATCGGAGCACCAAACATAAACCTGTCCCATCATATCATAGAGACCAAACGCATTGGGTTTCTTCTGGCCGACAGGATGGGTTGTGTCGCCGGAGTTTGTTGCACACCAGCAATAGTCGGTCAACAGTTGCATGTCATCGCCCCAATAGCAACGCGTTGCAGTGCCCGCGCGGCAGGCGTATTCCCATTGCGCTTCGAATGGGATTGCCATGTGCTTCTTCGATTTCTCGGAGCTCTTCTTGCAGAACTCATTCGCGTCGGCCCACTTCACATTATCGGCAGGGTTATTGGTTCCTACGTGCTTACTCGGATTCTTCCCCATGATTTTCTCGAATTCGGCCTGTGTCACCAGGCACTCGCCCATATAGAAAGGCTTGGTGATGTTCACTTCCTTTCCAGAACTCTCCTTGAACTTTCCGGCCGGGATCAGAACAAACTTCATCGCGACTCTGCCCAAATCGATCTCCGTCTCCTTCTTTACACCCAATGCCTTCGCCACCTCATCCTGCCGTTTGACGGCTTCCTTGGCGTCGAAGGGCCATGCGGCGGACGCTTGCGACACGCCGCCGTTCGTTCCGATCGCGATGCCATTCGCCGTAGACTCCGCCGAGAGCGCCCACAAAAGCGAGATTCCCCAAAACGCCACGAGCATCGACAAAAAATGCGGCTTGTCATTCTCATCGGGTCCTCCATCTCGTGTGTTTCCTGTGTAAGGTGGCTCGCGCGTTCAACCGCGCGGGCCACTTGAAAAGACTCACGGCTGTACCCTCACCTTGAAAAATTCATTCGCGGCTCTGCTGATATCCACCGTGGTTGTGTTCAGCGGATAAGTTGCCAGAATGTTGGAAATCACCGGGACGAAACTGAAGAGCAGATTGGTGCTGTAGTCAATCGTGTACACCTTTCCGGCCTGACTGCTCCAGACCAGCACCATCTTGTTGGTTCCGCCGGCAGCCGTGGTGGTTTGCGCGCTGGTGCATTTCAGAACCGAAGCGGAGTTGGTCGGGTTGGTGCCGGCCAGATACTCCTGCCAGGTCGGCAGGCCGTCATAATCCGGATCGGCCAGTTCCGCGGCATCGAAGTTGTTGGTGTAACCATACTGTGCCAGCCACCACAGCGGCGTACCATGCGCAGCCAGCAGCGCGACAAAGGATGCGGAGATCGTGTGATTGGTCGTCACGTTCGAGAACATGTACTGGTTCGTCGCGCCAACCGGCAAACCATCCACCAGCACATTCTGTATCTGGTAATAGGCGTTTGCGCTGATGCTGAAGTTGGTACTGGCGCCATTAGCGACCGTAATGGAGCCGGAGGGCGAAATTGTGCCGTTTGTGACCGTCTGGACGGTGATCGTCCAACTCACGGTTGGAATGTCGTAAACCGGCGCGGTTGTGCGATAAATTCCATGATCAGATGCCACGTAAATACGGCCATCCGAGGAAAATGTTATGCGTCGGCACTTGATCAAGGAAGGCAAGCCAGTATTGCAAGCGGCCCAATTTAATCCATTATTCGTTGAATAATAGACGCCATAGCCTGTTGTGGGCTGAACACCACTCGCATACATCACATTGTCTGGCGCCAGTTTCATATCTATGGTTGCTGAGGCACCCGGAATACCACTGGCTGCGGACCAGTTTCCGTTTCCCGTGTAACGCATAATTGTACGTCCGAACAGAAGTATTTCACCCTTGGCATTCATGATCCCACCATTGCAGTTACCCATGGTGGATGCATTATACGTGGGACACAGATTGGTCCACGTCTGGCCATCATTCAGCGATTCGAGCAATCCCAATGTTTCGGTGCCTGCAAACAGCACGGAAACGCCGTTGGTGTCAACACAGCGATCAATCCCATAAATTCCGGCATTAATGGTGGACAACAAAGTAAAAGACGTGCCGTTGTTGGTTGAACGCCACACTGTACCGCCCCAAGCTATGGCCGCCAGTAAGTTTCCCTGGCTATCGAGTATAGACGTGGATTCATAATTGCTAAGAGGCCCGGCAGCCTGCGTCCAGCTCGTGCCATTGCCTGCCAGCAGAAAAACACAGGGTAGATTCTGGCTTGCGCTATACATGATCATGCTTGCAATAACTTCGCCGCTCGCATTCAGACACAACCGCCACACCCAGCCGTTTGTCGACAGCCCCTGATTGATCGCAGTCCATGTTGTGCCGCCATCTTGTGACCGACAGACATTATAAGTACTATTCGCGCAGTACATGTCTCCATTGGTGGTGAAAATGACCTGCTGGGCATCATAATTGGTCATCACCGGCTCCCACGCAATCGTGGCGTGGGCAACTGCGGCGTTGAGAAAAAGGAGAGCCACAGAAGCAAATATTGTCAGTTTTCCCATTGGTTTCGTGCTATTGCAGATTATAACAGGCCACTCTTTCATGATTGCGCACATAGAGCCGGCCATTCAGGAGCAATGGGGGCGTGATAAATTGGAAACCGCTTCTCGTCAGAACATTTCCCGATGGACTCGCCGTATCGCTGACGACCAAGGCGGAATCGACAAAATCGGCATCGCCCAGGACCGTGCACCCTTTCGCCGACACGTTCGCCATTTCGATGTGACCGGTGCCGTCGAGGATAATCATGTTATCGCCGGCCATCATGAAGGCGCCGCCGTCGATCCAGATTTTCTTGCCGGCAGGCGGAAGCGGACCCCTGGATTGCGGCGCGTTTGACTTCCACAAAACCTTGCCCGTCTGCAGGTCATAACAAATGAGCTGGCCTTTCGCATCCTGCGGGGTATTGACTGGAAAGATGTCGCTTGTCAGATAGACACAGTTGTTCCGGACGATGGGCGACTGACTGCGTTGCCCGGTCAGGATTTCGGATTTCCAAATCTGCTCCGCTTTGTTGTTCTTGATTTCGACGCAAGTCAGGCGCGTGCTTCGCGCGCCCGCAACCCGGTATGCAATACAGACGATGTGGTTGCCGCTGACGGTTGGCGTGTTGAACAGGTCTTCCCCATTGGGGTTCTTCTCGAAATCCTGTTTCCATAGCATTTTGCCATCGGCAGGGCTCAACCCGACCATGTTCGATCGGGATACACACACAACCGTCTCCTGACCGTCAAACGTGCCCAGCACGGGCGATGCCCAACGACCACCACCGGGCGGCGTCATCCAGTCGGTCTTCCACAGTTCCTTTCCGTCCGCCAGCGCGAATGCCCGGATGGTTGCTCCGGCGAGCACGATCACTTTTTCTTTATGAACAAGGGGAGAGGAACCATAGCAATAAATTCCCGCCTGTTTTATTCCCATCGGCGCTTCCCATAATACAGCGCCGTTCTCGGCATTCAAACATGCGAGTTCGCCGTCCGGTCCTGCGGTGATAACGCGATTGCCCGCAATACTCGGGGTAACCCCCGCGACGTCCTTCTTCGTCGTATTGATCGTGTACTCCCACAGCGTTTTCCCCGTAGTCGCGTCCAGGCAGTATGTCGTGGCGGAACTCAGGTTCTTGCCGGAATTTCCCGTAGTGTAGATGCGGTCTTTTGCGATTGTCAGACTGCCGTAACCGATACCCCCCAGATTGACCTCCCACAACTTTTTCGGGCCTTTGGCGGGCCATGCGGTTGTCTCAGGCGAAATGTTATCGCGATTGGGGCCACGGTATTGCACCCATTCAGCAGTGTCGGCGGCAAGCGCAAGGGGTGCATATGGCAGGCCTGCCACGGTTGCGAGTGCAATCCACATCCAAACTCCGGAAAGCCCGGATATTCCCGTCAATCTCGACTTGCCATCGGTCATCATTTCGCCTCAGTTGAAGTCTGGATGTATTTGATTGTCTTGACTGTGTCCACCGATGCATTTGCCGAAAATGGCGCTGGAGCCGTTCGGAGCGTGTTTGGATGCGCCCCGAACGACTCTTTTCATGAGCGACACGAATTATTTACCCTTTGTCGCCGGTTTCTCCGTCTTTTTCTCCTCGGCGGAAAGGATGGTGATCTTCGTGGCGGTCCGGGTATCACCGGCATTGTCATACACCACGTCCACCGTTCCACCCACCTTGATGTCGGCCAGAGTCTTCTTAGCCTCACCCTGAACAATCTTCGTGGTGTCTGTCACGGTGAAGACCAGATCCCGCGCCGCCGTCACGGTGATCGTCTTCGCCTTAGTGTCCACGATCTTCACTGTTCCGGTCTTCTCATTGGCATAGACTGCCATGGTTGAGAACACCAGCACTGCCGCCAACATGATCATCCGCTTCTTCATCACATGACTCCTTCGTTACGGGACCGTTCATTTTTCCCGCGCAACATGGTCCCTTTCACGTTGCGTTCTTCGAACACCGGATGCCGTCATCCGCCTTTACCCTTTCTTTGTCAAAAACCGCTAAAAACTAACATGCAGCTGAAATTCATTCGCGCAGGCCGTCAACGCGCACAACTATTTCTGCTCCACTTGGTTATGCCATGCAAGACAAGCAACTCCGAGATTGCAAAGCTCACATAAATTTCTTCGGCTGCTCAGCGATCAGAGATCTCCGCCACAGGGCATTCCTCGACCTGTTACCTCTGGGCTTTGTTAGCCTCGGCCTTTTCAATGGTTCGTACGTCTATCCACACCAAGGAGCCTTCGTTTGACGTTACTCCCGTCACCTTGAAGTGCGTGCCAATACCTTCACCACCGCTGATTTGGTCGAGCGTCGCCGTGACACGGCTTTCAACATTTGTGCCCGGGCGCAGCCGGAAATGAACACCATCCTTCAGCAGGCGTGGCACAAAGTGCAAGGTGCGCTCCACCGGGCCGGCTAATTCGACGTGCGTACCGTTTTTAAACCGAGTCCACACCGCAGGCGCCTTGCCCTTTTCCACCGCGGCGAACTGCCCGGTCGCCACCGTAACCGCTTTGCCGACCGCTTTGCCGCCGGACACACCGGTCATGGCAACCTTCCCATTCACGACACTCAGGCCGGTGTCCTTCGATTCCACGCTCAGCACAAATTCCGTGCCCACCACCCGAACCTTCGCATGCGGGGTCGTCAACAACATGGGGCGTCCGTAGGACTGCTTGGCCACCTGCGCCATCAATGTCCCTGCATCCAATTTAATCCCCTTGGTCTGCCAGATCTTGTCGGCGATCAGTTCGCATTGTGCATCCTTTTCCAATCTCACCATGCTGCCGTCGGCATAGGCGTACTTGATATAGCTTTCGGCGCCGACCTTGACCGTGTCGCCCGGCTGCAACAGATCGCCAACCTTCAGCAATACCGATGAGGGCCCATTGATTTTCTGCGTCTGCCCCGTGACAGCCACCACCCGCCCCAAGACCGCCTGCTTAGCCAGGTACATGTTCAACCCAAACACGCACATCAGCAAGGCGGCCGCAGCAGCGGCCAGCGGCGCGACGAAACGCCGCCATTGGGTATGCTGAAAGACCAAGCGTTTTGCCGGCGCTTCGGTCGCCGCCTGAAACATGTCGTAGAGGTCCTGTTCTAACAGCGCGCGCTCGTAGAGTTCGCCGGCAACATCCGGATCTTCCACGCTCAACTGGAAGAGCATGGCTTCGTCTTCCGGCGTCGCCTGCCCATGCAGGTGCCGGTCGATCAACGCTTCCCGGTCCAATGGATTATTCATGGGTAAGGCACCCCACTTTGCCGGCAATACATTCGGCTAGCGCCTTGCGCCCGCGCGAAAGCGCCATGTTCACCGCTCCCACCTGCATTTCCAGGCGCTGGCCGATGGTTTTCGAATCGAGAACCTCCGCGTATTTCAGCCGGAAGATCTCGCGGATCCGGGCGGTCAAAACGAGCAGGCATTCTTTCAAGGCTTTTACGCGCATGACGGCAAAGTCAGGCTCGGCACAATGGCTCTCCCAGACCGAGGCATATTCATCCAGGCGCTCCAGCGCTTCTGCGTCCACGACCACTGGCAACCGCTTCGCCTTGCGCCGATATTCGTGTGCGATGTTTTTGGCAATACCACGCAGCCAGGCACCGAGCGGACGCCGGCCATCGAATTTGTCCTGATTGCGTAGCGCCGTCAGAAAGACCTCCTGGGTCAGGTCCCTGGCCGCCTCGCGATCGCCAATAAGGGAATGCAGGTACGGCGAGAGCCACTGGCGATTCTGCTCAATCAGCGCTTCGGCCCAGGGTGAAGAAGATTCGCGGTCATGCATGGTGCACCTGCATCCAGTACGGTAGCCCTTACCCTATCTTTGCCAAAACCGGTGGAAATCTAACACGAAAGTTCAAAATCATTGAGCCATAGACGTGGTTTCACGGCTACTATGCTCTGCACAAACATCTTCGTGTTATCGGGGGCAGGTCGCATTTTCTACCAATTGATTCTCCATCTGAAGCAGCGCACGGTTCAGTCTGGGCACGGTTCGTCGCCGTTGTGCAGGTTCTCTTTCGGTCGATTTCTCAGGTCCTGAAGAACGGACATGATCTCCGTCCGGTACTCTTCGGGAGACTCCACATGGCCCCAGCCCTTTGACCCCTGAAAAATGCCGTCGTATGCTGAATCGTGGTACGTTTTAATCATGGGGGGAATATGCGCCCCATTCAGCATGGAATCCAGCACATTGGCCTCAACCATGTTGTCCAGCACTGCGATCTTCTTGAGCTCACCCATCCCTTGCCTCCAGCCAACGTCAGCCTTGATGCGCTGTGGTACATGCGGGTTTGCGAGTGCGACGGCGGCTGACACAGCCGCCGCTACACCTCGTGAAAAACCTGCGCCTCGAACACGGTGAAGGCGGCGCCTTCCTTCCAGGCATCGGCCGGCAGCCCTGCCTTGCGAGACAGGTGCGTGAGCGTGGTGGCGAGGTCCCACCCCTGCTCCGGCGCGACCTGCGGCAGAAAAACCGCACTGCGGCCTCGCTTGGCAATGGTCATGCCGTGCTTCCCCACGACGATATCGCGGTATGAGGCCACGGGCCGCGCCGGTGTCAGCGCCGAGATCTCGATCCGGATGTCCGGGGTCTCGCCGGATGTCACTGGAACGAACCGCGGGTCCTCCAACGCCGCGCTGACCGCACGGTCGCGCACCACCTGCCAAATCGCGCGGCGCGGCTCGATCTCGCCGATGCAGCCGCGCAGCTGGCCGCACAGGTGCAGGGTCACGAATCCGCCCATAGTCTGCTGCATCCCCGGCCGGATGCCCACGCCGGTCGCTTCCACAGCCGGCGCCCTGCCGTGGCGGACCGCGTGCTCCAGCGTGGCGCGCGCCAGCTTCAGCAACTGGCAGCAGTCCTCCTCATCCAGCGGGACGGTGTCCTCCACCCGAAGCCTGTCCGGCGGTTGCGGCGCGCGCCAGTCGGCGACGCAGATTGCCCCCAGGTAGCTGACCGAATTTTCCCAGTCGCCCAGCATGCGGCCGGAGGTGTCGTAGGCGACTTCCTGCACCTGCGCATCCTTCGGCAGCAACTCCAGCAGGATGGCAATGGAGTTGGCGCCGCAGACCGTCGCCTGCGTCTTCTGCAGCAGATCGTGGAACCCGGCGACATCGATTGCGGCCAGGCGCGCAAAAACCTGATGGTCCAGCGCGTCGATCTGCCGGGGCACGTCGCGCGCAAAGGGGACGTAGCCGTAATTCGGCCCGTAGTGCGTGAAATCGCTGCTGACGACCACCAGCGTGCGAGCGTCCAGCAGCGGACGCAGCAGACCGGCAAAACGCCGGCTCGATTGGGAATCCATCTGCCCGACCACGATGGGCACGACACGGATGCGCCCGCCCAGGAACGTCTGCAGCAGCGGCAGCTGGATCTGGTCGCTGTGCTCGTGCTGATGAGCCCGCGGATCGCACAGCACCTGCGGGGACGATCGCAGCGCGGCGACGAAGTCCGTGTCAACGGCCACCCTCCCCAGCGGCGTCTCAAGAAAGTCCGCATCCGGAACGCTGACTTTCCCGTGCATGCTGATGGAGTGCGTCGGGCCCAGGATCACCACCCGTTCGCAGGCATCCGGCACGAGCCGCGCGTAGACCTGGCAGGCGACCTTGCCCGAGTACTGGTAGCCGGCGTGCGGGACCACGACGGCGCAAACCCCCGCCACGGCCGCCGGGCGCGGCACCGGCACAAGGCCGCCGATCATCCGGCGCAGTTCGGCCGCGTCGGCGGGGAACCAGCGCCCTGCCAGCGGCGAGCGCATCACGTTCGTGGGCATTGGCGTTCCCTTCAGCGAACGTCGGGCAGGCTCAACGCGGGCTCGTCGACGTTCGCAATGCGGTTGCAGAAACGCGCCAGCACAAAAAGGAAATCCGCCAACCGGTTGAGGTAGGCGACAGCATCGAGCAGGGCCTTGGCCCCCTCGGCGTCGGCATTGCGCGCGAGCGCAACCAGGTCCCGCTCAATCCGCCGGCAGACGCTGCGCGCCACGTGCGTGACGGCAGCGGCGCGGCAGCCACCCGGGATCAGAAAGCCGTCCAGCGGCAGGAGTTCCGCCTCGAGGGCGCCGATCCAGCGCTCGATCCTGCCGCACTCCTTGCCCCCGACCGGACGGATCTGCGGGTGATTCTCCAGACAACCGTTCAACTGCGCCATCGCGCCCACGGCGAACAGTTCGCCCTGCACCTGGCGCACCTGCATGGCCAGCTCCGGCCGCTCCTTCAGCGCGCGCTCAAACGCAACACCCACCGGCGCCACGGGCACGCCCAGTTCCTGGCCGATGGCCCGATGCGCCTGTGCGATCTGCGCCTGCGTTACCCACTTCAAACGTTCGTAGGGCCAGGCCATGAACAGCACTGTCTTGCTGCCGAGTTCCCTGATTTCCCGGTCGAAGAGACGGGCGTGTTCAAAGAACGGCGCGACGCTATGCTCGGTCAGTTCCGGGATGTCTTCTTGCAAGATGACCAGGTCATACCTGCCCGCGCGCATTTTGTCATGTACCCGGTTCAGCCCGTAGAGAATCTTCAAGGTCGCACCGCCTTGCGTGGCGCGGTCGGCGGTGAGGCGCCGGGGCGGGGTGGCGGACTCCGCCAGTTGTTTGACGTGGTTCTCCAGTCCGCCGTTGTAGTAAGTAAAGCTGTTGCCGACAAACAAAAGCCGCTCGGGCGCTTTCGCGGCGTGCGGCGCCGGAGGCGGTGGCGACGGCAGCCGCTGGCAGCCAGCGCACAGCATCAGGGTCAGCAGCACTTGGGTCAACTCGCGGGAGCGCATGACTCAAGTATGGCGACAAATGGACGTGCGTGACAAGCCAACGGTTCAGCCTAAGAACGGCGTTTCAAACCACGAAACACACGAATCACACGAAAAATGAACCACTTACAATGCAATGAGTGTTACCCCTGCGGGTGAACGCCCCAGCGTTGTTATCAGCCGGTCATTTCGTGTATTTCGTTTATTTCGTGGTTGCAACTGCTGTTTTCAGGTTCAGTGCGGCGTGTGATCTCACAACTCCTCCGTTTCCAACTAGCGGCGCGAGCTTCTGCCTTCTTCATTCTGCCTTCTGCATTCACTCCGCCGCCCCCTCGCCCCTTCGTCAGTCCGGCTTGGGCGGATGCTTGACCAACCAGGCCTGCCACAGCTTCACGTCCACGTAGAGTTCGAGGAACACCTGTGGTCGGATCTGGAAGTAGCCGATCATGAGATGAGTCTTCTTCTCATCGAGGGCGGCCCGTAGCTGCGCGGAGACGATCATGACGGGGGCGTATGGATCGGCGGGCACTTGTTCCAACCATTCGATCTTCAGATTGCGCAGATACCAGGGCAGGGGCCAGAAGTCGCCGTCCGGGACAATTGCTTTAACGAGCATTTGATTGCCCGCGGGGTGTAGCTGAGCCAGGGCTTCGACCTTCTGAACCAGACTCAGAAGGTCGGGGGAGGTCTGCGCATAGACATAGGGGTTGCTCCGGTCGGCGGCGTAAGTCGTGTTGCCCTGCCAGGCCTGCCACGCGAGATGGCCGGCCCCCGCCAGGAGCAATAGGTCCAATGCGAGCCGAACGACCCGGTGCCGAGCCCGGCGTATCAGCCAGGCCGCGCCGACACCCGCCAGCAGGATCATTCCCTGCCAAAACCCCATCAGGCACCAGGGTGTCTTGTAGGAAATCAGGCAGTAGGCGGCGGTCAAAGCCAGGGAGTAGAGGGCCAGGAACCGCACGAAACTGGCACTGGCGTCGCCCAGGCCCTGGCGCACGAAAGCCGCCCGAGCACCTGCGACTGCCAGCACGAGGATCAGCGCCTCGCTCCAGACCGGGCCTTTGGCGCTGTGGAAGAAGATGAGCCGGTGCAGGTAAAAGTGCCAGGGATGGATGTGCGGCGAAGCTCCGCCAGCGCGGTTGAGCCAGGGCAAATAGGTGCTCACCGAATCCACCACTCCTGCGGCGTTGGTGAAGAACGAGGTAAACAGCAGCAGCGCCACCCCTAGCCAGACTGCGACAGCCGCCGCCAGGTGTTTAAGACTGAGGCGGTGCGGAGGTGCGGGAGGCGCGGCGGCATCCGCCCAGCGGTTCCAAAGCTGGTTCACGCTCAGGGCCAGCGCCGCAGCGGCGATTGATATGACGAACGTCTCCTTGGTTGCGTGCATGAGGCCCACCCCCGCGCCGGCCAGCAGCGCCCAGCCGATCTTCCGACTGCGCCAGTAACGCCAGCCGGCGGCGAGCGCCAGGAAGCTAAAGAAAACCAGCAGAACCTCGTGAATGTAATAGCGGCTGTAAAAGACCATCGCCGGGGAGACGGCGGTAAACAGCGCGGCCCAAACGGTCGCCTTCCGTCCCAGCCCATCTGCGACCAGCGGCAGAAGCAGAATCAGCCCCACGCCAAACAGGACCGTGGTGAATCGGAGCCGGCTCTCGCTGAATTGGTCGAAGTCCTTTGGCGCGCCCGTCAGGCGGTTGAGGGCAAGGGTGGCGTAGTAGATCGACGGGCCGTGATGCTCGTTGGGGTCGTATTTGTAACCGCCGTGTTCCCAGAGCTTGCCGAACTTGATGCCGTTGACCGCCTCGTCATTGTGCATCGGGCGCCGGTCCAGCGACAGGGACCACAGCACCAGCCCGACGCCGGCCAGCAGGACGACGAGAGCAGACAGCGGATGGAAAACATCCGGGGCCGGAGGCTTCCATCCACTGGTGTCCATCCCGGCCCCCCGGTGAGGGTTATTTGGCCGGGCGACCGTAAACTTCCAGCTCGGTGTATTCGTTCAAAGCGCTCTCCGTGCTGCCTTTGGAATAGAAGCGGATGTAGCGGGCTTTGGCGCCTTTGGCGTTGATGAGCTTTCCTTCGTAGGCCTCGAAGTACTCGCGGTCCGTGCCGACGCCCAGGCCCGACGTGTTGTCCTGGTCGTTATTGAAAAGCGTGCGCACGTTCTCAATGAAATCAGCATCGTCGGCCACCTGGACAATGACGTCGTGATAGACCTTGGCCATGTTATGCGCGTGCCAGATCGCGATGGCGAAGAGTTCGGTGGGGCTGCCCAAGTCCAATTGCACCCATTGCGTGCCTTTGCGCAGGAAGATGATGCTCTGGTCGGAGGCGTCTTTGTCCCCGTCGATAAGCTTGGCGAGGCTGTCGGCGGCGACGTTCTTGTCGCTGCTGGTGAGCTTGCCGCTTGGCGCGAAGTTCTTCAGGCCGGACGGGACCATCATCAGGGGGCGGGGCTTGCTCGGGTCGTAGGGCTCCGTGTAGGAGTTGGTCTGGATGTCCTTGGGCGTGCCCTTGAAGGCAGGGGCGGGCAGTTTAAGCACCAAAGGCACCATATCGCCCGCCGGGGCGGCCGGGGCGTCTGCCGCCGGCAAGGTTGGGGCCAGGAGGATATTCAAGACAGCAACAGTAAGGCCAGACAGCAACGACAATGTGAAAGTGCGTCGCAGCGGGCTGCGTGAGGTATTCATTTTATTCGTCATTCGTTCTATAATTAAACCAAAACGCCTGCCGACGGCAAGCCTGATTAGAGCAAGAGACGTTTGCGGCTGCGAGAATATTCGATCGTAATAGCCTAGATGAACTGCAGCGCGGTCGTGGGCGCCTCGGGGTCCCAGCCGCGGGAGGGCTCGCTGTTGATGGACGACACGTCCTTAATCGAGATTTGCCGCCCGAGCGTCTTGGAGCCCTTAACCTCCAGCTCCGCTGGACTGCACGTCTGTTGGTTGATCCTCTGATAGGCCGCCGGCTTGTACCGGATATAAAGCTGGGCTGGCGTGCCCGGCTCGAAGAACAGGATGCGCGATTTGGGCGCGATGCAGTGATAGAGCTTGTTCAGGATCGCGCCGCCAAAGGTGAATCGCTTCAAATACGTCGCCTCGCGATTGGTGTAGGCGAGCGTGAACACCCGCTCGCGCTCCGGCAGGCCGCAATAGACTATTTCCGGCCCGACAAATAGCTTCTCCGGCAGTTCGGTCACCTGGTAATGGCCATCCTTGAAGACCATGAGCAGCTTGTCGAACTTCGTGCACTCCAGGCTGAATTCCTGGCCGGAGACCTTGTGGCCGACGTAGCCTGACTCGCGGTCGTACGACACCTTAAACGCCTTGAACGCGACTTCCTTGGCGTCCACCTCGTCATACCGGCTCGACTTGGTCAGGCGCGGATACAGCGGCCCGTACTTGGCGAGCAGCTCTTCCAGGTGGCTGATGACATACTTGGTCAGGTTCTTCAGGTTCTTCCGCGTCTCGGCCAGTTCGCCCTTCACCTTCTCCATCTCTTCGCGGTGCTTGTTGATGTCGAACAGCGAGATGCGGCGGATGCGCACCGTGAGCAGGCGCTCGACATCCGGGTCGGACAGTTCCCGGATCAACTGCCGCTGGAACGGCTTGAAGCCCTCGTGTACCGCGGCCAGCACGGCCTCGTTGGTCTTGCACTGCTCGATTTTCTTGTAAATGCGCTCCTCGATGAAGATGCGCTCCAGCGTGCGGAAATGCAGTTCGTCCTGGAGCTGGGTTTCCTTGAGCTCCAGTTCCCGCTTGAGCGTCTCCACCAGTTGGGTCGTGTTCTCCCGCAGCACATCGGAGACGGTCATCTCCACCGGTCGGTTGTTCCTGATGACCACAATGCGGCTCGTGATGTTGACTTCGCAGTCGGTGAACGCATACAAGGCATCCACCAACTGCTCCGCGCTCAGGCCGCTCGCCGCTTTGACTTCGATCTCCACCTCTTCCGACGTGAAATCGTTGATGCTCTTCACCTTGAGCTTGCCCTTGTGCGAGGCGTCCTCGATCGAGCCGATCAGCGAGTCGGTGGTGGTCGTGGGTGGGATTTCCTTGATGACGACCGTGGACTCGTCCTTGACCTTGATCCTGGCGCGAACCTTGACTTCGCCCGCCCCGTCCTTGTAGCCGCGGGCGTCCATGAGGCCGCCCGTCTGGAAATCGGGCAGGCACTTGAAGGGCTGCTTCTTGAGGATGGCGATCTGGGCCTCGATCAGCTCGGGGAAGTTGTGCGGCAGGATCCGCGAGGACATGCCCACCGCGATGCCCTCGGTGCCGAGCATCAGCAGCAGCGGCAGCTTGCAGGGC
>Ga0118677_10008782_pt1 | contig 16049 bp, 11 predicted proteins | sample AliMusrvi5mmetaG_FD_86154 | JGI IMG/M metagenome (GOLD analysis project Ga0118677, IMG submission 86154) | reverse complement strand
GGGATGCGAATATGCGTATTGTTGAACAGTCTTTTATTGCGACTGAACGGATGACTGCCGTGCAGGCGGAGAATCCGGCTAATACCCTGTTTCAGGTTTTTGTCAAGGGAAAACTTCAATATGGACCCTCATACAGGGTAGAAGGAAACACCATACATTTTGGATTTGATTGTTTGCAAGTCGGAGACGTGGTCCAGATCTTTTATCTTCTCGACTGATTTACACTGCAAAACGCATGAGTCCCAAAAGAACCCCCGAAAAGAGGAAAGGCTCTTTTGCGGATGACGCTGAGATTATCGGAGCTGTACGCCGAACAACAATCTTTGTATTTTATCTATTGTGTTTGCATTTCTGCAGTGTTATAATCAAAATCAAAGTTAAAGACACACCAATTGCAAATGCCTGCCAGAAAAGCAATGAGGCTTTGTTCGAAAGAACAGGGTCTTTTTTTGTTTTGAATTGCAATTATGCGAGGGAGGAAACAAAATGAAATCACAAATAAAACGGATGGCTATGCTATTGGCTGCTGCAATGGCAATTCTGCTTGCAGCAGGGTGTGGTAATTCCGGTACGGCGCCGGCAAAAGGCCCGACAGAGACCGCTGCCGAAGGAATAAAAATCGGCGTGCTTTATTCCACAACAGGCACTTTTTCGATCTCGGAGAAGCCCATGGTGAACGCGGCAAAAATGGCAATTGACGAGATCAACGCGGCCGGCGGGGTTAAAGGAAAGAAGCTGATCCCTGTTTATGAAGATTACGCATCAGATCCGGCAAAGGCTACGGAAAAAATCAAAAAACTGATTTTGCAGGACAAAGTTGTGGCGACCATCGGAACCAACTCTTCGGCGTCCCGTCTGGCAGTCATACCGGATGTGGAGCGAAATAAATCCGTTTTGGTTTACAACACTTACTACGAAGGAGAGAAACCGTCCCCCAACGTCATCTACACCAATTCGGTGCCCAGCCAGCAAGTCGCTGACTTTATCCCATGGATACTGAAAAACTTGGGTAAAAAAGTTTTCTTTGTCGGTTCGGACTACGTCTTCGGCGTAACCAGCGTAAAAAAAGCAAGGGCTATTTTGGAAAAAGCCGGTGGAGAGGTTGTCGGGGAAGAGTTTGTTCCGCTGGGGCACAATGAGTTTTCTTCCTTGATCAACAAGATAAAACAGGCCAAACCCGATGTGATTTTCTCCGCAGTGGCAGGCGACAGTGTGGTGCCGTTCTACAAGCAGTTCCAACAGTATGGTCTTTCTGCAAAGGAAATGCCTATTTGCGCCATTGCGACCCATGAAGGAACCGTCAAGGGCATCGGCGCTGCCGCTGCCACGGGACACTACAGTTCTTTCGACTATTTTCAGGTTTTGGATACTCCCGAGAGCAAGAAATTTGTTGAGGCGTACAATAAACAGTTCCAGGACAATACAACCGTGACCAACCAGGTGGAAGGCGCCTACCACGGAGTGTATCTGTTGGCAAAGGCGTTGGAAAAAGCCGCCTCTTATGACGGACCGACTTTGATGAATGCCTTCAAGGGGCTGGAAGTCGATTCTCCGCAAGGAAAAATTCGGGTTGATGAGGCCAACAACCATACCTGGCTCCACTCATACATCGGAAAAGTGAAGCCGGATGGAAACTTCGAAATCGTCTATAGCTCCAAAGAACTGGTGAAACCCGAACTGTAGGCTGCCCGCAATAAATCAAAACAAAGTGCCGGCGGCACAATGAAGTGCGCTTGTCGAAAGCAAACAAACTGCTTTCGGCAAGCGCATTGCTGTTATTACGCAAAGTCATGTCAGAAGGAGTGGACGCGCCATGGAGCTGCTTGTTTCTCAAACCATAAACGGCCTGAGTGTTTCTGCCATGCTTTTTATTACCGCGCTTGGGCTGGTGATCATCTTCGGCCTGATGGGCGTGGTCAACATGGCGCATGGCGAATTCATCATGATTGGAGCATATATAACCTATTTTGTGAATACAGTCTTTCATGCGTCATTTTTTCTGGCGATGATTTTGGCGTTTCTCGTTACAGCCATATTTGGAGTAATAATCGAAGTCACCCTGATCAAAAGGCTTTATGGGAAAATTGCCGAAACTCTGCTGGCGACATTTGCTCTTTCGATCATCTTGCAGCAACTGGTGCGGATGGCGTTCGGTCCGGAGGATAAATTTGTCGGCCTGCCGATGGAGGGCCGTTTTTCCCTTCAGGGAATCACGGTGCCGCACTATAATGTATTTCTGATAGCTGTGGCCCTGTTTATAATGCTGGCAACGTTGGCGCTGTTTTATAAAACCTCGTTCGGGATGCAGCTCAGGGCGGTGACGAACAACCGCAGCATGGCGCAGTGTCTGGGCGTCAATACTTCCCGCATAGATACGCTCACCTTTGCCTGCGGTTCAGGTCTGGCCGGCCTGGCGGGGGCATTGATCGCTCCTGTGAAAAGTGTTATGCCGTCCATGGGTTCCTACTACATCGTTGACGGTTTTCTGACGGTGGTGCTGGGGGGCTTCGCCTCCATTGCCGGAACTGCCGCGAGTTCTGTGGTCATCAGCGAGTCAGTCACGGTAATGGCCGGATATATTAGCGAGATTACGGCAAAAGTCCTGGTTTTTCTCATCATCATAGCGCTGATCCGGTTCAAGCCGGAAGGCCTGTTCTCAAGTGAAAAGAGGTGAGCAACATGATGAAAAGGAATTTTAACCATATCGGCTGGGATAAATACATCGATTTGACTTTGTTCGCAGTTCTGCTGCTTTTTCCACTTGTCGGTTCGCTTTTCAGGGTTGAGATGATGAGCAAAGTCGTCGTATTTATCATTTTTGCGCTTTCGCTGGATATTCTCTGGGGCAGCGCGGGCCTGATGAATTTGGGACAGGCCATGTTCTTCGGACTTGGCGGCTACGTACTGGCGCTTTCCTACGCGACCCGCGAAGGAGTACCTGTTTTCATGAGCAGTTTTGGTGTGACCCAGGTTCCCTGGTTCATGCAGATCCTGCAGAATACCGGCATAGCAATCATCCTGGGGATGGTGGTCCCCGGGATGGTGGCAGGGCTGCTCGGCTACTTTATCTTCACAAGCAAGGTCAAGGGAGTTTTTTTCAATATCATTACTCTCTCCCTGGCATCCCTGATAGAGCTTTTTTTCACCAACCAGCAAAAATACACAGGCGGCGCCAACGGAATCAGCGGATTGCCTCCCATGTCTATCGGCGCGGAACCGCTTTCGGTTCTCGAACATTATTACGTGATTCTGGCAATGGGGTTGCTGGTATATCTGTTCTGCCGCTGGCTGACAAACAGCCGGTTTGGCATGATTCTGAAGTCGGTGAGGGAAAACGAAAGCCGGCTGCAGTTTCTGGGGTTCAATCCCGCTGCCTTCAAACTCGTGATTTTCGTTATTTCCGGGATGATTGCCGGGTTGGCCGGGATGCTCTACATTCCCATTAATTCTTTTATTTCCCCCAACAACATCGGCGTCGTGTTCTCCACGTCGGTTCTGGTATGGCTGGCGGTTGGCGGGCGCGGCAACCTGACAGGCGCCATGTTGGGCGCATTTATGATTACCTGGATGGAAAGCCTGCTCTCAGAGCAGTTTGAAAATGTCTGGCTGCTGTTGCTTGGCGCGGCGATGTTGGCAGTGGTCCTCTTCTTTCCCAAAGGCCTGATCGGCACATTGCTCGACTGGCAATATAACCGCAAGATCGAAAGGCAGATCAATAGACCTGAATTTGAAAGCGAAGGCCTGCGCCTAAACGGAAACGAATTTGCCACAGCAAAAGGGAAGGTGTAGAGCGTGGACTTTTTGGAGTTGCACGGTGTCAGTGTGAGTTTTAGCGGATTTTTGGCTGTCGATGGCGTCTCCTTATCCGTGAAAAAGGGTGAGACCCGGGTGATCATCGGTCCCAATGGCGCCGGAAAAACCACGATAATTGACATGATCACAGGCAAGACTCAACCGACAGGCGGCAGGATTTTTCTGAACGGAGTGGATATCACCGGCCGCAGTCCGCACGAAATCGCAGGCAGGCACAAAGTGGGGCGCAAGTTTCAGGGGCCCAACCTGTTCAACGACCTTACAGTATACGAGAATATCGAAGTTGCACTGGGCGGGCACAGCACTGTAATGAAGACGTTCCTCTATCGACGGGACAAGGCGGTTGAAGAAGAGATAAAGGTGATTCTGGAGCAAATCAATTTGTATGAGAAACGGGATGTTGTTTCCACTGCCCTGTCCCATGGTGAACGCCAGTGGCTGGAAATGGGCATGGTCATAGCGCAAAAGCCGCAGCTTATAGTCCTGGACGAACCGACAGCCGGCATGACCGCCGATGAAACCTATAAAACCGGTGAAATGATCAAAACAATGATGAAAGACAAAACAGTCATCGTCGTGGAGCATGACATTGATTTTGTGGAACAGATCGCTGAAACAGTGACGGTACTGCATCAGGGCAAACTTCTTGCTGAAGGCTCTTTTGCCGAAGTCAAGAAAAATCCGAAAGTGGTGCAGGTTTATCTCAAAGATGATTATGACGGGGAAGTGGCTTGATATGCTTGAGGTTAACACTGTGTCGGTCAGCTACGGCAAGAGTCGCATTGTGAACAGGGTTTCGTTTGGGGTGGAATCGAACGAAAAATTGGCTATTCTTGGCCGCAACGGCGTAGGGAAAACGACACTTTTGAAAAGCATCATCGGGTTGTTGCCGGTGCAGACCGGAACCATCAGCCTCGGAAATGTAAATTTGACAAAGATGAAAGCCTATGAACGCGCCTGCAGCGGAATCGCTTATGTACCTCAGGGCAGAGAAATATTCCCGAATCTGACAGTTAAGGAAAATTTGGAACTGGGGGCCCTGGCGCATACAAATAAAGTCAGGGAGCGGATGGAAGAGGTTTTTGACTATTTCCCGATTTTGCCTGAGCACCTGCTGCGAAAAGGCGGCGTGCTGTCCGGGGGACAACAGCAGCAACTGGCAATTGCCAGAGCTCTGATGAGCCATCCGAAAGCTTTGCTGCTTGATGAGCCGACCGAAGGAATTCAGCCCAATGTGGTCGCGGAAATCGGCAACATTCTGAAACGGATACATAAAGCAATGCAGATTCCCATCGTCATAGTCGAACAGAATCTTAAATTTGCCAAAAAACTGGTCGATCGTTTTGTGGTTATTCAAAAAGGTGAAATCGTGGCTGGTGGAATCGCTGACGAACTGACAGATGAAATCAGCCACAGGTATCTGACGGTATAGCTGGGTAAACGGAGGATGAAGGCTTGGAAAATGTAATAAATCGTATCGCGGCTGGCCTAAAGCCGGCGGCGGTTGATTTTTGCCAACGGTTGATTCGTACGCCGGCGCTTCCGGGGCAGGAGAAAGACGTAGCCGACCTGTATCTGGACGAGCTGCAAAAGATCGGCTATGACGAAGTGTTCAGGGATAACTGGGGGAATATCGTCGGCATAATCCGGGGGACAAGACCGGGGCCGACGATCATGTTCAACTGCCATCTCGACCATGTGGACCCCGGTGATCCGGAGGAATGGCTGGGCTATGATCCGTACGGCGCGATGATTGATGTTGATGAAATGGAAAATCAGGACCGGTCTGCATTGGAGAAAACGGAGGTCATTCATGGCCGGGCAGCATCCGACGTAAAAGGCGGCGGGGCCTGCCAGGCATATTCGGGGGCAGTGCTGCTCAAACTGCGCGAACAGGGCCGGAAAATTTGCGGGACTTACATGTTCACAGGCGTTGTGCTTGAAGAACCAGCCGAACAGCTTGGAATGATTAAACTGGTTGACGAAACCCTGCCGGCCAGAGGTCTGAGTTATGACGGAGTGGTTTCCTGCGAGGCCACAGGACTAAAAATATACCTCGGACATCGGGGGCGTGTTGAACTGAAGGTAACGGTCGAAGGAGTCACTTCGCATGGAAGCGCGCCGTGGCTCGGCATAAATGCCGTTAACAAATCGACTGCGTTTATCGATTTGGTGGAAGCGACCATAGCAAAAAATGCCAGGACAGACCCGGACCTGGGGCAGTCCAGCATCGCCCTGACGATCATCAATTGTACGCCAGGCGCCATGTGCATCGTGCCTGACAGGTGTCAGATCACTTATGACCGGCGGATGGTGCCGGGGGAAACCGCTGCAAGCTGCGTCAGTGAAATTCAGGGCGTCATTGACGAGTTGGCAGGCAAGGACAAGGATTTCCGTGCCAGGGTGGAAATCGCAGCGGTCCCGCGGACATCGTATACCGGACTGACTGCCACGCTGCAAAATGTCAAACAATCATGGAAGATTGACCAAAGCAGTGAATTTGTGCAGGCTGCGGCATCGGGTCTTGTTCAGGTGGGGCAGCCTGTAAAATACGGTTACTGGGATTTTGGAACCGACCTGTCACTCATCTGCGGCCGTGACAAAAAGCCGGCCATCGGTTATTCGCCGATGCAGGAACTGTATTGCCATCGCCCGATAGACAAAGTGCGGATAGATTACATGGAGAAAGCCATTGCGGGAAATGCCGCAATTTTTCTGGAATTGTCGCAACTGCCGAGAGAAAAATTTGTGATCGAATAGAGGCAAAGTTTTGAAGACGGCCAACCTAACTCCCCATGATTCCCAGGAATCACAAACCCGTACATGAAAACAGCGAGCCTATTTTCGTATTAACGATAAACAAGAACACCAGGTCCGGCAAGGCCCTGGTGTTCTTGTTTATCGGCTGAGTGGGTCACTTTCCCGGGATTAGGTTGCCGAGAGCTTTCCCGATGGCTTTGACAGTGGAATCCACCTGTTCTTTGGTGACGATCAGTGCCGGAGCCAGTGTGAGCACGTTGTTGAGGCCGGGAACGCTTCGGCCCATTCGTCCTATCAGTATGCCCTGTTTTTTCACGTCTGCCACGATGCCGGCCAATACGCCTTCCGCAGAGGGGGCCTTGGTCTTTTTGTCGTCGACAATTTCGATGCCTGCAAAAAGGCCCAGACCTCTAATGTCACCCACCATCCGGTGATCAGCGAACTGTTTCAGCTGATCAAGCAGATAGCCGCCCAGTACGGCGCTGTTTTCCACGAGTTTTTCATCTTCAATGATCCGGATGTTCTCAAGCGCCGTGCTGCAGCCTGCAGTACAGCCTCCATAAGTGCTGATGTCGCGGAAATATCCGAAGGTGTCTGCCGGGGAAGCCAGAAAACGGTCGAAGACCGCTTTGGTGGTAAGGGTGGCTGAGATTGGCATGTAGGAACTGGCTGTTCCTTTTGCGAGGGTCATCATGTCAGGTGACACATCATAGTGCTCATGCCCGAACATTTTGCCTGTGCGGCCAAAACCAGTGACCACTTCGTCAAGTATCAGCAATACGTCATACTTGCGGCAGATTTCCTGGATGATTGGGAAGTATTCCGCTACTGGCGGGATGATGCCTCCGCCTGCGGTTACGGGTTCAAGAATGAGGGCGGCCACCGTATCCGGACCTTCTTTCCTGATCACGGTCTCGAGTGCGCGGGCGCATTCAATTTCGCAGTGGGGATACTCCTTGTCGAAGGGGCAGCGGTAACAGCAAGCGTGGGGAATCTCTGCAAAGCCTTCCAGCAGCGGACCGTAACCTGCTTTCCGCTCTTTTTGTCCGCCTGCGCTGAGAACGGCCAGAGTGCTGCCGTGATAATCACGGTCCCTGTAGAGGATCTTGTGCTTGTTTTTTTGCGATTCGGTGACGCCGAAATAAAGGCGGGCCATTTTGAAGGTTTTTTCATTTGCCTCAGAGCCGCTGTTTGAAATATAAACTTTTGGCAAATGCGGCGCCAGGGACGCAAGTTTGGCTGCCAGATTGATGTAGGGAGGAGTCGCAACTGTGCCGGCGTAATAGGGCAATGTGCGCATTTGTTCTGCTGCAGCCTGTACCATGGATTCCCGGCCATAACCGACATTGACGCACCAGACGCCGCCGGAAAGCATGTCTAGGTATTTATTGCCGCGGGCGTCAGTTATGTAACAGCCGTTCCCGGACACCATGATCTGGGGTTCCTGGGTATCCAGCAACTTGTGGTTCGTGAGGTGGAGCCACAGATGTTCCCTTTCCAGTGCAATCAAATTGTCTACGTCCAAAGGCTTTGTCATGAGAGTCGCTCCCTTCGATTTTTAAATGAAAAAATGAAACAAAATGCCGGAGTCTTCTACGGTTTTTCAGTTATCCTGCGATACCCAGAGCGATTGCGGCATTGCCGGCCAGAGCTTTTTCAAGGTAGTCGGTCCGGACACGATCAATCGGAGTATGGGCATATTTTTCCTCCATCGGTGAGTAGCCGACGGTCGGAATGCCGAGCACGCCCGTAACATAGCTGGCGTCAGTGCCAAAGTCCCATTTGCCGAAGCCGGGTTGTTGTCCCACGGCATTAAGAGCTTTTACTGTTGCGACGACCATCGGGTGGTCCTGACAGATGAACCAGGCGTTCATTTCTTTTGTGCAGTCGGCAGAATAACCGGTCCAGGAAGTTTCACGCACAGTGCGGACATGGGCCTGTGCCTTGAAATCGGGATCTTTAATTGCTTGCGCCGCGAGGATGGCATTGATCTGGGACAGTGCCGCCGCGCAGTTCTCTTCCGGTATCAGCCGGCGGTCAAGTGCAACTGTGCAGATGTCCGGAATGATCGAGAGGCGGCCGGGGCTGCAGCTGATGTTCGTCAGGGCGAGTGATGAGCGGCCAAGAAAAGGATGGGTGGGAAGTGTCGCAGCAAGGCGGTTGACAGCTTCCAGCACAGGAATCATCTTGTCGACAGCGTTGATTCCGCGCCATGGTGCGCTGCCGTGACTGGTTCGTCCCTGGGTGATGACTTCTATCTCCACTCTGCCGCGATGGCCGAGGAAGAGATCCAGGCCTGTGGCTTCGGAACTGACCATCAAATCAAAACGGATACCATGTGAAGGCAGAGTTTTATCGCAGAGGAATTTCATGCCGAACATTTCCGCCGGCTCTTCCTGTATGACGCCTGTAACGATATAGTCGCCACGCAGACGAAGACCGGCCCGGCGAAGGAGGGCGCCTGCGAATATCTGGGCAGCCAGACCTCCCTTGACATCACTTGCACCGCGCCCGTGAATAAAACCGCCTTCCATCACGCCTCCGTAAGCGGGATAGTCCCACAGGGCCTCATTCCCCGGATCGACATGGTCCATGTGAGAATTATACATCAGGTTGCAGCCCTTGCCGGTTCCTTTGACAAGTCCCACGATGTTGCCGATTTCATCGATGAAAACATCGTCGTAACCAAGTGAAATCATGCAGGATTTGCACAATTCTGCAACGGGTTTTTCCTCACCACTCAGACTCGGTGTCTGGATGAGAGTCTGTGCGAAGGCCAGCATTTCTTCATTCAATTCTGCAGCTGCAGAAAGTATTCGGTTATACATCCTGTTTCTCCTTTCCAACAAAAAAAAAGCCGGCAGGTTTTATCCCAGCCGGCTTCATTGCCGCAAGTCGACTTTATTCCATTTGAATTATCATAGCAAATATAACCGGAGACGTCTATGTATCCTGGAGATAAAAAGAAAATTTCTTGCGAAGGTGCTCATGAATCGCAAAAATTAGCATTATGCAAAGGGGTAAATTTAGCAACTGCATTTTTGGCGGAATAATCATCTAACACGAATGCCCTATATTTTGGTATTATATAAGAAGCTCGGTGCCAGAACTCAAAACAGTCGGAAAGGGTGGGGAAATCAATGGGGAAAGCTGCAAGGACGCTTTTGGTTTGTTTTATGCTGGCTTGGCTGCTCTGCGGATCGGCATTTGCTGCCAAAGTGGAATGGCGTGACTCTGCATATGACTTTAACGGGCCCCGTTTCATCCTGGTCATGGACCCGCAATTCAAATATGAAGGGTATGATGTGAGCGGGAAAAACAAGTTTAACCGCTATCCGTACGCAGCAGAAAAAATCAAAGACTTGCTGAACAGCCGTCTGGGGAATTTACCGCCATACAAATATGTGAATATGGATTATGTGCTGCGTCAGATTCAGGCCGACCCGACACTGACTGAACCCTATGATCCGAAAGCGCCGGGATTTGATGCCATGATACAACGGGAAACCGGCAAACACGTCCAGCTGGTGCTATATCTGGAAGTCAGGGATTACGGCTGGTTTTATGAATATCATGACGCGTACACCTCAACGGAAACGACCACGGAGCGCGTTTACTACAGTCATACCAATTCCGATGGAAGCGAGTCGAGCGGCTGGATGGACGTGCCGAGAACCAATCAGGTTTTTCATCCGCAGGGTTATTACATTTCCGATTCTGCGGGAGCAGAGTTCCGGCTCTTTGATGCAGTGGGCGGAAAAGACGTGTGGAAATACTCGGACAGCCGGACAAGGCGCTCCCCGGAAATAAGCGGCGGTTATGACCCGTCCGGACCTGAGTCCATGATGAAAAGGATTTTTGAAGATGCATTCAAGCAAATTCCACTGGCAAAGAAATAAGAAACAGGAATAATCAGGATGTTCAGAAAGGAAAAGCCTTTATCAACATCCTGTTCACAGGGAGTGTTTCTGGCCGGCAGTCAACTGAAGATACTCATCGTAAGTGACCCTGTAGTCTTCCAATCCGTCGGCGGTGAGTTCAACAACGCGGTTGGCTATGGTCTGGACAAACTGATGGTCGTGCGAGGCGAACAGCAGGGTACCGTCAAATTGCATCAGACCATTGTTGAGTGATGTGATGGATTCCAGATCGAGATGGTTGGTTGGTTCATCAAGCAACAGGACATTGGCGCCGCTCAGCATCATCCGCGAAAGCATGCAGCGCACCTTTTCGCCGCCTGAAATGACCTGCGCCTCTTTTTGGGTTTCTTCACCGGAAAACAGCATGCGTCCGAGGAAGCCCCTGATGTAAGTTTCATCCTGATCGCGGGAGAATTGCCGCAGCCAGTCAACGAGATTCAGTTCCACTCCGTCAAAAAAGACGGAGTTTTCTTTTGGGAAGTACGCCTGTGAAGTGGTGACACCCCATTTGAATTCGCCGCTGTCCGGTTCCATTTCGCCTATCAGAATCTGGAAGAGAACGGTTTTTGCCAGTCCGTTCTGGCCGACGAAAGCGATTTTATCTCCTTTATAGACAGTCAATGAAAGGTTGTTTAGAACCGTTTCTCCTTCCAGTGACTTGGACATGCCTTCAATAGAGAGCAATTGCACGCCTGCCTCGCGGTCCGGTTTGAAAGCGATGTAGGGATATTTGCGTGATGAAGGGTGGATATCGTCGAGAGTGAGTTTTTCCAGCTGTTTTTTGCGCGAGGTTGCCTGTTTGGATTTGGAGGCATTGGCGCTGAATCGCTGGATAAAAGTCATCAGTTCCTTGGCTTTTTCCTCTTTCTTTTTGTTGGCGTCCCGGGCCAGCTGCAAGGCGAGCTGGCTGGACTCCAGCCAAAAATCGTAGTTGCCCACATATAATTGGATTACTTCAAAATCAATGTCTGCGATGTGGGTGCAGACCTGATTCAGAAAATGACGGTCATGGGAAACGACAATAACAGTATTGGGAAAATCATACAAATATTCTTCGAGCCAGGTGATCGAATCGATGTCGAGGTGATTTGTCGGCTCGTCCAGCAGCAGAATGTCCGGGTTGCCGAACAGGGCATGCGCAAGCAACACCTTGACTTTATCGAGGGCGGTCATTTCCTTCATTTTCAGTTCATGCAGTTCATTACCGATTCCAAGGCCTTTAAGCAGGCGCGCAGCCTCGGTGTCCGCATCCCAGCCGCCGAGTTCGGCGAAATCACATTCAAGTTCCGCCAGCCTCATGCCGTCAGCATCCGAAAAATCCGCCTTTTCACAAAGCTTGTCTTTTTCCTGCATGATGTCATGAAGGCGGGTATGTCCCATGATAACTGTCTCCAGGACGCCAAATTCGTCGAATTCATAATGGTTCTGCTTCAGGACGGCCAGCCGTTCACCAGGTGAAACCACCACGTCGCCGGCCGAAGGCTCTATTTCTCCTGACAAAACCTTCAAAAATGTCGATTTTCCCGTGCCGTTGGCGCCGATCAATCCATAACAGTTTCCGGGCGTGAATTTGATGTTCACATCCTTGAACAGGATTCGCTTGCCAAACTGGAGGGTAAGGTTCTGAGTGCTGATCATATTTATAAATCCCAACTTTCTGCATAAATCAAATGTGTTAAAAATAAAATATAGCATATATTGAAAAATAAAGCTACATTAACCAGGCGATATGCTGACATTTTGCAATTGCCAGGCGATGCCGCAACAAAGTTACTCCATGTTTTTTTTATGATATTTATTATTTTGGGGCAGGAATTCCCTTGCCTCAACACGAATCAATGATTGTTTTCATTGTTTCAAAGTAAACCTGGTAACGGGAAGGAGTCGTTTACGGATGTTAAATGCACTGGTGTTCTTTGCCCTGATGTTTATTGCCTTTGGTTTGTCTGCTTCCATGATCTACAGCAAGTACAAAAATACGCTGCATGGTAAGCCGGAAAATCGGTGCGACCGCCCTGGAGACCGCTGGAAGTATTTTCTGACGAATGTTGTCGGCCAGGATAAGGTGTTGCAAGACTCGATTTCGGGCATTTCCCATGTAATGCTCATGTGGGGCTTTGTTGTGCTTGGTTTTGGCGCGATTAATCTGGCAGTGGAAGGACTATTCCATGTGCCTGTCCCGTTGATTGGCAATAATCCTCTTTTTATCGGACTCAAGGATTTGTTCCTGCTGCTGGTGTACGTCGGTGTCATCGGCGCCGTGCTGCGTCGGACGATTCTGAAACCGGCCCGGATGGAGAACTCCATCGAGGCTTTTGTTATTCTGGGCCTTGTCTGTGTTATTGTGACAGGTGACTTGCTTTACAACGGGGCAAGTTTTGCACTTGGAGAAAAAGGTGAAATCCGGAATGCTGCGTTTTTTAGCAATTTCGTTTCAAGGCTGCTGGCCGGAAATTCTGCTGACTGTTTGAAGAGTCTGCAGCAATGGGCCTGGTGGGCGCACTTTCTGGCGATGTTTACTTTTGCTGTTTTGATTCCCAGCTCGAAGCACCTGCATCTAGTGTTTGCCCCCTTCAATGCTTTCTGGCATACTCTGAGACCGAAAGGCTCTCTGTCCAAGGTGGACTTTGAGGATGAGTCGGCAGAAACATTCGGTGCAAACAAAATGGAAGAATTCACCTGGAAGCAATTGTTCGACACCTACACCTGCGTCCGCTGCGGGCGATGCACCGAGCGCTGCCCGGCCTTCCAGACAGGGAAGCCGCTTGACCCCAGAGCTTTGCATGTCGATCTGCGGGCCCATGTGGAAGAAAAGGCGCCGCTGTTGGACAAAATCAAGGCAGCCGGCGAAAAGAAAATTGAGTTTACTGAGGCGGAGCAGGCGATTCTCGACAAATCGATTGTCGACGGTCTCTTTTCTGAAGACTTTATTTGGGCCTGCACTACCTGTCGCGCCTGTGAACAGGCATGTCCCGTTTCCAATGAACATATTCAGAAGATTGTTGACCTGCGGCGATACATGGTAATGACTGAAGCCAAAATGCCGGAAGATGTGCAGCGCACGTTGAATTGCTTCAAAAGCGGCAATCCGTGGAAGCTTCCCCGCGGCAACCGCGGCGAATGGATGAAAGGACTGGACGTTCCCGCCTGGTCCGAGGGTACTGAATATCTTCTGTACGTCGGCTGCGAAGGCGCTTACGACGACAGGGCGAAAAAAGTCAGCGAAGCTTTGGTGAAGGTGCTTAAGGCTGCCGGAGTCAGCTTTGGCGTTCTTGGCAATGAAGAGCCATGCTGCGGCGAAACGATCCGCCGCATGGGCAACGAATTTGAGTTCCAGCCGCTTGCTGAAGGCAATGTGGAATTGTTCAAGGAACTCGGCGTCAAGAAGATTATCACCCTTTGTCCGCACTGCTTCAATTCGCTGAAAAACGATTATCCCGACTTCGGCGGCGAATTTGAAGTTATCCACCATTCGGAGTTTCTGGCTAAACTCGTAAGTTCCGGCAAGATAAAAGCAGCCGGCTCTTTTGCCGCGACCGTCGTATACCATGACGGCTGTTACCTCGGGCGCCACAACGATGTTTACGAAGCTCCGCGCGATGTACTGAAAGCTGTGCCTGGAGTCAAATTGACCGAAATGGCGCAAAACAGGAAAACTGCCTTCTGCTGCGGCGCCGGCGGCGGCCGCAACTGGATGGAGGAACATGTCGGCGGCGGCCAGCAGCGTATCAATGAAGTGAGAACCAAGGAAGCGCTGGACACCGGAGCTGAAGTAATTGCCACGGCTTGTCCGTACTGCCTGACGATGATGTTCGACGGTACGAAGGCGCATAACGCCGAAGAAAAAGTCCGGACGATGGATATTGCCGAAATTCTCGCCCAGTCGCTGGAAGAGGCCAAGAAATAAAAGTGACGAATTATAAGAAAAGACTTGGCGCAAGCCAAGTCTTTTCTTATAAATAAGAGAGTTATTGGAAGGATTGTTCCGTTCGTTCGATTATTTCGTCCTGCAATTCCTTGCTGAGGTTGTGGAAGTGGTCGCTATAGCCGGCAACCCTTACAATCAGCCCCTTATGGTCGTCGGGGTGCTTTTGCGCGGCCAGCAGGGTTTTGCGGTCGATGACGTTGAACTGGATGTGATGACCGTCCAGACTGAAATAAGAACGGATGAGCGCAGCCATATTTTCCAGGCCCCGTTCACCGGCAACGACGGCGGGGGTGAATTTTTGATTGAGAAGAGTGCCGCCAGTTTGCAGATGGTCCATCTTGGATGCGGACTTGATGACTGCCGTAGGTCCTTTGCGGTCGGCGCCCTTTTCCGGTGAGATCCCTTCGGATACTGGCTTGCCGGCGCAGCGGCCATTAGGGCTGGCGCCCATGACGGAGCCGAAATAAACATGACAAGTGGTTGGCAGCATGTCAATGCGATAATGGCCTCCCCGGCAATTGGGCCGGCCGGTGACTTCGTCGTAATAAGCCCGGAAACCGCGGATCATCAGCTCATCGGCATATTCTTCATCGTTACCGTATTTCGGAGTTTTTTCCCGCACGAGATTGTGAATGGTTTCATAACCGGCAAAATCGGCATCAAGGGCTGCCAACAGTTCGGCCATGTTGAAACGGCGTTTGTCAAATACATTGTATTTTATGGCTGCAAGACTGTCGGTGAGCGTGCCGATTCCCACGCCCTGGATGTAGCTGGTGTTGTAGCGCGCGCCGCCGGCATTGTAATCCTTCCCGCTGGCAATGCAGTCTTCGACTGCCACCGAAAGAAAAGGCACAGGCATCTGGGTTGCGTACAATCTTTCGATAATGCCGTTGCCCTGAACCTTGACGTCGACAAAATAATGCAACTGCTGCCGGAAAGCTACAAAGAGGTCTTCAAACGATTCGAAGGAAGAAGGGTCGCCCGTGTGTGGGCCGAGCTGACGCCCGCTTGTTTTGTCGTAACCGTCAGTCAGGGTAAGTTCGAAAATCTTGGGCAGATTCAGGTAACCGGTAAGGATATATGCTTCCCTGCCAAAGGCTCCGGTTTCCACACAGCCGCTCGCCCCTCCCTGCCGGGCGTCGTTGATGTTTTTGCCTGCATTCAGCAATTCCTGAACGATCGCTTCCGTATTATAAAACGCCGGTTGTCCCCAGCCCTTGCGGGAGACTTCGCAGGCTTTGCGCAAAAAATCCTGGGGATTTTTGCGGCTGATCTGGACATTGGAGCTCGGCTGCAGCAAAGTCAATTCATCCATCGTTTCCAGGATGAGATAGGATACTTCGTTGACGCCGTCGGCGCCGTCCGACGTGATGCCGCCGGTGTTGATATTGGCGAAGTCTGTATAGGTGCTGCTTTCCTTGAGGGTGATGCCCACCTTGGGAGGGGCAGGCTGGTTGTTGAACTTGATCCAGAAACATTCCAGCAACTCTTTGGCCTGATTGCGGCTCAAGGTACCGGCTTCAATTTCCCGGCGATAGAAGGGGGCCAGATGCTGGTCAAGACGGCCTGGGCTAAGGGCGTCCCAGGGGTTGATTTCGCTGGTGACACCGATGTGGACGAACCAGTAC
>Ga0118677_10008781_pt1 | contig 16050 bp, 9 predicted proteins | sample AliMusrvi5mmetaG_FD_86154 | JGI IMG/M metagenome (GOLD analysis project Ga0118677, IMG submission 86154) | reverse complement strand
CTGCCCGGCGTCGCCAGCTATGTGGGCGCCGACATCAGCGCCGGGGTGCTCTCGTCTGGACTAGACGATGCCGAGGCGGTGACGCTGTTCATGGACGTGGGCACAAACGGCGAGATCGTCCTGGGCAACCGCGAGTGGCTGGTGACCTGCGCCTGCTCCGCCGGGCCCGCCTTTGAGGGCGCAGGAGTGCAGCATGGCATGCGCGCGACCGAAGGCGCAATCGAGGAAATCTGGATCAACAGCGACACCTATGAGCCGACCTACCGCGTCATCGGCAGCGCGCCAGGCGCGCGAGCGCGCGGCGTGTGCGGCAGCGGGCTGATCGCGTTGCTGGCAGAGTTATTCCTGACCGGCATTATCGACCGCAGCGGTCATTTCAATCTCAAGCTGCCCACAACGCGGGTGAGGCAAGGCGAGCATGGCGATGAGTATGTGATTGTGTGGGCGGCCGAAAGCCAGACTGGCAGCGATATTGTCATCACACGCGTCGACATCGACAACCTGCTGCGCGCCAAAGCCGCGATTTATGCCGGATTCTCCGTGTTGGCTGAGAAGGTAGGCATGCCGCTTGAGATGGCTGAGCAAGTGCTGATTGGCGGCTCCTTCGGCAAATACATCAATGTCGAGAAGGCGGTTGAGATCGGGCTACTGCCGGATATGCCATGGGATCGTTTTAAGTTCCTCGGCAACACTGCCGCGCGAGGCGCTTACCTGGCGCTGTTGGATCGGGCTGCGCGAGCGCGCATCACGGACATTGCCAGCCGTATGACCTATATCGAGTTGACCGCCGACAACAGCTTTTATGACGAATTCATTTCAGCGCTGTTCCTGCCCCATACCGACCTCTCCAGGTTCCCGACGGTGCAGGCGGCATTGAAGAAAGTATGAAGTATAACGTCATACTTCATAATTCATACTTCATATCTTGCGTTAAATCAGTAAAGGAAATATAGACATGTACATCATTGGCGAAAACATCCACATCATGTCGCAGCGAGTCAAAGACGCGCTGCAAGCAAAGGATGCGCGGTTTTTCCAGGAGCGCGCTGTCGCGCAGGTGGAGGCCGGCGCACAGGCGCTGGACATCAACCTGGGGCCGCGCAAAAAGGACTGGGAAGAGGTCTTCCCCTGGATGGTGCAAACAGTCGAGGCCGTTGTGGACGTGCCGATCAGTTTTGACAGCACCAACCTGCTTGGGATTGAGGCCGGGCTGAAGAAAGTCACCAAAGCCCAGCCGATTATCAACTCTACATCGGCGGAGCCGGAGCGGCTGGAAAAAGTGCCCCTGCTGGCGAAAAAGTACAACGCGCGCGTGATCGCGCTGACCATGGGCGCGAGCGGTATCCCGGTGGGGGCCGATGCGCGCGTGACTATTGCGATTGAGCAACTAATCCCCCGCATGCTGGAAATCGACTACCCCATGTCGGACTTGATCATCGACCCGCTGGTGCTGACCGTATCGGGTTGCCAGGAGTACTGCCCGGAGCTGATTGAGACGATCCGAACGCTGCAGGTCGCCTGGAGCCCGTCGCCGGCCATCTCGGTCGGGCTGTCGAACGTCTCAAACTCGGTGCCAAACGAGAATCGCTCGCTGATCAACCGCACCTATTGCGCCATGCTGATGGGTGTGGGGCTGAATATGCTGATCGGCGATCCCCTCGATCTGAAGCTGATGGACACCATCCGCATCATTGAGCAACGCGACGCCAGCACACCCGTGGGGCGCCTGTATCTCAAGATCAACGACCGCATCGCGGCTTCGGAAACGCCCGTCTTCGACGACGTGGATGCCGGCGACCCCGACCAGATGGCGATCTGGAAGACAGTGCAGATTCTGCTCAACAAAGTCATTTATGCAGATGCCTATCTGCAACTTACATGAAAATAGCAATCAGCGGCAAGGGCGGCGTGGGCAAAACAACGCTGACGGCGTTGCTGGCGCAGGTTTATGCGGATGCCGGGCGCGATGTGCTGGCCGTGGACGCCGACCCCTCGCCATGCCTGGCGGGCGCATTGGGCTTGCCGGCTGATCTGCGCGCGCGCCTGCGCCCCATCGTCGAGATGTCTGACTTGATCGAGGAGCGCACCGGCGCAAAGCCCGGCACTGTCGGAGGCTTCTTCACATTGAATCCGCGCGTGGACGATCTGCCCGACCGCTTTAGCGTGAAGCATCGCGGTGTGCGCCTGCTGGAGATGGGCGCGGTCGAAATCGGCGGATCAGGCTGCATCTGCCCCGAAGGCGCCATGCTCAAGACGCTGATGACCCACCTGATGTTCCGCAAGGATGACGTGCTGATCCTGGACATGTACGCCGGTGTGGAGCATCTGGGTCGCGCCACGGTGGACTTTGTGGACGCCATGATCGTCGTGGTGGAGCCGACCCGGCGCAGCCTGGGCACGGCGGCGCAGATCAAGAAACTGGCCGCAGACATTGGCCTGAAACGGCTGTGGCTGGTTGGCAACAAAGTGCGCAACGAAGAGGAAGCCGCCTTCCTGCGGGCAGAATCACCCGGCATGCCGGTGCTGGGTCTTTTGCCGGCGGATATGGCAGTGCAGGAAGCGGATCGGCTGGGCATTGCGGTGTATGATCATGTCCCTGCGCTGCGGCAGGCTGCCGAACAAATCGCGCAGAGGATGGCAAACGAACGTGCCGTTGGAATGGAGCGTAAATAATGACCACAACCATCGCACTGGCCGGTAAAGGCGGCGTGGGCAAGTCCACGATCGCGACGATGGTCATCAAGTACCTCGTCCAGACGCAAACCGGCTCGATCCTGGCGATTGATGCCGACCCCAGCAGCAATCTATATATGACGCTGGGTCTGGAGGCGGAATGCACCGTCGGTGATATCCGCGAAGGACTGCTGGGGCAGGTGCAGCAGTCCTTGCTGGCGGGCGGCGCGGCCATGGGCACGTTGCCGGGCGGCGTGACCAAGCGCGACTACCTGGATATGCAGATACGCTCCTCACTCGCCGAAGGCTCGCGGTTTGATCTGATCGCCATGGGTCGTTCCGAAGGTCAGGGCTGCTATTGCGCGGTCAACCACAACCTGCGCGAGGTCGTGGACGGCATCAGCAAGAACTATCGTTACGTGGTCATCGACAACGAGGCGGGCATGGAACACCTCAGCCGCCGAACCACGCGTGATGTGCAGGTGCTGCTGGTGGTCACCGACCCGACGCAGCGCGGGATCGTGGCCGCCGAAAACATCGCCGGCTTCCGCCACGAACTGGGCATCAACATCGAGAAGACCTACCTGATCGTCAACAACCTGACGACGCCGGAACTGCCGGCGCCGCTGCAGGCGCGCATCGACGCTCTGGACATTCCATTGCTGGGCACGGTGCCTCACAACACGCGCATGGCGGAGTTTGAGTTCAGCGGCCGGCCGTTGGTCGAGATGGGCGATGAGTCGCCGGTGTACCAGGCGGTGGCGGCTATGCTGGCAAAGATACTGTAGGTGATGGTAGGCCGGGGTGGGAAAGCGCCCCCCACGATGATAGGAACGGAACGGATGCGGCCGTCAACCGCCACGAAACGACGGTGCATGCGAACCTGTTGCCCGAAATGGCGTTGTCGTGTCGATGTCGCGCGGGGTGTGCCGAACGGCGCAAACCCCACAGCAATGGGGCTAACGCGCCGCCGTCGCCGTCCCTATGCGCTCGGAATCCGCGCCCGACTCGGTCTTCAGGCGCGCGCCATTGTCCGTGCGGTACAGCCCCACCAGTAACGTATAGTCGCCGGGGCCGAGGTCGTCGCGCACCAGCAAGGCGCGACGATCGACGATGGTCTGGTTGGGCGTCCAGGTGAAGCTGGGGGCCATGCCGTTCACCGCGTCGCTGTCGTTTTGCGCCACGATCCGGCCATCGGGCGCAACCAGATGCAGGAAAATGGCGTCGTGTTCGCTGATCTTTAGTTCGGTCAGCCAGTTCAGCGTCACCATGATCGTGTCCCCGCGATGCAATACCTGCTGCACCGGCGTATAGCTCAGCCGGATACCCGACTCGAAACGAACCTGACGCGCTGGCGCGCTGCCAGTGGGGGAACCATCAAACAACAGCGCGCTGAGCGCGCCGGACGAGAAGCGATCTGCGTAGGCAGCGTGTTGCTTCAACCACAGCACCGACAGGGTCTCGTGCGCATCGGGATTGCGCTGGTAGTTAAACGACCATATACGCCCTGCCCCGGCCGCCACCGGCGCCATCAGCGCATCCACATTGTTCGCTGTGTAATAGTCGTCGAACCAGCGCAGCCTGTTTTGTGTTTCGGGCGCATAGCTGATCATCATGCCCTTCATCCAGATAAAGCTGCCAAGCGCGGCGTCACCCTGTTGGATCAGCGGGCGCACTTGCGCAAAGAGCGGGCGGAAGTCGGTTGCGGCGTCGATGGGCGCGCGCGCCAACGCCAGCGTTCCGGCGGCGCTTAGCGCCGCCAGGGCTGCAATAGCCCCGGCCGTCAGCGCAGGCGCGAAACGATTGTGGGCAATCCTCGCGCTGGCTTTCAGCCCAATCCCGGCGATGAGTGCGCACAAGCACGGCAGAGCGTAGAGCAGGAAACGGGGATAAAAGAAGGTGACGCGCTGTTGCAGCAGAAGCGCACCCATCAGCGGAATCACGAGCGTGACGCCAAACCAGAAGGCCGGGCGATACCTCCCGCGCCACAGGCGCACCGCTCCAGCGATGGCAAGGAGAACAAACACGAGCGCGCCGGCAGCGGCCAGCGGCGCAGGCGCAAACTGCCCTGCGCTCATCTCCTGAAAAGTGTTACTCAGCAGGGCAAACGGCGTAGCCGCGCGTGCTTCGCCCGACAGCCCGGTCGCACCGCTTAGGATTCCTGCGATGGACAGGACAGTCCATACGCCGATCGGCGCGCAAGTGAGCGCCTGGATGCCGATACCCGTCAACGCGGCATGGAGATGCATCCTGCCGAAGTCCCGCAGCCGTTGTATGGGCAGCACGCGACTGCCAAACCACCACAACCACTGCATGGGTAATAACGCGGCGGTGTAGTAGTGGGTGCTCAACATCAACAGCGTGCTGACGATGTAGACGGTCGCAATGCGCGCAGGGACTCCCGGGCGGTTGCGCATCAGCCGCACCCACGCCCACCATGACACAAGCGCCATCGCCGCGCCCATGGCGTAGCCCTTGGCCTGTTGCGAATAGTCGATGGAAAAGGCAGCGCTTGCCAGCAGACTCGCCGCGAGCAGGCGCGCGCCAAAGGGCAGGCCGAGCGCGCCCAAAAGCGCAACCAGCACAGCCACGCCCAACACGCCATAAAAGACCGAGTACAACCGCAGCGCGACCGGCGAAGGCCCGGCGAGAGTGATCCACAACCCGAGCGACAGCCGGTAACCAGGTGGGTCGGCCTCATGTGTGTCGATGCTGGCCTGCAGCAACTGTGCCAGGTTGAACTGCGCAAAGTACACGCTGTTGCCCTCGTCAAAATGGAGCGGGCGATGATCCAACGACGCGACGCGCAGAATGAACGCCGCGAGCAGGATGAACGCCAGCAGCGCCAGTTGGCGCCCCGTATGTGTTGGGTTAACCGGCGTCATGAATGAGTTGTTGCGCCAGTGCGACAGCCTCGTCGTAGGTGCTGATCTCACCCACCATCTGCGCCTCGCGGATGGCGCTGAGTATCTGGCCGATCTCGCGTCCCTGTTTGACGCCCAATTCCATAACCTCTCTCCCGTCGATCAACGGTTTTGGCGCGGCGTCGGGGCCAAATCGGTCGTAATAGGCCTTGATCAGCAGTGCGGCTATTTTGGCGCGCCGCGCGGCGTCGTCGGGCGACGAGTCCGCCCCGGCTTTGCCCATGCCGTCTGCGATGCAGAACAGTGCGATTTCCGGGGCGCAGTCGCGGGTAGCGTTGATGTAGCGGTAGATGGCGCGCTGCGAGATGTTCGCTATGGCGCTGTCGCGCGACATCTGGTTAGGGCGCATGTGATGGGCGACCGTCGCGCGAATCTGCGACACCTCATCGGCGCTCAACCTGAGCGTGTTCGCGCGCGCAGCGGCGACCTTCGAGCCTGCCTCCTCGTGCCCGTAGAAGTGAACGCGCCCATCGTCGCCCACGCTGCGGTTGGCGGGCTTGGCAATGTCGTGCAGCAGCGCGGCAAAGCGAAGCACCGCGACGCGCAGTCGCTCGTTGCTGGTTTCGGTGAGCAACTGGCGGCGCAAGGCGGCGCGATGGGGCGGGGCGATCTGCAACTCGCTGAGCCAGTCGGGCGCGACGGCGTCCTCCTCGATCACGAAACGGATGATCTCGTCGAGGTAATCGAGCACGACGAAGGTGTGTTCAAGCACCGCGAAATGGTGCGGGGCCGTCTGCGTGCACGCGCGCATCGGCTCGATTTCCGGGACCAGTTCGCCCAACAGTCCCAGCGCGTCAAGCCGCCGCACCGCGCGGGCAGCCTGGGGCAACGCGAGCATTTTCATCAACTCGTCGCGGACACGCTCGGCGCTGGGCACATTGAGCAACGAGGCAGCGGCGCGCACCGCATTTTCGGTGGTCGGTTCGATATGCGCGCCAGGCACGCCCAGGGCGTGTTCGATGCGCACCGCGCGCAGGGCGCGCACGGGGTCGTCGGTGAGTGAATGCGGCGTGACCTGGCGGATGACGCCGGCGGCGAGGTCGGCCTGACCGCCGGTGGGATCGAGCAGCGCGCCGCTGGCGCAATCGAGCGCGATGGCGTTGATGCTGAAGTCGCGGGCGAACAGGTCGTCGTTCCACGTCGCGCCACGGCAGACAGCAAAGTCGAGGTTCAAGGCGGGCTGATCCGGGCGCGCCACGATCACACGCGAGGTGCCGCGCTCGGCGTCCATCAGATAGAAGGCTGCGCCGAGTCGATCCGCGACCGCGCGCGCCAGACTGACGGCGTCTCGTCGCTCGGCCTGCACGGCGAAGTCAAGATCGTGCACCGGTTTACCCAGCAACGCATCCCGCACCGCACCGCCGACCAGGATGATGCGAACGGCGCGTTGCGCGGCAACTACTCTCACGAGCGCCGTCTCGGGCAGCGCTAGAAGATCACTGCGATCTTTTTCGCCCTTTGGCGTGTCACGCATAAGTGCGTTCTCCGAAGATGGCGCGGCCCAGCCGCACCAGCGTGGCGCCCTCGGCGATGGCCGTTTCGAAGTCGTCGCTCATGCCCATCGACAGATGATCCCAGGCAATCTGCGGAAACTGCTGGCGCAACAGCTCGCGCAACTCGCGCAACGAGGCGAAGATAGGGCGGGCCCGATCCGGGTGATCGGCGTCGACGATGGGCGCGATCGTCATCAGCCCGCACAGACGCAGGTTGGGCAGCCGGGCGATTTGTTCCACATCGCGCACAAACGAGTCACGAACAGCGGCATCCTGCTCCCATCCCGCCACGGGGAAACCGCTCTTGGATTCCTCACCGCTGATGTTGCACTCCAGAAGAAGAGATTGAGGAGTAGAGATTAGAGACGGGGGAGAAGAAATTGGGGGCGTTGCGCGCAGTGCGGCGACGCGCTGGTTGATGGCGGCGGCGAGTTTCAGGCTGTCGACGGAGTGGATCAGGTCGAAATGCCCAACGGCGTTTTTGACCTTGCGTGACTGTAAATGCCCAATCAAATGCCATCGAACAGCCGCCGCTTCTGGGTGAAATGTGTCTAATCTCGAATCTCGAATCTCTCCGATCTTCGGCAGCGCCTCTTCCACGCGATTCTCCCCGAAGTCACGCTGACCCGCGGCAATGGCGGCGTGAACGGCGGCGGCTGGGAAGGTCTTGGAGACGGCGACGAGTGTGATTTCGGACGGGTTGCGCCCGGCGCTGGTCGCGGCGGACGCGATGCGCCCTCGGACATGTTCCAAGGCACGCGCAACCGCAGCCGCGTGTTGCGGTTGCGTTAAGGTGTGTTCAGTGTGTAGGTCGGTCATCGGTATTGATTGTAACCAAGACGCGAGTCAATACGGGCGACCGTAAAGGATCGCCCATACAAACTACAACACGAAACAGCCCACTCTTTCGAGCGGGCTGTTTCGTGTTTTGCAACTTGAAATGGCAACCGGATTGCGCCTGATTGGATAAGGCCTGATCCAATCAGCCCTAATCGGGTTCGTCCAGCCCGAGCAAGCCCATGCTCAACCGCGGGGTTTGACGCCGATCCTCGTCCTTGCCGAAATGCATCACTTCGCCGCTCTCGTTGATGGCCTCGACGGCCAGACCCAGCGACTGCAACTCTTTGACCAGCACCTTGAAGGAGGCGGGAATGCCAGGCTCCTCAATGGGCTCGCCCTTGACGATTGACTCATACGTCTTGACGCGCCCCTGCACATCGTCGGACTTGACGGTGAGCATTTCCTGCAGCACGTGCGCCGCGCCGTAGGCTTCCAGCGCCCACACTTCCATTTCGCCGAAGCGCTGGCCGCCGAACTGCGCCTTGCCGCCCAGCGGCTGCTGGGTCACGAGGCTGTACGGGCCAGTACTGCGGGCGTGCACCTTGTCTTCGACCAAGTGGGCCAGCTTCATGATATGCAGGTAACCGACCGTGACTGGACGGTCGTACGGATCGCCGCTCTTGCCATCCATCAGCTTCATCTTGCCCAGGGTGGGAAGCGGGTCAGTGGTATCGAGGCTGATCTGCATAGCGCGCTGGTGCACCTGCTCGTCGGTCATGTCCGCGATGCTCTCGCCATGGGCTTCCACCCACAAGCGCAAGGCGACCGGGACCAACCTGACATCGGAAGCGGCGCGCTGCGAGTAACGACGCATGTCGTCCTCGAAACTGAGCAGGTCCTCGGGGTTGTAGCCCTTCTCGCGCAGCCATTCGGTGAGTACGATGCGACGGGCGTAGGCCTCGTCGATCGCGGCGCGCTCGATGTTGTACGCACCCGGTGTGTCGTGCAGCCACTCGGACATATAGGCGATGCGCGCATCGTGATCGTCGCGCAGCGTCTCGGTGTCGATCTGGCTGTCGCGCAAGGCAGTCCACGCGCGCAGGGTCGTCTCGCGATAGGCATGGTCAATCAGCCATGCGCGGCACAACTCAGCTTCGATTTCGGCTTCGTCGGCCCCGTCGAACACGGGGGTCACTGCGCGGAAGCCCAGTCGGTTGGCCGCCCAACCCAGGTGTGTCTCGAGAATCTGGCCGATGTTCATACGACCAGGCACGCCGAGCGGGTTCAGGATGATGTCGATGGGAGTGCCATCCGCAAGGAACGGCATATCCTCGATCGGCACGACTTTGGACACGACGCCCTTGTTGCCGTGACGACCGGCCATCTTGTCACCCTGCGTCAGCTTGCGGCGTTGTGCGACGATCACGCGCACCGAGCGGTTGACGCCGGCCGGCAGGTCGCGATGATCGTCACGGTCAAAAACCTTGACTTCGACCACTTTGCCGTGCTCGCCGTTCGGCAGGCGCAGGCTTGTATCCTTCACTTCGCGGCTCTTCTCGCCGAAGATCGCGCGGAGCAACTTCTCTTCCGGCGAGAGTTCCTTCTCGCCCTTGGGGGTGATCTTGCCGACCAGAATGTCGTTCTGGTTCACCTCGGCGCCGATGCGGATGATGCCGCCCTCGTCGAGGTCTTTCAGCGCTTCCTCACCGACGTTCGGGATGTCGCGCGTGATTTCCTCGGGACCGAGCTTGGTCTCGCGCGCTTCGATTTCGTGGTTTTCAAGGTGCACACTGGTGAAGTAATCCTCACGCACCAGTCGCTCGCTGACCAGAATGGCGTCTTCGTAGTTACCGCCCTCCCACGACAGGAACGCGACCAGAATGTTTTCGCCCAGCGCCAGTTCGCCATGATCGGTGGACGATGAGTCCGCGATCACTTCGCCCTTGTAAATGCGCTGTCCCTTGGTGACAATCGGGCGCTGATCGATGCAGGTGCTCTGGTTCGAGCGGTTGTACTTGCGCAGCGTGTAAGTGCGCTTGCCTTTGCCGCTTTGCACCACAATCTGCTTGCCGGTGACGCTGATAACGTCGCCGTCTTCAGCGGCGATGATCACCTGGCCGCTGTCCATGGCCGCCTGACGTTCGACGCCTGTGGCCACCACGGGCACGTGCGGCTGAAGCAGCGGCACGGCCTGGCGTTGCATGTTGCTGCCCATCAGCGCGCGGTTCGCGTCGTCATGCTCAAGGAACGGGATCAGTGCGGCGCTGATGCCGACGATCTGCTTCGGAGCGATGTCGATGTAATCCAACTGCTCGGGCGAGGCGAAGATGAACTTCTGGTTGCGGCGCACTGAGTTGCGCGCCTGTATGAACTCGCCGTAGTCATTGACCTTGGCATTGGCCTGAGCGATGGTGAACTTGTCCTCGGTATCCGCGGACATGTAAATGGCTTCGGAGGTGATGTGCGGCTTGACCGGCAATTGCTCGATGGATGTATGGATCGCCAGCGCTGCGGCCAGCGCCTCGTCAATCCGCGTGCCAGAGGTTGCGAGCACATTGCCCTGCGGATCGAGCACGTCCTGGGTCAGCATATGGCCGACCGACGCATCTGCAACGTTGGCAATGGTCTTGCTGACCTTGCGATAGGGCGTTTCGAGGAAGCCATAGGCGTTGACCTTGGCGTACGTGGCCAGACGACCAATCAGACCGATGTTCGGGCCTTCCGGCGTCTCAATCGGGCAGATGCGGCCATAGTGGCTGTGGTGCACGTCACGAACGTCGAAGCCCGCGCGCTCGCGGCGTAGACCACCTGGGCCTAGCGCCGACAGGGTGCGCTTGCTGGTCAGTTCGGCCAGCGGGTTGGTCTGATCCATGAACTGGGACAGCTGCGATGAACCGAAGAACTCGCGCACAGCGGCAACCACCGGGCGGATGTTGATCAGGTTCACCGGCGAGGGCGAATCGTTGTCTGGCATCGACATGCGCTCTTTGACCATGCGCTCCATGCGGCGCAGACCGACGCGCAATTTATTCTGGATCAGTTCGCCATTCGTCTTGACGCGGCGGTTGCCCAGGTGGTCGATATTGTCCACCGGGACGACCCCGTTGTTGACCTGGATCAGATGGCTGATGAGCCTGACCACATCGTGCTTGGTAATCGTGCGATGGGTGCGCGGGATAGTGCCTTCAAGCTCCAAACGCTGATTCAGCTTGTAGCGACCGACGCGCTCAAGGTCGTAGCGGCGCTGGTCGAACAATTGCTGGTTGATGAATTCCTTTGCATTGTCGAGCGTGGGCGGATCGCCGGGGCGCACGCGCTTGAAGAACTCGATCAGGGCTTCCTGCGCGATGGTGCGCGAAGGCTTGTTGGCCCAGTCCGGTTCCTGCTTGAATGTGGCATCGATGAACTGGTGATCGGGGTTGTTGTCCACATCGGTGAACAATGCCTTGATCTCTTCCTCGCTGCCGGTTGTGAGCAAGCCCTTCGTCACGCCGTCATCGACGGCGGCGAGTGCGCGCAACAGGATCGTCACCGGGATGGTGCGCTTGCGGTTGAACTTCAAGACGATGTAGTCGGACTTGCGAGTCTCGAACTCCATCCACGCGCCGCGATCCGGGATGAGCTTGGCCTGCGCCAGCGGGCGACCTGAAGCGGGATCCTCTTCGGCGCTAAAGTACACGCCGGGCGAGCGAATGAGCTGCGACACGACGACGCGCTCGGTTCCATTGATGATGAACGTTCCGTTCTCGGTCATCAGGGGAAACTCGCCAAAGTAGATCGTGTCTACTTTGTGCTCGTCGGTCTTGCGGTTGTGCAGAGCCACTTTGGCATAGAGCGGCGCACCATAGGTGAGGTCGCGTTCGACACACTCTTCGATGCTGACCTTGGGTTCCTCGAACCAATACGTCAGGCCGTATTCCTTGGCCTGCTTGTAATTGCCGGGGAAGTAGAGCGCCATCTCGCCGTTGAAGCTTTCGATCGGCGATATCTCTTCGAACAACTCGCGCAAGAGTTCGTTCTGAAACAGCTTAAACGACTCTAATTGCACTTCAATCAGCTTCGGCAAAACCTGGATTTCAGGCGAACGCGCATAGGATTTTGTGGCGCGGTTCTGGTTTGTCACCATTAAATAACACCCTCCTCAACTTTGGGACAGTGCGAAAAACGCATATTAGCTAAACAAACATAAGGCGACTGAAGTGCTCCTTCGGTCGCCTAGTAATAACGCAAGGGCTGATTGTAATAGGTTTTCGATGTTTGGTCAATTGATTTACAGGTAAAACCTCGTAGAAAGTTCACTTAGACAACTCGATTGTACCACATGGACATCATGACACATCGACACAGGCCGGCGCGCGCCGCTGAATCGCAGTATACTTACGTAAAGGAGGTGTTCCGATGTCCTCCACACCAGTTTCCGCGAACAAGGCTGAGGCACAGCGAATTCACCAGATGGCCCTGCAGTATGCCGAACGAGTAGATCGCAGTGTGTGCGGGTTACTGACCGATCTGGCGCATGCCAATAATATTGTCTTGCCAAAACCCGTTCACTGCGTGATCCACGATGAGTCCCATATTGCCAATCGCTGTCATGCCGTGTGGTCGATGTTACTCGACCGCGGCAGGTTCATCGCCAAGGTTGAACTGTACGACGACCCTGCGCCAGCATCGTTCCATCTGAGGGCCATGCTGCAAAGCAACATCTGGGACAAGGAGGCGCAGCAGTTCGGCGAGCGCCTGTGCGAATTCACCAAACTGCCGGTTCAGGTGGAACGCAGCCAGACCGATGGAATTGTGACGTACAGCGCGAGCCTCTCGCCGGCGTAATCCCTACGGTATCCGGTCTGGCAGCGTCACGTCTGTTACCACTGCAATGCGCACCGTCACAGCGGGCTCGTTGATCAGCGTCGAGTAGCCGAACATCGGCACGCTCATCCGCACCGGGCCGGGGTTCGTGATGGCGAAGTTCACGCGCCCGTCGGCGTCGGTGACTGTTTGCGCCAACGGCGTCCCCGACTGTTCATCGACCAGCCGCACTGACACGCCCGAGATACCCTCACCGGGGTCCAGCAGGCCGTTCTTATTGACGTCGTTGAATATCTGTACGCTCAGCACGATGGCGCGCGGAACGGCGGTCGGCTGGGGCGCAGGGGTAGGTGTGCTGACGTTGATCTGGCGCACCGGCAGGTTCTGCGCCGTGCGCGGTGTGGGGAACGGGGTCATGGTTGGCTCAGGCGGCACAGGCGTGGGCACAGCGAACGTCGCGGCCGGTGCGGCCGTCCCAGGCAGACCTGTGCCAAACGGGGTTGGCGTTGGCGTCGGGGTGGCGGGTAGACCGATGTCGCAGCGGAACGAGTAGGTATGTCCGCCAGCTTCGCTCGCGCGGGGCGGGTTAACTTCGCCGACCAGGATATAGGCGTGGCCGGTGTAAGAGGCAAGCCACGAGAAGCGGCTGGCGAAGTTGCCCTTGGCGCGCTCCTCTGGTGAAATGTCGTCGTTGCCGCCGATGCCGACGCGATCCTGGTTATAGATGATGATGTTGGTATCGACGCCAGGGCCGAGGTTCAACGTCTGGCAGGTGTAATAGATGCCCTGCTTCACCGACACCTTGTAGAAGTCGTTATCGGTATCATTTGGCGACAGCGGTTGGAATGGGACGAAGTTTAGATTGTCGTATTGGACGTTCACCGCAATCAGCGTGGCGATATCGAAGTTGCCATTGGGCTCGAAGCGATCGGGCGAGCCCGGGAACGGCGTGAGTGTAGGCGGCGGCAACGTGGCAGGCAGGGGCGTGGGCGATGGGCCTGGCGTCGCGGCTTGCAGGATTTCAGAAACTTGCAGCGAGTAACTCTGCCCGTTTACGCGCGGCGAGGGATCGATGTTCGTCACCTGAATCCAGTACAACCCATCAGCGCCATTAGGGACTTGGAAGCTGGTCTGCGAACCACGCGCGCCGGCGATGTAACGGTTGTTCGGGTTGGAATAACCCCCGATCGGTGTTACCAGCGTCAGGACGGGCGCGTTCACGTCGGCGACTGGTTTGTAGACATAAAGCACCGTTTCCACACCGGGCTGCACGTTCAGGGTGGTGATCTGATAGATGCTGCCGCCGCGGCCATAAAACTCGAACCACGACGTAGTCTTGGAATCCACGGGACGCCCAGTGTACGGCACGTAGTTCAGGTTATCAATGCGCTGGCCGACCGCAATGAAGCTGGCCGTGCCGCGCGTGCCGTTCGGGCTGGCGGATTCGGTCAGGTTGTCGTTTGGCGCGTAGGCATCTGGGGTGAGAACGGATGGCGTTGGCGTGGCCTGATTGGGCGGTGTGGGAGTAATATTAATGGGTGAACTGCACACGAACATCTGGTAGGTCTTGTCTTCAGGATTCGTGATCGTTCCTGCATTAGTAGCAGACAACTGCAGGTAATACAATCCGCCGGATGCCGAGTAAAACGAGATCGACGACGTGATCTGACTGGCCTGGCTCGCAATCAGATTATTGACGGGGTCGAACACCTGCACGTTGAACTGCAGATCGCTTGGAACCTGTTGTACAACTGTGAATGTATAGACGAGTTGCGAGCCCAGTTGTATCTTGAACCAATCCTGTTCGAAGGCAGGCGTCGACAGGCCAGTCTGGTAGAACGTCGCATCGTGCACAACCGGCGCGCCGTTTGGACATGGGATGAGGTTGTACGAGGCAAGGTCAAAGGCAGCTGATTTTGAATTATTAGCACCGTAGGTGTCGGTGAAGATGGCGGCCGGGCCCAGCAGGCTGTTAGGGCGCGCGGGACTTACAGCTGCCTGCGCCTGTCGGGAGGATGATGCAGCGATCATGACGACCGCCATCAGAATGACCGCAGCCCCGCTGATCAGCCAGAAAGACTTGTTACCCTTGGAAAATGCCTGTGACATTATTTACGTGCGCCTGTCGCGTATTGTACTCGCTGTGAGTGCGCTCTGACACGCACGTTGTAGGGCGCAACCCTTGCGGTTGCCCTCCGTCATGGTTGCCATCACCATACATCGGGCAGGCGCAAGGCGCGGAGCGTGCGCTTCGTTGTAGGGGCACGCTCCGCGCCTTCCGGTTGCCCTCCATCGCGGTTGCCCCTGTCGCACCAGTCCATGCGGTGATAATAGGCCAGGATGGACAACACAACCACACAAACGATCAGCCTGCTGTGGCCGGAGGGCGGCGACGCAACGGCGGCGATGGGTAACCGCGCCGTGTTGCGCCATGACCGCGCCGCCACCGACCTCGGCCTCGATGCGCTTGCAAGCGCGTTGAGCATCGAGCCGCGTTACAGCGATGCGGCAAAAACTATTCTGGGGACGCTGTGCGACCAGCCCGATGTGATCCGCTACCGTCACGATGTCCTGGATGATTTTCTGAATTGCCCCGGCCTGGCTACGGCGCTCGAAGCCCAGTTGCCCAGTCTGGCGCAACTGGGTTACATCGGCGACGCGCACCGCGCACAGGAGACGCAACTGCATCAAGCTGTTTCGCGACTGGGCGAACTCGAACTGTACGTGGAATGCGTCAAGCAGTTCAAGGCATTGCTTGTCGCGGCGGGTGAAAACTTGCAGTCGCCCGCATTGCGCCGACTGCGCGACGTGTTGATTGCGCGCGAGGCCGATCCCTCATTCCAGGCGCTGGCTGCCGAACTTCCGGCGCTGGGGGTGGCGGTGCGCAGCATCCGCAGTGTGACCATTGGCATTAACCTCGATCCACAACTGCTGCCGGTGGAGGCGACCCTGCTCGCCATAAACGCACAACGCTTCAAGGGCGCATCCGCGTCTGTGTCGCTGCTGGGCAAACTACTCGGAACTAACGGCAGCGACGACTATCAGGGTATCGCCCAACTGCATAGTGTGCCGCTGGCGGCGGCGAGATCAGGCATCCCATTGAGTAACGGGCAACATGCTTACCCGCTGCTTGTGCCGTTATTCAAGGACATTAACGATGTGCTCGAATCGGTGGCGAAGCCGGTGCTCAAAGCGCTGACCCGTTACATCAAACACAACGGTCAGTTCCTGACCGCGCTGGAGGCGCAGATTGCCTTCTACCTGGGCGCGGCAAAATTGATCGAACGCCTGCGCACCGCCGGTCTGCCGGTCTGCCGGCCTGAAGTGTTGCCGGTGGACGAGTGCATCTGCGCGGTCAAGGACGCCTACAACAT
>Ga0118677_10008780_pt1 | contig 16052 bp, 9 predicted proteins | sample AliMusrvi5mmetaG_FD_86154 | JGI IMG/M metagenome (GOLD analysis project Ga0118677, IMG submission 86154) | reverse complement strand
TCCGTGATGTGCAGCAAACCGTCCATGCCTTCCAGGTCCACGAAGGCCCCGAAATCGGTGATGTTTTTGATCGCGCCGACCACCTTGTCGCCGATCTTGACGGTCTGGAGGAACTGCTGGCGGAGTTCGGAGCGCTCGGCTTCGATGACTTCGCGGCGGGACAGCACGATGTTCTTGCGCTCGTCGTTGACTTTGACGATCTTGAATTCGTACACGTTGCCGACGTACTCGTTGAGGTCCTTCGGCGGGATGATATCCACTTGCGAGCCAGGCAGGAACGCTTCCACGCCCACGTTGACGGTCAGGCCGCCCTTGACGACCGCCTTGACCTTGCCGCGAACCAGTCCGCCGTCCTGGAAGACCTTGACGATCTTCTCCCAGTTCTGCTTGTGGGCGGCCTTTTCCTTGGAAAGCACGACCATGCCTTCCTCGTTTTCGAGTTTTTCGAGAAGCACTTCGATGTCATCGCCGATTTCGATTTCCTCGTCCTCGAACTCGTTGGACGGGATCGCGCCCTCTGATTTGTAGCCGATATCGACGAGAACGACTTGGGGCCGGATTTCGAGAATCGTGCCTTTGACAATCGATCCTTCGCGGAATTCGCGGAATTTGGAGTCGATGAGGTCGTTGAGTTCCTGATTGGTGGGTTCCGCTGGTGCGTAAGCCATGGTATGGTTTGGTTTGGGGTTGTGTTGTTGGTTCGTTTTCCTTCCGATATCGCCCCGAAAAATGATTTTCACAGGCACCGGGGCTCCAACCGCCTGCGAAAGAAAAGAAAAACGGGGGGCAAGACTAGTCCCCAGCCCCCCGATGGCAAGGCCAAAGGCGGAAAATTTCGGATCCGAAGGATTTCGGGCTATGGATTGCGGCAAACCATCGCCGCTTTGACCGGCTGACAAACCTTTCCTCCGGCATTCATCGGACCCGGCCGGACCAGCCTGAACCCGGACGCCTGAGGGATTTGGAGCGGCATTTCCCACAAGCGGCGCGCCCTCCCAGCGTGCTGCTCCTTACTCGAAGAACGTGTCCTCGTGCGCGTAGGGCGGGGCGCAGCAGCAGAGAAACTGCAGCGGCTCATGTGCCAGGATCTGATGCCATGCACCGGCGGGAATCAGGATCGCGTCGCCGGGACCCACCTCGCGCTGCTCGCCATTGATCTCCATCACCCCGCACCCTTCTAACAGATAGTAAAACTCCTCGCTGAATTGGTGGTAGTGGCGTTCGGTGGCGGCACCGGCGGGGAGCGTGGCTTCGGCGAGGCTTTGCCTGGCGACCGGCGCGTTTGATAGATCCAGCAGGCTGCGGATGGAGGAGCCGTCCTTGGTAGTGAACGGTGGCTGGGCGTCGCGGTGGCGGATTTCCATGGCGCGAGCCTGGCATACAATGTCACCCATGACGATGCCTTTTGATTCCAAAACCTCCGGCATGGACAAATCCGCCACATGCTTCATGCTTTGGGGCATGCCCACCGTGCATGTAGATTTGGCCGAGCGTTCGTATGATGTCCGGGTCGAAGCCGGAATCCTCGCTCGTGCCGGGGAGATGATGGAGGATGCTGGCTTGACCGCCAGGCGAGTGGCGGTCATCAGCGATGAGACGGTGGCCGGCTTGCATGCCGGGACCTTGCTTGCGGCGCTGGAAACGGCCGGTTACTCCCTCACCCTGCACACCGTGCCAGCCGGCGAGGCGTCCAAATCCATGGACCAGGCCGGTGCGTTGTGCCGCGAAATGATCCGCGCCGGCCACGACCGGAAATCCGCAGTGGTCGCGCTGGGCGGCGGCGTCCCGGGCGATCTCGCCGGATTTGTGGCGGCGGTTTTCTATCGGGGACTGCCATTCGTGCAGATCCCCACCACCATCGTCGCCCAGGTCGATTCCTCAGTCGGCGGCAAAACCGGCGTCAATGTGGCCGAGGGGAAAAACCTGTTAGGCGCGTTTCATCAGCCGCGGCTGGTGCTGGTGGACCCGTTGACGTTGCGCACCCTGCCTGACCGCGAGTTTCACGAAGGATTTGCCGAGGCGATCAAACACGCCGCCATCCGCGACGCCGCCATGCTCGGCGAACTCGCCGCACTCGATCCCGCCAACCGCGACGTGCCCGCCGAACTGATCGCCCGCAACATCGCCATCAAGGCCCGGGTCGTCGAAGCCGACCAACACGAAACCCGCGGTATCCGCGCCCTGCTCAACTTCGGCCACACCATCGGCCACGGCATCGAAGCCGCCGTGCCCTATGGCGAGATGCTCCACGGCGAGGCGATCGCTCTGGGCATGCGGGCCGCCCTGTTTCTATCAGAACGGCACGCGGGCTTCGACCCGGCGGCCACAGCGGACATCCTTGCGCTATTAGAACGGTTTCACCTGCCGCTGGTGCTGCCGCCATCCATCGCCACCGCAACCGTCATGGAAAAACTCGCGCGGGATAAGAAGTTCTCCGCCGGGGCGATCCGTTTTGTGGTGCTCGACACGCCCGGCAGCGCGAAAGTATCCGCTTCCATCAACCGCGAAGATTTGATAGATGCGATCGGGCATTTGCGGAGTTCGTGCGGTTTTCCTATCAAGAAGCGCTAAACGCACGGTATTGGGCGTCCCGCCTGTCTCTAAGGTTTGGCCATTTACGCGGCACATTTCCCATCGCGGAGCGATGACTGATGGTAGAGCCGGGCGTTTCAACGCCCGGTCGGGCGGCCCCCTCAAAAATCCCCCCGTCGCGGCGCGACGGCTGAAATCCATGGGTGGATGAAATGGCATCCCACGTTTTCAAGCGTCGCGCCGCGCCGCGAATATTTGATAACGACCCCGTCCGTGGGATGAATCCCACGGTTACCATCATGCCGTCGCATCCGCGACGAAGATCCATGAACCTACAAAGGAAAATGGGAACCACTGATTTCACTGATTATACTGATTTTGAATCCGTTATGTCGCAGTGTCCGTTCACCCCAAAGGTGAACGTCCTAACTGCTATTTCCAATCCGATTCTTTCAGTAAAATCAGTTAAATCAGTATAATCAGTGGTAACTGCTGCCTGGCGAACCGATTCCATTTTCCTGTTTAGGATGAATCCTACTTGTGGATTTGGCTAAGCAGAGACGCCATGTTTTGCGTCTGCGCGAGCATTCGTCCAAATGGCCAAACCCCAGATGATGTTTGACCGTTGATTGATGATTTTTGACTGGATTTGGTGGCTGTCATGGGCTGCGGATTGTGATATTTTCCTTCCAGCGAAGCCCGCCACATGAAACGCCCCGTCCACATCCTTCTGCCGATCCTCGTTTGTCTAACCACCTGTGGCCCGTCCAAGCCGCCCGTCCGCCCAACCCAGGCCGGGGACGATCCGCCTTCCGATTTCCGGGTGGTCACCGGCGAGGCCGGGCCGGACGACATCGGGCATTTTCTCGCGGGTTTGCCGGTGCGTTACGGTGCCGCCTTGTCCCAGCTGCAGCAGACGCCGGAATATCAGGAACACCACCGCGAAATGCACGCCTTGTGGCGGATTGCCGAGCGCTCCCACGTGAGTCTCATGCACAATTGGTCCAGTGCCGAGCTGACGTCTGTGATCGGCAGTGGCGGGACGGTGCTCTATCCGTTCGGCGGGCCGGACCTGCTCTATGTGCGCGCCATGTTTCCGCAGGCGCGGACCTACGCGCTGATGGGCTTGGAGCCGGTGGGGGATGTTTCCGCACTCGAGTCGATGCCGCCGGGCGAGTTGTTCGCCGCGCTCGCCGCATTCCGGCAGGCGACGCGAACGCAATTGGCGGCCGGCTATTTCATCACCAAGGACATGAAAGTCGAACTCGAGCACAAATCCCTGCGCGGCGTGTTGCCCATCCTGCTGAGCACCGTGGCGCTCATCGGCGGGGAGGTCGAATCCGCGACCCTCATCACGGCAGGCGGAAATCCTGGAATCAACCTGTGCTTCCGCGATGCCGGCGGCGGGCGGCACACCGCTTTCTATGTTTCGGGAGATTTGTCTAACAAAGGATTCAAAGGCGGTTATCGCGAGTGGCTGGCAAGTCTTGGTGGCACGGTCACCTATTTCAAAGCCGCGTCCTATCTGATGACGGACAACGGATTCTCACAAGCGCGCGATTTTTTCCTCTCCCAATCGCATTTCATCCTGCAGGACGATTCGGGCATACCGTTCCGGTATTTCAGGCAGGACTGGAGTTTCCGGTTCTACGGAAATTACGAGCACCCGATCGAGTTTTTCGCCAAATACCAACAGGAAGACCTGCGACAGGCATACGCCAACAATCCGAAGAGTCCGATCCATTTCGGCTCCGGCTATCACATGAATCCGGACGGGGCGAATCTGCTGTTAGCGATCAAGAAGTGAGTTGCGGCCATCGATTATCGGCGGGGAGCGGGCTGACGGTCAGTGTCTTGGGCACGTCGTTCATTTCCAAGAGGGGCACGGGCGGCTCGCCCGTGTCTTTATTCTTCTGCTCATTTCATGCACGGGCGGGCCGCCCGTGCCCCTCTTGTTGTTAGATATCAAATGGTGATCGCCCGCAGGAACGCGCCGTCGTTCCAACATGACGAGTGCCCGAGGCGGGCGACGACCAGGTCGCGGGATGGCAGGACATAGACGCGTTTGCCGCCGGAGCCGACCATTGCCAGCCAGTCCGGATCGATGCTGTTGGCGAGGCAGGCAAAGTTCCAGAATGATGGCGGGTGTACTTTGTCCAGATGGCGTTCCGGTTCGATCGGGAAGGCTCCTGGTTTCTCCGCGTGGCGGTTCCACCAGATGCCGGCGGCGACCATCGGATTGGCCGACCGCGGTGCCGCGAAATCCTGGAAAACCTCCGCTTTCAGGCCGGCGGCATTGTTTCCGCGGGCAAGCCGTGCGACGGTTTGTCCGAGCCGTCCGAGATCCTCCACGCTGAATTGGGCGCCGGTGGAAAGATAGAATTTTCCGGCCTCGTCCTTGCGCCAATCCGGGCTGAAAACGTGGATCCGGCGCATCAATTCACCCAGGAGTTCCTCGGTGGACGACCCATGTTGCCGGAGCTTGCGGCGCAGCACCTCGGCCAGGATTTCGGACGACGCCGGGCCGTAGCGGAAGCGTTCCCCCGGCGGATCCATGATGGGCAACGCGATGGCCGCCAGACCCTTGTCCCGGATGCGTCCGCGGTAGAGTGCCGCCTCGCCCGAGGCAAATCCCGCCGTCTGATTCACCAACATCCGCACCGTCACCTGGCATTTGCGCGGGTCCGCCCGCCATTCCGGAATCACCTCGCCCAGCGGTCGATCCGGTTCCAACCAGCCCTCGCCCGTCGCCCGGACCACCGCCAAGGCCGCGAGGGACTTGGTGATGCTGAACGATTCCAGCCGCAGCCCGAGATTGCGTCCGCCGACCAAGCGACTGCCGTGCCAGATGCCGTAACCATCGCCGCCCAGACGGTCCGCTTCCGGAAGGTTGACCCGCGCCGCCTCACCCGTCGCGCCACAACCGGCACCCAGCGCGACCAAACCCGCGCCGCCCGCCAATCGAAACCAATCGCGTCGTTTCATCCCAGGCAAACATAGACCATGATTCCGCTATAGGGCAACCGGAAAACACCCACAGGAGTGTGGTGCCTCCCTTCAGCCCGCACCACAGGAGTGTGGTGCCTCCTTAAGGCGCAAGGAACTTCATCCGCCGAACAGCCGCGGACCTAACAGAATGACCAGGGCGAGCACGAGGAAGAGGAGACCGAGGGCGGTTTTGACGGCGGAGGTGTTTTTTTTCTGGAAGGCGACAAGGGTTTCACTGCGGAGGCCGCCGTAGGCGAGCAGGAAGATCACGATGAGCGGGGCGATGAAGGCGAGGTTGTAGATCACCAGCCACAGCACGGCATGGTGGCTGCCCTGCTGGATTTGATAGATGATGGGGGCGTACACCTGGCCGGTGCAAGCGAGTTCCAGCAGTGAGATGATGATGCCGGAAACGAAGGCGGCGATGACGAAGTTGCGGGCCCTGGCACCGACGCGGATGACCCTGCGGATACGGGATTTGAGGAAGGCGGGTAGTTGCAGCGACATTTCATCGAGTCTGCCGCCGCGGGCGAGGAAGGCATCACGGAACGACAGCGCGGCGGCCAACAGGGCGAGCAAACCGAAGCCGAGGTTGAGCCAGAATTGGACACCGGAGAACCGCCGGGTGAGCGAGTCGATGACGGAATTGAGCATCAGGCCGATGGCGAGATAGGCGAGGAACACGGCGAGGATGAAGGCCGCTCCGACAGCCAGCATCTCACGCGGCGTGCGACGGGCGATTTGCAGGTAGGACAGGAAGAAGATGATGGTGGCGAACGCGCAGGGATTGATGCCGTCAAACAGGCCGCCGAGGATGACCACGGTGGGGGTCAGCGCCTCGAACCGTTTCGTTACTTCGGTGGCTGCGGCCCGGGTTTCCTCACCGCTCATCTCGCACCATGAGTCGTCTTGGGGCAAGGTCATGGTTTTGACTAACAATTCCGCGAGGGATTTCGGGGTGATTTGGTCGCGGATGAGGAAACCGGCCTGGGTGAAGATGGCGGGACTGACGGAATGATAGACGGCCGGCGCTTCGAAGCGCACGCACAGCGCCTGGTTGAAAACGGTGCCTGCCGACTCGAGGATGTTGTGTTCCGAAACCTTGAGCAGCGGGAAATCCGCGGCCAGGTGCTCGAGTTCGCGTTTGGCTTTCACGCACTCCGGGCATCCGGGTTTGTAGAAATAGATCGCTTCCAGCGAGCGGCGTTTGGGCGGGGATTTCGGCGCGGTGTCGGCGGTGAGCAGTGGTTGGGATGGGTGCTCCGGCGCGACCGCGGTTTCCGTTAGTGAGGCGAAGGTAGCGAAGCCTTTGGCTTGTTTCGGTTGGATACGCGCCAGCAGGATCTTGTATTTGTCCGCGGAAATGGCTTTGGGCGGAACCACGGCCAACAGCGGGCTCAACGCGGGTGTCGCGCGGGCGGCGTTGTCCTCCAACCAACTGGCGATGCGGCGCGTAGCGTTCGTTTCTTTCGAGAGCTGCGGGAGGAGGGCCAGCATGCTGTTGAGATCGGTGCCAACGCCGTGGGTGAGCAGGGCGAAAGATGCCTCGAACCGGATCAACGGTGACGGGTCCTTGGCGGACATGCCCTGCAGGATACCGCGCACGTCGTCGTTGAGGCGCAGCTTGTTTTGGCTGGATGACCAGTGATCATCCGTCATGGCGTGCGCGTCCGAAAACCGGTGCAGCCAATGGTTGGAACGGTTTTCGGCAACACAACACACCGGCAGCACTTCACGGACGAACGCCTCCTTGTCGGCGGCAACGGCGGCGGCGCTGTTAGGAATCTCGCCGGGGCGGGCGATGAGCAAGGCGTGCCAAGCGGCACGGCGCAGGATAGGATCGGGCGAGGTGGCAAGTTGTTTCAGTGCGGCGAGAGTGGGAACGGTGGGTGCCTGGCTGGCGATGGTGGCCAGCACGCGAAGAGGCGCGGCCGCATCGGGCGCGTTGAGCACGGTCTGGCACCAAGTGCGGAACAGCGCCTTGTTAGTGGAATCACGGATGGCGGATTCCAAGCGGTAACCATAAACTTCGTGAGGCTGGAGCAAGCCACCCGGTTTGGCCAACTCGTCGAGCACAAGTTGGATCAAGGCGCGGGCCTTTTGTTCGGATAGAGCGCAATTGGCGGCGGCGGAGCGGAAATAGACGATCTTGTGGGCTACCACGCGTTTTCGCAGGTCCACATCGGCAAGTGCCCGGTCCGCCACCGGCGAGGTTGCCAGGCGGGCCAGATCATGGAAATGCCTCGCGTAGCGAGCGGGCATGGCTTTTCCGGGTGGTCGGTGGCTCTCGGCATGGAGCAGCGTGGCCTTTTCCCAAAACGTCCGCTCCGCAGCCAACGCGTGAACGGTGGCCTCGCCGAGCGGGAGATCCAAGGCAACCCCCAGATAGGAGCGAATGGAATGGGTTTCTATCGGCCAGTGGTCGGAACGTGCCCCCAGCTCAATCCGGACCGCAGGTTTGATGTAGGGAAGCTCAGCCGCGCCAGAGCGGGGAAAGTGGAACAGCAGCGTTTGAGGATCCTGCGAATCCACCGTTATGCTCCAGCCTTCGACAGTGCCGAGCAGGGCTTCCGTCCCGGCGATCAAGGCAGGCAGGAGGTTTTCCCGGATGCAGGTGACGCACGCCGCTTGCAGGGCCTCGATCCGTGCGCGCTGTTGCTTGTTAGATCCGGCGGTTTCTGGGTTGTGCATGTCGTCGCCAAAGCCAAGGAAATCCCGATGGAAAGAAATGTCCACGTCCTCTGAAAACCGGTCTATCAAACCGAAGACCTTGGACAAGGAGGTGCCTCCCTTGAAGACCAGATGATCGCCGAATCCGGGCAGTGAAAAGAGGGTGTCCAGAGTTCGGCAAACCCAGTAGTCCTTTTCGAGGATTGCGGGAGCGAGGTTTCTTCGGCGTGAGATCTCATCGAGCAATTCGACCCGCTCGCGGAGTGTTAGTTTCAGATAGGCGTCTTCAGGCATCGTCGCGGCTGATTTCGTTGAAATGGGGGCGCATCCAGGCTGGCACGAGGTTGATGTCCTGGGCAAGCTGCTTGCGTGCGGCGGCCGGGAGATGGTCGCGCACGCGCCGGAGTTGGTCGGCCGTAACCTTGCCTTTGCCCACGTCGCGCAAGGCCTGTGCCACCAGACCGCTGGCACGACCGGCCAGCGCGAGCATGCGACCGGCATTGCGCCGGAAATCGATTTGGAGATTTCCCAACACCACGCGGGCGGGAGCGCCATCGGTGTGGTAAATGAGGCGCGCCGGCACCTGGGTGCTCAGCCCCAGACGGTTGGCGATGGCGCCAGTGGAGGGAAGAATCCGCAGCTTCCGCTTTCTGGCGATGGCATCCACGATCGCGTCCGTCCCGGCACCCACCTGGCCCAGAAGTGGGTGCGGATGGGGATGGTCTCTGCGCAGTCGATGGATTCTATTGGGGTTCATGTTACAAGGTTGTGACTGGAGCATGGAGTTCGAGTTTGATGATCGTGTCGGTGGCGTCGCGTTGGGCGGCGGGCAACGAGATCAACAGATGGTTGTCAACCGCCTTGGCTGCGTCCTAGTCCGCGGACCAGCAACTTGAGGCAGTGACTGGTTTGCCGGCTGAAAGAGCGGGCGCAAGGCGTTTGTCGCCGCCCCAGGAATTGGCGTCTTCCTCCGCCATGGGCACTGGCTTGACCAAGGCAATTGCCGGCTCGCCGACAAATAACAGCGCTTCGTCATCCTTCTTCAACGGCAACTCGAATATTCCGTTGGCAGCGGGATTCAATTGGACGGTTTTGCCGTTGACCCGAAGTTTCGGAGTGGAGGCGAATACGGCCTGTACGCGGCATGGCTCGCCCGCAAGACTTTTCACGCGCACCCACTCCGTGTTCCCATCCTTGCGGTTGGCGCTGACCAGAAATGCTCCCTCGGCACGAAGATCATGAAACACCGCATCTTTCCAGGTGGTGGGAACCGCCGGGAATATGTTGATCTTACCGCCCCAGCTCTGCAAGAGCATGTCCTGCAGCGAGCGGTTGAGCACGATCGAACACTCGATAACCGGATCACCTTCAATAGACATGGTGTTGGGACGCACGAATCTCTTGTCCGCCAAATGGCCGTGGATTTGTTTGAGCGCATTATCACCTTCACCGAGTGCCGCGCAAAGGGATGCCGCGGCAGCCCGTGACCAACCGAAGATGCCATCGCCGCTTGTTGTATCACCCGTCTTAAGCCAGTGGTGAATCGACTTGGTGATAAGCTCCCGGTTTGCCGGATCGTCAAAGTCCATCACATGGAGCGGGTGTACCATCAGCATATGAGACCAGTGCCGATGGGGTCTGGCGAAAGGCGTGTTTGCTCCAACGGACAGCCCATTTTCGTTGACAGGGTACGGAACGAGATCCTTCATGGTTTGCTCCCACGTCGGGACCATGGGGTCATCGAGCTGATAGCGGTGACTGAGATCCAGCAATGTCCGGCAGCCCCAGCGCAGGAGTCCGAGATTATAGTTGTTGTCGGCGGCATTCCCGTATTCCGGTGACATCAGAACAGGCAGATGAAGTTTGCCGTCATCGCCTTTCTTGAGGATTTTCAGGTAAAGATGAACGCTTCCCTTGAGCAGAGGAAAGAAGGCATGCTTCTTCTGGTCCGTGATCATGGAGTGGTCCATGGTATAGCGGTAGTGCAGATAGTAGTTGTGAAGAGCCCAGGTGAAATCCCCGGGATTGATGTATTGATCGGGCGCGCAGTCGCCATCACCCCGCAGGCCTTCGTAATCCGTGGTATGCGGGACAGTCGCGCAGTCGTCGAACTTCCATATCTCCTTGCCGTTGCGGAAGAAGTTGTCGCGCTTCTTGTCGATGAAATTGACAAACGACTCGCCGAGCTCGAGCCGGTTGCCGGTATAGACCGGCAGATACAGTGTCTGGATGTTCAGATTCCACCAGATACGCGGCCAACCGGTTTTGCGGAACCATGGCCCGAGCAGGTCCACGGGGACGAGATCCGGCCGGGATGCGGACGCCAGCTTGTACCACTGGATCCAGTAAAAACTCTCCAGCCTGGCATCGGGAATGGAAACGAAACTTTTTGGATAGAAGGCATTCCACCATGCGCGATGGGACTTGAGCAGGCTGTCGAAGTCGGCCGCCATGCTTTGCCGCACCTGGGCGACGGCTTCCGCTGATGCGGTGTTGCCGGGGAAGGTGTCGGCAATGCTCAGATAGAGACGGCGGATGCCAGGGAGGATTTTTTCCGCATGGGCAGTGGCGAATTCCCCTCCGGAAGAACGGCCTTGAACGCACACGGTCACCTCGCCTTCTGTTGCGGTTCGCGGATCCGGATGAGGTGGATCCTTGAGGGACACCTCGCGACCACGGTCGGTGCATTTTGCGGCATTCCATGCGAATGCCGCAGCGCTCTCACCGTCCATGGCTTTCACGTCGATGACCAGCACCATTTTTTCCGTATGAATGAACGAACGGAAATCCAGGGTTCCCTTGTTAGTTAGAACCGTACCGCGAACTTCGGCATTCCAGAGATCAAGGCGCATGGTTCCGCTCTTGATCTTCCCGGCGGTCGTCAGGACCAGTCCGCCGATGGGAAGCCGGTTGTTGTCACGGCGATGTTCCGTGACATCCGAGCGCCCCATCTCGAAGCGCAACCGGTCATCGCCATCCTGATAGATGGTGGTGCCCAGCATTCCGTTGCCTTGAAACGCACCACAGTCGAAATTCTTCGGCAGACCATCCCAGACCATGTCGTGCCGGGCGAGGAACGCCGGCCAGTCTATTTGCGTTTGAACTACGGCGTCCTTCCGGCTTGGTGCGGCAGCGCTGGCGGCCATCAGGGCGATGGCGGCGGCGGTTGATATGAGGAACATTTTCATCAGGCTTTGGGTGTGGTATCCATGCAATTTGGATGAAGGTCATGCTTTCTCCTCCGGGATTCGGAGTTCGGCGAGCGATTGGCGGAGCCAGAGCAGCGACCGGGTGAGCAGCGGTCCTCCCTGGCCCTCGCATTCGATCGAGAGGTGTCCGGTGAAACCTGTTTCATGCAGTAGCGCAAGGCAGCGTTTGATGTTGGAAGCGTTCACGCCATCGCCCACGGCGCAATGCGAGAGGGCGATGCCGGTTTGCCCGCCGCGGGCAATCGCGGCGAGCGATTCGCTGACGTCCTTGACATGGACGTGGGCGATTTTGTGGCGGAAGCGTTCGCAGAACGCCACCGGATCCTGGCCGGCGATGAAGCTGTTACCGGTATCCAGGTTGAGCCGCAAAAGCGGGCTGTCCACAAACGCGAGCATGCGTTCGAGGAACTCCGGTTTGGTGGTAAAGTAACCATGCACCTCGATGGTGACGATCATTTCATAGGCCTCGGCCACCTCGATGATGCGCTGGTATTGGCGTTTCATCAGGTCCATTGCCTCTTCATCCGTCAGGCCTTCCGGGCGGTGAAGACCATCGGTGGTGGCGACGCGGCCGCAACCGGCGTGCTTCGCCCACGGGATGGCTTTGAGCACGTATGGCAACCCGTAGGCCGGACCATCGACCCCGGAGAGCGGAAAGGCGGCGTCCACCTGCGAAAAGCGCACGCCATAGGACGCCATGTGTTGGCGCAGCAACGCCGGATCCTGATACATGGCAACGTGCGGCTGATAGCCGAGGCCGTGGATCCAGCTCACGCCGTCGATCAGGCCGCATTCGATCCAGTGGACATCGTTGTCGCGCGCCCATTCGAGGCAGCGGTCGAAGGAAACAAACGAGGTGTTGAATGCATCGGTATGGAATGATATCTTCATGGGTTGAGTTGCAAATGAGTTATTTTCAGCTTTTCAGCTTTTCAGCTTTTACTCCGATAGTCCGGCGGCCCAGCGGGTGGCGTTGAGATACAAATCGCGCACGCCCTGGGCATTGAGCGCGGCGAGGTTGTGGCCGAGCGGCGAGTTGAAGACGCGGCCCTTGCCGGGGGTGAGGACAAAGGCCATCGGTTGGGTGGTCTGGTCCACTTTCGAGGTGGCTTCGGCAAGCACGTCGATTTTTGTATCACCCGCGAAGCAGGTGTAGAGTTCATCGGTGGTGGTGAAGTCCGGGACGCCTTTGGTGACGGGGTGTCCTGATTGGAGGATGCGGACCAGGAACTCGCCGTAGGGATCGTGACCGCGCTTGTGCGGATCCCAAACGCGGCCGGATATTTTGACATATCCGTTCCACTCCTGCAGCGCGCCGCACCCGAAGTGGGAGATGACCAGTCCGCCGCCATTTTGAATATATTGTTCGAAGTTTTTCCACAGCGGCGCGGCCGTCGGAATCCGATTGGTGTAGTTCTTGAAGTCAATGAACACGGCGTCGTATGAAGCAAGCACGGCGGATTCTAACAGCGCGGGCGACTCGCTGATGGTCACCTCAAGCCGCGGGTCCGCGCGCAGCAGTTTGGCATATTCCGGCCCGGTTTCGCGCCACAGGTGGCCCGGGAAATCATCGCCGGTTAGAATGACCACGCGTTTGGCCGGGGTGGTGGCGGTGCGGCGCAGCAGCCACAGTTCGCTGATCACGGCGTTGGGTCCGGCGAGGCATGCCGTGGTGACCACGACCTTGCCGGCGGCGGTGATCGAGCGCGGGAGCGGGAGGTGGATCCGGGTGCAGGTTGGCTTGTCGGCATGATAGGCGAGGGGTATGAACTCCGGCAGCAGCACCATGCCGTTGACCGTGAAGGACTGGCGGCGATTGCCCAGATCCGCATCCCACGCGCTGAAGCCGAGGACATAGTCCGATTTTGCATCGAGCCCGCTGATTTCGTAGCTCACCTCTTTGCCGTAATCGATGGTATGCAGCGGACTGGTGCCGCCGCCAAGCCGATACCCTTGCCCCGCCGTGCGGCGGATGATGACACCACCCCCACCGCTAACCTCGGCGCTCGCCCCGCAATCCAGATAGGCGATTTCCTCATGGCCGTTGGGCGCAAGACTCCGGCGGTCGTCATTCGCGGGAAGGTTGACCGGAATGACCGCAGACACGTCTTTCGGACGAATGCGGGTGGCGTAGCGAAGTAACAACTCCTTTGTGGCAGCCGGTGAATTGGCGGACGCTTGTTCTAACATCTCAGCCGCGGCCGCCGGATCCGGGTGACGGCGGGTCACATTCCATGTGAGTTGACCCAGGGCCGTAGCCGTCGGGGTACCATCGGCGGCAACGAGTTTCTTGACCAGGACGTCCAGTTCCGCCGGATTGATGAGCGCACCGAGCGCCTTGAAGGCCGCGTCTGCAACACCGACTTCATGACTCGCAGTCAGGGTCCAGAGGTCAGGCACCGCTTCCACTGCGGCGCGTGCCGCAAGTGCATCCATGGCGGCGATGGCCCGAGGCCCGCCGTTGATGGCAAAGCGTTTCAAGGCAGGATTGATGCCTGCGGCGGTCCCGCGGCGGAGGGCGGACATGGCTGCGGCCGACACCTCCGGCGGGGTTTCGCCCGCAACCAGTTCTAGCAGCAAGTCCAGGTCATCAGGCAGCATCATCCGGCCGAGGGTCAGAATCGCCGCACAACGGGACCCGGGATCACCGGACCGGTAGTGTTCTGATAGAGCGGCGCGCAGTTCCTTCGCCGGCCCGGGGCGGGTGGCAAGGGCGTCGCAGAGCATCGCCTGCCGCGCTTGGGGCATTTGGGCGAGTCCGCCTAACAACAATGCCGGAAGCGCCGCTGATCCGGCACCGGCGCGGATTCGCCGCATGGCCGCGCCGACGAGCAATTCGTTGGCTGAGCGCATCGCACCGGCAATGAGCGCATCGGCGGCAGGGCTCCCGGGTTCGTTGTCGAGTGCCGAGGAAAAGGTCGGCACTTCAGCGGCGGCGGCGCTGACGACCGGCAGGTTTGTGGTTTTGGGCAACCGCGCCTGTTTTGCCTCCGGTCCCGGAATGCATTCGAGCGCGGCGGCCACGGGCGCGCTGAGCGCCGGGGTTGCCCTCGCGGCGATCAAGCCCGGCACGCTGGCGGCGCTGCCGATGCAGCCAAGCCACTCGATGGCGATGGCCTTGGCTTGCGGGTTGGCGTCGGAGGCGATGAATGCCAGCAACTCACTCTCGCGGGTCGCGCGGACGGCCGGATCGTTGGTGCCGAGAAACACCGCCTGGCGGATTGCGGCGAGTTCGCCTACCGATTTGCCCTGTTCGTAGGATTTGAATTGATCTAACAATACCCGGGGTTCCGCGGCGAAGCAGGAAATGAGCGACACACCATGGATGGCGAAGACAAGAATCATCGTGTGGAGTTTCATGATCGGATCAGGAGTTTAGGTTCCAGGGTGCGCGCATCGGGGAGGCCAGCATGCGGTCGGCCATCGGATCGTCGATGAAGCGCTCGCGTGCGCCGTCCCAGCGCAGCGGTCGCTGCAGGACGATGGCAATGTTTGTTAGATGGCAGAGGGTTGTGGATAGATGGGCGTTTTCGATGGGTGCCGCAGGATCACGCCCCTCGCGGATGGCTTGGAGGAAATCCTGGAAATGATCGGCAGGCCAAGGTGCCGCAAGCGGGCCGGGTGATTCTGCTAGGAGCGATTTCGGATAGGCGTCGATACTGCCGCGGTCGGCGCACACCCATCCCTGATCGCCTTGGATCAACACGTTCATTTGGCCATCGGCCTCACCTGGCGTGGCGAAGATCAACTTCTTGCCATCCGCATAGCGGAATTCGGCACGCCACTTGCAGCAGGTGTCAAAAACGCCTTCTTTTGGGAACTCGCCCTTGGCTTCCACCGTGATCGGGGCCTCGTGGTCCTTGCCGAGCGCCCATTGCGCACAATCGACGTGATGGGCTCCCCAGGCGGTGATCCAGCCGCCGGAGTAGTCGCGGATATGATACCAACCGCCGCCGCCATCGCCGTGGCAGCGGCCCGGCGTGTAAGGTTTCGATGGTGCCGGACCGAGCCAGAACTCATAGTCGATTTCCGGCGGCGGAGAGGCGGGATTGGGATCGCCGCCCTGCGGGCCATCAGGCGAAATCGCGATGGCGGTGTGAACGTTGCCGAGCCTGCCCGAGCGGGCAAGCCAGGTGGCGCGTTGGAATGGACTCATCGAGCGTTGCTGTGTGCCATTCTGGAGGACCACGCCGTATCGTCGCACCGCAGTCACCAGCGCGCGGCCTTGTTCGACGGTGTAGGCGACGGGTTTTTCCAGATAGACATGTTTACCGGCGCGAATCGCTGCCAGCGCGGTCAACGCATGCCAGTGATCCGGCACGGCGATGGAAACGGCATCGATGTCGTCACGGGCGAACAGTTCGCGGAAATCATGATAGATCGCACACGCCTTGTCGCCCTGCGCCGAGTCGGCGTTGGCCTTGGCCTGTTCGGCGTTCTGGCGGTTCACATCACAGACCGCAACCAGGCGCGACTCCGGCAGGCTGACCCAAACTGCGGCGTGGGCCGAGCCCCGGCCACCGGTGCCGATCACCGCCAGGTTGAGCCGTTTGGATGGCGGGGGCGCGGCGGCCCGGAGCAGTGAAGGAACCGCGAAAGGAATGGCAGCGGCGAGAGTGCCGCGCAAAAAGCCGCGGCGACTATGGGTATAGT
>Ga0118677_10008779_pt1 | contig 16052 bp, 21 predicted proteins | sample AliMusrvi5mmetaG_FD_86154 | JGI IMG/M metagenome (GOLD analysis project Ga0118677, IMG submission 86154) | reverse complement strand
CTTTTGTACTCAATATACATGCATAATCGTAGAATAATTAATAATTATTCGCGTTACTGTAAAATTGCTGTTATATTAGTATCTATTTTACTCATAACCCGATCTATAGGTGTGACTGAGGGGGCGAAGCTGCGAAAACTGCATCCTTAAATTGAATCAAATATACTTCCTGACAAAATAAATAGTATTCCTATTCAATCTAACAAACTATCCACAGCAAATTGCAATACCCTGTAACCCAATGATTGAAAGTTTAATTACTTCAAAAACCAGAATTAAGCTCTTACTTAAGTTCTTTTTGAATAGCCAGACAAAAAGTTACCTGAGAAGTTTGGAGACTGAATTCGGAGAATCAACGAATTCCATCCGTGTAGAATTGAACAGACTGGAAAACGCCGGACTTCTCGACACTGCAAACGTGGGGAATAAAAAAATGTTCTTTGCAAACATTCACCACCCATTGTTTTATGACATCAACAATATTTTAAAAAAATTCATAGGAATAGATCAGATCATCGAGCAGATTACCTCCCAGGTTGGTGACCTTCAGGCGGCATACCTTACCGGAGACTTCGCTATTGGCAAGGATTCCAAAATTATAGACCTGACGCTTGTTGGTGACAGGCTCGATCGCCCGTATATCGAAACACTCGTCGAAAAAGCAGAAGGTTTTATAAGCCGAAGAATCAAATACATCATCCTGAGTAAGGATGAAATGATTCAGTTTTATAACAATAAACCGGTATTACTCATCTGGCAATCGGACAAAACAAGCAACTAAGCTCTATATAATATTTATTGACGTATTTTTTCACCCCAAACCTCCCGATATCTTTCGGGACAAGCTCTGAAGAGGCTTAGGCTATGTGCATCGCAACCGATAGTCAATAAGCTAAGTCCCCTTTAGTGAATTTATGGGTTGAAAAAAAGAATAAAATATTATTCGATTCTCATTACTCAGAAAACATATATTAACACATATTTTATGAAATCATCCAATCTTATCATGCGGTCCTTCGTCATTCTGATACTAGCTCTTTGTTTTCTGCTACCTATCTCTGGAAAAGTTTTCGCACAAACGGTTTCGCCTGTTGTTATGGCCCAGATTAATGCTGAATTGCAAAAGCGCGGACTAACAGAAGGTGAAGTTCGTGCACGGTTGCTGCAAAAAGGAATTGACCTGGAGAATATCCCTCCTGCTGAACTTCCGCAATACCAGTCGAGGGTAACCGCTGTTTTGGATGAACTTCAGGCAGAAAAAAAAGCGGGAAACAGCACTGCTCCGACAGTTATAGTAAACACCGGCTCTACCAGTCCACTACCGGCGGATACAACCAAACAGAAAACAAGCAATATTCCAACTGCTGCACCAATAACTACCATGAAGGAAGCGGCTGCAGAAGCATCCCAGCGTATTGTACAGACTGAAGCTGCAAAAACAGGAAACGGGGGTACAATATACGGACACTCCATCTTCACTGACAAATCACTTGAGGTTTTTCGAACAACGAATGGAGCACAGGCGCCGGATACATACGTCTTAGGAGATGGTGATGAAGTTCGCATTACCATTTTCGGCGCTTCACAAACCGATATTCAGCAAAAGGTTGCCCTTGATGGGTCCATCCAGCCTACAGGGGTTGCCAAGATATTTCTGAAAGGACTTACATTGGAACAGGCTAGGGAGGTTATTAAAGATCGCTTGTCATCCTCCTATACTTTCAGGTCTGATCAGTTTGCAGTGACCATTGTTACCGCACGAACAATCCTGGTGAACGTGTTTGGTGAAGCCAAAATCACTGGTGGATTTACCATTTCAGCCTTAAACTCAGCATTTAATGCATTGTCTGCTGCAGGAGGTCCTACCGAAATAGGATCAGTGCGTGCAATACAACTCATCCGCGGGAATACCCGTAAAAATATTGACCTGTATGCCTTTATGAATGACCCGGCAACACAATTCAAGTTCGATCTTCAGAATAACGATATCCTTTTTGTTCCTGTGGTGAAATTGCTGGTGTCAATCGAAGGAGCGGTGAAACGTCCGATGACCTATGAAATGCTTCCAGATGAAACCTTAACTAACCTGATTCAATATGCCGGTGATGTGAAAATGAACGTTTTCCCCGATTTTGTGCAGATACAGCGATACATTAACGGTGAACAAAAACTGTTTGAATATGATCTTAAAGATGTTCGTTCAGGAAAAACAAAGGTGGATTTAATGAACGGGGATATCGTCAGGATTAAGTCGATAGGCAAGCCGATGGATCAGTTTGTTGAAGCTTCAGGAAGCGTTTATTATCCGGGAAAATATGATCTTTCCTCAAATCCAACACTGAAATCATTACTTGCGAGTGCAAAACCAACTTATCAGGCAAAGACTGATATCGTATTCATAGAACGAATAAAACCTGACTCAACTTTTGAAGTATTGAGTGTGCCTTTTTCCGGAGCAAAAGATTTTACTCTGCAAAGCCGTGATAAAATTAATATTATGAATCAGGCTAACTACCGCGATGTTGATACCATTTCGGTTGCAGGCCAGGTTCGTATTCCATTTAAAAAGAAATTTGGCCTGACTGATCACATCACGGTCAAACAAGCCATTGATATGGCTGGAGGTGTTAAAAACAGTGTCTATCCTGTAGCCTATATCTTCAGAAAAAATCTGTTGAACCCGGTCGAAATAAAATATATCCGTATTGAACTGAGTCAGTCCGATATGGTTGAATTACAACCTGGCGATCGACTCAACATATATGACAATACCACCTATACCAATGTGGGAGAAGTCAGAGTATTCGGTGCAGTTAAAAAGCCTGCAGGGTACACTTACGACTCCAGTTTGTCTGTTCGCGACTTGCTTACCAATTCCGGAGGGTTTACCCTTGGGGCAGCCTTCAATCGGGTAGAAGTATTTCGTACGATCCTCTCGCCTACCGAAAAAGTCAGGCTGGAAATGATCACCTTAACCGTGGATTCAAGTTACCAGGTAGTCAGTCCTCAGAACTTCACCTTACAACCCTTCGATCAGGTAGTCGTTCGCCTTACTCCGGAATTTGTTTTGGGGCGAACAGTGGAATTAAACGGACAGGTACAATATCCCGGACAGTATGTACTCAAATCCAAAGAGGTTCATTTGAGCGAAGTTATCAATATGGCCGGAGGAATGCTGAATTCGGCAGATCCTATTGGTAGCCGCTTATTCCGTACATACAATAAACGTGGAAATATAAGTGTCAATCTGAAAAAGGCCATGAATAATTCAGGCAATATTAAATCTGATCCCATACTGTTCGAGGGGGATGTGATTAATATCAACCGACGTGAGAACACAGTAACGATCCGTGAAAATGGAACCCGTATGGCTCAGTATTCTGTAAATCCAGAAATTTCAAATGTCAGAAACGTGATTTACCAAGGACCAAAGACAGCACGCTGGTATATCCGCAACTATGCCGGGGGGTTTGAGAAACGGGCTAACCGGAACAGTGTAACAGTCACCCTACCCAATAATCAAATGATATCAACCAAACGGACTTTGTTCTTTTTCAAAAGATATCCTTCCGCCCAACCGGGTTCAATGATCAGTCTGCAGATGAAACCACCAAAGGAAACAGGCGAAGGTAAAAAGACCGACTGGGATGCTATTATAGGTAGATCTACTGCTTCACTTACTGCAACCGTAACTCTATTTCTATTAATGAGATCGTTGGGGCTTTAATTCAAGTCAGATGTCGAATGGTTGTCAGCTTGTGAGTTTAACAACCAGTTATTCGCGAAATTCGTTTTAATTCCCTGCCCGCTCATCCATGCCTTTTGCGGGGCAGGCGGGGTATAATTCGTACTTTAGCGTAATTCGTTCTAATTCGTGTAATTCGTTTTAATTCGTGTAATCTTTATTTCAATCTCTAGCATATGTCTGAACAAAAAACACCTCAACCCAAGCCAGTTGCTGACGACGAAATTGATCTGCTGGCCCTGGTAAAAACACTATGGAATGGGCGGAGAATCGTTATATTATCTGTTTTTACAGGAATTATCCTGGGTGTAGTGGTCGCTATGCTGTCTCCAAAAGAATATACTGCCACAACCGTAATGGTACCACAGATGGGAAATGACAGTCAATCCAAACTTGGCGGATTAAGTGGATTGGCAGCATTGGCAGGAATAAGCATGGATAATATGAATCAGGGTTCTGATTTATCGCCACTGGTCTATCCCCAGATTATCGGCAGTATTCCATTCCAGTTGGAACTGATGAATACTCCGCTCAATTTCGAGAACCATTCGATGCCTATCTCATTTTTCGAATATTCTATTAAATACAGCACTGGATCAGTTCTGGGATCCATCAAGAAATATACTATTGGTCTTCCGGGAGTCCTGATCAATGCGATCAAAGGAAAATCAAAAAAATTGAGTCTGCCTGGCGATTCGACCAAACAACCAATTCATCTGACAGAAGATCAGGTTACCGTTCAAAAAGCTCTGGACGCTATGGTATCCCTGGATCTGAATCCCAAGGAAGGTTATATAACACTTACTGTGAAAATGCCGGAAGCTCTGGCTGCAGCCCAACTGGCACAAAAAGCGCAGTCGCTGATGCAAAGTTACATTACCGAATTCAAGATACAAAAGGCAAAAGCCAACCTTGATTTTATCCAGGGACGATACGATGAAACCAAAGCCGAATTCGAAAAGGCCCAGGTTAGCCTGGCTGTTATAAATGATCGAAACAAGAATTTCACCAGTGGTTTGCCAAGGATAGAAACTGACCGGATACAAACCAAGTACACCATTACTTTTAGTGTATTTCAGGAATTGGCCAAACAGTTGGAACAAGCTAAAATTCAGGTTAAGAAAGAAACTCCGGTGTTTACTGTAGTTCAGCCGGTTATTGTTCCGACTGAAAAATCAAAACCAAAAAAATCCATGATTGTGGCCATCTGGCTTTTCCTGGGAGGAATCGTTGGAATGGGTATTGTATTCGGGAAGGATTATCTGAAGGATATTAAGACAAAGTGGAAAGATGGGACGATTTAACGAGGGAAAGAGGGGACGAGGGTACGATGGGGAGAGGGAACGAAAGAAAGTAAGGATGATAGAACGAGGGAGAGAGAGAACGTCGGAACGAAAGGTTGAATGCACAATAGAATTGAAAAAATCAATATAAACAATTAAGCAGATGGAAAAAATCAGAACACATAAAGATCTGAGAGTATATCAGCTTGCATTTGAAGTAGCTATAAAAATCCATGAGATCAGTATGTCCTTCCCTGTTGAAGAGAAATATTCATTAACTGATCAAATGAGACGCAGCTCCAGATCAGTCTGTGCCAATTTGGCCGAATCATGGAGGAAGCGTCGTTATAAAAACCATTTCATTTCAAAATTATCAGACTCAGAAGCAGAGGCCGCAGAAACACAGGTTTGGCTTGATTTTTCTTTGACATTTAAACATATCGATCATAAAACTCATAATGAACTTTACGACAAATATGAACATATTCTTGCAATGCTTATTAATATCAGCATTACACCTGACAATTGGCTGATTAAATAATCGACCAATCATTCAACCGTAATCTCATGCATTCATTCACTCGTACCCTCGTCCCATCGTACTCTCATGCCATCGTATCATCGTGCCCTCGTGTCATCGTACATTCACTCCATCGTTCCATCATTCTATAAGTTTCCGAAAATTTGGCTATCTTTGATAATAATTCAATCAGAATGAACAGTCCTGAAACAAAGGCATTTATAAGACAGCATAGCAACCTCTTTTGGTACACTCCTGAAGATAAAAAAGAAGAAATCAGTCCTGAATTCCTGGTGGAAACCATTTTGAACTATGGGGATATTAATGATGTCAGGAGCCTTTTTAAAATCATGGGCCCGGGGAAATTATCTGAAATATTTTATAATATTAAAGGTCGAAGAAAATTGAACTATTATCCTGAAATTTATAATTTCTACTCCAACCTGATTCACAAATATGAACATTCAAATATTTAATCCCAATCAGGTTGAACTTTTGCCACTTGTAAAGGAATTTAAAAAGGAGTTTTATCTTGTCGGAGGAACTGCGATTGCCTTACATTTAGGACATCGGAGGTCAATCGATTTTGACCTGTTTAAATTCAGCCCTATTAAACCAAAAAGTATCCTGCAAAGAATATCAGATTTTGAATATTCCTATTCTGTGACAAGACGAGTTACCGAACAATTGAATGTGATTATTCACAATGTAAAATTTACATTTTATCAGTACCCATTTAAAATTAGTGCTCCGGAAAAACTGAATGATATCCTTCGTATGCCAAACCTTCTTGACCTTTCAGCAATGAAAGCTTATGCGCTCGATAGAAGATCTAAATGGAAAGACTATGTCGATCTCTACTTCATTTTAAAAGACTACTTCTCGATAAAACAAATTTCTGACCGAACCACCGAGCTTTTTGGTCAGTTGTTTTCTGAAAAACTATTCAGGGTTCAACTAAGTTATTTTGACGACATCGATTATTCTGAAACCGTCGAATACTTTGTTCAACCGATTCCAGTTGATGAAATCAAATCCTTTCTGATCGACAAGGCAACCGATATTTTTTAATGATAGACTTTGTATTGGGTCAAGGTATCGCAAACTCATAATTATAAACCTAATTCTGAAATTACCAGATCGATCATAAAGATAAGGTTGGGGTTCATGGTTTACATTTTTGCTACTAAGGTTTGAAAAAGTATAAGGTTCCATTGATTAAACACCTGTTCAACTGCAAGTAGACAATTAAATTTATACAATTCATGTCCTCCTGCAGATGGGTGCCAGACCATATTTATTGCTCGTTCCGTTTCGATTTGACTTATTTAATATGTAATTGCCTATTTCCCGATGATTTGTGGGTACACGGTAGCTGTCGCGGGCGGGGAAATTGAGTATGAAATATTGATCCTTGTTTGTGTCTAACTACAATGCTTATTTCGTATTTTAAATCAATCTATTTGTTTTCAATTATTCACCACAAACAGCATGGATTCAACAGAGAAGAATCAAATTCTGAATCAAATTCTTTGGGATTATAACATCCCAACCGAAGATGTTGAAGCTGTGATTATGGGTAAAAAGAAACTTGCAGGACATTATACCAGGGAGATGCTTTTTCAAAAAATGCTCGAATCATACTCCTGGTTCACCATTATACAATTGTTTTCACCAACCGATATACAGTATTTATTGACCAGCCAGGTTATCAGTAAACTCAGATCACCTTCATTACGTCAGAAATATGAATTTGTCCAAAAAAGATTACAGCAAATTATACCTGTTACAGGATAAATTTCTCTCCTGGTGGCTCTCTCTTGGTCTTCCATTTTATCTGACCGGAGGTACAGCCCTGGGACGTTTTTATCTCAACCATCGTTTCAGCGAAGACCTTGATTTCTTTGTGAATGACGACAGGCAATATCAGGATTACATTGCAGAATTGAAAAACAAAATAGCATCGCGGTTTACTGTAAACATTCAACAATCACTTTTCACTGATGACTTTACCCGTTTTTTTATTACCGAAAACGATACATTCCTCAAAATAGAGTTCGTGAATGATGTACAGTATTATCCAGGAAACCCAGCTGATTATCCCTTTGGCAAAATTGATACACCCATTAACATCCTGGCGAATAAGCTGACAGCTATTGTAGGTCGCGACGAACCAAAAGACATTTTCGATATCATTCATCTTTCCCTGAATTATTCATTCAACTGGCTTGAAATATTTGAACATGCCAAACAAAAAGCAGTCATAAATGAATTGGATGTGGAACAGCGGTTAGTTTTATTTCCGGTTGAATGGTTCGAAAACGTCAATTGGCTTAACACCACTCTGGATCTCGAATCATCACGTAAAATAATCAATCAGATCGCTGATGACTTCCTTCTGGGAAAACAAAATTCATTAGGGATGAATCAAACGCCAATAGAAATGGCTATACCACATTTATTAAAATAATCCTTTCAATCGATTTCTACTTCGTGTCTTTCCCATCTGGGGTTGCTACTGTAGGCCCTTAAATAATAGGGATAATGTAATTCGTCTTAATCCGTGTAATTCGAAAAAATCGTCTTAATCCGTGTAATCTATAATCAATAAACTATGTCCTCCTCCACTCTACTATTAAACAAAATAGCCACCAATACCGAAGTTGTAGGGATTATTGGTTTAGGCTATGTGGGTCTGCCTCTTGCCGTTGGCTTTGCACAGGCAGGGGTAAAGGTGATTGGTTTCGACAAGTCGAAAACCAAAGTCGATCAGATAAACCGGGGTGATAACTATATCAAAGATATCCGGGATGCTGTATTACGGGAGGTCGTCGAAAGTATAAACCTTGTTGCCACCTCCGACTTTCGCAGGATAAAAGAATGCGATGCCCTGCTCATTTGTGTTCCCACTCCGCTGGATAAATTCCGTAAACCTGACATGAGTTACATTGAGTCGGCCTGTACAACCATCGGACAAAACATGAAACCCGGCACATTCATTAGCCTCGAAAGCACCACCTATCCGACCACAACTGAAGATTTTATGCTCCCTATTATTGAGCGGGAATCAGGGTTGAAACATGGTAATGATTTCTGGCTGGCCTATTCACCCGAGCGTGTTGATCCTGGTAATTCATCGTTTTATACAAAAAATACTCCAAAAGTAATGGGTGCGATTACACCCGAAGGACTGGAGATTGGTCAGAAAATCTATTCCAAAGCCATAGATCATCTGCATCTGGTCAGTTCACCCAAGGTGGCCGAGATGGTGAAGATCCTGGAGAACACTTACCGATTGGTCAATATCAGCCTGATCAATGAACTGGCCTTGCTATCCGGAAAGATGGGCATCGACATATGGGAAGTGATAGAGGCAGCCAAAACCAAACCTTTTGGTTTTCAGGCTTTCTATCCTGGCCCCGGGATAGGAGGGCATTGTATCCCGCTCGATCCGTTCTACCTGGAACACATCGCCAAAAAATACGATTTTGATTTAAGTATGATACATACTGCAGGGCATATCAACATGCGGATGCCTCATTATATGGTGATTAAAATCTCAACGGCATTGAACAGCATCAGAAAATCAATGAATGGCAGTAACATCCTTTTCCTTGGGGTTGCCTATAAACCCAACATCGATGATGCACGGGAATCACCGGCCATTGAAATCATAGAACTGGTTGCAAAAAAAGGAGCTACCGTCACCTATCACGATCCTTATATTCCACAGATATTGACGTCACATGGTACATCGCTAAGTTCTGTTGAATTAACCCCTGAGACCTTGCAAGCAAACGATTGTGTGGTCATAACAACCAATCATTCAGCCTTTGATGCGGAAATGATTCAAAAGCATAGCCGTATAATTGTGGATATAAGGAATGTGATCAAAGAGGCGGGAGAGAAGGTATTTAAGCTATGAGCGAGGGGCATGGAGAAGGTGAGAAGGTGAGAGGGTGAGATGATGAGATGATGAGAACTCAATTTGTGTAATTATTATTAATTTGTATTATTTCATGTAATTCGCATTTTAATGCAATTATGACCAGACCTTCACCATACGGCTTTGTTTGCCAATCAGTCATATTTTCAGTATATTTGTGAATCAAGAAAAACACAAAAGATGATAACAACAATAGAAAAAGGAACATCTGGCGAAAAAATTCGTCAAGTCTTAAAGAAAAGACCTGTTAAAATTAAAAGTCTTGACTTAAAAAAATATTGCGGATCCATTTCGTTGCAACAAGACCCTTTGGAAATGCAAAAAGAATGGCGTAATGAATGGGAATAATATTCTACTTGATACCAACATTGTACTTTATCTTCTCAATGGAGAAGATACTTTGATTCCTCTGTTAGAGGAAAAAATCTATTCCTGTCATTTATTACCCAGCTGGAATTATTAGGAAACCGAAATTTAAGATCAGATGATATTCTTAAAATAAAACAGTTTATTTCTGAATGTACAGTAATTGATATAACACCGGGCATAAAATAATTTACCATAAGCTTACGTCAAAAGTATTCACTCAAACTTCCTGACTGTATAATAATGGCAACCTCACTTTGGCTCAATATGCCTTTGATTACAGCCGATCGGGATTTTAAGAAAATTGATATTGCTGACCTGATCTATTTTAGAAGATAACCTAATCTGCATGATCCTTTTAAATCCATGTATATGAAATTCGTGTAATTCTTTATAATTCGTGTAATTTTTATATAATAGCACTAAAAAACAGCACTTCACTCCTTAGAAAAATTAGTTACAAAGTTGGTCCGAATTGTTAATATAAAACCTCTTTTTTGAGTACAACGAACAATAATTTATTTTAGCTTTACTGGTAAATCTATTTAACTTTACCTATAAATCTATGAAATTATGAAAACTGATGATCTAACCAGCGAAGACCTCCAGGTATTGGCCATGGGCCTTCAAATGCGAATATCCGGTAAGATTGGAAAATTCGTATTTTATCAAACGTACGGTAAAATGCATGTACGAAGAAGACCCGCCAAACGGGACCCTGCAGCAACTTTTACCGAAAAACAAGAAAACAACCACAAACGGTTCCTGGCGGTAACCAGGCACGCTCGCAGTCTCAGAAACACCGTCATTGAGCCTATCTGGGACAAGGTGGCCAAACCCAAAAAGAAAAGCGGGTATAGTCTGTTCCTTAAGACCAATAATCCGGCATTTGATGCCACAGGTCAGATACCCGACCCGCTATTGTTGCACTTTTCAGCCGGGCCGCTTAATCTGCCCAACGCTTTGAAAGCAACAGTTAATCATGAAAATTCCTGTGCTGTAGACATAGAATGGGACTTTAACAGTAAATATAGCGGAAGCTTTGAGGACGATTGCCTGATGTACATCCAATACCCCATGGAAACCATCGAAATGGTCGATACCGGGTTTAAACGCAAAGACCAGAAGGTCAGCCTTGAATTGCCTCCTTCGGAAGAAAAAGACCTTTATTTGTTCCTGTTTTTCTGGGACAAACACAAGAAAAGCTATTCGCCCGACCAGGCCTTTAAGATCCGGTAAATCTATGCTCTCCATTGGAAAAGTATAAAACGACACCAAAGTGTGTACTTGTGTGCTTCTTGTGTGCTTATGCTGTGCTTTTAGTGTGCATAGAAATGCCACAAGCACACCATATGCACAGCATAAGCACACAATAAGCACACAAGTAGCAAACAGGTGGACCGCCGTTAGATTCGCCGCTTACACTTTAGATTGAAAAGAAATTTGTCCACAAATTACACGAATAAAAAGAGGAAACGAAAACATACCATTAGCTGCTAGGGTTTTACATTGTTTATTTTTTAAAAATCGTGTAATTTGCGGACACCCATTTCTTTCTTATTCATGTTAATCCGGGTGGGTAGTCCGTGGACAACTTTTAAATACAATTTCAGGAAGATGACAGAATTAATTTTGAAACATGAAGTTTATGATATAGTTGGCTGTGCTATGGAAGTACACAACCAGTTAGGTCCGGGTTTTCTTGAATCAGTCTAACAGGAAGCATTGGAAATTGAATTCAGAGAACAAGGAATTCCATATATCAAAGAAAATGAATTAAATGTATTCTATAAAGGTATAAAAATGAAGAAGCAATTCTCTGCGGACTTTGTCTGTTATAATAGCATTATTCTTGAGTTAAAAGCGGTATCCCAATTTACAGGCAAACATGAATCACAAGTACTTAATTATTTAAAAGCCACTAATTTTAAGGTTGGTTTATTAATCAATTTTGGTGCCCCAAGTTTAGAACACAAAAGATTTATCAATTTTTGGATATAGATACTACTTAATCAAAATTGACTTTTATCGAATTATAATAGAAAATGTTGTCCTCGAATTACAATAATAAAGAATTATTTATCCACAAATTACTCGAATTAAAACTAATTAAAAAACAAACAATATAGATTCCTATAAGTATTGGGGAGGAAGGTACTCTTCTTCTTGAAATTTGTGTTAATTAGAAAAATTCGTGTACAGACATTTCTTTCTTATTTGTTGCAATTTGTATATTTCGTGGACAGTTATTTCTTTTTTATTCGAGTTGATCAGAAAAATTCGTGGACAGATATTTTTAATTCGTTTTAACTCGCATAAAAATGACCATCATACGACAAGGAACTGCCCCCTCCCTTACAGGAATGATTGGAGGAATCGTCATCGTGGAACGGTATGGCAAAATGTATATGAGAAGAGCGCCACAGCGCAAAGTAAAGAATTCGTGGTCTCCCGCCCAGGTTCTCCACCGCCAGCGTTTTAGTCTGGTTAATAAGTTCTGTAATTTATTTAAACGGACACTCATTCCCCAGATCTGGGATTACGAGGCGCAGAAAATGACTGGCTATTCGCTTTTTCTGAAAGCCAACATGGCTGCCTTTGGCCCCGACGACACTCTGGTGGATGCCGGAAAAATACAACTTTCAACCGGGAAACTACCTTTCCCGCCCGATCTAAAGGCTGGCCGACAATTAGTGGGATCCTCTACTATTGATGTGAACTGGTCACGAGAGATGACTTTGAAGGGCTTTCGCAGCACTGATGAGTTGATGGTAATCAGTGCCGCTGAAGGCAGCTATTCGGAGTTAACAGCTACCGGCATTTTAAGAAAAAACCTGATGGGTACATTTGAATTGCCGTCTCTAACCCATCCTGCCACACATATTTATCTTTTCTTTGCTTCTAAGGACCGTAGAGATTATTCGGTGAGTATGTATTTTGAAATATAAAAATTGGAACACACCTACCCGACGCAGGTAGAGTCATTTGTAAAAAGGGAAAAGGATTGACAGACTAATGAGTTTGAAAATTGGGATTCAATACAGGTTTTATTGTATTTTTAAGTAAATTTGTAACTAATGGAAACTATCATCAGAATAAAAAAGAATAAACCCGCATTCAGAGCCCTAATTCTTTTAGCTAAAGAGCTGGAAAAAAATGATCACACCTCTATTTCAATAAGTGAAGGAATTAAGGGAAAAGGGAAAATGAATTTAATAAGACCAACTGGCAATCCGATGGACACATTTCTTCTTTTTGATCAAATCGCTGATTTTCCAACTTTGGATGAATTAAGAAATCTCGCATGGCCAAAGATTTGATAATTGTTGACAGTTGTGTATTGATAAAAGCCTTTCGGAAAGATGTCTATGCAATAAAAGACCTAATGGCAATCTCAGGATATATCGCCTTTTCTATCGTCACCGAACTGGAACTTTTAATTGGTGCTAATACATTGGCAAAAAAAGAAGTCCTTAAAAAGATCTTTGAATCCTATTATGGTATTCCTTTAGATCCATACATTTCAGCGAAAGCCGTTGAAATTATAAAAATGTATGTGACCGGAAAACAAATTATTTCTGTGCCCGATTGCTTGATTGCTGCGACTTCAATAATTACTGGCTATCCAATACTGACATACAACAAAAAGGATTTCAATTTTATTGAAGGAATGAAATTCCATGAATAAATTCATTGATTTAAGAAATGCAGAACAAAATCATGCACTGCGACTCCGATCTAATTGTGAAGCCAATTCGTATAAATTAGTGTAATTGGTTCATTGCCCCCTGCACATTTACCTTTTCTTTGCCTCTAAGGACCGAAGAGATTATTCTGTGAGCGTCTGCTATGAAGTATAGAACGGATTTCACTGCCTGCCCCGGCCTGTCTGGGAATTTAAATTGATTTTGTATTTTTACAAAAAATTAAAACCATGCAAATCGATTTGCAAACCAAATTGAAAGCCATGCTCTGGGATATACCTGGAAACAAAAGATTGGATATTGCCAATAATATCCTTTCTAATCCGGTTGAAACATTCCGGAACGACGATCAACTCTTTATCAAAGCGCTTAATAGCCTTAAATGGTATGAATTAATCCGGATATTGGGTAAACAGAACTTATTCAACTTGCTGACAGATTCTATCCTGCAAAAACTGTATCCAATTCAACGACGTACTTATTATACCAATGCACGAAGATTATTATCAGAATATACTATATCCGCTTCAGGACAAAGTGCTTAATATTGTTGCCAAACTTCCTGTCGAATTCTATCTTACAGGAGGTACGGCATTAAGCCGGATTTATTTGAATCATCGTTACTCTGATGATCTTGACTTTTTTGTGAACAACCGGTCCGACTTTAAATTACAGGTCAATGCAGTAATCAAAGGGCTAACGGAATCTGGCCTTTCTTTCGACACAACTATTGCAGATGAAGGTTTTGCACGTGTATTTGTTATTGATGGAGACAACACTTTAAAACTCGACTTTGTAAATGATGTGTCCTTTCGCAGCGGAACACCCGCTAAAACAAAACTCTTTGAAAGAACTGACAATTTATACAATATCCTTTCCAATAAGATTACTGCATTGGGACGTTACTCTCCAAAAGACGTGGTGGATATCGTGTATATCTGTGAAATTCTTTCTTTTAATTGGGAAAATATCATCAATGATGCTTCAGAAAAAGACCTCTGGGTAAATCCTATAAATGTTGCTGAAGTTCTGGAACAATTCCCTATGCAAAAACTAAAGGACGTGGCCTGGATAAGTGAAGCTCCTTCCTCCAAATGGTTTGCTGATCGTATCAAAAAAATTATTACCGGCATTCTCGATGGATCCAACAACATACCAATAGCATTATTATCCGGATAATCGTCATTCGTGTAATTCGCTCTAATTCGTATAATTAATGTAATTGGTTCTTTACCCTCATGCAAATTTACCTTTTCTTTGCCTCCAAAGATCGCAGAGATTATTCAGCGAGTATGTGTTATGAAATTTAAGCGAAATACGGTGAAGTTTAGAAAATGATAAGATGAGAAAGTGAGAAGATGGGAGTTGAGAAGTTTAGAATTATACTTGTCCTGAAAACTTGGATTACTATTACCTGACCTTTACTAAGCAGAAATTTCACGAATCATCCAACATTTTATTACTTTTGCTTTATGACGAAAAATGAAATCATATCTCATATTAACCTTTCCTTGCAGCCTTTAAATGTGTATAAAGTGATTTTATTCGGTTCTTATGCAAAAGGAACACAATCGGATAACAGTGATATTGATTTATTAGTGGTTACCAATGACAGTTTCATTTTTGATTCATTTGCCCAAAAAATGGAGATCAAATTAAAGATTGCCAATGCTCTGCATACTTTACGGAAATTTGCAGATATTGATCTTATTGTACATACAAAACCGATGTATGATCAGTTCATTCAATTAAACAGTGGATTTAAAAAAGAAATACTAAGCTCAGGGTCGGTTATTTATGAAGCAAACAACTAAAGATTGGTTAACTGCCGCAGAAGATGACTTACTTGCAGCTAAAAAGTAACTGGGGGAAGACAGACTAACCAATGTGGTCGCTTTTCATTGCCAGCAAAGTATAGAAAAATGCATTAAAGCCGTAATTGAAGAACAGGATAAACCATCAATTAAATCACATGATTTGTTAAGGCTTCAATTAAATGCCAATATTCAACTTACAATAACGGAAACAAACTTACTTGAAATTATCAATGAGGTGTATATTGATGCCCGTTACCCTGGCGACTTAGGACTTCTTCCACATGGAAAGCCAACAAATGCTGAAGTGGAAGTCTTTATTGGATTTTGTGAAACACTATTTTTAAGAATAATAAATCAATTCGATTAATTTTTTATCAGTGTTCCCATTTACAATTATCAGAATAAGAAAGGTTCAAAATTCCAAACGAAAAGACTGGAAATGTGAATGCTGAAAAATTCATTAGTCTCATCAATAAAGAACCTTTCGATTATACACCAGGACAAAGTACTCTTTGGGGCTGCCAGTCCGCTGAACAAATTAATGAAAGGACAATGAACTACCGAACGAAAAACAAGAGATAAACCATTCTGAAAATAATCCGCGTAATCACTATTCGTGAAATTCGTTTTAATTCGTGAAATTCGTACCTCACTGTAATTCGTCCTTCAAT
>Ga0118677_10007312_pt1 | contig 16058 bp, 17 predicted proteins | sample AliMusrvi5mmetaG_FD_86154 | JGI IMG/M metagenome (GOLD analysis project Ga0118677, IMG submission 86154) | reverse complement strand
ACGACTTCGGGTTACGGTTGCAGCACTTTGAGCCGGCCGAACATCGTGGCGTTCACACCCTGTGGAATAGTCACCGTGACGGCTTGCACGCCAGCGCCGTTGGCAGTGCCTAATGTCACCTCGGGCCCCGTGGTTCCTGAAACACTCACATCCGTCCAGTGGCTCAGGTCGGAGCTGTATTGGAAAATTTGGGTCGTGTCCTGTGCTGACGCCAGCCGCCTACTGAAGGTGAATACGAAGTTGTTGGAAACCTTGGTCACGACCGGCAGGATGGCCGTGGACGCCTTGCCAGGGTTGCCATTGAGCACATACTCCACCAGATTGGGGATGCCGTCGTAATTCGGGTCGCCGGAGGCGGCGGTATCCGCCAGGCCGGGGTAGGTGGCAATCCATGAAGCATATCCGCTAAGGATCACGCCGGTACTGATCACTTGCAGCCTGCCGAACAAGGAAACATTCGTCCCCGCAGGGACGGTCACGGTCACTGCTTGAATGCCGTTGGCGTCAGCGACACCCAATGACACCATGGAGTCGGTTGGAGAGGTGATCATCGCATCCGTCCAATTGCTCAGGTCAGAGCTGTACTGGAAGATCTGGCTGGTGTCCTGCGCCGACGCCACCCGGCGGCTGAACTTGAAGACGAAGTTGCCAGCGACTTTTGTCACGGCCGGCAGGATCGCCGTGGACGCCGCGCCCGGGTTGCCATTGAGCACATATTCCAACAGGTTCGGGACGTCGTCATGGTCCGGATCGCCCGAGGCCGTGGTATCCGCCAGGCCGGAGTAGCTGCCGATCCATGAGGCGTATCCACCTCTGGCATTGCCGTCCCGCGTCACGGTGATGGTGTAGGTCGATTGCGTCGTGCCATCCTGCGCGGTGACAAGCACGGTGATCGCATTGGCACCGACCACCATCGGTATTGTGGCGCTGACACTCCCGGATGTGACTGCCGCTCAGTTCAGTTTAACCGTGGCGGGGGTGTCCGTCACGGTCGGTGTGATCGTGATTGCGGTTGTGGTGTTGGGAACGCTTGCCGTATATGCCGTCGTTCCGGCGGAGAATGTTGGGGCCAAGGTCCCCGAACTCAGCACCAATCCGGACAGCTTGGACACATTGGAGATCCGTGTCACGGTGACGGTGTAGGTCGTGAGCGCGACGCCATCTTGCGGGGTGACCACCGTGGTGATCGTGTTAATGCCGACCGTGAGTGGAATCGCGGCACTCGCGGAGCCGGAGGCGACGAGCACGCCATTCACCGTCACTGTGGCTGTGGCGTCTGCCACGGTTGGCGTCACCGTGATTGAAGTGGTGGCATTGGGGACACTGGCCGCATAACTCAGTGTCCCGGCAACAAATGTGGGACTCGGTGTCCCGATGCTCAGCGCAAGTGATACCAGCGTGGAGCCGGAGGCAAGTGGAAGCGCGGTGAGTGCCATGCTGTGGCTGGCGCTCGGGCCGCTGGCCAGCGCGACGAATTTCTCGCCGCTGCCAAGGCCGGATGCCGTGACCGACACCGGGACATTGCTGTTGGCTGTGCCGCCATTCCCTAACAATCCATTGCTGCCCGATCCCCAACTGGAAATGCTGCCACCCGAACAAAGCGCCAGACTGTGGGCGTTGGCGGCTTGGAGCGCGGTCACCGTCTTGCCGATCAGGCTTTCGGTGCGCGTGACAACCACCGGCATGCTGCTGTCCTGCGTGCTATTGTTGCCAAGTTGGCCGTTGGAGTTTCTGCCGAAGGCCACCAACGTTCCATCCGAGCAGGCCACCAGATTATGAAACCCGCCAGCGGAGATCATTTCGACGATCCTGCCCGCCAACACGTCGGTGGCGTCCACATCCACCGGAATCAAACTGCCCGTGAAACTGCCATTGCCCAGTTGGCCGTTGGTATTTTTCCCCCAGCTCACCAGCGAGCCATCCAGGCACAGGACCAGGCTGTGATCGCTACCTGCAGCCAGGGTGACGGCGTACCTGCCGTTGAGTGTGCCTGAGGTGGTGATGTTCACCGGCGCGCTGCTGTCGATGCTGCTGTTGTTGCCGAGTTGACCGGAGTTGTTGCGTCCCCAAGCCACCACCGTGCCCCCCGCGCACAGCGCAAGGTTGTGGTAATAGCCCGCCACGACTGATGTGACGACTTTTCCGCTCAGCACCCCGCTTGTTGTTACCAATACCGGCACGTTGCTGCTTGTCGTGTTGCTGTTACCGAGCTGTCCGTATAAATTGTATCCCCAACAAGCCACCGTCCCATCTGAGCACAGCGCCAGGCTGTGGAAAAAACCGGCCGAGATGGCCACCACCGTCTTGCCTGCCAGCACTCCGCTTTGGGTTACCGCCACCGGCACGCCGCTGTCTGTATTGCCGCCGTTGCCAAGCTGCCCGTAAAAATTGTATCCCCAGGCCGCCACCGTGCCGTCCGCGCAAAGCGCCAGGCTGTGCGAGCTACCCGTCGAGATCGACAGGATTGTTTTGCCGCTCAAAACCCCGCTGGACGTGACCACCACCGGGACGCTGCTGCTAGGGCCCGCGACCCCGGAATCGCCTAGTTGGCCATAGCTGTCTGATCCCCAGCTATACGCCTTGTCATTCGCCCACTGGAGCACCAGATCATTGCCCGTGCCGCCGTAGTAATCCACCACAAACCGGTAGCTCGCGTTGTGGTGGCCCAGTGTGATCGTCTGCCCCTGCGCCAGATTCGAGAAGCGCCCGGTGATGAACGCCAGTCCCGTGTTGTTCACCAGCATCAGGTTGGTCCCCACGGGCGGAGCAAAGCCCAACGAGAGGTTCGCTATATTCCCGGTGGCGATGTAACTCGAAGCACTTACCGGCACATCAAAAGCGGAGGAATAGGTGAAATAGAATGAGGGACGCGTCACCGTGACCGTATACGCCGTGGAAAAACCAACATCCTGTGCAGTGACTACCACGTTGATCGTGTTGGACCCCGCCACCAGCAGGATCGACTGACTGGCCGTTCCCGACACAACCGACGTCCCGTTGACTTTGATCGTGGCGGTGGCATCGGTTACAGTAGGTGTGATGGTCACCGACGCCGCGGCATTCGGCACGCTGGCCGTGTACGAGATTGTCGCTGACGCAAACGCTGGACTCAAGGTGCCAGAACTCAAAACCAGACCCGACAGCGTGGACACAGTGGAAGACCGTGTCATCGTCACCGTATAGGTCTTGGTCGTCGTTCCATCCTGCGCGGTTACTACCGTGGTGATTGTGTTGGTTCCAACGGCAAGCGTGATCGCCCCGCTGGCGGTTCCAGACACGACCGTTGTGCCGTTGACTTTGATGGTGGCGGTGGCATCGGTCACTGTCGGTGTAATCGTCACCGACGTAGTGGCGTTAGGGACAGAAGCCGTGTAGGAAATGGTCGCCGCCGCAAACGTTGGGCTCAAGGTGCCGGAACTGAGGGTCAGGCCGGCCAGCGTCGACACAGTGGAAATTCTCGTCACGACAACGGTGTAGGTCGATGTCGTCACACCATCCTGCGCGGTGGCAACGGTGGTGATCGTATTAGTTCCCACCGCAAGCGTGAGCGCTCCGCTGGCGGCTCCAGACGCGACCGTCGTGCCGTTCACTTTGATCGTGGCGGTGGTATCGGTCACGGTCGGCGTCACCGTGATCGAGGACGTGGCATTCGGCACGATTGCCGTGTAAACCAAGGTTCCAGTGTTGAAAACCGGGCTCAATGTCCCTGCACTGATTGCAAGCCCTGAGAGCGTGGAAACCGTGGAAATTCGCGTCACCGTGACGGTATAGGTCGATGTCGTGATTCCGTCCTGGGCGGTGACCAGCACGGTGATCGGGTTGATACCTACTGCCAGCGGGATAGCAGCACTGGCCGTTCCTGACGCGAGCGTCGTGCCGTTCACTGTGACCGTAGCAAATGAATTTGTCAGCGTGGGTGTCACTGTCAGAGCTGTAGTGGCATTGGCCACGCTGGCCGTGTAAACCTTGGTGCCTGAGACGAAGGTTGGACTCAGTATCCCCGCGCTCATCATCATCCCTGAGAGCGTCGCAACCGTGGAAATCCGATTCACTGTGACCGTGTAGGTCGATGTTGTGGTGCCGTCCTGGGCTGTGACCAACACTGTGATCGTGTTGTTGCCAACCGCAAGAGTGATCGACCCGCTGGCGGCTCCAGACACGACCGTCGTGCCGTTCACTTTGATCGTTGCCGTGGCCTCGGTCACAGTCGGCGTGACTGTCATCGAGGTGGTGGCGCTCGGCACACTGGCCGTGTAAACCAAGGTTCCAGTGCCGAAAACCGGACTCAATGTCCCAGCGCTGAGCGCAAGCGCCGCCAGCGTGGACACATTGGAAATCCGCGTCACGTTGATGGTGTAGGTTGAACTCGTGGTCCCGTCTTGGGCGGTAACCAACACGGTGATCGGATTGGTGCCCACGACCAGCGGAATATAACCACTGGCAATTCCCGAGGCGACTGGAGTCCCGTTCACTGTGACCATGGCCGTTGAGTCGGTGACCGTGGGAGTGACCGCCAGGCCGGTGATGGCATTGGCCACGCTGGCCGTGTACGTCTTGGTTGCCGACGCGAAAATTGGACTCAGTGTCCCAGAGTTCATCACAAGCCCTGATAGCGTGGCGACTGCTGATGCTGCCCGAGTCACGGTCACGGTGTAAGTTGAGGTCGTGATTCCGTCCTGTGCGGTGACCACAGTAGTGATCGTGTTTATCCCTACTGCCAGCAGGATCGCCCCGCTGGCGGCACCAGACGCGACTGTCGTGCCGTTCACGTTGATCGTGGCCGTAGCATCGGTCACAGTCGGCCTAATCGTTATTGCCGTGGTGGCGTTAGGGATAGAGACCGTGTAGGAGGTGGACGCCGCCGCAAACGCCGGACTCAGAGTGCCGGAACTCAGAACCAGGCCGGATAGCGTGGCCACCGCGGAGCGGGTATCCACCGTCACATTGGAAGTGATCGCAAACCATGAACCTCCCACAGCAGTTGAACTGCGAGCAACACGGAACCCGATGCAGTAGTCCGAGATGCCGTCCGGGTATGTACACATGCGGAACGCGACGCGGCAAGAGTCCGCATAATTGTTCCAACCGCCGCCCCGGTATACCCGTAGCGAGCCCCCAGCAACACCACGCGGATCCGTCTGCGCCCCCGCGGGATAAGTGCCATACCAATCCCAGCACCACTCACGCACGTTCCCCGCCATATCATATAGCCCATTGCCATTCGCTGCAAAACTGCCGACCGGACTCGTAGCTGGAGTGGTCCCTCCAAGACTGCCGATGGAGTTGTAACCGCCCGGTCCCAAATCATAGCTGTCGCCCCAGTAACTATAATAATTGGCCTGGCTTTGGCTGATCGTGTCGCCCCACGGAAACGGCGGCCATTGGCAGTGCTAACCAATACATCTTGAGCTTGGCGACATCAGATTTACTGCCGGATATCAAAAGAATCGGAGTGGCGATAATCAGCCCCCATAACAATAATCCCTCGCCCCACCTCGATCTCATAATTCGTTGAATGTGTGATGGCGAGTCCCGCCAAAGAGTGGACGCTGGCCGGTCGCGACGATAAAAATGCAAACTGAAGATTTGCGAGAAATACTCGCCATGGTAGCAGAATCCGAAGACAACAACCGCGTACTCATCCCGATTGATAGGAGCGAGTGGGAAGTCGACTCCGTATTGCAGGAATTCCGCGGTGGCAACGAATGCTGTACCGTCATGGACGCCAAAATCGGATCGGATCGCTCGGATCTCCAATCGCGTCCTTCCAAGGGGCATCGCACTGAAATGAAGCGAGCGAGCCCAGCTTTTTCATTCTCGCTACGAATTCCGCGTAGTACGGACGGGACAAATCAAACGCCTGACAAAATTCATCAGGAATCATCGAAAACTCGGCTTCGGATTGCAGCCGGTCTGTCACGTATTGCTGGATGGTTTGAAATTGGTCGTCGGTCATTGTGTGGCGAGGGTGATGGGGTTCTTGCTTCTCAATCGATTGATGTAGGGACAACGGTTGCCGGTGCCCCCCCTAGCAGATCCCGGCATGCGGAATCACCGCACCGGGCTCCTCAGGAAAGCGGACGCGGAACCAGCGCCGACACAGAGTGCCAACAGCCGGCTCCCTTTGCAAGCAGGAAGCTTGACACCGTTCTCGGGAGTATTCGTGTCCCATCGCGGGTGCTATGCTTGCGTTGCCTCCCTGCCCGCTTCTTCGCCGTGTGACCAGTCCTAACCCGCTTCGCACGCAGGTCCCGAGCCAACGCCAGCATTTCGTCGGCGTTCAGGCCCTGGTGCCCGGCCCAGAATCGGGAGTGGCGGAAGTCCAGCGTGGCGACATCCGGCTCCCATGTGGTGATGTGCCGCGGCAGTGCGGCCATCCTCTCCTAGTCACGGATAAAACCATGACCTTGGTTTTGATCGGGAGAATGGGCCAGGCGGCTCGTCGGAGTGAACAAAATCTGAGTGGGCTGCCTGAGCTGGAATAAGCGGCGTCTATTACTTCGGTGAGAAAGGTTCTTATCCAGCAGGCAGCATCGCGGGTTCTCCATCGATGCAGATCACGGTATATGAACGGTCTTCCTCAGTCATAATTGTGATCATCACCGATTCTCTCAAGTGAGTGGTGACATGGTATTGCACAAGAATCGCTTCGCCATTCTCTAGTGCGTGGTTGTTTAAGGCAACGTCCTCTGCGCTCAGGTGGCTCCAGTCGCATTCCTGATGCCGACGGAGGAGCGGCATCAGATCGATTCCGAGCTGGATCACGCCGGGCGAGATCAAGATTTCGCCTAACGGGAAGGTGGGACCATTATTGAAGTATCTCATGCTTGGTGTTTGGTGTTTGGTGTTTGGTGCTTGGTGCTTGGTGCTTGGTGCTTGGTGCTTGGTGCTTGGTGCTTGGTGGTCATGGAATCGCATCAGATCAACGAGGCGATGTGGTGAGCGAACGCCTGACGACCGGAGGGATCCATCCGGTGGTGCATTGCGCTGATGGCGGCGATGTCCAGCCTGATAGCAAAATGACGTTCGAGGCCGGAGAAAATGGCTGCAAAGCCGCCGCCTTGGTGGGCGTCGAGCCAGATCGTTGGAAAGGCGGTTATGCTGTCGAGCATGTCGCGCTGCAAGCCCGGCGGTTGTTCGTATCCGAAGCGGTAGTGGAGTTTCGGATAGAGCACGGACCACAGGACAGCCCGCCGATCCGGCTGCAACCTGCGCCGACAGCTCACCGCGAATACCGCCTGCGGTTCCCTGGTGGCGCAAAATGCAAACTCCGCGTCGGTGAGCTTGTCCGCCGCATTGAGAAGCGCTGCGGCGGGGTGTTTTTCGAGATGGCTGGTTCTCGACCAAGGCGGTAGCCGCTCGAGGGCGAAGGACACAGCACCCTGTGGGGACCTCCGCATGCAAAACGCACGTTGGGACGGTGTGAGCCGGCCCATCCAACGGGCGAGCGCCCAGTAGGGCGCGGCCTTCGTACACCGCCAGATGTCACCCTCGGTGACCGGTCGCGGGGTGAACTGAAAGAAAAGGATGACGTTGTGGATATCCCAGTGCCGCAGTTGGGCGTCGAGGATTTCCTGTAGCCACGGCAGCCGTCTAACGGAGTATAACAGGCTCAGATCCTCGTCGGAGACCGCCGCCGGTCCGAAGTCGGCGGCCGGTGACGGCAGTAGGAATGATTCGATCACATTCTGCGGAAGCGGTCGGCCTCTGGAATCCAGCGATGAGATTTCAAAGTCCGCTCCGATGCGGAAATAGCGCCAGGTTTCCCTCCCGCTCGTGGCGCGTTCAACGATTTCGGCGAGGCTGTGAGGTGCCACTCTCACGATCAGCGCACGGGTTGGTCCGATGCCGTGGCCGACGACTCGGGCGTGTGCGACGGTTGCCGGCTCGCGATAGGTGCGGTGATAACTACAGATCCGGTGGATTGGCCGCGGGTCGGAGCATGACGGCGACTCGAACACCGCCAGCGCGGTGCCGTCGCAGCAAGAGATGATTGCGCGATTCATGATTGTTAGATTTTTGAAGCAATGTAAGCGCAGAGCGGACCGCGTCCGGCTGGCGCAATCCGGCGAAGCATTAACGCGATGGCTTTGTCATTAAACCGAATGCCCAGATGATTCCCCAAACGCCCGAAGATGTGGGGGAATCCCGGGTTGCTTTCGAGCCATTCAGCCGGATATTTTGTGATCGATTGGAAGACCTCTCGGCGGAAGCGGGGCCCCAAGGTGTAGCGATCCGTGTGCCATGCGACACCAAAGGAGGTCGCGAGCAGGATCGCAGCCCGTTTGTCGTCTGTCACCAGATGGCGGGCACGGTAGGCTGTGACTGGATCCACCTTGGCGCACCGTCTCAGCTCCTCATTGGAGAGCTGATGCAGGTGGTTTTGAAGCACATACATCGCATTCCGTTTCACGCGGACGCAGTGAGGCGGCAGGTTTTCAGACACCGGTTCCGCTTCCGGTAACGTGAGCCAGTGGATGCAAAACGCCTCGATATCGGGCGTCAGCAGGTGTCGGAAGTCGGACAGCACACGCTGGGGGGCGTAAATGGCGAGCATGAGCGCGTCGCGATCCAGCCATTCCCGCGGAGCGTGGTCCACGTAGGTATTGGGTGCCTCCTCGCGCCAGCTTTGCAGTGTTTCTTTCACATGGTCTGCCAGCCATTTGGGATGTTTCGCACTCAGGAATTTTTTGAGGTCGTCCTCGCCGAAGCGCATCTCAGTGCCGTCATGCGTCTCGACCGGGGATGCCAGAGTGAGGCTCGACATGTTGTTCCAAAATCTGCCGACATCGGCGATGGGAATGGGTTCGAACGTCTCGTCGATGCGGTATCCCTGATGGGGCGGCGTTCCTGCGTTGCCTGCGCGGTAGGAGATCATCACCACGTCGCCGGGCCGCACGTTGACGACCGCGACGCGGGTTTGGTTTACGGAATGGTCCAGGACGAGGCCTTCATGGGTGAAATGGTGGATTCCGTCATCGTCGCGGATCCGCCACACTCGGTGGGGTACATCGTGATAGGGGGTTGTGAGCTCGAAGGCGAGTCGGACGGTGTAACAGGTTGTGCGGCGGTAGTGGTAGTTCATGGTGTTTGTTTTTGTTGGGGTGTGGCTTTCTTTTAACTGACTTGAGCCGAAGGAGATGGGTGTGTGAGGAGGTGGGTGCGCAAGAACCCACCTCCCGGACGCCAGCGGGAAAACGGAACCAATTCTGCGACGCCGACTTGGCGCGGGAGTCAGGGAACCATTCCGGTGGCGTCGTCCATCGCCTCGCCTGCCAGATAACTGACGTTGCATGGGTCTTTGCTTGGCTTTTTCTCTGGATGAGAAGCGCTGATTGTCCTTGACCGCCCGGGATAGATTTCCAAGCTGTCCGCAGACGTATGCAGACACTTGGGGAAAAGATGCAGGAGCTCCGCAACGGCAAGGGTATCTCCATGAGGGAGCTCGCCAGACGGACGGGCATTTCATCATCGTTTATGGCCGAAATTGAAGCCGGTCGCCGATATCCCAAAGAGGCCTTTCTCGCCGCTATCGCCAAGGAGCTTGGTGCCAACGTAGCCGAACTGGGGGAGCTCGACACGCGCTCATCGCTTGAGGATTTGAAGCGGCTCGTTGACAAGGATCCTGCCTGGGGCACGGCGTTCAAGCGGATTTCCTCAGCGGCTAGCGATGGCACCCTGACTCCGTCCGCGTTGATGAAAAGGCTCGGTCCTGGCAAGTGAGGTCATTGGAGGAAATTGATCGGTGAGTCATTTTTTTCTTGCGTGTCCTCGTTGTCTGCATACATTACGGACACCGCGCGGCACTGTTGAAGGCCGGGTCACTTTTGCCTAGAGCCCTGCAACACCCCGCCAGCGCGAAAACCCCGACACACACCCCGAACCAGTCAATTCAGCCATGCCAACCTATTCATTTAGACCCACCACCCGCCACACGATCCAGGCGGCCTGCAAAGTCATCCACACTTCCTATCCCCGGATTATTTACGTTGTTGAACTCGATTCCGCCGCCGCCGATGATCCTGCTTTTGCCAAGGACAATCCTCATTGGGTGCAAGGCATGATTTGTCTGTACGTGGGCTCTAGCAGCCTGACAGCCGAGGAGCGATTTGGCCAACATCACGCGGGAGTGAATGCGGCGGCGGTCGTTTTTAGATTCGGAAAGAAGTTGCGTTACGACCTGATGCCGGAGCAGAAACCCGTCCCACGTAAACTGGCGCTGACGCGGGAACGCCGCTTGGCCCACGACCTTCGCCGCCAGGGCTTTGCAGTTTCCCAGCACTAGCTGTGACTTGGAGTTGGATTTCTTGGATGGTCGTGCCAATTTTGCCGTTCTTCATGCATGGCACAGCCGTGCCTGAGAAACTGCGGAATGAAAGCGGGTGCGGGGCAAACTGGCGAATTCCCCGATTGGGGGTAGCCTTCAAATGTCGGGCTGCTTGAAATTTCCGATGACCGGTGCCGCAATGTCTGGAGTATCGAGCAACACCGCCAACATCAGCTCCTCGAAAATGCGCATACCAAGGCCGGCGGCAACGGCATGTTCAATCGCTTCTCCGGCGAGGCGATTCCACACCTTTCGGGCGCGGGGGTTGCTGATGCGATTCGCGATTCCCAAGGACACAGCATGGTAGTCGGATCGTGTCATTGGCGGCAGCCAGCACACTTCGTGGCGAAAACGCTGGCGCAGTTCCGGCTCGATGCTTTGGAGGATTTGCTCGCAACTCGGCGGCTCAACCGGCGATTCATCCTGTGAGAAACCGAGTTTTCTGGAGTTACCGAGCCATGCGCTCTGCCACGCACCACACGCCAGGATGAAAACGCGTTCGCGCAATTGCTTTTCCAACAACGCTCGCTCGACAAACATCGGCGGGTCTGGAACTCCCCATGCGTCATTCGTTGGTGCTGTGGGCATCCTTGCCGCGAGCGGGATCACGAAATCAAGGAGGTCGTGTGCCTCATGGCGGATGCAACTGACCCATGATCCGGACCCATGGAGCTTGTCGGCTTCGTCAAGCACCAGGATTCCGCCGCCTCCTTGAAGGGAATCGAGCCAGGTCGCGATGGAAGAAAATGTCCACGGCTCGTTGCGCGCCGACAGCACCACCCATGACGAAACATTGATTCGGAGTACCGGGAGGCCGAGCCTTTTGCCGAGCTCGACCGCGATATAGCTTTTGCCATTTCCGCTGGGACCAATGATCAATGTCGAGGTGAGGGGTTGAATGGGTAGGTCGCCACGGCAGCCATTGGTGGCGATTTTAGCCACCGGCAAGAGACGGTTGAGAACAACTTGCTGTTGTGGGGATAGTATGGTTGGTTTTTTGTTGGTTTCCATTTTCCCAGAAGACCGGCCGCGAGCCGGCGAATGCGAAAGCATTCGCCGCATGAAAAACGGCCAGTGAACCTCCAGGCGACGGATAGAGCAAGGTCGTTGGCTTCTGCGTCTGCTGCCGTAGCGATGAGGATAAGTAGGATGCCATCACTGGAATGATGCGCCGCACAGGGCACAAGGCTACTCGTACTGAAGCGAGGGTTTTGAAATTCTGAATTCTACTTGGTGCAACCACGAGAGTCCCCTGATTTTTTAGGGGGCGTGTGAAATTCAGGTTTGATCTCCCTCCGGGCATTTTGGAGGTACCCAGATTCGCAGCAGGTCACCAGGCCTAAACGAGTATAACTCCCAGCGACCCACCGGCCAACTGCACCAGCGATGGATCTGTCCAGCGATGACGGTCACAGTAATTTCGTCAATTGCCCAATGGTCGGATTTTGCTTTGTGGGCGGCGGACTCTACAAGTGCTTCCATGATGCGCTGACCCACTTGATTGTATGCTGAGTGATCGGGCATGGTGAGGTGGTGTTTCATGTGTTTTTTTGATGTTTGGTTTGTGGTTGTTATGGAGTTTGAAAATGCTTCCTACTCTGGTGCTTAAACAGGCCCACCAGCCGACCGGCCGCGCAAGCGCCCGGACCGGGCAGGGCCTTTAATATTGGGTGAATTCTTCGGGGGACTGCCGACCCTCCACCAGGTCATCCGTAACTATTATCAGTCAAACAACATGATTGGCGGGACTATCGCGGCCTAGTGTGGCCGAAGCTGGTGGAATCAATGGATCCTCCAGCGGCATTCGATGCGGTGAAGTGCGCGTGTTGGGAGAGCGTCGGTTTCCTCTTTGCATGCAGGTGCCAATCCGGTAGATTGGCCCATGGGCAGCAGCCTTCAGACCTCCCCGAAGATTGGTGTGATCCAGGGATCCGCCACCCGCTCTACACCAGTGTCATTGCCGTGGCGGTTGGCTGGGCCTTGGTCTGGCAAAGCTGGCCGGCGTTGGTGGTTGCAGCGGCCCTGATTCCGTTCTTTGGCGCCAAAGCACGCCGTGAGGAACGTTGGTTACGGGAGATCTTTCCCGATATGCCGAGCATGAAAAGCGGGTGCCCCGGTTCCTGCCGCGCGTCTGTTAGATCGGATTGAATTCCATTGCCCATCATGCCTGTCGCCCTGACAACGCGCTGGTCAATGACCAGGGCGTCCGCGCTTTCGGATGGCTGCCAGTCATTCCCGCGCATCGCCGAGGGCTGGAATTTCGGCGGCTTCGGATAGGTCGCGGTGGATGGCGCGGCTGATGACATCACGGGTGGCTTCATCGAGGTAGTCGTGAAGCAATTGCGATAGCTGCAAATACTCCGGCCAAAGGATCTCATCGAGGAACTTGCGCTGGAGGCGGACCATCACGGTTGTGTGGCGCTGGCGCGAGAGGCGGTATGGCTGATGTCCATGACGTCGGACCAGCGCCAAAAAGAGCTGGCGTTTCCATGGATCAGTCAGGGAAAATTTGAACTCCACCGCAGGCTGTGGTGCGGCGGCAAGCTGGGCGTGGAGGCGTTCGAGCGCACCACGCGCCGCCTGCATTTCGCCATGCGACTGGGTGGATTTGAACAGGGCCTCAACCTTGTGGATTTTGTCGATGAGTTCGTCGCGGGTCATGGGCGTGCGAAGTCAAACGGCTGACCGAACAGGCGGCAACGGCAAATTCCAAGCCGCCTGGCAAGGATTTGCACCACGGAGCCACGACCGGTGTGGCCGGTGTCCTCAGCCACTGATGTCATGCAGACAGTCCGTTTGGTTGAGAATATTCCCCCATTCCTTGTTTGTCCGTCGGCTATGGTTAATCGCACTTCACCGGCGTCGCGCTGACCTCGCCATGACCTGACCACCAAGACCGGGCATCGGTGGCCATCCCGGCTTGGCACAACACGCTGGCTGTCGCTAAACCAAGGATGCTACTCTGGATTTCCTGGCGCGAGTTCCGTTGTTCGCCTTTCCCACAGAGGAGGGCGCACATGCGATCCATGGGGAACTCGAAGTGGCAATGGCTGGCGTCCGTCACGAGCATGACCCGCGCTGGAACTTTGGCGGCGGCATAGACTTGCAGCGCGTTGCCCTTCGCGTTACAGGCCGATGGCGAGGACACCAAGGCCCAAATGCCGAATGGCAGGTTTGCGGCAGCCTTGGCCCCGGATCCGTCGTCCACGGTGTCTAGGCCGAGATAACCGATGGCGGCAGGGTCGGAAGCCGCGGCCAGCAGGGCAGACAACCCGCCAGCGGAAAAGCCCGCATAGATGACACGCTTCGCATTCAGGTGCCGGGCCAACGCCACCATGTCGGCGGCGTTCTGGTCGTGGTGCCCGGCCCAGAGTCGCGAGTGACGGAAGTCCAGCGTGGCGACATTTAGCCCCCATGTGGCGATGTGCCGCGCCAGTCCGGCCATCCGCTGTTTGTCGCGCAGGAAACCATGGCCAACGACCACCAGCACATCCGCCTCGCGATGGGCTGGCTGGAAGAGCGAATAGTTGAGGGCACGGCCGGCGCCGAACCGTAACTCGCCGTTGGTGACCGTCACCGACAATGGGCCGGGCCGCCGGTAGTCCGGATTTGATGCGGCATGAGGCGACTCGCTGGCGCGTGCTGGCGAAGTGTGGGTCATTGTGGAAATGCCACACGGTTGGATGCAGGAGCACAGTAGCAAGGCGCAGGGGAGGAGGAACTGTGGTTGCATGAAGAGATTCAGGAAGGTTACCCGGCCTGCGTGTTTACGGCACTCTCAGAACTATGGGCGATATTCCCGAATGAGAGCGCTACGGCCTTGATGAGTTGGTGGCGGATTGCATTCCAATAGAATAGGAAGGGGAGATAGCGGTCTAATTCGTTTGGGTTCGCGGCCAAGTAGGCTGCCAGATTGCTCAGCAGTGGCATCCTGCGGAGAGCAAGGGCATTGGCCAAGGAAAGCTCAGGCACATGGACCACGGAAACCGGCAAGCCAGCACCAGATTTTTCCGCGATTTCTGTGGTCTCGTCGGTTTTAGTAGCCCCGTATTTGACGTGGATCCATGCATCGCAGAAGAAATTTTTCATGTTGCGAATTGCGCCTAGCCTGGTCGCAGGGTCCACCGAGGTTGGAACGATTGCCACGGTGTGGAAAAGCCATCTGAAGTCACGCACATTCACCTGCATGGCCAAATCGCTGTGATTCAAATTACAAGGAAGGTCCAGCAAACAGCAGTTTACTTTTTCATTTTCGTAAGCGATGTATTCGCCGACGAAGTTACCGAGCCTCCGTTCTTCAAATTTCGCCTTTTCGGCTAGCTGTTTTAGATGTTCCGCATGGTCAACCTGGACCCGGTTTGATTCATCCTTTGGGTAGGTTTGCTCCCTGTCACACTCACGCCCAAGATGCAGATCCAGAATATCGATTCCCGGCAAGAGGGCCTTGAGCACCCCATCGTTGCCAAAATCACCGACTATGGGGGCCAAGCCTGCTTCAATCATGGCGTTGCAGACAAGAGCAGCGGTGTGGCTACGCCGACTTCCGCCCTTGGCATTCATCAATAGAAAAAGGCTTGCCTTGGTCGGAGGGCCGATCCTTTCTCCGATACCCATTCCTAGCATTTGAGTGGGTGCCGGATTGGGTGGTTCCGTTGGCGCGCTCGGCGGAATCGCCCCCTGGATTTTTCCGGCACCCTTTGCCGCTCGATAGGCGCGGACTAGTCCCTTTGGTCTCTTGGCCTCAAGAATCCAGTCGCGGAGGGTGTCACGGCTGGGCGCTATGATCCCAGAGGTTGCAGCATAATCTTGCACCCATTGAAACGCATCATCCAGATTGACGCCGTCCCTGACAAATCGTTGAACGCTTGGGGTCCAGTCCTCTTTTACCGGCCGCTTTGTCCGGGCCGGCGGCGGATTGGCGGCGTAGGCATCAGCCATGCCGGAGTGATCCCTTGCGCTCATGGCTTGGATAATATTCCAAATAGGATACAAAAGCGACAAGCAACTGCATCCAACTACAAATAACTACTTTAGTTTGCTTAATCGTTTAAGGGTATCTTGTGAGCCCTTTGGCGAGCAATTGCGGGACGAAGGTCCCAATATACGGGGATTTTTCCCCATGCGCCGCAGGCCGGGATAGCCACGCCCGGTAGGGTGGGGCGTGCGCCGATGTCAAAAAAGTTGGCGGAGCGGAAAAAATCGCAGATTTTTCAACTTTTTGGACATCGGCGCATCTCGTCGCCAACCGATATACTCAAATTCGACAAACTTGCCGAGGAGTAGCGGAGATCTTCCTCAAAAGTCGGCGTGTGGCTTGGTGGGAATCTACGACGTCCTGCCTTGGTTGAATACCCCTGTCCTCCACAAGCGATTCCCCATCTCGCCATTTTCTTGCCATGTCGCCATTTTCTCGCCACCATCTCGCCATGAACCGACCGATCCTACAGGACTGGCTCGAACCGTTCCGGCAGCAAACGGAGCTGGATGCGCGGACCTATGAGGCGTCCTTCGAACCCCGCCTGCCCCGGCGGACGGTCCTGAACCGGCTAAGTCGGTTGCGCGACGCTGGCTTGGTGGAACGCCAGGGGGTCGCCCGATCCACGGTCTATCGCCTGACCGATGCCGGCCAAGCGCGGCTGTCGGTGCCCCGGCCGTCGCCGGCCCCGCAGCCGCGTGGCGGCCAATTGTCGGAGGCGTCGGAATCATTGCGGGCGAAACTCCGGCTCCCCGC
>Ga0118677_10008776_pt1 | contig 16059 bp, 13 predicted proteins | sample AliMusrvi5mmetaG_FD_86154 | JGI IMG/M metagenome (GOLD analysis project Ga0118677, IMG submission 86154) | reverse complement strand
CCCCGCAAGTTCACATTGCTCTCCCTGTGGTTCGACGTCTCCGACCCGGCCGGCCGCCGCCACCGCGACGAAGCCCACGCGTTCACGCTGATTGCCCGCAGGGATGGAATCGATGTGTGGGCCATGACCTGGCAGGAGTTGTGGGAGGCGCTGTCCGAGGAAGCGCGCGGCGAAGAGCATCGCGCCTATCTCGCCTACCTGCGCCAGCGCTACGCGCTCGACCGGCGCGTGCCGTGACTTCAGGACGTATCTTCAGGACGGAGCCGCGACCGTGAGGGAAAGGTAAGGTCCGCAGACATGTTGCCCGCTATGCAACTGGTGCTCCCAAGCACCAGTTGCACCCCAGCCTCGTCGTTCCGGTTGAGAATGGATCATGGCACAGAGCACTGCAATGCCGACACTCCCCGGCGGTCACGGCTCCGACAATGTGCGGCTCGCCTTCCGCGTTCACCCCGGCCGCTACGCCGTCTGCCGCCTCTCCCCCGACGCGCCCCCGCCTGCATGGGCGTTGCAGGGGGACTTCTATAGCCTCACGCGGACCCACCAGGAGCTTTCCATTGTTTGTACGGAGACCGCCGTTCCCGACGGGGTGCGCGCCGAAATAGATTGGATCTGCCTCCAACTCGTCGGCCCGTTCGACTTCGCGTTGACCGGTATCCTCAACGCCTTCCTACAGCCGCTGGCTGCAGCCCGCGTGCCCATCTTCGCGCTCTCGACATTCGATACGGACTGGGTGCTGATTCCCGCTCCGCATCTCGCCGCTGCCCTGCAGGCGTTAGCGGGTGCGGGCCACACCGTTAGTTAGGGAACAGCCGCACCATCGTGACGCCGTGGCGATTGACTTCCACGCTGAGCAGATCGCTGGCGTGGCCGATGTCCTTCTGCCGCCACACGTCGTGGACCCGCCGCTGCCCGTCGAGCCCGAGTTCATCCCAAGTCACCTGGATGCGCGCAGGCTTGTCGCCCGTGTTGAACACGCCCACCGCCAGCGAGCCATCCTCCATCGCCTTGGCCAGGACAAACTCGCTCTCCGTATGCCGCACGATCCGGGCTTGCTTTCCCAACAGATCCTGATCCACCTCGATTACCTCGGAGTTGCAGAGCACGTTGAGCGTGAACTCATCCAAGTAATTCATATCACCCGAGAAGATCAATGGCGAGGCCATCAGGGCCCACATCGACATATATGAGTACTGTTCGTCGGGTACTAGTACCGTCGGCGAAGGCGCTGCCTGAATGTTGAAAGCATTCCCTACGGAACCGATCAGAATGTAGTCCGGGTCGTTCCAGCGTCCCGGGCGCGCCGCTTCGGGATGCGCGGCGTTCTTGAACCCTATCGAGTAAAACCCCGGGAGCCGCGTGTCCTTTTCCAGGCCGAGATCGCCAGTGGTGCGCCACGAGTGGCCGCCCACTTCCCCGCCCCAGTTCCACACGTCGCCCATGCCGTACTGGCACAGGTTGAAGACGATGTCGCGCTCCAGTTTGGGCAGAATCCCGCCCATCAACTCGTACGGCCGCTTGTAGTCTGCCAGTGTCTTGCCGCCGGCAACTTCCGTGTACGAGCACCAGTCGTATTTGAGGAAATCGAAACCCCACTTCGCGAACGTCCGGGCGTCGATCTCCTCGTGCCGGTAACTGCCGGTGAACTCAGCGCAAGTCCGCGGCCCCGGCCCCGTGTAGACGCCCGCCTTCAGCCCGCGCGCGTGAATGTAGGCGGTCAGGGCGGCCATGTCCGGGAAGCGCCGGTTCGGCCGGATCGCGCCGTCGGCATCCCGCGCCTCGCCCTGCAACTCCGGGTTGTCCGAGCCGGGCTTCACCATCCAGCAATCGTCAATGTTGACGTACTGGTAACCGTAATCCGCCATGCCCGAGGCGATCATCGCGTCGGCGGCCTGCCGTACCAGTTTGTCGGTGACGTGGTCGTAGTGCGTGTACCAGTCGTTCCAACCCATCGGCGGCGTCAGGGCCAGTGTGTCGCCCACCACCAGCTTGAACTGGCGAACGGCCTTGCCCTGCTGGTTGGCGGCGCGTAATTCCAGCTTGTACTCGCCGGCCTTGTCCGGCGTTTTGCCGCTCAGGATGCCGGTATTGCCGTCGAGGTGCAATGTCGCTGGCAACCCCTTCGCCGAGAATCGAATCGGGCGCGCCCCCGTGCAGGGGATGCGGTACACAAACGGCCGTCCCGGCCGCGCGCCGTACGCGCCCGGCCCGTTGATCCTGGGTGCCCGACCTGGCTTTGGCGTGAGCATGAAGGCGCTGAGGTCGGCCGCGCCCGCCAGTCCCGTGCCCATCATGAGCGACACCGCGATGAGCGCGGCGCTATGCATCAAGCGGTCTTTCAAGTACGCCGGCGCAAACGAACCTCTAGGCATGATCGTCCTCTCTGTGTTCAGGATCGCTGCCATCCTATCACCGGCAGGTCCATGCGAGGTTACAGGCCCCGCGATTGCGGTTCGTATTCGCCGGAGCGGGCACTACAACGACTGGTGCGCCGCACCCCATACAGGCGACAATTGAGGATTGGGCGTCCTGGAGCGCGTGCAGCCTGCCTTCAAGGCCCGATCGACGCACTGCGCGGCTCACGTCGAGAGTCACCTCCGCCATCGCCCGGACTGGATTTAAGCACATGAAAACTGCCCACTTCGACGCGTTTTCCGGAATTGCCGGCGACATGACCGTCGCGGCCCTGATCGACGCGGGCGCACCCGCGGAAGCGCTCTTCGCGGGCCTGGACTCGCTCGGCACCGGCGCGCGATTCTCCGTCGAACGCGTCAAGCGCCACGGCATTAGCGGCACCAAGTTCAACGTCGGGTTCGAGGACACGCACAAGCATCGCCACCTCCCGCACATCGTCAAAATGATCGAGGCGTCGGCGCTGCCGGAGACCGCCAAGTCCAACGCCGTCCACGTCTTCGAGGTGCTCGGCGCGGCGGAGGCGCAGGTCCACGGCGTGCCCATCGAGAAGGTGCATTTCCACGAAGTTGGCGCGGTAGATTCCATCTGCGACATCGCCGGGGCCTGTTACGCACTCGAACTGCTGGGCATCGAAAGCGTGCACTGCTCGCCAATTAACACCGGCTCCGGCACGGTGGAGGCCGATCACGGGACCATGCCCGTGCCCACGCCAGCCACGGCGCTGCTGCTCACCGGCATCCCGGCCTACGCGCGCGGGCCGGAAACGGAGTTGACCACGCCTACCGGGGCCGCGTTGATGGCCGCCCTCTCGGCGGGCTTCGGCGTGATGCCGCCCATGGTGATTGCTGCGCAGGGCTTCGGCGCAGGCACCAAGGACTTCCCGCAGATGGCCAACGTGCTGCGCGTGATGATCGGCGAATCGAGCGGCGCGCTGGAGCTGACCGCGGTCAGCGTGCTCGAAGCGAATATCGACGACTGCACGCCGCAGGTGCTCGGCTTCGCCATGGAGCGACTATTTGAGGCAGGCGCGCTCGATGTGACCCTGTCGCCGCTGCTGATGAAGAAGCAGCGCCCGGGCAGCCTGCTGCGCGTGATTGCGACCCCGGACACGCGCGAGGCGCTGGCGGCGATCATCTTCCAGGAGACGACCACGCTCGGTCTGCGCGTTTACGAGGCGGAGCGGCGCGTGCAATCGCGCGGCTTCGAAACCGTGGAGACGCCGTTCGGGCCGGTGCGCGTAAAGGTGGGCGAATTCGGCGCCTCGCCCGAGTACGACGACTGCCGGGAACTGGCGCTCAAGACGGGCGTGCCGCTCAAGGAAATACTGTCCGTCGCAACGCTGGTGTGGAAAGCGAGCAGCAAATAATGCAAGAAGTGTCCCCCAAGTTCTACCTGACGACGCCCATTTACTACGTCAACGCCGCGCCGCATATCGGCCACACGTACACGACGTTTGCGGCCGACATGATCCGCACCTACAAGCGGATGACCGGCTACAACGCCATCCTGACATCGGGTACCGACGAGCACGGCCAGAAGGTCCAGCGCGCCGCCGAGAAGATGGGCCAGACGCCCGAGCAATACACGGCGACGATCTCGGAAGAGTTCCGCACCCAGTGGGAAAAGCTCAACCTGCACATCGACCGCTTCCTGCGCACCACCGACCCGCGCCAGACCGCCGCGGTGGGCAAGCTCTACGCCGACTGCAAGCAGAACGGCTACATCTACAAGGGCAGTTACACCGGCCAGTACTGCATGTTCGACGAGCTCTACGTCAACGACGCCAAGCCCGGCGATCCGTGCCCCGAGTGCGGCCGCCCCACCGAGACCGTCACCGAAGAAAACCTGTATTTTAAGCTGTCGGCGTTCCGCGAATTCCTACTCGATCACTTCGAAAAACACCCCGAGTTCATCCAGCCCGAGATCCGGCGCAACGAGATCCTGGCCTTCCTCAAGCAGGAACTCAAGGACCTTTCGATTTCGCGCACGACCATCACCTGGGGCATCCCCGTGCCCGATGAGCCCGGCCACGTCTTCTACGTCTGGTTCGACGCTCTGATGACCTACTGGACGGCGGTTGAAGGCGAGGGATTGTGGCCCGCCGACCTGCACCTCATCGGCAAGGAGATCACCCGCTTCCACGCCATTTACTGGCCCGCATTTTTGAAAGCCGCTGGCTGGGAGTTGCCCAAGCGCATCTTCGCGCACGGCTGGCTGCTATTCGACAACGACAAGATGTCCAAGTCGAAGGGCAACATCGTGCGGCCGGAGCCGATCCGTCAGGTGATGGGCGCCGACCCACTGCGCTATTTCCTGTTCCGCGAAATCCCCTTCGGCGGAGACGGCAACTTCAGCTTCGACGCGCTGGTAGGACGTTACAACTCGGACCTCGCCAACGGAATCGGCAATTTGCTCAGCCGCACGACGGCCATGCTGCGGCAGTATCGCGGAGGCAAGATCCCGGACTCGACCGGCGCGCCGGCCATCGCGGATGAAGTCGTCAAAACCGTGGCGGCGTTCTGCGATTCCTTCGACCGCTTCGAATTCCACCGCGCGCTCGAACAGGTCTGGGCGCTGCTGACCTCGGTCGACCGCGCCATCGTGCAGTACCAGCCCTGGAACCTCGCCAAGAAAGATGACCCGGAATCGCAGGCGCGCCTCGACGAGATCCTGTACTCCTCGGCCGAAACGCTGCGGGTCGTCTCGATTCTCCTGAAGCCGGTGCTGCCCGAGATCACCGAGAAAATCTGGGCGCAGCTGGGCATGTCAACGCCTCTCTTGGACGAACGCATCGACCATTTGGAGTGGGGCGGTCTCGCCGCCGGGCAAGCCGTCGGTGAAGCCGCACAGCTCTTCCCGCGTCTCGACCTGAAAGAGACGGTTGAAAAGATGAACGAGCTCGAAGTGGTCGAGGTCGCGCGTCAAAATGCCCTGCTCGGCAAAACGGCGCCAGCTATAGATGCCAAAGCAGAGGAGTGGACGACGCCCGAGGGCATCACGCCGCTCGCCCCGCCCATCGAATTCGACGACTTCGCCAAAGTCGATTTGCGCGTCGCCCGAATCCTGACCGCCGAGAAAGTGGAGCATGCCGATAAGCTTTTGAAGCTCACCATGGACGTGGCCGAACGCGAGCCGCGCACCATTGTAGCGGGCATCGCCAAGGCCTACACCCCCGAGCAGCTGATCGGCCGCAAGGTCGTAATTGTTGCAAATCTGCAACCGCGCAAGCTGCGCGGAATCATGAGTAATGGGATGATCGTCGCCGCATCGCTCGAAAACACCTCGCCGGTACTGGCTGGCTTCCTCGAAGACGTGCCGGTGGGGGCGAGGTTGAAATAATCGGCGTAACATGCGGGATCAATACGTTGGCGACATCACTGATTTCCTTAAGTACGCACTGCTTCGCGCCTTGGCGGGTTATGACCGCAAACTCGGCGTGGCCTGGTACTTCAACCCTAGCCACGATGGCGGGATGGATGGAAGGCACACCGCATGCGCATCAGACGAAAAATGGTCCCAAATCGATGAGCCGCTACGACTGGAATTGAAGTCATTCCAGCAGCGCTGCGAAGATGGTCAGGAGTTTAGAACAGTCAAGAGCATTCAAACCTCACCTTTCTGGCCAGCAGGTACGGTTTTTCACGGTACGGGGCCAGATGAATCGGTCCCGGATAGAAACAGACGGGCGGCGTGGACGGAAGATATGTGCGCGGCTCTGGAGCCCTGTCGGCTGTTGATGCTGGATCCAGACGTGGGCACAAGCTTGCCCGAAACTCAGCCCGCGAAAACGCATGCTTGGTTTAACGAGGTGAAGCGACTGCGGCGGCCACCCGGCCGCTCCATCGTGCTTGTCCAGTTCCCACCGAGAATCCCGCTCAATGAGTCTCCGGAGCAAGCCTTTCATGCGGCGCTGAGTCGAGAAACCGGTGCAACGAAACTCGCCACGCTTATGATTTACGTTACCGTACCGACGACCGGGAATAGCAAGGTTCCGAGCGCCCGTTGGTTCACGCTTGTTGACTACGACGAAGTACTCCTGCTGCGCTTGCGGACTTTCCACCAAGGGCTGGTCAGTATGACGCCCCCGGTCAGAGTCCACCTATCAGTGTTTGATCAATCGGAATGCAACTAGTCGATTCGCATTGCCATCTCGACGCGGCGGTCTTCGACGAAGATCGCGAAGCGGCTATTCAACGCGCCCGCGACGCCGGCGTCGAGACCCTGGTCGCCATCGGCAGCGGCGACGGCCCGCCCGATCTGGGCGCCGGCATACGCCTGGCGGAACGCTACGACTTTATCTACGCCACCGTGGGCGTCCACCCGCACGACGCATCCAAAGCGGACGAGTCCACCTGGACCAATTTGATTGCGCTTGCCGCGCACCCCAAAGTGGTCGCGATTGCGGAGATTGGCCTCGACTATCACTACGATTTCTCGCCGCGCGAGACGCAGCGCGAAGTGTTTGCGCGTCAATTGCAAATCGCCCGCGACGCCAATCTGCCCATCGCCATCCACACCCGCGAAGCCTGGCTAGACACGGTCGCCATACTGCGCGAGCACTGGCTGGGAGGCGGCGGGCCGGGCGGCATTTTCCACTGCTTTTCGGGTAGCCCCGCCGAGGCCGAGCAGGCTCTTGAGATGGGTTTTCTGCTCAGCTACTCCGGCATCATCACCTTTCCGAAAGCCGACCAGCTTCGCGAGGCCGTCCGCCGCACGCCGCTGGATCGGCTGCTCGTGGAGACCGACGCGCCGTACCTTGCGCCGGTCCCGTGGAGAGGCAAAAGGAACGAACCGGCCTTTGTGGTTCAAACCGCGCGTCGAGTCGCGGAGATCAAAGGACTATCTTTAGATGAGGTCGCCGAGGCGACTACCGCGAACTGGAGACGGCTCTGTTTGCGGACTACCGTGAAAGCCCGATAAACTGGACGAATTCGATGGGCCTTGGCAAGCTGGGTACCGCGCTGACCGCACGAGAGATTCTAGGCCTCGTCTCGGGTGACCTCGAGAAGATGGAAGTCGAGTTGCGTTCGGCCTCGGTGGGTAATATTGAGGCGGTTTCGGGCATCGCGCATCACCTGCAAGGCAATGGCGGCAAACGCCTGCGCCCGATCCTGCTGCTGATCGCCTGCCGGCTCTATCAGGAGCCGAGTCCCGACGCGATCCGGCTGGCTGCCATCGTCGAACTGATCCACACTGCCACGCTGTTGCACGACGACGTGATCGACAACGCGCTGATCCGCCGCGGCCAGCCGGCGGCCAACGTCGTTTGGGGCAACCAGCGCTCCGTTCTGGCGGGCGACTGGCTGTACATGCAGGCCTTTCAGTTGACGCTGCGCCTGAGGAATTTCGAGATCCTGGACCTGCTCATCTCGCTCACCCAACAGATGGTGGACGGAGAGCTGCTGCAACTCGGCTGGATCGGCAAACTGGACGTCACGGAAGCCGATTCCATGGAGCTGATCGATCGCAAGACCGCCAGCCTGTTCTCCGCCTGCACCCGCCTGGGTTCCATCATCGGCGGGGCCAGCGACGCGGAGCAGATCCGGCTGGGCGACTTCGGCTGGAACCTGGGCATGGCCTTCCAGCTGGTGGACGATATCCTGGATTTCACCTCGCGCGAATCGGTCCTGGGAAAGCCCGTGGGCAACGACCTGGGCGAAGGCAAAGTCACGCTGCCGCTGATCTACGCTCTGGCCGAGGCGACGCCAACCGAGCGTAAGCTGGTCGAGCGGGTGCTGGCCGATTCCAGCTACGAGCATGTGCCGTTCAGCGAGATTCGCAGACTCGTCGATCGCTACAAAGGGGTTGAGCGAGCCCGCGAGCGGGCCCGCGAGTTCACCCAGAAAGCGCGCTCCCTGCTGGCGGGAGTACCCGCATCCCCGGCCCGGAAGGCTCTGTTCGCAGCTACCGATCTCGTCACCGGACGCGACAGCTAATCACTCCTCACAAAAACAAAAGTGGGACGGCGCTCCAGCGCCACTTGGCCTCTCCAAAACCCGCAAACGAATCAATGCGGGATCTGGGAGAACCAACGCAGGCTCAGGAGTGCCGCCCCAAAGGCCACCGGGTAGCCAACCGGCGCTGGCAACCGGTGGTTTGTAACGCAGTCGATTAAGGTGCCGGGCATACCGGGCCCGTCGTGACCACTGTGAGAGTCACAGGCAGGGCTTGCGGCTTGTTGGTGTAATTGAGCGACGTAACCGTGACCGTGGCAGTATAGGTGCCAGCCACCAGATTCGCGGGGTTCACCGAGACGAAGAGCGTGCCCGGGGTTGCGCCGTTGACCGGAGCCGCCGTCAGCCACGCCTCGCCCGAGGTTGTGACCGAGTAGTTCAGAGTAGTGCCGCTGCTGGCCACGCTGAACACCTGGGCCACCGGAGTCGGGCCGCCCGCCGTGTAGCTGAAGGCCAGCGTCGCGGGAGCGATCTGCAGCGACGGCACCGTCACCGTGAGTGTTACCGGGACCGCCAGCGTCCGGTTGGCCGCACCGGGCGCGGTGATGGTCACCGTGCCGGTGTACGTTCCCGCCGCGAGACCCGTGGTATTCACGGTCAGGTTCGCGCTGCCGGGCGACGTGCCGCTTGCCGGTGCCACCGTCAACCAGGTGGCGCCCGTCACCGCAGTCGTGTATGTCAGGGTTCCCGCGCTGATGGCGAGGCTCTGCGGCGCCGGCGCCGGGTCGCCCAACTGGTAGGTGAAGCTGACCGGGGACGGGCTCGCCGTGAGCGGCGGAGGCGGAGGCGTTACGGTCAGAGTGACCGGCACCAGCTTGGGACTGCCGTTCGATCCCGGAGCGGTGATGCTCACCGAACCGGTGTAGGTTCCCGCCGCGAGCCCGGTGACGTTCACCGAGACTCTGGGGCTGCTGGAAGTGCCGCCGCTGACCGGGCTCACCGTGAGCCATGCGCCGCCCGCGGCCACGGCGGTGTAGGTGGTCGCCACGCCCCTGAGCACCAGGGTCCGGCTTGAGGGCAGAGTGCCGCTGATCTGGTAGGCGAAGTTGATCGAGGTTGGGCTGACGGTCAAGGTGGGAGCCGCGGCCGCCACCGTCAACGTGACCGGCACGCTCTTGGGGCTGCCCGTCGTTCCGGCAGCGGTGACGGTAATGGAACCGCTGTAGCTGCCGATAGCCAGCCCCGCCGTGTTCACCCGGACCGTGGCGGTGCCCGACTTGCCGCCGCTGGTGGGGCTCATCGTGAGCCAGGTACCTCCCGACGCGGCGACCGTGTAAGTGCTGGAAACGCCGTTGATATTGAGCGTTTGTGCCGCTGGGGCGGTGCCGCCGAGTTGGAAGGCGAAGGCCAACGAAGCAGGGGTGAGGGTCAGGCTGGTGGGTGCAGCCGTCACGGTCAGAGTCACGGGCACCGCTTTCGGACTGCCCGTCGAGCCTGCCGCGGTGATGGTGACCGTCCCGTTGTAGGTGCCCGCTGCCAGGCTGGCCGTGTTCACCGAAACGGTCGCGGTGCCGGAGGTTCCACCGCTGGCCGGGGTTACCGACAACCAGGTTCCACCGGCGGCGGTCGCTGTATACGTGGACGCCACTCCGCTGATGGCCAGTGTTTGCGCCGTGGGCGCCACGCCTCCCAGCTGGTAGGCGAAGCTGAGCGAGGCCGGGCTGACGGTCAAATTGGAAGTCGCGGCCGGTGTCACGGTCAGGGTGACGGGGACCGCCTTCGGGCTGCCCGTCGAACCCGGCGCCGTGATCGTCACCGTCCCGCTGTAAGTGCCTGCCGCCAGGGTTGCGGGATTCACTGAAACCGCCGCGCTGCCGGACGTCCCGCCGCTGGCCGGGGTCACCGACAACCAGGTTCCACCGGCGGCAGTCACCGTATAGGTGGTTGCCGCACCGCTGATGGCCAGCGATTGCGCCGCTGGCACGCTGCCGCCGACCTGATAGGCGAAGCTCAGCGAAGCCGGGCTCACCGCTAAGGCGGGGGTCGCCGCCGTTACGTTCAGCGTCACGGGAATGGTCAACGGGCTGCCGGTGGAGCCGGCCGCCGTGACCGTCACAGACCCGCTGTAACTGCCCGCGGCCAGTCCCGTGGTGCTCACCGCAACGCTGGCGCTGCCCGACGTACCTCCGCTGGTTGGCGTCGCCGTCAACCAGGTTCCACCTGCCGTGGCGACGGTGTAAGTGGTTGCCGCACCGCTGATGGCCAGCGTTTGCGCCGCCGGCGCCGTACCCCCGATTTGATAGGAAAATGACAGACTGCCGGGGGTGACCGAGAGGGTCGGCGGCGAAGCGGAGCCCGCCTTCAATAGATAAGTGGCTGTGTAAGTGTTGCCGGTGTAGCCCACCACGCCGGCGACGTACAGCGTGACGTCTTCGGTGCCGGTGGGCGCGGTCCAGTCAAAGTCGAAAACGGCCGTCGTGGGTGTCGCCGCCACGCTGCGAATGTACTGCGGGTTACCCGTTGCGCAGGCGGTCCCGACTTTGCAGAGAACCTGCGTGGTCGCACCCGCGACAAGGTTACCCGCCACGCCGCCCGACAGGTTGCTGGCCGGACGCGCGGTCATGGTAAACCCCGCGTTTCCGCCTGTGCCGGCGACGGTCACGGTAAAGTGTTTGCTGGCACCAGGGGTGTAGTTGATAATGCCCGAGGTCGAAGCGACCCCCAAACTGTCGGTGCCTGCTCCGCCATGGCAGGCTGAGCAGGTTGTTTCTCCGGGCGCTCCGGTTCTGCCCACCGGCGGCGTTGAAGTCGCCCAGGAAATCGCGAGCGGGAGGAGCGCCAGCGCCGCCAGCCTCGCGATCCGCAATGCACTCTTTTGCATAGAAATCCTCTTCCGGCACATGCGTTAGTGCGCGTGTGCCAATGCCAGATCAGGCGTTATCACGCCGCCTCGCGTCCCTTCGGCCCATACCGCGGGCCGGGTTGAGTGTTCCTGTAATGCCGCCCGCACCACACGGGCGGCCTTCGCTGCCTGCGGGACCTAGGCGCCCGGGACCGCGCCCAATGCAAAAACCCTGACCCCTTCTTTCGGCCGCATCACGTGCACGGCGCACGCCAGGCACGGATCGTAGGAGTGGATCACGCGCAGCACTTCGACCGGCTCCGCCGCGTTCAGCACCGTGGTTCCGATCACTGCCTGCTCCAGCGGGCCATGCACGCCCGCGTTGTCCATCGGAGACGCGTTCCAGCAGGTCGGCGTCACCACCTGGTAATTGGCGATCTTGTGGTTGTTGATGCGGACCCAGTGGCCCAGCGCGCCGCGCGGGGCTTCGGTCAGACCGAAAGCGCTGCCTTCCTCCGGCGTGGAGTATTGCTTGTAGACCGGAGCGCTGGGGTCGAGTTGGGCGACCCACGTTTGCAGCGCCAGAGCCACTTTGAGCGTCTCCTGAGCGCGCGCCAGGTGACGGTCGAGCACCGAGATGCCCCGCGAGTAATCGCCGTTGACCCACATGCGGGCGAGCGGCCCTACCTCATAGGGCGCGTTCTGGTAGCGCGGCGCTTTCAGCCAGGAGTAGGCGTTGGTTTTCGGGAATTGCGGCGTCGTCTGGCCGGACGACGGCTTCAGGTTGTTGGTCGAGTTGGCGTACCAGGAGTAGGCCACCTGCTCGGTAATCTGGTTGGGGTCCATCGTCTGCTGCGCGGTGCTGGCGTTCTGCACGCGGCCGCTCCGCAGCAGCTTGTTGGCGCCGCTGGCATCCAGGTCGAAGACACCAAACGCCATCAGGTTGCCGGTGCCCCCGCCCACGTTGTAGTAGTCGGGATAATAGGACGCCAGCGCCTCGACGTCGGGGATGTAAGTGTTCTGAATAAAGGGGATCAGCACGCCGAGGTAGGACTGGAAGCTGCTGATCCGGTCGGGCCGCACCGAATTGGTGAAGCCGCCTGGAACAAAGGCCGGCGGGTGGGGCAGCCGGCCGCCAAACAACGCGCCCATTTCGTGCGCCATGCGGCGCATGTCGAGTGCGGTCACGTAGTGGCCCACCAGCACGTCCGTAGTGGCCTTGTCCACGCGCTTGTCGGTGCTCCAACTCGGCTGCCAGGGCGGCATGTTCGGCCCGTCGATGAAGTCCTGGACGGCCAGATGATAGAAGTGCAGGATGTGCGATTGGATGTAGTTGGCGCCCAGCACCAGGTTGCGCATGATGCGGGCGTTGTCGGGCGCCTGCAACCCCGCCGCTTTGTCCAGCGCGGTTACGGCGGCCATGCCGTGCGAAACCGGGCAAACGCCGCAGATCCGCTGGGTGATATCCGGAGCGTCGTCCGGTGGCCGGCCAACCAGGATATTCTCCAGGCCCCGGAACATCGTGCCGGTGGCTTTCGCGTCCACCACCTTTTGGGAGCCGCTGTCCGATGCGATGGTCACCTCGATCTTGAGATGGCCTTCCAGTCTGGTAACGGGGTCGATGCTAGTCACCGTTGTTGGCATTGGTCGTTCTCCTTAACGCTGCGAAGGGAAATGCCGGGCTGGTGCAGCCGAGGCAGGTTGCGTTGGCGTCCACGCACCAATTGGCCATGTTGTTCCAGCCCGTGGACGGGCAGGCGGCCTGCGTTTGCGGACCGTGGCAGCCCAGGTCGAACAGGCACAGGTTGTCCTGCCCGTAGGCTGTGGCGTGCTGGTTGGCCTGGTACGCCGCCAGTCGCCAGCAGTTCTGGTGGATGCTCTGGCCGTAGAGTCCTATCGGACGGTTGGAGCAGTCCAGCGGACCGACGGAATTGGTCAGAAGATGGGCGATCGCCCACACGATCCAGTCCGGATGCGGCGGGCAGCCGGGGATGTTCAAGGTGTTCTTCAAGCTCACCGCGCTGACGCCTTTGACCCCAGTCGGATTTGGCGCTGCTGCGGCAACGCCGCCGTACGAGGCGCAGGTGCCCACTGCGATTACCTGCGAGGCGCGCGCCGAGTAGTCCAGTACGGCCTGCTGGAACGTGGTGTCCTTGCCCTGAACTGTCCAGGCGAGGCAGGTGTTGCCGCCGAATGCGGTGGGCACGCCGCCTTCCACCACCAGGATGTAGCCGCCGTTATCGTAGGCGCGTTTGGCTTGCGCCACGGCCAGCTCGCCGGTCGCGCCCATCAAGGCCGGATGGTAGGCCAGGTTTACGGTCTGCATCAGCACGTCCGCCGCAGTTGCCGGCGCGCTCGGGGCAATTCGGTTCAGAAACGACACCGAGCAGCCACTGCAGGCCGCGCCCTGGAGCCACAGAACCGTCGGACCCGTGGTGGCGGCCAGAGCTTTTTGAAGAAGCCCCAATTGGGTGGTCCCCAGCGCCAGCGCGGCCGATGAATTCTTACAATAAGTGAAAAAATCTCGCCGGGATATTCTCACGCATTACCACCTTTCTGATCTCTGCCACGCCGGCCGACACCTCCGGCGTAGGTACTCTAACTGAGCGATACGATCACGGGCGAAGCTTTCAACAGGCTGGAATGGAGGTTATTAGTTGCGGTACTAGTACTTTAGTACCGTCTAATTCAGACAATCTGAGTTTATTATCGGTAATCTGGGCTTGTCAAGAATAAACTGTGGAGATTTTCCATGCGTTATTCAACTATTCACACTGGCATTGCAGCTGATTGTTGACTTTTGCAGCAGCTCGCAGATAAACTGCATGAAGATTTCCAGTACTGAATGTCCTATTTTCCAGGAATGGAGTGGAATGCTCAGCTACCCTGCTAAGTCTGATCGAGCGCGCCGGCCCAAAACCCTGGTCGTAGGACTGGGAAATGTCTTGCTGCGGGATGACGGTGTCGGCGTCCACGCGGTGAGGGAACTTCGCAAGCTCCTGCCTCGCAGGATCATGGCAGTGGAAGTGGGGACGGCCGTGCTGGACGCCCTGCACCTGTTCGAGTGGGCCGATCGGATTGTCGGCATCGATGCCATGCAGGCAGGCGGAGAACCCGGCACCATTTACTCGTTTGGCGTGGAAGACGTGGACGACCAGCGTGCGAATGCCTCGCTCCACGAACTCGGGTTGATCGCCGGCCTGCGCTTCATGCAGGGGCCGCGGCCGCCGATCTTCATGCTGGCGGTCGAGCCGGAAAGCATGGAGTTTGGGATGGAGCTCTCGGCGAGCGTGCAGCAGGCCCTGCCGGGACTGGTTGCGGAAGCCAGGCGGATAGCGGAATCATAGCCAATGGTGGCCACCTTCATTTCCGAATCGACGGCTCCCGGCCCCGCCCCAGCCAGAACCGATCCCGGATCGCACACCAGCTCTCATCGCGGAGGCGCCTAAATGTGCTTAGCAGTCCCAGGCATGATCCTGGCGGTCGAACAACAAGCCTTCAATCGCGTGGGAACCGTCCAGTTCGGCGGCATCACGCGCCAGGCATATCTGGATTTCGTGCCCGAGGCGAACGTCGGCGACTACGTGATCGTGCACGTCGGCTTCGCGATCAGCCGCGTGGACGCCGAAGAAGCCCGGCGGACCTACGAAATCCTGGAGAAGATGGGCCTGCTGGAGGACGAGGGGCTCCAGCCGGACGGCGAGGCCAGCCAATGAAGTACATCGACGAATATCGCGACCCCAAAGTGGCCGAGGCGCTGGTTCAGAAACTGGCTCAGCAGGTGACCCGCCCGTGGGTTTTAATGGAGATCTGCGGCGGCCAGACGCATACCCTGATGCGCTACGGGATCGACGAGCTGATCCCCAAGCAGGTCGAGGTGGTCCACGGCCCGGGCTGCCCGGTGTGCGTGACCCCGCTGGAAATCGTCGATAAGGCGATCGAGATCGCGTCGCGCCCCGACGTGATTTTCGTCAGCTACGGCGACATGCTGCGCGTGCCGGGCTCGTCTTCCGACCTGTTCCGCGTCAAGGCGCAGGGCGGCGACGTGCGCATCGCCTACACCCCCATGGAGGCGTTGAAGATCGCGCGCGCCAATCCGGAGCGCAAGGTCGTGTTCTTCGCCATCGGGTTCGAAACCACCGCACCCGCCAACGCCATGACGGTGTGGCAGGCCCGGCGCGAGGGCTTAAAGAACTTCTCCCTGCTGGTGTCGCACGTGCTGGTGCCGCCGGCCATCCGGATGCTGCTCGATTCGCCCGTCAACCGCGTGCAGGGCTTCATCGCGCCGGGTCACGTATGCGCCGTGATGGGCTACCGCGATTACGAAACGCTGGCCGCGCAATACCACGTGCCGTTCGTCGTCGGCGGGTTCGAGCCGGTGGACCTGCTGGAAGCCATCTCGATGCTGGTGGCGCAGCTCGAAGAGGGCCGCGCCGAGGTCGAAAACCAATACGGTCGGGCGGTGAGCCGGGACGGCAACCAGCCCGCACAGCACATCCTGGAGCAGGTTTTCGAAACGGCCGACCGCAAGTGGAGGGGCATCGGCAGTATCGCGCTGAGCGGGTGGAGACTGCGGCCCGAATTCGACGACTGGAACGCCGAGAAGGTGTTCGGGTTGTCCGAAACCGACGTGCCGGAGCCGCCCGAGTGCATCAGCGCGCAGGTGCTGCAAGGCCTCAAAAAGCCGGTGGACTGCCCGGCGTTCTGCACCCGCTGCTCGCCCGAGACCCCGCTCGGTGCGCCCATGGTCTCGGCCGAGGGCGCGTGCTCCGCGTATTACCGCTACCGCCGCCACCTGGGGCGCAGGGTTTCCGCGCGCCAACGTTTCGAATAACCGGTGCATGATAATGCCCCGTGCCCTGGCATCCGGATCGGCCTCGTCGGCGCCTGGCATGGCGGGCATTAGCC
>Ga0118677_10008775_pt1 | contig 16060 bp, 11 predicted proteins | sample AliMusrvi5mmetaG_FD_86154 | JGI IMG/M metagenome (GOLD analysis project Ga0118677, IMG submission 86154) | reverse complement strand
CCACCCATTACCTGGTCAACGCCCGGGAACTGCAGATCAAGATCAGCCAGGGCGCGAAGCCGGGCGAGGGCGGGCAGCTGCCCGGGCTGAAGGTGGACGAGATCATCGCGCCGCCGCTCATTTCATCCTTCGCCGGGTTCGGCCGGGGCGACCCTGCCGCACAACAGCAAGCTCTGCAAGACCTGAGCGCTGGCGGGCTGACGACACTGCTGACGGTGGTGCAAGGCGGGCTGCCCGGTATCTCGACCGAGCAGTACGCTAAGTTGAAGGCCGCAGCGCAGAACGAACCCCTTATCGATGGAATGGCGGGATCGATCATGTTTCCAACGATCATCCGCAACACCACCACCGGCCAGGGCGTGCCGATCGGCTTCCTCTTCGCAGTCGATAAGGACTATGACACCCAGTTTGGCGTGACCACCACCGACGGCCAGAGCGTCAAGATGGACGCGCTCAAATCAGGCGTGGGCAATGTGTTTGTCGCGGCCTCGGACGCATTCTCAGCGGGACAGCGACTGATCGGCAGCGGAGGCATCAGCGCCACAGCAGGCACTGCTTTACTAGCCGCGGCAGCGGGAATCGGCGCAGTCCTCACTGGCGCCACTGACGTCGACTTTTCAACGCTCTCCCTCGACGTGAGCACGTTGAAACAACTGGGCATCGACACCAGCCCGTTGGAACAGCGCGGGATCTACACCGTCTCGCTCGCATCACTCGGCTTAACCTCAGATCGATTGCGCACATTGGGCGTGACGACCGATACGCTCAAAGCCAGCACGATACTGAGCAACTCATTGGGGATCAACCCCGCGCAGGTGGCTCAACTGCCCAACCGGCTGCTTGCCGCAGTCAACGTCAATACGCTCGGAAGCCAGGCCGACACGTTCCTTGGCCAATATGGATTGCAGTTGCGCCAGGGCGACATCTACCTCAACCGGCTGGGTGCGCAAAACCTGGACGCGCGCGTTGGCGATGTGCTCGAACTATTCATCGGGCCGATCCCTGTGCCCTATCGCGTCAAGGCCATCGTCGGAGAAGCCGGCCCGCTCGGCGCCGTGCTGCCAGTGGCGATGATGCGGCTGGATGAAGCGCAGAAGTTGCTTTTCATGCAGGGCAAGATCAACAACGTCCTCGTCTCCAACAAGGGGGATGAACTGGGCGGGGTGGAGTACACGGCCGAGGTCAGCCAGAAATTACGCACGCTGGCCATGGATGAGGGTGCGCTGAACGACGTGGTGGCACTCCTGCGCCGTCCCGATGTCCGCGCCGCCATCACCGAAACCGCAAACCGCGCGCCGCGCCCTGCATTTCGCATCGGGCCGCAGGCGCCTCCGCTGGTGCGGTCACTGGTCGCGAGCCTCATCCCCGCCGACACCTCCTTAACCCAGGTAAAGGCGTTGAACGATGTGCTCGACCAGCCCGCGACAGGCGTCAGCCCCGCAGTGCGCACCCTGATGGGCGACCTGAACACGCGCACCGGACTGCGCCGTCTCAACCTGCCGACGGCAACCGTGACTGAGTTGGACACTGCGTTGAACAAGCTCAACTACTTTGACCTGGTCGATCAGCTCAGCAAGTCCACCGTGCTGACGATTTCAGACGTGGCCGGCGGCGTGTTCTCTCAGATTTTCTCGCTGTTTGGCATCTTCTCCATCCTCTCCGGCATCCTGCTGATCTTCCTGATCTTTGTCATGCTGGCGACAGAGCGCCGCAGCGAGATGGGCATCGCGCGCGCCATCGGCGTGCAGCGCAGCCATCTGGTGCAGATGTTTGTCACCGAAGGCATGGTGTATGACTTGCTGGCGGCGGCTCTGGGCGTGGTGCTTGGGTTGCTCGTGTCATACGCGATGATCGGCTTCATCGCCAACCTGTTCGGCAGCGTCACGACGCAGTTGGGCGCGAGCACCGGCGCCTTCCAGTTTCATTTCCAGGTCGCGCCGGCCTCGATCGTCGCCGGGTACTGCCTGGGCGTGCTGCTGACCTATATCGTCGTCACCGTCGCGTCATGGCGCGTCAGCCGGCTGAATATCGTGGCGGCCATCCGCGATCTGCCGGAAGAGACAAACGCGAAACGACGCTCGACCCTCAACCGGGTCTGGCGCTGGGTATTCGGGCCGATCCTGATCATCCTAGCGGTTGCCTGGATGCTGAATGGCACTTATACGACGATCCTGCTCGGCGCCTCGCTGCTGTTATGGGGCGTCGCCACCCTGTCCCTGCGCATCCTTGAGCGCACATCCATGCGCGCGGATACGATGGGACGGATCGTGTATACAACACTGGGGCTGGGCGTGCTGCTGGTCTGGGCCATTCCATGGAACACCGTCACGGGGAACACCACGCGCGAGATTCTGCAACAGGATCAGCTGCTGGCCGTGCTGCCCTTTGTCTTGCGCGGGCCCATGATCATCCTCGGGGCCATCATGACGATCATGTTTAACGCCGACGCGATCAGTTGGGGGGTCAGCCGCGTGCTGGGGCGCATCCCTTCTATCGCGCCGATTCTGAAGACGGCCATCGCGTATCCGTTGAATGCCCGTTTTCGCACCGGCATGGCGATGGTGATGTTCTCGATCGTCATCAGCACCGTCACCATCATGGCAATGGTCATTCAGGCGACGCAGTCGCTGATTGTGCTAAGCGACAAGACTAGCGGCGGGTTTGAGATTTCCACCGCGAATACACTGCTGAGCGCCTTCAGCCCGCTGCAGGACATGGAGGCCGACATCCCCAACCTCGTGGCCGCCTACCCCAGGCTGGCCGACATCGACGTGATCGGAAGCACGGCGACGACGTCCGCAGAGTGGAACGAGGTGAATCACAGCGCCATCATCTTCAGGGGCCAACTGGCCGCGGTCAACGCTGCCTATGTGACGCAGGCTGAAAAGGTGTATCCCTTCAAGTTGCGCGCGCCTGGCTACGACAGCGATGCAGCGGTGTGGCAAGCTCTGCGCACGAGGGACGACGTCGCCATCGTGACGCCGCGATTCGGGCTGGTCAGCGTGACGACGACCACGGTAACACTGCCAGAGACATTCATCGACTTGAGCATCCCAATAGCAGGTAATGCGCTGCTTGCGCCGAATCGCCTTGACCAGATGAGCGCAGCGCGCCGGTTCCAGGTCATCGGCGTGCTGGCCGACAACAGCACGCGCGCGGGCGGCCTGGCGCAGATCAACCGCGCCGCACTGAACACCATGGCCGGGCAGACGGTCGCGCCAGCCGCATATTACATCAAGGTAAAGCCGGGCGCCGATGTGCACGCGGTGAAGCAGGAGCTTGAGCGCGCCTTTGTCGCAAACGGCATCAGCGTCACCGTCATGGCGGAGAGCTTCGCGCTCGGCCAGAGCGTCACACGCGGCATACTCAGCCTGTTCCAGGGCTTTATGGCGCTGGGACTGCTGGTTGGGATCGCGGCGCTGGGCGTCATCACCAGCCGCAGCGTGGTGGAGCGGCGCCAGCAGATCGGCGTGTTGCGCGCGATTGGATTCCAGGCGCGCATGGTGGCGCTGTCGCTGGTGCTGGAGGCCAGCTTCATCTCGCTCACCGGTCTGTTGATCGGCGCGGCTACGGGCATCCTGCTGGGCGACAGCATCGTGCGCAGCTTCTTCACCCAACTCTCGCCACTGACCGTGTTCCCGGTTCCGTGGTTGCAGATCGGCGCAATCCTGCTGGCCTCGTACGGCTTCGCGTTGCTCACCACCATCATCCCAGCCTGGCAGGCGGCGCACATCTACCCGGCGGAGGCGTTGAGGTATGAATAAGCCCATTGAGTAGGGGAGATGCATTGCCCACCGTACCGTGGCCTGCCTGTGCATATCTGGCAATGCATCACCCCGGTCGCCGATGGATAGCGGGTTCGCGTGCGCGATGGTAGTTCACGAATCTCCGTGAGACGCCATGAACAACGCCCTTGATTTTGAGTGTCTGACTACGGAGTTTCAACTATGATAGTCACGAATCCGTAATTGTGCAAGTCGCCCTCGCTGTCTGGGTGCAGTCGGCACGTCTGTGTCGGCGCCGCGCTGAACATCATGGCCGGCCAGACGGTCGCGCCAGCCGGGTATTACATCAAGGATTCAAAGCAATCATGACACTGGTCGGGCGATGATGATCAGGCGGTGTGTGTTGCCGTTTGGCGGCCAGCATGTCACCAGGGTCAACCGTTCGTCAGTCGTGGGGCTGATGTACTGGGCATTGGCTTGGCGCACTTTCAAGGGTTGGCCTGCTTCCGGCAGGATTAGTTTTTGATCCACGCGATAGACACGCGCCAGGCTGGTGGTATACAGTGTGATGGTGTCACCCACCTTAACGTTGACCAGGTTCTTGAACACCTCGCCCTCTATATTATTGTGACCATCCAGCACCGTGTTTCCTGGTATCCCCACAGGCGCCGAGTTTATGAGCCAACCGGCGGCAAAATGATCAGGCGCGTCCCATACGTTCACCGACTTGCCATTTCGTGTTTCGACATGCCAGCCCACCGGTTCCACTGGCGTATCAATGCGGGTAGCCGGAATAATCAGGCGCGTTGGCGTTCGGTCTTCTTTGGGTTGGGCGTCAACTAAAGGCTCTACGGTCGCGTTGTAGTCAATATAGTCAATAATCGCCAAGCCCGAATCAGCGATATTCGGCGCAGGAGTAACTACACTCGCTGTTCCTATCGCCCATGGGACCGTGGATTCATTTTGGTAAGGATTCGGCAACACAGGTGTTCCCGTTACCCACGGGACAGTGGAACCAAGTGGAGCAAGATCGCGTTCTCCAGGTGTGCTGGTCGCCCACGAGATCGTGAACATTGGAGATGAGGATGGCAGTTCGGGTTGCATGCCGCCAGGCGCGGAACTGGTTAGGAAGACGTAGCATGCGCCGGATGTCACTACGAACAGCCCAGCCAGCATGGCTGCGGATAAAAGGTGGTGTTGATTTTGGTGCATGTGCTATTCCTCTACGGTGTGTTCTGATTCCTCATAAGAATAGGTAAATAGGCTCGATGTGCCCACGGGAGGATGGCCCAATTCAGCCTGAGGGCTGGGTCGCCTAAAAGCGTATAGGTATCCAGAAGGTCGAGATGCTGGCCGGTTATGGCCAGGGATAATTTGCCGGCCCAGACAGCCTGCCCAACCGTATTCACGGTTTCGCTGAAAACGGCTCGAAAGAAACCTTCGTCGAGACTGGCGTGGCCGGTGCTGACGCCCAGACCGGTCGAGCCCCAGGTAGCGATGGCGCCTCCGCCTTGCAGTGTCAGTAACCCTTCGTCTAATGTCGGCTCCGGCCTTTGAAACGCGCCGGTAAAGCAGGTCATCTCGATCACAACTGGCCAGCGGCGGTCGTTGTGAAGGGCTGGCAAGTCGTCGAGGTGAAAAAATCGCTCGAGCGCCCACTGCTGCCACGATGAATGGCCGGTGTACTGGATAAATAATGCGCCGGCGTTCCATTGATCCAGGACGGCTTTCTGGGTGATCGTAATCAGCGAGGCCGGCGGCGTGTAGTATATGCGCTGCGCCGTGAACGGTGCGCTTACATAGGTCGTTGCGATCACCTCTGATGCAGCGGCAAAGTTCCCGGCTTCATCCGCGTTGTCGGCCACAAAAGTCACAGTCTTGTCCCAGTTGCCGGGGAATGGCCTAGTCTCGTATTGCACGATTTTATCAACAACGACTTGCGTCTCAGTCACGGTTTTGACCGGCAGGCGGCCAATCAACATATCGGGCAGCGTGTCTGACCCATCCACGGTGACGTAGCGGTTGTCGGCAGCCGTTTCACCTGCCCACGGATCTACATCGACAAGGTAAGGGGGGATGAACGTGGGCGTTGAGTTGGCGCGATACTGCCTGGGATCAAAACTGCCATCGCCGACCAGTATGACGTAGGTGGGTCGCGGCGTCCAGGCCGTGTAAGCGTGCGCCAGGTAAGCGCGGATGGTCGCTGGATCAGGCCGCCCGTCGCCGTAGACATCGTAGATAGCCTGTATATTTTCAACTACCACGCTCAGACCTTGCGACTGACGCAGCGCAATCAAGCCGGTCAGCGCCGGGATAAAGTCCGCAGGCGCAATCATCACATAGTTGGCGCCCGCAAAACCGGCGCCCGCCTGTAAAGGCTGCGCCGGGCGAATTGCCACGGGCAACACTATTCCACTTGCCGTCATCAGCGCGTAGCGATGTGGCCCGTCTGATAAAGGATCCGTGAACGAGATCGTGTTCCCAACCGTAATGACGTCGGTCAGACGGAGAGGAAGTTCGGGGCTCGTGATGTCGTAAACACGCAGGCCGGTGTTGGAACTGAGCGCGAGCCTGTAAGCGTGTGGCGCCGGCTGACCTGTGAAGTTCACCGAATTGCCAAAACCTGCGCTTCCACGCGCATATCGGATTGAAAATGCATCCAGCCACGCGCCTTCTATGGCGACGCCGGGCATACCCGGCAGCGTCAGGGTGAGGGTGTTAACGTCGCTGCGCAATATGCCGGGTGTGATCGGCAGCGTCGCTGTGATGGATTGTTTGCCATCCCATTCGATACGCCCCATTCCCGCGCCGTTGAGTGCAACATCTACACGATGGTCGGGGGCAACTGCGACGTCGGTATAGCCGATCAGCCACACAGTCAGCGTCGCAGGCTGCGTTGCGGCCACCGTCGGGAGACTGACCGTATATGAGGCTGTTGAAGGGCCGGGGCGTTTCAAGTCACCCCATGTCCAGTGGTCGCCGTCGCGCCCGGGCGGGATGGAGCCGCAAAAACAATCGGGGGTATACAACCGATTGGACTCAGCCGTTTGATCGATCCAGGCGTTCCCCACGGGTTGACCAGTTGGAGCGGTGGAGCGGTTTTGTATTCGGAGCGGCGAGGTTGTGGCATCCTGCCACAGGAAGTAAACGTCTGCCGATGTCCAGCGGCTGAAGCGCGGTTCGGCGTAGAAAAGCAGCCGTTCGCCCGGCTCGAAGCTGGCGTTGCCATTACCGTCCCATTCGGCTGCGATTTCTATCCCGGCGCGCGCCAGATGCAGCGCATGCGGGTCGGCGCTCACGACAGGGAACCCCATCGCGGCCAGGGCTTCATAGGTGATTGCAGTCAGGCCTGGCGTAATGACTTTTATCGCCCACATAGAGCCGACAACGTTCGAGTTGTGGGGTGTGGACGCGAACGCGACAGTCTGACTTTGAGAAGTAACTGTTGATAGTTGCAGTTGCTCCGGGTTGATAACCGCTGAAAGCAGGGGGGCTAACACAGGATCAAGCGCTGCCGCGCGCCGTAGATTCACAGTCTGTCCTATAAAAGTCACAGACACGCGCACATAGGTTGTTATGCGCACACGCGCCTGTGCATAGTTTCCTATCGGGCGAACAGGGTAGAACACCAACCGCGCGAGGCTCACGCCGCGCGCCACGCCCATAGGCTCAAACACGACGGAGTCACCCTCGTTGATCTGAACCGCTTGTGCGGACGAGGCTGGCACGAAGTCGCCGCCAATGAGATGGCCGGATGCATCGCGTTGTGCGCCTTCGGGGAATGGCGCAAGCGCCAAAGGGCCGGGCAAAAGTTCGTCTGTGTCTTCCGCCAGGATCACCCGCAGGACTGGAGTCGCGCCAGGCGGCACAGCGACCAGCACCGAGTTAAACGGCAGAAGCGGCGCACCCGGCTGGGCGGTTTGCGAGTATCCCGGCAGCGCCACGCTGCTGGTTCCATCGGCCTGCGCCACGATGTGCGCGATGGGAGCGCGCCACTCAACAAGCAGGCCATCTGTGGCGGTTATTACAGTCGCGCCCATGCCAGGCATAGGCATCGGCGGCGAAGCCATGACTTCGCCGCCGATGCTGCCCATAAACCAGCTTCCCAGTGCGATCAGGCCCAAACAGCCCTTGCACAAAAGAGTGTTCATCTGGCAATCACGGGGAGATAGAGCCGTGTGTTAAATTGCGCAGTAACATTGATCGGCGCATGAACGGTTTCGTGTCCACGGGTATCCACATCGGCCAGCCAGTACCACCACTTGCCAATGCTGGGCGCCGTATCAATGTAGCTGTAGGTTGCGCCTGTGCCGCTGCCCTGGGTGACCGCCGGTTCAAAGTGAATCAAGCTGGCATGCGCCAGGTCATTGACGGCGGCGCGGTATAAGTTGAAACCAAAGTTATCCACCTCAACCGCTGTGGTCCACGTTAAGTCGACCTGATGTCCGCTCAACGGAGTCGCCTGGAAGGACAGCAACTCTACGGCTGTCGGAGCGCAGTTCGGGGCGGAGATCGTGTTGCTGTCCAGCGTCACTGCGCCAGTCTGCGCCAAAGCTCTGCCCTCGAGAATCGCGCCAGTTCCCAGACTGATGCTGGTAAGTGCCATGATATTTCCGATGAAATGCGTGCCTGAACCGATAGTCGCGGAACTGACGACCTTCCACCACACGTTGCAGGGCAAACCGGCATTTGTCACGATGACCGTCGCGTTGACGCCGGGCGTGGTAATGAGTGTGCTCCCCATTCGGAAAATCCAAGTTGCTGCCGCGTCACCCCCGCCATCCAGGGTAAGCGTTACACCCGTTGTCAACTGAGCCGACGTCGGGAAACAATAAGTGCCCGGAGAAAGCGTCATTCCTGACAGGCTCTGGTCGGCGCTAAAAGTGACAGTACACAATGTATTCGGAGCCGCGCTAAGGGCAAGAAATGCAGCGGTGGCATCAGCCTGTGCCAGACCAGCGTTCGCGTCGGAATCGTGGATAGCACCGGGTGCATTGATAATCCCTGGAGGAAAACCTGTGACGTGCAGTGGTACTCCGATACTCGGGCTGGCGCCAACGTCTCCGCTGATTACCGATGGGCCAGTATTGGTTACGATTGCACCGGATAGAACTGAGTAGCTTTCCGCGGAGCCCAACGTTGGCGAGGTGACCGCAGGAGCCACAGGAGCGGCAGCGGAGGGTAGCACCACAAGCGAGACAATGACGATTACAGCGACAAGTCGAGGGAGACTATACATGCGTGACATTGGCCGCCTCCTTTTTTGATTTGGCTGATCGGCGGATGACAACTATCAGGAGTGCTAACACTCCTGCCAGCAACGCTCCCGCCTGGAATAAAGCGATATTTGTATTTCCACTCGGCTCACTCACCTGTCCGCCAGTGACCGGCATCTCCGGCGTTCCAAGAAGCAGAATAGAGGTTGTGGTCAGCGGATGTGTTGTCGCAGTCGCTGGAATGGGCGTTGGTGTCGCCGGCACAGACGTGGCGGCTCGCGGGGCTCGTGTGGGTGGGATGGATGTGGCGGTGGACGCCTCGGTTGTTGGGACAGGCGTGTCAGTGGGCAGAAAACCGGCTGATACGGGCGCAACCTGCCGGGTCCAAGCCATGGCTACTATAGCAAATATCAGTACAATACCGACAATGCTTGTAGCGATTCGTTTAGTTGTCATAGATAACCTCCAATGTTTTTTGCGATTTGCTCGTCTAGTATTTCCTGACCGCGGCAAATACAAGTAACATGATTGAATACTACGGCAGGCGATGCAATTCAGCATCGCCAGATTGGTGGATATGCTGTTCGGCTGGTTGGGGGATATCTGACAGCAAGTTAAATCGGAATTAGCCGATCCTGGCACTACGCACCGTGCGGTTGCTGCCATCCGGCATCTGTTCGCTGACCGTGCGCGAGGTTGTGCTCGAACTGGAAGGTTGTGCAACTATTTCGAACACAGTCACGAGTACCAGGAAGAACAGCGCATAAATAGTCATGGCAATAAGAGTCGTTATTTCCAGAGTTGTGCCATTGGGTACGGGCGTCGCAACCATTCCCGCGAACGGCGCGATAAACACTCCAGACATGTCATAAATCAGGGAGCCAAAGGCGCTATCTGGATTGGCTGAAATCATCTTTAGAAAAAAGCGCACTCCTAACAATATCTCCACGACGCCTAGAATAGCCCATGCGATCCACATGACCTGGAAGACCCTGTTCCGTCGCTCTGCGGCGCCATCACGCGTCACTTGTATCGTAGAGGCATAGCCGGATTGCTGAGTGCTCATTGTTTCTTCACTGCGATCTACAGCAAGTGGACTGTCTTGTTGAATAATAGACATAACATCTCCATGCGGTAACGGCAAAACTACCAAACCGTGCATCTCTCGGAGCCACACGATCACGGGTTCATCGTAGCGCCTTTACAGCCAGGGGTATCGGCTAACCGGTGAGTCTGACTCTCCACTGATCGGGGGAGATTCCGGTAGCGCCGGGATGTCTTGGCGCCCCCAGACCCATTCGGTGTTATACCGTCTTGTTACTACTTTGCGCGCCGGCGCAACACGAAGCCGCCCACAACGGCTCCGCCGCTCACGATGGCTATGCCAGCCACGACCAGCACTAATGCGTCAGGCGACTGTGACTCAGGCGTCGCGCCAGAGGTTGCAGCGACCAGCTTGTCCGGCGCCAGTGTGAGGACGATCGTCGTCGGTGATGGCTCGGGTGTTGGCGTATTGGTCGGTAGCGGCGTGGGGCTGGTGGTCATGGTTACGGTGGGTTCGAATTCCCTCGCGGCGACGAATGCGACCGGAGTGTCGAACGGCGGAGTTGCGGTGGGCGCATCGGTGGGGGGTGACGTGGTTGGCTCTGGTTTTGATGTCACCGCAGGTGTGGCAGGCGCCGTTGTGCGCGCCGTAGCAGCCGCGGGTGCAGATGTTGCTGTTAGCACAGCGGGCGCGAGCGCAGGCGGCGCCGGCGCAACCCCCTGCTTAAACGCACCCGCCAGTTCGCGCGTCAGGTCCAGGTACGCGTTGCCGTAGCCCTTGCTCGGCTCGATCTGCGACCCCTCCATCCACTCGTTAAACGAGGTGATGATTAACATGTCTGGATTGCTGGCAGCCGCGCCATTAAACGAGTTGCGATAGAACTGCCCGCCGGCGCGATCCTTGGCATAGGCCCCGCCACGACCGGGCACGCGTGTGTCGTCCCAACCGGGCATCGCCGTCGCCACCCACACTTTGCCAAGACCGTGCGTCAGCCCAGCGAACTTGCTGGCGGTAGCAGCAAAGTTCTCGCTCCATGCCACGTTGTACAGGTGCAGTCCATCGAAGACGTTCAGCCATTGCGTCGTCACACCCTCCGCGATCCAGATCGATGCATGGTTCGGGTCGGCCTGCGCCCGTATACCGGACCACTGATCCGGCGTGAACCGATTATTGGCCCAGAAGAAGATCACCGGCTTCCCGCCGTAACGCAAATAAGCCGGGTGTGCGCCCAAAGTGCCGATGGCGTATTTGAGCGCATTGATCACGGCGCCAGTGTCGCCAAAGAATGGGCTGAAGGTCTCGAAATCTACAGCAGCTTTGAAGCCGCGCGCGTTCGCGATGTCGAGCAGTTGCAGGAAGTTTGACTGGGTCTGGTTGTTTACGCCGCCATCAGGGCCGTACCATGATGCGACGAAGCCATCGATGCCGGCGCCGCGCGCCTGATCGACGTGCCGCGCGATGGCGGCGGGATCGGTGGAGTTGTAAGGTTGTGCGGCCGCGTCTGAGGTTTTGCCGCTACTCCACAGATCTGCCGAATACCACGTGTAATAGAATGCCAGCACCACGCGTTGCGGGGATTGCGCAGAGACCGACTGACGCGGTGATGTGATCCCTGTGGTCAGTGCAACCGCGCATATCAGCAATGCCAGCGCGAGTGTGCGCGCATGTTTCGTCATCACATTACCATTGTAACCATACCCCTTCGACCGCTTTTACCGTGGCGACAAATCGCGCGCGCGGATCAGCGGTGGCACGGGACTGGGTCTGGCCATCGCCCGAAGCCTGGTGGAGGCGATGGGTGGGCAGATAGGCGTCGACAGCACACCCGGCCAGGGTAGCAGGTTCTGGTTTACTTTGCCCATAGCGCAAAACCCGAACCGGTAGGAAACACGTTTGCCACGCTGGCCGGACTCCCTGCGCGCGACGCGCGTTTAGATAAAGATGACCTGAGCGCCTTCGGTCATGTCCATGAAGTCACCAGCGGTGACGATGTCGATCACGCCGTCAACGAAGTCTTCCTTCTTCAACCCGAACATGTCCACCGACATCTTGCAGGCGTACAGCTTCGCGCCGCCGTCGACCATCATCTGCAGGTACTCGCCGATTGGCGGAACCCCGAGGGTCTTCATCTTGTCCTTCATCAGCTTGGTGGCGAAGGCGGTCATGCCGGGCAACATCCCCATGATATTCGGGATGCCGGCGTTGTCCGCGCCCTTGATGCCCATCATGCTCATCTTCATCGCGGTATTAGCAAGCGGCGCCACTTCCAGGTGATCCTGGCGCGTCTTGCGGATCATGTCCATGCCCCAGAAGGTGAAGAAGATGGTGACGTCGATACCGTTGCCGAGTGCGGCCCAGCCCATCACAAGCGCCGGATACGCCATGTCGAGATCGCCCTTCGAGCAGATAAATGCCACTTTGCGTGTTTCTTCTGTCATGATTGTTGCTCCTGTGATCTGTATTGTGACTAAACGCAGCCCTCGGGCTTGCCAAGGCCGCTGATGTGCGCTACTTTCTTCGCTGGCCCCTTGGGGAACAAGGCGAACATTTCCTTCGTCGTCACGCCCGCGCCGGATGTGATCTGGCGCAGTGTGGGGGCTTTGCCGCTGGTCATACCTTCCTTGCGGCAGAACTCGATCACCTTCCAATGCGCGGCAGTCAGCTCTGCGATGCCGTCTTCCTTCGCGATTTCAGCGGCGATCTCTTTTGTCCATTCGGCGGGGTTCGTCATGAATCCCTCTTCGTTCACCTGCACGATCTTTGTCGCAATTGTCTTCGTAGCCATTTTTCCCTAATCTCCAATCTCAAGTTTTTAGTCTCTAGTCTTTTTCTTCTGCTTGAGCGCCAACAGTGCGCAACATGCGCATCGTCAAACCGAGCCCGCGTCGCACGTTCGGATCACGCATTTGTCCCAGCAGGGCGCGATACGAGATGTCAACGGGCGCTTCGGTTTCCTTCTCTACGTCGATAACGGCTTTGTTGAGGAAAGTCATCACTTCAGGCTGAGTCATCTGCTTGATGGTGCGCAGGATCAGCACGACGTTATCGCCCAATTGTGCAATATCGTCCTCGCTAAACGAGGTGACGATGTTGTCCATGATCTTCATCCCGCCGCGCGCGAAGGCGAAATAGCCCTTGTGGTCGGCGACATCCATCATGTTTTCGGCCTTGTTAAAGAGCTCCTTGCTCATCGGGCCAAGGACATCCAGCAGGTCCTTGACGCCGTCGATCTGGTCGAGCATCTGCTCGATGAACGGCGTCGCGCGCGCCAGCTTCTTCACCAGCCGGAGGAGATCCCTCAAATCCACAAAGTCCTGTATCTCCTGCAATTGCTCGGTCGCAAGCCGCATCGCATCATTTGCGATCGGCATGACGTCGCGCAACAGTTCAGAGCGTTCTTCGCGCGCGCGCTCGGCGACCTGCGCCTGTTGCGCCAGATAAGCCACCTGCTCCGTCAACGCGTCGATCTTCTGGTTCAGTTCCTTTATTTCCTGTTCCATAGATGCACCTACTTGACCCACTTGCCAGCCATGCTCATCAAAGCAGGCAACGGCAATTCCTGTCCTTTCAGCAGGATATTCCAATACATCCACCGGAACATGAGTTTTCCCCAGTGATTGGCTTCCGATTCCTGCAACAGCGTGAACGGCCCCACACCCGGGAGGGGATAGCGACCGGGCAGCGGTTCCTGGGTGTAGTTGAAGTCGATCAACACGCCCTTGCCATAGCCGGACTCGATAAAGCAGTTGGCGTGGCCGTCAAAAACCGGCAACAACTCCAGACCTTCACTGTAGCGAACGAAGTTCTCGCCGAAAGTGTCCACGGCAAAGTGCGCTACGGAACCGGCTTTGGAAGTGGGAACGCCCGCTGCGTCACCCAGAACAAAGATATTGGCAAATTTGTTCGACAGGAAGGTGTTCTTGTTGACCGGGATATAGTTCAACTCGTCGCCCAGACCCGACTTGGCGACGACAGGGGCGCCCATGTTCAGCGGAACGCTGACCAGCAGGTCGTAGGGGATTTCCTGCTCATCGAACGCGACGAGCTTTTTCGCATCCGGGTCGACGTGCTCCACCAGAAAATCCGGAACCACCTTTATGTTCTTCTGACCCAGGATGTCGCCCAGCAATCTGGAAGCGATGGGCTTGGTGAAAGCGCCGGACAAAGGCGTGGCGTAAATCAGTTCGACCTTGTCACGCATCCCGCGCTCATGGAAGTACCAGTCGGCCAGCATGAGAAATTCGAGCGGCGCCACGGGGCACTTGATCGGATTATCGACGACGTTGACGACCAGTCGCCCGCCTTCCCAGGTCTTGAACTTCTTGTGAAGCGCCTGCGCGCCTTCGAAGGAATAGAACGTGTGAATCGACTGTCCCCACTCGTGTTCACCCAGTCCAGGAGTGAGTTCCGGGTGGATGTCGGCGCCCGTAGCGATGACAAGGAAGTCGTAATCCAACAGGCGGCCATCGGATAGCTTCACGCGATTGTGATCGGGCTCGATTACTTCGATGGGCGACATGATCAGATCAACGCCATACGGCATGAAATACCGTTTGGGCTTCACAACGTCGTTTTTCGTGTAGACCCCAAATGGGATAAACAGAAAGCCGGGTTGGTAGTAGTGAGTCTCAGTTTGATCGACGATGGTGATCTTCCACTCGTCCTTGTCGAGCAAACGGTTCAGCTTGTTAGCAACCATAGTGCCGGCAGTTCCGGCGCCGAGAATCAGCAGTTTCTTCATCGTGTACTCCTTGTCTGTGTTACGTGAGACTGGCTCATATGCCAGCAGATTTCATCCAACGGTTTTTATCAGCGCAACTATCGTCACCTGGTGACGTTCATAAGATCGTCAGTGCCGCGATGGCCTGCAATCGCCCGCACAGTTCATTGCGGTCGCCAGCGATGTGCGAGAAAATGTCGGCGATGCGTTGCACCGACCGCAGAGCGCGTTCCTGGCCTGCCCTATCCATGCGATAGACATTGCCCACATTCGACTGCACCGTGCTCAGGCTCTGCCCAAACGTTTCAGCAAGATGGGACAACTGCACCGGCGCCGGCGGCCATGCGTCCGGGGCAATTCCGCCGATGACGACCATGCCCTTCAACGTGCTCTCCAAGCGGATCAACCCGCGAGCGCAGAGCAATCCCATCTCGCTGGACGCAAAGCGAGGCGCGAGTGCCGGGTCTGCCGCCAGATCCTGCCAGGTGCGCAAACAATGCGCCACCGCCTGCGGATCCTGCGTGAGCGCGGTGTAAAAGCCGCACGGGTTGCTCAGCCGGGTTACAGGGTTGCCTTGCATATCGGTGACAACCATCATCACGCCCAGAATATCGGCAAAGGCGTCCTGGATGAGTTGCACACAGGTCAGCGGCAGCACAGTGCGCAATTCGGGTTGCGTCGTGAGGCGTTCTGATTGCGCTGCAGGCGTTTGGTCAAGCGCGGTCTGACCGGGCACATCTTCAGCACTCTGGGGCGACTGCGCGGACTGTGTCTGTAACCAGCGCTCGATCTCAGGTCGTGAGAAGCGCCACTGTTTACCAACGCGGATGGCGGGCAACCGTCCGTTATCCACCATGCGATAGATGGTAGTGCGATCTACCTGGAGCATCTCTTGAACCTGGTGAGTTGTCAGTAGATCATTCATCTTGTGTTTATGCCTTACTTGTGAAAAATATCACACTTAAATGCATCTCACAAGTGAAGAAAGTAATACATCACACTATGACATGGCTGTCATGATGCATTTGATGCACGCGAAGGCATTCCTGGGGAATACGATGCATGAAGTTCGTCCGGAGTCTTGACGAATCGCTCCGCATCAGCTTTGTGATGAGCGGATTCCACCACGAAAGCACTTCTGCTGCGGTAATCCGCTCATTCGAGGACAGCAAACCTCGCTTACATCATCATAGTGTGAGTGGTAGATACACCTGATTTGCGACGGACATCGCCGTGAAGTTCTGGTGCAGTCTATGCCGGTTGTGCAATCCCGTTCAGGAATTACGCCGGCAAGCGGGATACTCCGGATAGGTGGGCTGAATCGAAGAGCGCCGCGAGAAGTACAGCCTCAGCG